>Ga0209488_10004692_pt1 | contig 10606 bp, 9 predicted proteins | sample Rivendell_Oct201_8_FD_188349 | JGI IMG/M metagenome (GOLD analysis project Ga0209488, IMG submission 188349) | Vadose zone soil microbial communities from the Eel River Critical Zone Observatory, Northern California, USA -... | ecosystem: Environmental > Terrestrial > Soil > Vadose zone >... | reverse complement strand
CCGAGCAAAAGCAAAAGCGAGCTCCACCACCTGGTCGGCCACCTGACGGCTGTCATTGAGGAACAATGCATCGCTCGGTTCGCTCACAAGCTGCTGCTCGGCAGTTAACTGTCTTGACCACACGATGGTCTGATTGAGAAAGGGAATAATGTCTTCCGGGCCGCCGGCCTGGGCTGCATTTGCGTCTTTCTTCGACACATTGTCATCAAGCTGCGCGTGGCCTGAAATTCCAGCGAGGAAAAGGGCGACCGAGAGGACCAAGAAAGACTTTCGAATTGTGAGCACTCTGGCTCGGGACATCGCGCGCATATATTGAAATTGTATTCGATGACCGTGGCCGGTGCAGGCCAACCGGAAAAGACCCGATGCGGCGCTCAGCCAACGGGCCACGTAACGGGCTAAAACAAAATCAGGCAATAAAAAAGGGTGTTCCGATGAACACCCCGCTATAACTATTTTCCCTTGTGAAATTCACGGAGACTTGGCTCCGCTAATTTGCTACTTTTTCTTCTTTTTCTTGGCTGCTTTTTTCTTAGTTGCCATAAGTTGAACGCCTCCTTAGAAGATTTAGTTGCTTTGGAGCCCAATTTCACTTTTTTGAAGCCCAACGAATTGTATCGTTGTGTGCTTACATACAAGATATTGAGGTACTGATGTTGCATTGTCAACAAAAAAATGCATATCCAATCGTCAGAGAATGCATTTAGGTGTTCGCGAACCGGAGCATGAGCGGCATGGAGAGAAAAAAGTTCTGCTCTCGCCCGGACGATTCTCGAAATTGGTCCTGCGAGAGAACGCAAACTTTATTTGTGCGGCGGCTCGGCAACTTGATTGAAAGCCGTGTTCTTGTCGAAGCAGAAATTCACGAACTCCGGCGTATAGCGCTGGCTGATGGCGGCCGGAGTGTCAGACTGCTTGACTTCTTCAAATTTGAAATCGATCTTTCCATCGGCCTGAACCGTTCCCAGCAGATAGCCGTAAACCTTGGTGCGCGCGTCTTTGGCGCGAGGCGCGTCAGGCGGCAACGCGTAACGAACTGCCCCGGCAGTCCCCACGATCCAGCCCGGCAGTTCGCCGCCGTTGTTTAGCCAATATTCGGAATTGAAAATGCCACTCATATAAAAATGCGAGTGGCTGGCCAGCACGTACACGTTCTTGTGTGTCTTTTTCTTGAGTTTCAAGAGGTCGGTATAGACGCGGCGCCCGCTTTCTATGCCCTCCATCCAGTCGCTCATGCTGTGGCCGATGGCCACGCTATCCGGCAGCGCATCATGCATGCCTACTACCACGGCGCGGACTTCAGGATTGGAAGACGCGCGATCCATCACGGTTTCAAACCAGCTCACCTGTTCCGGCGAGAATTGATCAAGCGTGGCATTGTCCAGGTAAATGAAATCCACGCCGTCCTGTATCCAGTGAAAATAAGTAGTGGGAGTCGTGGCTTTCGGATCGTCCGCCAGCCGCTGTTTTTTCAGAGTGGGAGAATCGAGCCACGGAGCGAACTTGGCGGCAAACTCTTCACGCCTCTTGGGTGGAGTGGTTTCATGATTGCCGATGCCAACAAAGACCGGCATGGAACCAAATGCGCCAATCTGGTTTTGGATGAAATCATCCCAGGCATCTTTCAGGTATGCAGCCCTCTCGACGGGCTTTCCGCGATGCTCCGGACTGTGCTGATAGTCCTCATCAATGCCATAAATGGCGCGCAGGTCCCCCAGATGCCAATAAAAGGCGGCTTTATTCTTTGCTGCGCCGGCGGCGATGGAGGGCACAACCACGTCACCACAGTTGCGTGAATCGCCTGAGACCGCGAAGTTCCAATCAGCCTTGCTTTGCTGGTGGGGGGAAGTCTGGGCAGGGGCGGTGCATGCAAGCAGGGCCATCAGCACTGCTGATTTCATCGTTTTCATGCTTCTCATTCATAGACCTCAGGGTGCGACGAGTTTCACGTGGCAGTTTCAAATCTAAATGCAGTTTTTGCCATGCGCAACTTCGGCAGCGGCCTGAAGTCAGAGCCCCGGAGTTCTATTGACGAACTCCGGAGCCCCGTTCAGAAAATACGGGCTGGCGGCCTAGAGCCACTGAAGATCAGGACGAAAACGTTTGTGGCAACTTTGGCAGGTGGTATCAAGATGCATGAAGAAGTTGATGACTTCCGGAGAGTTGTGGTTTTGCGCCGCGCGGCCCAGTTCCTCGGCGACACGGGAAAGCTGCAAGCGCTTTTCTTCGAAAAACTTCACGTCGTTACTGCTCCAGCCCTGGTCTTTGTAAATGGCTGCGTAAGTCGTAAGTTCTCTGGACATATCCACCACATGGGCGGAAGAAGCGGCAATAGAATCCATTTTCTCCGGTGTCAGTGGACGATCATGCCAGATGGTAAAGCTCAAGAAGGTATATTCCTGGTGGACGCGCGCCTGCATGAACTTCCGCAGGTCGTCGCGGTTTTGCACTGGCGGATGAGTTCCGGCCGGCACTGAAGCGGTTACATGGCCGGTGTGCAGCCTGTAACCGGCAAGCGCAAGCATGCAAGTAAACAACAAGACGAGGATACCCACTCTGGTTCTGATCATTGCCGGCCCAGATCTCCCTTGGACTGCGGACCAGATTCCGGATACATGGCAGGAGCTTTCATTTGAGGCAGAGTCCCGTTGAGCGACTTCATAAATGCCACGAGGTCGGCCTTTTCCTGCGCGGAGAGATTCAGTTTATAGATCAGCTTTGATTTGTTTGGAGCATCGCCGCCGCCACGGTCATAGAGTTCGACCACTTCCTCCAGCGTCGCGCTGGAGCCATCATGCATATAAGGCGCGGTGAGTGCGATGTTTCGCAATGTAGGCGTCTTGAAAGCATTGCGATCTTCCGGATTTTTCGTGACCGCAAAGCGTCCCACATCGTCAGGATTGCCGTGTCCCGGCAATATTCCGAGATTGTGGTACTTGTTGTCAGTAAAGTTGGGGCCATTGTGGCACTCTGAACAGGCTGCTTTGCCGATAAATACGATTAGTCCGCGCTTCTCCGCATCTGACAAAGAATTCTTGTCACCCATCGCATAGTGGTCGAAGCGGGAGTCGGGCGTTACCAGCGTGCGTTCAAAAGCGGCGACCGCTCTGGTGACGCTATCCAGTGAAGGAGATCCGCCGAAAACGCTCTGAAACTCATGGCGGTATCCAGAAATGGAGCTGAGACGATCGACAAGGTGCTTCTCATCCAGCATATTCATTTCCGCTGGCGCAAGAAGCGGCCCTTTGCACTGCTCGTCGAGTGTGGCAGCGCGGCCATCCCAGAATTGAGCTGAGTTGTAAGCCGCATTTAAGACGGTCGGAGAGTTCCGAGCAAGTGTGGCGCCCTGGAAACCTTTAGCGCGCGCCAGGCCATCAGCAAAGGCCTTCTCCGGACTGTGGCAGGTAGCGCAACTGCTGCTGCGATCGAGAGACAGCCGCGTATCAAAAAAAAGCTTCTTTCCCAACTCAATCTTTGCCGGTGTTTGCGGATTATCCGACGGAATTGTGACGAGCGGCAAAGCCGCCAAACCGCCGGGCAGCACTTTCATCGTGTCCAGCATTTGGGGAGTGATTGCGGGGGGCTGGGGCCGGTGGTCGTCCACGGAAAAACCGCGGAGGCTGAAGAACAAAACGGCACTGAGCGCAACTCCAACGCTCGCCTTGTAAACGATTTCATGTCTTGCCATATTTCTACCTGCTCCTTGCTTATTGCCTGGCCATTGCTGCGGGCTGAGGGCCGCTTTCCAGATTGATGTCCGCGGTGACGCTGCCGCTGGCGGGAACGATAATGAACTTTTGCATCATGCGCGACCGTTGATGCCACGCCTTCAACACATATTTTCCAGGAGGCACATCAGCCAGCGTAAAAGAATGGCCAGGCATGCCATTGGCAAAATATTTTGTGGGGACCACGAAGACACGAGCATGCATCTGATGGTGGATGGAACAAAACACATCTACGATCCCCGTCTGGTCAAACACTACCGTGCGGGATTCACCTTTGGCATACAAGCCAAGGTTGAACTGGTTTTGTCCGGTGAACGAATATACGTTGTGAACAACGTCATCGTCATTTGGCATTTCGATTTTCTGCCCCTTCACCGCGATGGCAAAGTCAGGAGAAAACTGAAGGCTACGCTGGGAAATTTTTATTGTGGTCTCCGGTGGTTTGGAATCATGGGCCCCTTCCAGCCAAATGACTACATTTTCTTTTTCGCCGGCCGCCTGATTCGCCGCCGGCGTGGAGACATTGACGAGCCGAATTTTTCCAGAAACACTTCCCGCATGAGCAGGCACGGTTAAGAGCATTGCTACAGCAAATGACACTATGATCGAAGATCTGATCACAACTTACCCCCAAACTTATTTTCTAATTGATGTGCGAAGCTGCCGATGAATGCAAACCAGCAACCTCTAATCCGCCGCACGATTCGCTGCAGATGCTCTCCGGAAGAAGAAGCGAGATCGAACGAAGCGAGAGTACTTTAAAAAAGCAACATAGCGAATCTTACGAAGGTAACTAGATGAGAATTAGTTAAACCTAAGCTCATCTGCTCGTTAAACAGACGCTTACTTGTTTAAAACGGTATTCCCATTTTGGGATTCCGATAATAAAAGGTTTTCATTTTCGAGACCGCTTACGCTATGGTGTTGCAGGAAAGGAAAGAACCTCGGTTGTAACGATGAAAAAAAGTCCGGCAAGCGCAATTTCATGCGGCGCTGGGACCCAAATACCCCTTGAGTCGCGCGCTATCTGCCCTTCCCCCGTTCTTTCTCTTTGTTCGATATAGAACATACAGCGGTACGCTCCAGCGCATATCATTCAATTACAACTTCATACGCAGGCAGGCTAAGCCCTTGCGCGTCAGAGGTGCGAGGTACTGAGGGACTTCGCGATCAGTGCCAAGGAGCATTATGTCGTCTGCGACCGCATCACGGAACGGATACAAAAATCGAATCCTGGCATCGTTGCCAAAAGCGGATATTTCCCGCCTCTCAGCCCATTTGTCGCCGGTAGATCTACCATCGGGAAAAACCTTGCTGGATCCCGGACAAGAGATCACATATGCGTATTTCCTGGAAACAGGCCTTGCTTCAGTAGTGGTGGCAATGGCTGACGGCAGCATGGTTGAAACAGGAATCACCGGCAATGATGGGCTAGTAGGATTTCCTGTGTTGCTGGGCACCAAAACGATTCCGACCCGGACGTTTATGCAGATCCCCGGGAGCGGTTTCAAGATAAAAGCTCAGCACCTGATCAATGAATTTGAAAGATCCGGGGCATTACAGAAAAAGATCAACCGCTATTTCCAGGCCCATCTGGTACAAACAGGGCAAACCGCCGCGTGCAATCGGCTGCATGACATTGCCGAGAGGCTGGCGCGCTGGCTGCTAATGTGCCATGACCGCATGGGCTCGGATGCCTTCACCATCACGCATGAATTCCTGGGCCATACGCTGGGAACGCCGCGCTCCACCGTGACACTGGCGGCAGGCATACTGCATAAGTCGGGGCTGATTGATTATTCGCGCGGCAAGGTCATTATCAGGGACCGGAAAGGCCTGGAAAAAGCGGCCTGCGAGTGCTATCAAACGATCCGAAAAGAGTTTGACCGCCTCGGCATTTCGTCTGTCTGATTTCCGGAAAGACATAAGCTTCGATTTTGTAAGCTGCAGTAAGTCAAATGTAAAGACGGCGCTCTTGCGAGCGCCGTCTTCTTTGGGGGGAGGGTACGACAGCTTATTGGTTTACAGGAATCTTGATGATCTTTTTCTGAATCGCATACGTAACTAACTGCGCCTTATTGTGAATATCGAGCTTGCGCATCAGGTTGAACTTGTGCGCTTCCACGGTCTTCACACTCAATCCTAAAATCACCGCAATTTCCTTCACGGAGTTTCCTTCCGCCAGCAGCTTCAGGATTTCCCGTTCCCTTGGCGTCAACGTAGAGATCCGTGGCCGCATCCTGGTATCCCGGACGCGCGAGCGGAAATCTTCCACCAGCTTGCCCAGCACTTGCGAACTCAAATATTTCCCGCCCTTATAGACGTCCTTGACCGCAGTCAGCAGTTGCGGCGCGGGCGTATCCTTCAGCACATAGCCCGACGCCCCAACCTCCAGGCACTGCACCAGGTAGTCTTCGTCTTCATACATGGTGAGGAAGAGGATCTTCGTTTCCATGCGGTTTTTCTTGATCTGCCGTGCTGACTCAAAGGACGACAGCCCGGGCATCCCTATATCCATCAGCACGATGTCCGGCCGCAGCTCGCGCGCTTTCTCCACGGCTTCTCCGCCATCGGCGGCTTCGCCCACGACTTCAAAATCCGTTTCGCTTTCCAGCAGCCGGCGTACGCCCTGGCGAAACAGCGTGTGATCATCTACGAGTAAACATTTAATTTTCGGCATGGGGGAGTGTCCTTTTCTTTAATTCGGCCTCTGTACTGCATGTGCCGCATGCGCCAGCGGACGGTCCAAAACTTGCTCTTCGCCCGCAGGCACACTTATCTCGATTCGCGTACCCTTCCCTTTGGTCGAGATCACGCGTGAGGTCCCGCCCAACATTGCTATTCTTTCTTTGATTCCGGCCAGCCCAAAAGAGTGGTCGCGAGAGTTGCTGCTGCGCGACTGAATTCCTACTCCATCGTCTTCCACCACCACCTGTACCAGCTCGTCTGCGCGCTCCACCTGCACCGTGACGTTCTTTGCGTGGGCGTGCTTGGCCACGTTGTGCAATGCTTCCTGCACCACTCGATAAATCGCCTGTTCAGTTCCTGAAGCCAGCCGCCCGACGTTTTCGGCAATCATCACGCGCGCTTTCACGCCGGTGTTCCGGGCAAAGTCTTTGGCTTCTTTGCGTATCGCCGCCACCAGTCCCAGTTCCTGCAGCACCAGCGGAGAGAGCTTGCCAATAATCCTGCGAATGCCTTCAATCGTCCGGTCAACTACTTCCACGGTCTCGCGAATTTTCCCGCGCACGCCCTTGGCGGTATTTCCGGTTTCCATCATTCCCAGGTACAGGCGGATCACCATCAGCGCCTGGCCGGTTTCATCATGCAATTCGCGACTAATGCGTTTACGCTCTTCTTCCTGTACACGCAGCAAATGTCCTGAAAGTTCGGCGATCCGTTGTTCGCGCTCGCGCAATGCGTCGGTCATGCGCGCGCGTTCTATCGCCAGCGCCGTACGGTCGCCGATGGCGCGCATCAATTCGCGCTCGGTCGGCAGCCATTCATAAGGTTTGGGAAAGCCAATCACCATTACGCCAATGGTTTCGCCGTCCGCCTTCAGCGGCACGCCCCACAGAGACTTGGCTTTAATGCGGATCATCGGCCGCAACGCGCCCGTATCCACACTGGTATCCAGGATCATGTTCGGCTCGCCGGTCTGCGCGATCTTCCCGGAAAAGCCGACGCCCAGCTCGATCTTGAAATCCTCAGGCACCTTCACATCCATGCCTACAGAGGCGGAGATCCGCAATGCGCCAATTTCGTCATCGCACAGAAGGATGATGCCCAGCGAAGCCTGGAATGTCTGCGTCGTGATGTCCAGAACTTTGTTCAGCAGGGCGCTCAGATCGGCTGACGCCAGTTCGGCGTCCAGCAAGCGCAGCAGAGCAGAGGACTCCAGGGTCTTGGAATCGAAATATGCGCCTGAAATAATGACAAATGAAACTGAGGAAAGCATTTCCAGCGCCGCCTTGGCTTCCGCTTCGCGCTCAGGAAAGAGCCCCGCAATATAAGGTTCGCAGCAGGATTGGTAGAGCTCCAGCGCCCGGGCAACGGCGCGCGTGTCCACCTGCAGCTTGGAAAGCCGAGTGCCAAAATACTGTAAATTTTCCTGGAAGCCGGGGTAATCGTTGTGGCAGAAATAAGAGCATCCCGCCGCCAGGGTCAGGCGTTCCACCGCGGCCAGCGTGCGGCCATCAAAGCCGAATTCTCTGGTCAGCTGGTCACGCCATTTGTTTGTTATGTCTGGAAAATAAGGCTCTAGCGCGCGCGCGACTTCGGCGATTAACTCCCGGGACGATTCCTTGAACGGCGGTACAGCGGTCACTGGCACTTCCTGAACTCTGTATTGACGAGGTGGCCGTTCCCCGGTCATTTTACTCTTCAGGTAACCGGAAAATACCCTAATCTCTAAGGTATTTTACAGTGCGCGGAAGCCCTTGTGAACTAAATAGTTACTATTTCCCCAGCCACCAGATAAACACCTTATTCCTCTAGGGGTTAAGCCTTAGACGACATCGTGCCACCAAAGTGCCCCCGGCGGTTCCGGACATGCGCTCTTCCTTTAACTCCGTCCCCCCTGTCTTACCTTTTTAAACCCGCCTCCCCTTAGCTTTAACCCCGCTCCCTTTAAAGGATGCCATCGTAATTAAAGGTGCAATCCTGAGCCGAAACGCCAGTTCTGTGCTCTCCAAGGCGGTTTTAGTATTAGCGTAGTCTTCCTCCATTCGTCATCCCGACGGCCGTTAAGCGAAGCGCGCGCCGTCATCAGCGCGCGAGTAGGACGGAGGGACCTTGTGTTTCTTTCCGGTCTACGGTATTTATAAAGCCGCTAATACCCTTTCCCCCCTGCGATGTGCCATCCTGAGGCCGAGCGCCGAGTCATTGTCCAAGGCCTGCAACACAGCTTGCGCGCAAGGCCGAAGGATCTGCTCCGCTGCTCTTCGGTTTACCAGCTCACAATGTTGTGGGATAGGCACTCCCGTCTGGGACGAGTCAGGTGTATTACTCCAAAACTTCAGAGTCGCACGAACAGGCCATTCGAATCGAAACATGTATAATCCCGCGCATGCAAAGACTACCCTGGAGAACAATTGCGCTCGGCTCGCTGTTGCTCGTCTCGGCCTTCTCAAAAGGAGGACAGGAAGTGCAATCTAACCAACCTGAGAAGTCGAAGCCCCCGGTGAAAATGGAACAGCGCGGGCGTATCCTTGGAATCGGAGGTGTCTTCTTCAAATCCGCGAATCGCGATCAAATGCGCGAATGGTATTCCAAGCATCTTGGACTCGCCGACAAAGGCGGAGGCGTGATGCTTCCGTGGCGCGAACATGACGACCCGCAAAAGGAACACGTTACAGTTTGGACTATTTTTCCCTCCTCAACTAAATATTTTGATCCCAGCCCCGCGCCGTTCATGATCAACTACATCGTGGACGATATGGATGCTTTACTCGACCGGTTGAAACAAGAGGGAGTAAAGATTGACGCCAAACGAATGGATGAATCCTACGGTCGCTTTGCCTGGATCTATGACTCGGATGGGAACAAGATTGAGCTCTGGCAGCCGCTGCCCGCAAAGCCCTAAGGGCCTTCCACTGCACTTACTCCATCGGTTTTCTGTAGCTACGGTCCCGTACTGCGACGCAATTCATGGCTGCGTCGCAGGCTTCGCGCTGAAGATGCCCTTGAAGCTTTCGCGGTACTGCAGGAAGACCAAAATCCACAACACGCAAGCGACCAGCGCGGGCGCGATGCTGCCCGGTGCCATCGTCAGGTGAAACGCAAGGATGTTGTAGAGCTCCGCAGCAAGCAGTGTCAGCGCAAGTGGCACGAAAAAGCCGAAGAGCAGCAGCAGCCCACCAAGGACCTGCCCCGCGAAGAAGAAGGCGGCAAAGTGCGATGCGATGATGGCGCCAAAAAACTGTAACGCCAGCGGATTCGTGGGCGGCGGCTGGTGGATAAAGTTGAGAAATCCATTCAACCCAAAGACCGTAAACATCAGGCCCAGTAAATAGCGAGCAACAATTGAAGTAGTTTTCATGAATGTCCTCTCTTAGAAGGTCTGCGCGTGCGTCTGCACGGCTTGAAGGTGTGGTGCGAGAAATGTGTTCCGGTCCTTCCCCTGGTTCAGCGCGCTGGTCCCACCTGCGGTGAGGAAGGTCGCGTCCGTCACGCCAAGAAAACCAAATACGGACCGCAGATACGGCTCCACGAAATTGAACGAGGCCATCTGCGTCTGGGCGTCGTAGATGCCGCCCGTTGCGATGATGAAGGTCGCCTTCTTGCCGATAATCAGGCCCTTCGGCCTTCCGTCGCCGTAGGAAAAGGTCCTGCCGACACGCGCAATCTGGTCGATCCATAGCTTGAGCACGGAAGGCACACCAAAGTTATGCATCGGCACTCCGATGACGTACTCATCGGCCTGCTCCAATTCGGCGAGCAGGGAGTCGGAGAGCGAAAGCAATTCCCTCTGCTGCGGAGTGCGGGCCTGTTCCGGCGTATAGACGGCACCGACCCATTCCGCATTGACCGGCGGCATTGCTGTTGCGTTGAGGTCGCGGTCTATGACCCTTCCATCCGGGTGCGAAGCCTTCCATTGGGTGACGAACGCAGCGGTCAGCTCACGGGAGACTGACCGTCCGTAAAGCGGGCTGGAATCAATATGGAGCAAAGTTGACATTGAGTAATCCTCCTGCACGACATATGATTAGTAAACAACACATGTCGATTAAAAGAAAATAAACAAGTGTCGCTTTAGTCTCTAAGAAAAGGTATCTTTAAGGAAGGAAAGGGTGTCTTTATATAGAATAGATAGGTATGGCCCAGCTTCTCCAACCCGAGACCGAAACGACGGATCCGCGCATCCTGCGCAGCCGCCG
>Ga0209488_10004691_pt1 | contig 10607 bp, 9 predicted proteins | sample Rivendell_Oct201_8_FD_188349 | JGI IMG/M metagenome (GOLD analysis project Ga0209488, IMG submission 188349) | Vadose zone soil microbial communities from the Eel River Critical Zone Observatory, Northern California, USA -... | ecosystem: Environmental > Terrestrial > Soil > Vadose zone >... | reverse complement strand
TGGACCCTTTCATCATTAAAGAAACACCAGACATATATGCGATTGGCTGCCAACCGCGGTTCGCGACCCGCCTTGTTAAAGACGGGAAACGTAGGTCTCGAGTGATTCTTGTCCCATCCTTTGCACAGACTGGGATCCTTGTGCTTGTCGGTCTGAAGTCATTGGACGTCCGGATAGTCAGACTGACGGAAGACATCCTTGCACGTTCCACATGATGGATCACACCCGTGCGAAACCCTTCTGCACGAGAAACGCATGTCTTTACTGCCATGCTCTCCGTGTAAACCTCACACTTATAGCATTTTTTTAATAATAATGCCGTAAAATAAACTTGACAGGCATCACATTTCGGAACGCTCGCAGGAAGAGGGTTGGCATCTGTTTCGTTGATGGAGTGTGGAAGGAAGCCAACAACTGCTAGTTTCCCACATCAGGCACGAATGGCGGCCGAGGTTGATGAGAAATCAATGATTTTTGTACCTCGCCTGCCACCATCACCGGGTGCAGTGTAAAACACGAGTCGGGCCTAACGTAAATCGTCGCTGCTGCGCAGTTACCGTATTCATATTGCTGCGCATTCCGTATTTATCCTTTGCGTTGCTTTTGCACCCGCTTTAGCGTGATCTCGAGCCCCTGATCCTTTTTTGCCTTTCCGTGCCGCTATGCCATGTGACGCCTACGGCCCGCGTTCAAGCCGAGCCCAAGGCGACGAGGCCAACGAGGCTTTCATTCATCTGCCTCTGGTATTCTCAGCTCTCACGCTATCTCTGTGGTGGATGAGCGCTCGTGGATGCAGGAGATAGATCGGTTGGCTGGGATAGAAAAGCTGTCAGGGGCGAGTAAGCTACGTGGGAACGTTACCTGGTCCGTCCATACCTGCCTTTATGGAGCGCTCCAATTTAAAAAGACCACATTTATCATGATCATCCCCAACCCCAACTCCTGTTACGCCCCTGGTACGAGGTCCTTTACTTTGACGCACACACGAAAATCGGCTCTTGTCTCCGACCATGAAGTTCTCCGTTCCGTTGGCCGCTCTGTTCCTCCCTCTCCTCGCCAACGCTCAGTACGGCCCATCTGCATCGGCAACGGAAACAGAAACATATCCCGAGTCCGCGACCCCTCAATCATCGGCGACTAGTACCGGTGCCAGTACCAGTAGCAGCAGCACTCCTGCAGCCCCGGCAAGCAACTCGACCAACATCTTTGTTCGTGGTGCATTCTTCTTCGTCTATCTTTGTTGACGATTCTCAGGTCCAAGTTGCGCCTAGTGGTAAACTGGAGTACAGTCCTTCGAACTTCACTGCGAAAAATGGCTCCACTGTGACGTTCATCATCCCCTCGTATGACTTCACACTATTAGTTATTTGCAATGCTCTCATGTATACGATATTATATAGGGGCTCACTCTCTCATTCCGTAACACAAGGTGGCTTCTCACCGACCTGCCAGTACTTGGCCGCGTCCGGTGGAAACTCCGCTGGTTTTGATTCTGGTCTGCAAGCCGGGAAGCAGTTCTCCATCCTGATCACCAACGATCAACAACGTAGGCAGACATTCTCGTTGTTCTTCTAAGGTGGTGTTGTTAATTCGCGCGACAGCCATCTGGTTCTTCTGCAAGCAGGTGTCTCATTGTGGTCTCGGAATGGTCGGGTACGTGCTCCTTTTGAGATACACTTTCTTTTCTTCAAAGTTTGGGTGTCGTGTTCTGTGCCAACGATACTTTGGCAGCGCAATCAATGCACCGACTACTGGAAACACCTTCGACGCGTATCTGGCCGCTGCTAAGGCTCTTGGCACGTCTGAAACTAACGTGGGTTATTCCCTCTTATCTCAGGCCATAAATCCTCATCCATGATCAATTTGCAGATCCCCGACAGTGGCCCGGTGACTGGTGGTGTGAACGGAGTTGCGACGGGCACGCCTTCCCCAACCTCTGCAACTTCATCAGCATCGTCTAGTACGTCGAAGCCATCGTCTTCCGCGAGTCACCTCGTTGCAAATGGCTTCTTTGCTGTTCTGGCTGCGGTATTCGGCGTAACACTGGCGTGAGAATGTGGAAACCGACGGGACAGAAATGCCCGGACTTCAGTTATGATGAGAAAAATGACGCTTCTTCCTTTCTTTCCTGTGTTATGATGTGGACTTCACGTTCGTTCATCATGATGGCGCTCCGGACGCGAACATTCTGTTCTGTTCTGTTCTTCATTCATTGTTATGCATTACGGCATGAGACGATACGATATTTGAATGGACTAAATATGTGATTCTATTCTTTTTCTGTCGAAGCTCGAAGTTATCCGAGATCAGATCAAAAAAGATCTAGGTCTTCGCGAGACATTTCTGCCGGCCCGTAATCACCGTCGGCTACAGGGCTTACAACAGCCGCTGCGCTATCCCGTTTGGGTGACGAGCCTCTCAAGTGGAAGGCTGAGGGCAAAAATTATTAGGATCAGGTGCGCCAAGAGTGTTGTTGCGCTCGTGAAACGTCATCAATACAAACTGCTAGAGGCAGTGAGCCTGAGGTATCCCACCTCCTCCGCATTTCTCCTCTTCAATCTTGTCTCGGACCGCACGTCTACCTCCGGTCCCACCAAACATGTCCTCTTCTTCGCGTCGCCGCGGAGCACGACGCGACGTAGGAGGTCCTGAACTATCTATGGGTTATGCACCGCCGAGCTTCTTCTTTGAGGGGGTGCCCTGCCAGGATAATTGTGTGCCGACGGAACAGACACCCTAGTTTGTGATCGAGGACGAGGACGAGAACAATGGAGAGAGTAGTGCGCTTGCGGCTGGTCCGCCGCCTTCGATTCCCCCGAAACAAGTCACGGTGCTTGCTTTCGTGGAAAGGCTTCCTTAACTGTGTAATGGATTTTGCCGTTCTGTTGTTGTTTCACCCCCCCCCCCGGCGAACTTGAAGGTTCAAGTTGTGCGTTTCTCCCTTCAGATATATAATATGACGTCACCTTTGCTCGCTACTCACTCACTGTCCACTTTTGTTCTGCAGTCCTGGAGTCGAGACGTGTCGACTATTCTCTGTTCCTTGCTGAATATGGCAATGAATTCCCTGCAATAGTCGAAGGCAACAGTCATTGGAGGCGTCACTGGTCGACTGCCCTTGTATCAAGGACGAGAACTCAAGAGCTCTCATCGACATCAGTCCTTTTTGCTTTCAGAATGGAAGCGTTAGGCATGTCCCCTCTGGCACAGCTGATATTCGTATGGCTCTAGATCTTTTTTGGCAACCGTGGTGCGTCAGGTATCATAACCGGTCTTGAACTGAGCTAAGCGGGCGTTCGCGATACCGGACGGAGTAATCTGTGTTCGTCGTCTTCTCGGAATATCAGAATAGCAAATGGTGACCCAATCTTAACACGGTACAACTATATTGAGTTCGCGTGATGTCAAACTCACACGCTTTCTTTAGAAACTTATGGCGAACCTCATGGTGCAAGAGCAGTCGATGCATATCCTGAGCTATGTCGTGCTTTGTCTTGATCTCAAGACAAGCCCGATTACGAGCTCTAACTTTAAGTCCCTCACTCTCTTGCTTCAACAGAGAACATCATGAGCTTTGTCGGGCGTTGTCATGCATCGTTCAGACGCTCTCTGTTGAGCACGTCTTTGATCTATGTCTTGTTCCCGATCAAGCCCGCAGTCCGCATACATCCCGCCAAGACAGAATGTCGGTGGCGCCGCGGCAGATTTTTTGATCTTGTGAATATATCTCCTATCACATCGTAACTTTTCAATATCGAGGCCGTCTACCACATAACCGCAAGCGCGTCTGGCTCTCTGAACTTGATGTATCCGGTGCTTGTTATTGTTCTTTCCTATTTGCGCATGAGGGACCTCCGAGGCTTTTTTTTTCTCCTTGTAAGCCCTACCGAAGTCCTACCGAGCCTCGGAGGTGATATCCGAACTGAGGCCAACGCGACTTTCATTCAATTTGCCGCTGGTATTTTGGGGCTGTCTCTGAGCGCTGAGCGAGTATGGAGGCAGGAAATCAACTGACATAGAAAGCTGCTGACTGAGATTGAGCTCAGCGTGGGAATCCGGCTTCGGAGAGTCCTCTCTCTCTCGAGATCTATATGGGGCTCACTCTTCGCCCCCCATTCTATACCTGCCTTGCAGATTTAAAACGGTCATCAATACACGAATTCATGTCATTCTCACTCAAGCGCCCCTCGTGTGAGGTCTTCTTTTGACGATACGGAAGTCGGCCCTTGTCACCGATCAACCATGAAGTTCTCCCTTGCGTTGGCCATTACTCTGTCCCTCCCTCTTCTCGTCAACGCTCAATCCTCCCAGCCTACCAAAGCGTCTGGGAGCATTAGCAAGACAGAGTCGTCGACTACGCCTACCAGCACTAGTACCAGCAGCAGCCCCAGCAGCACGAGCACTGGCAACCCGACTAACATCACCGTCCGTGGTGCATTCTTCATCGTGTCTACCTTCGTTGACGTTCCTCTCAGGTTCAAGTTGCACCTAATGGTAACGTAACATTCAGTCCTTCGAACTTCAGTGCTGCAGCGGGTTCCGTCGTGACGTTCGTCTTCCCCAAGTATGACTTTACACTATTCGTTATTTGCAATGCTCATGCCTACCGTACGTAGGAACTCAACTCATTCCGTAACACAAGGCTCCTTCGAAAATCCCTGCCAGTATTTGAACGCGTCCAATGGGAACCCCGCTGGTTTTGATTCTAGTTTTCAATCCGACTCGCGGTATGACATCACGGTCGTAAACACTAGTAAACGTAGGCAGGCACCCTTGTCGTTCTCCTAACGTGGTGTAATCAATCCGCGCGACAGCCGTCTGGTTCTACTGCAAATACTCGAAGCACTGTGGTTTCGGGATGGTCGGGTACGTGCTCCTTTTGAGTTACTTTTTGGGTGTGGTGTTCGGTACCGATGATGCTTTTGCAGTGCAATCAATGCGCCGAGTACTGGAAATACCTTTGAGGCGTACTTGGCCGCTTCTAAGGCTCTTGGTACATCTGTAATATCCGTAGGTTGTCCCTGTTTCTACCCGTGCTCACCGTCTCGACTGATTCGTTGCAGGGCTTTGACAGTGGCCCAGTGACGGGTGGTGTGGGCGCTGTGGCGACGGGTACGGCCATCCCAATTGCCGGAAATTCATCATCATCCTCCGCGAGTCACCTGGTTGCCAATGGCCTCTTTTCACTCCTGGCTGCAGCATTCGGCGTAACGTTGGCGTGAGGATGTGGACACGATGGGACAAAAATCCCCGGACTTTTGTTATGACGAGAAGGATGGCCCTTTCCCTTCAAGTTCGCGTCGGGAGCGCGGTGAAACATCCACATCATGGCACGCGAACTCATTCTTAATCACTGCCTGAGACGTTACGGTACTTGAAATATACGGCTCTGCAATATTCCGTTTTCCAACTCGCTCGAAGCGATATGAGATCAAATTTGATCCCGAAATTGATGTCATCGGTACATGTTCGCAGCCTTATGACACCGCCGCGGCCTTGACGGGCCACAATCACCGCGCACTCTAGCTGAGTCCCTCCTCCGCAGCGGCCCTCCTATCACTCCTGGACATCCTACAAGTTAGGTGATCTGACATCCCTCATATTTTCCTTCGAGGACACGGAAAGAACGCGCCTCAAAGCCCCTTTCTCCAGCAAGGTGCTGTATGCCTTTGGCTCGGTCGAACTCTGGAAGAGGCGTCCCCCAACAAACTCGGCTACACCTCCACGGCTACACTCGGAATCCCTAGTTGTACCGATCCACAATGCTCTTCTTCATGGCGTATAGATATTAATGCTCATAACTTACGATACGTGGGGGCTTGTGATATTCCGTTACAAAGGACCTTCGTTCATCACTGCCAGCATTTGGCCACATCGGATGGAAACCCCGCTGGCTTTGATTCGGGTCTTCTACTTCTTCTGCAAAGTCTCGAATCATTGCATTAGTGACTCGGAGATGTCCGGGTAAGTGCTGCTTTTGAGTAACGTCTTGTTTCATTTTGGGTGCCGTGTACTACAACACCGGCGATACTTTTGCAGTGTGATCAATGCTGGAAATTCCCTTGGGAACTTTTTTGGGGCCGTTTCGTCTATCTGGCAGTATGAAACCTCCGTGGGTTACTCCCTATTTTGACCGGCCGCATCTGATCGTCATAAGTAAAATCGGGGCATTTTTGTCCCGCTTACACTAGCGTTGTGCCAAGTACTGAGACCACGCCGCACGAGAGCAAAAACACCACTGGGGAGGAGGTGATTCGCGGAAGCTGGTGGTCTCGACGGAGTCACGGTCGTACCTGCGGTTAATCTTGAGGTGCACACCACCGGTCGTCGGGCCACTGTCGGGAATCTGCAAATCAATCATGGATGAGCTTTTTATCTATTTATTCACGTATCATGTTATGCTCTGGACGTGGACTCATTCTATTCTATTCTATTCTTAATGACATGAGATATTCCTGTACAGTCAGGCTTACACCCCAGGCTGTGACTCGGAAGCACAATCTCTATAGCGCATTTCGCATGAAAGCTAGAAGATCTAGAGCCAATCAACAGCACTTCTCTCATCCTAGCACGTTATTTTCGAGGTCCATTGAACCACTATGATTTAAGGAGTTGATTAAACTAAACCAGTCGTTACTCAAAAAGTGATGCGTGGGTACGTCGGTACATTCGACGGGCCGGAATTACCGCGCTGTGTGACTGCGGCACCAAGAGCTGCTCTGCTCTCAAAGATAGATCGAGGCCAAAGAGCCAAAGCGACCTTTGTCATTCTACTCTCCCGGAAACATGTCTGTACTATCAAGGCTCCCACAGAAACTCTCATCCCCGTTTGCGTTGCTCGGTGACGAAGCAAAGCTTACTTTTCGCAGTCAAGCCAGCGGAATCTCCAAATTGGCATCAACCCGCGTGCGTGCATTCATTCCGCCAGAGGGGGGCTGAAACGTGCTCACATTAGCTCGGAGTCATGTAGCACATAGCAGAGAATGATACTTACTGGGATCAGGTACGCCCAAAATATTGTTACGCTCGTGCGACTTCACCCACACGAACTGCCAGTATACCGTTCTATTCGACTCGGCTTCAGACGTATTCTCGCTCATTTCACCTCAAGATAGTGAGCTTCCGAGTTAGTTCATGTCGCCTTACACTGATTTGTATCCAAAAGTTCGCCGAGCACTCATCGAAGCGCCCGAGAATATCGCGACCCTCGTCCGCGTCATAACTTCCCGCCTCTTCAATCTCGTCTCGGACCACACATTCCCCTCTGCTCCCACCAAATACGTCCCCTCCTTCGCGTCGTCACTTATCAATGGTGGCGCCGGCGAGCGCAACACGACCAAGGAGGTCCTGAACTGCCTGCGGGTCCTGCAGCGCGTCTTTCCCGTGATCTTTGAGTTGGACAGCGAGCCGAGCGTCTTTGAGAGGGAGGTGTTGTGGAAGAGGGATGTCGTCGAGGGGCAGGACGGTCGCGAGCAGACGGAACAGACGCCCCAGTTTGTGATCGAAGATGACGACGAGGAGAACGATGGGGACAGCGGTACGTCGACGGCTGGTCCATCGCCACAGGTCCCTGCCAAGCAAGTCACTACACTTCCTTCCATCGTGGAAAGGCTCCTTAGTTGTTTGGTGGATCTGCTTTTCTGCTGTGGTTTCACCCTCCCCGCGAAGTTGCAGGTGGACCACTACAAGATTAACTATGCCATTTGGTGAGTGGCTGTCCTGCCGCAGGCACATCCCACTTAAGTGACCTCTACAGGGAAAAGGGTGTAGGTTCCACTGCCGATCTGGGACCCAGTCAAGCGTACGACGCCAACAAGACAGAAGTCCTGCGCCTTCTGCTCGTTCTTCTCTCTCGTCAGATATATACGCCGCCATCATCTCTACTTACTAGCCCCTCACGTTACACCCTCCACTTTGTTCAGCAGTCCCGGAGACGAGATGTGCTGACTATTCTCTGTTCCTTGCTGAATACGGCTATGAACTCGTCCCAATCGCCGAACACCACTGTCATCGGAGGTGTCGCTGGCCGACTGCCGTACAACCACCTTGTATTCAAGGGGGAGGACCCAAGAGCCAATCTCGTCAGCGTCTGCTTCCAAGTCCTTTGTACTGTCCTGGACTTTCAGAGCGGAAGCGCTAGGGATGTCCCCACACCTGACCTCCAGGTATGTTCGCCCGCATCTAAGACGAATGCTTTCAGGTATTTTTTGGCGAAAGTGGTGCGTCGGGTATCAGAATCCGTCTGGAACTCTGCTTAGCAGGTGTTCGTAGCACCGAACGGGGGACTTTGCATTCATCGTCGACGGCATGCTCGGAATACTAGAGCAGCAAATGGCATCCATCAACAATGTGCTCCCTGGATCAAGAAGATCTGTCCCGTATATCGTGGATACGAGTGAGCTCTATTCATCATGTATGATAAGATGATCTAACGGATGTCCAGTCATACTGTTCTGGAAAATAATTGAACTCAACAAGGTATGAGGTAATCCTCCAATATTGATTTCTCTAATGTCGGGCTCTCCCTTCAGAAATTTAGAGCGTACCTCCTAGAGCAAGAGAAGTCGATGAACATTTTAGCCTATCTCATATGCTACTTTCTTGAGATCAAGGACAAGCCCGGTAACGTGCTCAACGGCAATACCTGTCTCTTTCTCCTAACCCAGCGTGGCAGAACAACACGGGCTCTGTCGGGCATTGTCATACATTATCCAGACGCTCTCTGCCGAGCACGCCTTTGGCCTACGTCTCACTTTCCCGGTCAGGTCTGCACACATTCCCACGAAGTGGCAGGTCGGTGGTGCTGCGGCAGATTTTCTGATCAACGTGCGTATATTTCATCACATCTTAAAATATGCAGTTGCGATAGCTCCTCCAGGCTGTCTACCACATGATCGCCACAACGTCTGGTTCTCTGAACTCGATGTATCCAGCGCTCATCATAGCTCTTTCCAATTCTGCACCGTATTTCAAATCCTTGAACGTCAACTCTGCAACTCGGTTACTCCAACTCTTCACCTCATTTGCGAATCCTACGTTTTTATTAGCGGATGAAGGGCATCCGAGGCTTTTGTTTTTTATGTAAGCCCTACCGAGCAACCGAGATACAGTATCTAAACCATGACTGCAGGCTCGAGATATTCAACGCCGTCATTGCTTATCATCCCTCTGACAACCCCAACCTGATTTACGCTTTATTGAGAGCGCACAGGACCTTTGAGGATCTGGGCACATTCACACTAGCGAGGGGTCTGCGTGACGTGCGGAGAACACAACGGGCAAAGGAGGAGCAGTCTCGTGCCCGCGATGCAAAAGGGAAGAGTAGGGGAGGTGAAGAAGAGTATGATCAACCGCATGAAGAGAAACAAAAGTTACTCGAACGGGAGAACGCCCTTGGTATTTCGAGTAGGGAACAGTCGGCTGACAGTCTGACCGAGGTTCGAGTGGTTCCACGAGACCACCCACAGCAGGAGCAAGCGGAAAGCGTGGAAGAGGTCCCCTCGTCGGAATCTCTCGTATCACCCACCACAGAGCAAGTAAGGCTTTCGGGCTTCCCGACTGCCGTGTCCGAAAAGGCGAGAGGCAAGATGCGGGAGCGGCGATCTGAGTCGTTGGATACGGACAACAGCTTGGATCGTGTGACTGCCGCTTCAGTTGGGCGAAGTGGATTTGTACCGACGCAAGAATGGGTAAGGACATTTTGTCGCTCCTTGGTCGGGTTGCCTACTGATCATTCTACACTCAAAGGTTACGTCGTGGCAGCAAGGGTGTGTTGAGTTCTCGTTTAGATGCGGCTCGGATCTCTTAGCGACTGATTTCTAGACTCCCACTGGACCCGGTGATGCTGGTAATTTCCGAGCTGATGCCCAAACTACAGGAGCTTCAGACGTCACATCAGTCGAACTCTACTGGAGCAATCCTAGACTACCTCGGACACATCTCTCTCAAACACGTACTCCCGACTCCGCCGCCTCTCAACCCCCGCAGATTCATCGTGAGCTACCGCATTTCTCCGTTTATATCGGGCTAACTCCGATTATCAGTGGTCTGAGGCGTCACTTGTGTGGCTTTCTTCGTTGATATGGGGCGAGATTTACGTGCGGGGTATGACCCCGCTTGGGATTTGGAACGCAACTAGCGTCCGATTATTCTATGTGAAACACACGCAAAACCCCCAGCGTCAGCTGACAAATACGGTATCGAGTGTAGTTGGGGGACTTCTTGGTCGAGGAGCGACAGAGCCATCACAGCTCTTGAGACAACGCTCAGACCGTTCTTGAGGCTCACACTAGATTATTCATTGTATTCCTACTCTTCTGACTATGGGCAGGGCATATGTGCTACCGAGTCACAGTACTTGGCCATGACAAATACAAATAGCAATCCAAGTTTCCGACGCTGGTAGCAGAGCCTGATAGTGCGATTACAATGAATCATGTTAAGTCGTAGCCAACCGAGTTCTCTCGGATCAGGCAGAGTGGAACTGATAGGTGCCGGTGCGGAGATAAGAACACCACGCATGTACGATCAGAGCCTGAGATTGATTGCCACTCACAGTACTAGTGAGTCGCCCATAGGAAAAAGCGGGAGCAATTTAGACCGAATTT
>Ga0209488_10004690_pt1 | contig 10609 bp, 13 predicted proteins | sample Rivendell_Oct201_8_FD_188349 | JGI IMG/M metagenome (GOLD analysis project Ga0209488, IMG submission 188349) | Vadose zone soil microbial communities from the Eel River Critical Zone Observatory, Northern California, USA -... | ecosystem: Environmental > Terrestrial > Soil > Vadose zone >... | reverse complement strand
GCACCGCCTTTGCGCATTTCTTACTGAACGTGAACGAGAGGCGGCGTAGCGTCGTCGCCGATTTACTAGATTTTGTGGCCGTTGGACCGCGGGGAGAGTTGCAGGTACATAGAACGGACGTGCCAGTCCCAATTGCAGAGCCAGTCGCCGCTGCAGCTAGTGGAGGAGTAATTGTACCAGTAGCAGCCGGTCTGGCCCTCCGCCAGCAGCACGACGCCGTGCCAAGGGGACTGCGAGTCGGCGATGGACCTTCTTTATTAGAGAACATCAACGGTATCGCGATCTTGAAGGTCTCCCCTCCGGTGGACTCGGAGTGAGAATTCTGGAAACCATCATTGATGTCCTGAGAGAGCGTCCTCAAATTAATGAGCGGTGCGAATCGAGACGGATCGTTGAGGAGGGTGAAGGAGGCCGTGGTGCGTACGTGAATAACTCTGAGGACCTCGGCAATCGTAGCGCCCTGCTGCGCAAGCTCATGATGGATCACCGCGTTCCCACTCTCGATACGCCGACCCAAGCTCACGAGTTCTCCATGATCGCGCACGCGGGCAACCTCCAAATCACTTTGCCATCGGCGTACATCAACCAGCTCTTCCAGCTGCAATTGAAGCGTCAAGGTGTCACCCCATAGTAGTAAAAGTAGCTGTGAAGTGGGACTTAGGGGCTGGCGCACGTACGTTAAAGAGAGAGATCAGCTCGGTCAGCGCCTCGTTGCACGACTCGATTCGCAACGCGTTGGCCTCGGATCGCAACAAGGACGTGATGATACCCTGCTGACCAACTTGGGCGATGATCAACGCCGTATGTCCGAATGCCCGCTCGAGCTCGTGGATGCGCTCCCCGATGATCGCGTCCCCGCCCTTCGTCGCCGCGATGCGCTCCAGTCTATCGACGACGAACTGACACCGTTCGACGAGTCGTGCGCACCGCGCCTTGCTGCTCTTCACTTTTGAATAGGCCTGGTGCACGAGTTGCACTGCAGCAAAGGCTGCACCCAGAGCTAAACTACTCATGGGGTGAGGAGGTGAGCAGAAAAGGCAGGTCGGTTTGCAATAATTAAGCAATTCGTTACGGCATTGACTGGCCCAGTCAGGTGCGATGATCCCCAGCCCAAATCCAAGGAGGCGATCATGATCATGTCGTGGTTAAACTTCAAATATACATAGTACTCATTCTACGCTGACCTTGTGCTAGTGACAGTCACTTTGCTCAACCATGTACTCCAATGGCGGGTAACGGGATTGGTCCCGAAACGGGGGAACGGGTCAAGTTAATTTAACGTAGAAAGTATATCATGGATCGGAGAAGCGCAATGACGTGTGACAGTGTCTGACTGTGGACATGCAAAGAAAAAACAATGAGAAAAGGGCTGGGATTGGACTTCGAGTCGTGAAATGGTGTGGATAGCTGCGGTAGGTGATAGTGCTGCTCAGAAGAGTCCGAAGTGCTATTGTTGGCTGACAATGACGAGAAAGTTGCAATGAATGCGTAGGTAGAGTGGCAGAGCCCTTGATCGATTAAATGCTGGGGAGGTACTGTAAAGCAAAAATTCTTCGCTAAATCCTTAGCAACGCAAAGCAGAGGATCATGAGATTGCCGTTTGTCGTCGTGGTGCATAGGGTTGCTTGTGCATCGGCGGGCCCACTGTCCCTCTACGAGATACATCCGAGGAACTGGTATGCATCGGATACAACGGTCGACGTGGTGCCGGACTGCTATTCGCAAGAGCGTGAGAGGAAGCCTGTGACTTGCCACCAACGTAGTCATCACTACTGGATCGACGATGATTTGACGGTGGCGAATCGCTGTCGACCGATTGTCGCGGGCGCTCTGCACTACGGCTTTGTCCAATGCCCCTCGATGGCGACGAACCTCGCGAATGAGATCTGTTGTACTGTTGGCGCATGAACGGCGCTGCTGGGGGGAGGAGTGGCATATCAACAGGAAATTGAGGCATCATAGGCATCGCTTGAATGGAAGGGAAAACGGGTATCGGAAGCACCTGAGGCAACGGTGGGACCGGAGGCCACCCATATGAAACGGGAGGGGAATTGAGGGAACGCTGTGATGATTCTGAAATCACGGAACCTCGCCTACTGTTCCGGCTGACGCGTGTGCGGACATCTTCGGAAGAGATGATGCTATGCGCAGAGGTTGGGCGAGGACCCCCGCTCTCGGATCGCGGGAAGCTGCCCTGCCTCGAAGGTGAGTCATTCCGTGGACGTGGGTCGCTTTGACGTGAGTCATAGACAGGCCTAGAGTACGCTTCGCGGGGTTTGCGGTCCTGTTCTCTTGCCTGGGAGGAGGGTAAGGCATAAAGTGACTCACGCCGCACTCGAGCTGCGTTGATCTCATTGGCGTATTGCTTTTGCCTCTTGGCCTCCTCCATTGTTCGCTTCTCCTTCTGCCATTGCCGTTTCTCTTGCTCCCACTGCTGACGCTCAGCTTCATGCCTCCGCTTTTCCTCTTCATGTTCACGGCGCTCCTGCTCTCGTTGAAGGAAAAGGGTCTTCTCCTCGCGTCGTTTTTTGTGTCGAAGAACATAGCCGAGTGGGACCTGGTCTTCTTTGTCAACATTCTCTGCGAAACGAACGCCGCGTCTAGAGGACGATGTAATGGAAGTTGAGGCGGGGGTCATCAATTCCGGGGAGGACGATGATATTGGCGGGTCAGGTGGCCTATTGTCACGTCCAAGTGGAGATGGTACGGTTTTGTACGGAGCTTGTTTACCCACGGCAGACAGGGAAGCTTATACCGGACGAATGATTACGAGTTACCGATTCGCATGCGAAACACTTACCAGAAGTAACCGCGGAGTTATTCGGTGACGGAGCTGCAAGCGTGCCAATAAGAAGTGGATCCTCGACATCGGTCGGCCCGGCCAGTAGTTCGAGCGTGTCAGACACCTCGAGAGCCCAAACGCCAAACCCGGATCCTTTCACTGTTGTCCAGACGACTGTGCCTGCCTCGTCAGGAACCCAGACTACAAACCGCTCTTCAAAGTAGGGTCGAGTGATCCACTGCTTCAAACCCAGACTGGACGGTCGCACGTGCCTAAGGTCGTACCGTTCCCCCTCTTCGGGTTGCGTCAAAGCTTGCCTCTCCGCAGCTGATGAAGCTCGAGAGCCAACAGTCGCCAAAACACGTTGATCAGCTGGTGTGAGGTGGCCCCGTTGAAGACGGGCAAGCAATATATTCCTGTGCATCACGGATTCCATCGAGCCGCGGAAAGGGAGGGAGCGTGAGTAATTCGAAGAACGTGGGAAGACCGGGACATTTGGATAGTGTAGAAGTGGAGGTGGTGAAAAAGGTGGGGATATGTTGCTTGTCGTGAAGGCCTGGAGAAAGGCGATAGGGGCAAGTGGGCGATTAAGGTCTGACTTGGCAGCAGTAAGGGGAGGCCTCAGGGGAGAGCCCGACTCTGAGGAGGAAGAAGATTCCTCGGAAGTGTCTTCGTCGTCGGAGTCTGTCTGCTGATCTGGAATAATCCTTGAAGGGGCGGGGTGCGTCGGTGGTGAAGGGACAGGGCTTAGTGAGTCTGACCAAATGGACGACGGGCGTGGCTGAGCCGATTTCTTGGGCGTTAACCATGGAACCCAGGCTTTCTTGTAGCCTGAGCGCCCGCCAGGAGGCGCCAAATGGCCAGTACGGTCATCCTCTGGTGTGCGAAGCGAGACTGAGCCGGTCGAGGAAGCCGATGACGAGTGGGCGGGCTCTGATAGTTGAGTCGGTCGTTCTGTTGAGACGGTGATGCGGGCGATAGTGCCAAAAAACCGACGAGAAGACTTTCTGGTTGGAGGGGATGTTGTAGAGGAGGGACGAGATTGGCGATCGTCGGGGGGATGTTGAGCCTCAGGCTTGTCTTGTCGCCTGGTAGATAGGGCGGAAGCGATTCTGCGCATGGTTGAGAGAGGAGAAGAGGAGGGAGTGGAGGGGATTGAAAAAAAGAGTCAAAGGTATATTATCATGTCCAGCGGCAGCGGACAAGAGTGAGGCATAGTCAAAATTAAAATAAAGGAGTTATTTGAACTTGGGCAAACGCCAGATGGCGCGGCAGACGGCAGACGGCAGCGGCGCCGTGCGGGAACCAACAACACTCAACACTGACCCCCCTCACTCGGCCCGAGCGGGCATTCCCAATTCGACTCCCGTCGGCCTTCAGTCCCCTCCCTGCCTCCTAAGACGCCCACCCCAGCTCCACAATCTCCGCTCATATACCTCGCTTACCCTCAGTATCAACTCCTCCTCAACCCCAACCCACCTCGCCCCGTGCGCGATCATCAACTCCATCTCCTCCGGCAGCGTCCCCAGCACATCTCGGGATCGATAAATGGCATACGCTTCACCAGGTTCCCGTTCCCCCCCTTCCTCTTCCACTCCAGCTCGTGGCGCACGTTGATCGCCTTGCAGGTGTTTGATCGCCCTTGTCATTCCGTTGTCATTGTCAGTGTCAATTCGGCCCGGCTGGAGAGGGAAGAACTCTTCCAGAGTTTGCTGATCTGCCCCTTTCGGATTAGTTATCTGATTCATTCATTTTGCCCAATTCTCACGTTCTTACCGGAGCGCAGTGCCTCAGGCCTGAGGAGACCCCTCTGACAGAGTTCCAAGTACTCGTTCAGCATGGGTTCATCTAGATCCAATACAGACCTGCCAGAAATGGGTCAAGCTTTTTCCATATAGCGCATAGTCGATGTCACTGACGTGTCAGATGAGGATGAAAATAAAACTTCTTTATCCCTCGTGTACGCCATCTTTAGTTCTCTGAAAATCATCAGGTAATCGTCCAATTCGGGAAGCGCGCATGCCGGATCAGCGCTATTCTTGGCCACCCTGATCAGTCAGCCGTTTCAGCGGCATCAGCGACAGCACTGGCCTGTGCACTCACGCACCGCCGTTGGCCGTCAAACCCGTAAACCATCTTCAGCACAATGATCACCGTTACCATTAGTGCGAGTTCAGGTGGCACATCGTCGTACTTGTGACTGTCCGGGTCCTCGGCCGTGAGGCGAGGGGCAAGCGTATTATGCAAGACTAGCGGCAACGATAGCACGTGCGCAACCGTCTTGCTAAGGCTGTACAAGACTGCTAAAAAAAACATGACACCACTTCCATTCAGCGATCACAACTGATACACCCGAGACTCGTGCCACTCACGGCTTCCACCTAGCGCACGCACGACGCGCCATAACAAAGGCGCCGCATTCATTTCTGGCGTATGGATTTTGTACCATCCTAGCAATTTCCGTGCTAGCCGGGCGGAAATGCCATGTAAAACTAGCGTCGTCGGCGCATGCTGCGTCATAACACATCTTTGATCCGTGTCGTGCACGTTGAAAACATGACCTCCTTACCGCTGGTGAGAGCGCCTGAATATTGTGCTTTGTGAGGTAACGGGTCATGCTAGCCGGTAGGTGATGCAGCGGTTCCAAGTAAGGGAGCTTGTAAGACTCGATCAACCTAAAGGGGTGTTCAGCCACATATCCTCCAACAGAGAACATGCTACGATCGGACCTGATAAGATCCAAGTACATGATGGGCAGGCGAAGCGTCCAGCATGCTACCATGAGCAATGCCATGTTGTTGGCAGGACCATTGCGGCCAAAGGGCTTAACTTTGCCCCCAATACCTTCGGGTTTAGAACGCGGTTGCTCTATCTCGTCACCCTTGTCATCTTCGGAGGAACTAGATTCCGAGAGTGCATGGAGAAGCGCATCGATTTCTGAATCGCCCTCGAGACAGTCACCTTCGGGAGATCCCGCTTCAGATCGCTCCGGAGATTCCTGCGCCCCCTGTAAATCGATTACTTCTGAATCACGGTTGCCTTGCGTAGCTTGCTGGTGGAGAAGTGGCTCGGGAGGTGGTGGGGAGGGCAACAAGCTCAGGTGCAGCGCCCATAAATCTCTGCAGATGACCTATGCGATCACCATCCGCCTTCAATGTGAGCGAGCGAACTACATAACATGAATGAATGAGATACGGACCTCGAATTCGGTCGGAAGCTTCCAGAGCTGTATTAATGCAGCGACCTGCTTCCGTAGCAACAGTTGCAGGCACTGAAAATGAAGGTATTGCGCACGTGCGCCGTAATAAACTGCATGACGAAGTCGCTCGGGTTTCAGCAGGTGGATCGGCACTCGGTGGCGAGGAATAAGGAGTGCGTACGCTCAGGGTTTGCTCTGCTCGCGCGTCCTCGCCTCTCGCGCGTCGATTTCAACGCGCGCTTGTGTGCATGTTGCGTACCAAGGTCATGCACGTCGTATGTTTCGTTGAGATAGTTCTGCAATTTCAAAGTGTCACTGAGCCCCGCTGGGGGGTGTCGGATGGAGAAGCACACGCACCTGAAGGACGTGACCCTCGCTGCAGACGACGAGCCCGGTCGCTGGCTCCTTGCGCCACTGTTGGGAACCGCACACGTTGCACTTGCGTCGCGGAGCCATTAGGTTCCCTGAGGAAATGTCGGAGATCCGACTCAAGCGCAGGCCAAATCGCGTCCAGAGTCCACGTGCTCCGGGCCGGAATGGCCGCAACAGCCGAACACCCGTGCCACCGCCACGTAATATTGGCAGAAGGACCGTGACGCGAATCGATTCTTTTTTTACTTCCACGTTATTGTTTTTCGTAGAGTGCATATTCGGTGTGCCTGGGGGTTTTCTGATGAGATACCTGCCTATCCTTTTTGCCGTTTTGGCATTTCTAACTGGCTTTGTGAATGCGTACGTGTCCGCCACCCTCCCCGCCTTTCCTTCGAAACTGACATTTTCATTCAAGCTGGACCAAGGTCAGTTGAGATGTGCTCTCATATATTTGGAAGCTCCTTCTTATCGTAATGCCAGGAAGACCATGAAATATTTGACCTCGTCAGCGCAGTAGAGGCCGCAGAAGGTTGTACTCACCGTCCCAACCGAATAAGGATTACTGACCACAGCTTTCTTTAATCTTTCAGGAAAGGGTACTACCTTCTACTCATGGCTCGATGTGTCGCCGTCTGCCTCTATGGCGGAAATTGGTCGTGCATATCGCAAGAAGAGCATGCTCCTCCAGTGCGATTCTCACTCGCCGTGTTTGCTCCAAGTTCTTACACCCTCTACTTGAACCACTCTAGCCCCGACAAGAATCCAGGTGTAAAGGGTATTCAAGAACGATTTGCGCGTCTTGGTGTCGTCTCTTCAATATTGAGGAATCAAGAGGGTCGTGAGCGGTGGGTATCTTGCGACATTCTTCCGAATACACTGTCTATCGAGGCTGACGTGCAGCCGTTGAAGATATGACTTCTTTTATAAAAATGGGGTACCGCGTTGGCGTGGGACAGGCTATTATTATTCTCGTTTCCGTCCGGGCCTAGGGGTGCGCCAATATAACTTTTTTATGTGCGAGCATTCTAAGTTAATACACACAGACTGTGCTGGTATTTCTCACAGCTCTATCCACCGGATTGCATTATGTCGTGTGGCGCATGAACTACAAACGAGACCTAGCGCGCATTGAATATATTCTAGAGAAGGCGAAGCTAGCCGCATGGGGACCCAAGATGATTCCGTCGGGGAGTCGAAGAAAGGTGAGGTTTCCGTGTCATTTCCTGGAGCATGCCGTATTCACATTGTGGATAGGTCAAGGTGAATTTAGGTGGACCTCCCCGTCTCGATGAAGACGGAAATGTGGTGCCGGGAAGGTCCATTGATATGGTCGTGGAAAGTAACGGGGACGTTTTCATGGTGTGCTCCCTAGTGTGCGTCACTTGACAGAAAAACTGATCCTGTACCTCCAGTTGGAGGCAGACGGCGAACAGACGCCCATCAACTCCAATGCGGCAAGCCCTCCATCATTACGTAGTACTTGGTTCCCTTATCTTATCACCACTCTCCTTGGCAAGATACTCGGTCGAGAAACACGACCTAGCGCCGCGGTCCAGCCTGGAGATAGTGATGATTCGGAGACAGGGTCAGGTATAGGGTTTGATTTACCAGAGCCTGGAAATGCAGACCAGGAACGAAATCGTAGTGATTTGAAAACTGGGAAGATAGGACCAGCTGCTCTTAAAGCGGGGGGCCGTCGGCGCAAGGCGGTAAAAAAATGATCAATGGAATTGAGGCTCAATAGATTCCGCCACTATCATCCGTTTCTGATATGGCAACCCCACCGTGCAAGTGGGAACTAATTTTGGGGTCCTCTGGGGTCGAATAGCCGACCAGGGTGGATCACACGCTTTAAGCGTCCAGGCCTATGAGAGTTGCACAACAATATTTTTTTTGTCGATCTCAATTGAAGTTCCCACTGAACTGTGGGAGTTCTCGCGATGCACGCGACGAATTTCTGCTCAAGAACAGCCACATGACACAAAGATCTGAGATCCAGCCGTAAGCAGGCCCAAGGGGTAGAGACGTGGCGCCCAATAGCACAAGGTGCTGGGGGTCACATGGAAGATATCGAGTGGATTGATAGCCATAGCCAGACTAGACTCCAATGTGCTTGGTACTGGATAACACGCCTGTGAGGCCGAAGAGTCGGCCGACCTCTTTTTCGCTTGAGTTATCGCCCAATAGAAAGCCAAGGACGGGGATGGGCGGTCAAACAAATGTACATAAAGCGGACCACCTCTTTGCACAGGTTTTAATATTCTTCACACCGCACTCCCATCTTCCCTCACTTTTAGATCAGTAAATCGTCACTGCCAATTTAGACCTACCCTCATGGCTTACACTCACCGCCCTGACCTTCTTGCCCATTATAAAACTTTGAACCAGGGTGATAGCATCCAGGCCGAATGTGTGTCCAACTCTTTTGCCCAGAGTCACTAATCGAATATTTATTTCTTAGACGTCTGGATCGGTGGACATGGTGAACTTCGTTGCAAGACCAAGGTGGACACCCCCACATCATCTTTGATGACCCCCTTATTGAATGCCAATTTCTTCTTTCAGACGATCCCACACAAGGTCACCGATGTTAGCCAGCTCCCTAATTGGGACTTTGATGGTTCCTCCACTGAACAGGCACCTGGCCACGACTCGGATGTTTACCTTCGTCCTGTCTCAATTTATCGGGATCCGTTCCGCGGTGGTGACAATATTATCGCTCTTGCCACCACTTACAACAGCGATGGCACTCCTAACCGGACTAACTACCGTCATGAGGCGGCCAAGACCATGGAATTAGCAAAGGACACTGTTCCATGGTTCGGTATCGAGCAGGAGTACACCCTCTTTGGTGCCGACGACAGGCCTCTCGGCTGGCCCAAAGGCGGTTTCCCTGGCCCTCAGGGACCTTACTATTGTGCCGTCGGTAAGATCATTCACGCGCCCTGCATCCTATCCTACCTGATCCTCACCTGCTGCTCCTTCTATCAACACCTAGGTGCTGGCAACGTCGTTGCCCGTGACTTAGTTGAGGCTCACTACCGTGCCTGCCTCTATGCTGGCGTCAAGATCAGCGGTATCAACGCCGAAGTCATGCCTTCTCAATGGGAGTTCCAGGTCGGCCCGTGCGAGGGGATCTCGATGGGAGACGAGCTTTGGATTGCTCGCTACCTCGTTCAACGCATTGCAGAGGAGTGGGGTTCCAAAGTCTCCTTCCATCCGAAGCCTCTTCAAGGCGACTGGAACGGTGCTGGGGCCCATACCAACTATTCCACCAAACAGATGCGTGAACCTGGCGGTATTAAGGCCATCAACGAAGCCATCGAGAAGCTTTCGAAGCGTCACGACCAGCATATTGTCGTTTATGGAGAGGATAATGACCAACGTCTGACTGGTCAGCATGAGACGGGTCACATCGGCCAATTCTCCTCTGGTGTTGCAAACCGTGGCGCATCGATTCGTATTCCCAGACATGTCAACGAGAAAGGTTACGGATACTTGGAGGATCGTCGACCCGCCTCCAACGCTGGTAAGTTGAAGCTACCGCGATTAACACGATGCAATCTCACATGGTATGTTCAGATCCCTACAGGGTTACTGATATCATTGTCCAGACCACCATCCTGGACAAGTAGACGGTTCCAGGCTGGTTAGTCTTGTAAAGTTTTGTGTTGGCTGGGGTAGTCGATATGAATTAAAAAAGTCTTTATTGGGCCTTGAGAGAGGCAGTGCAGTCACATGACCACATCACTGGTGCATCCGCCGCAGCGCAGACTCCAATGAAGCTTCTCGTGATATCATGGGAGACAATCAGAACCAGAAACTGTCTTTACATTCATTTCTCCAAGTGTTGACTTCAAAGAACCTTCCAATATCACGCGCAATGACCGTTGCAAGAAAGATGTGCTGTATCTCTGCCCTCTCAGTCCCAAAAATAAGAATGTACTTATCGGAGCTATCATTCAGCTACAAGGAGTTCAACACTCCTCTGCGTCTCGGCGAACTCACGGACTCGAAGCTTCTCTCTCTCGGCGTGTCAGACAAAGAAGACCGCAAGCTCGTGCTCTCCGCGCTGAACGCCGCCGGCTATCGCGTGGTTGCCCTCTCGAATGCCAAGCGGCGAGAGGTCAAGAAGCGACGCGCCGCGAACGGAACTCCAGAAGCAGAAGCCGACGATCAGGGCGATGATGGTGATGACGGCGTGTTTGTGTCGGGCCCTGAGAACGGAGAAGAGCCCACTATGGTGAATCATCCCC
>Ga0209488_10004689_pt1 | contig 10610 bp, 4 predicted proteins | sample Rivendell_Oct201_8_FD_188349 | JGI IMG/M metagenome (GOLD analysis project Ga0209488, IMG submission 188349) | Vadose zone soil microbial communities from the Eel River Critical Zone Observatory, Northern California, USA -... | ecosystem: Environmental > Terrestrial > Soil > Vadose zone >... | reverse complement strand
TCCAGCTCCCGGCAAACCAGAACGGCATCGCGCCAGTCACGGTGCCGCTGACCGCGGCCGATCTGCCGGATCGGATCGAGGCGTGGTCCGCGCTGGACCGGCTCGTCTGGCAGGACGTCGACACGAACACCTTGAGCAGCGATCAGATCGCCGCGTTGCGGGGCTGGCTCGCGCTCGGCGGCCGTCTCGTGATCGTCGGCGGGACTGCCGGTCCGTCCGTCCTGTCCGGCTTTCCCGATGCGATCCTGCCGTACCGGCCCTCCTCGACCGAGGATGTCGCGGCAGCCTCCCTGACCTCTCTCCTCGGGACTGCGCCGGCGAGCGCCACGGACGTCCCGGCCCTGGCCGGGAGCCTCGACCATGGTCGGGCGCTCGTCACCTCGGGTGACCGTGTCGTCGCAGCAGATGCCGCGTACGGCAGCGGCTCGGTGAGTCTCGTCGGGTTCGATCCGACGGTCGGCTGGATCGCCGAATCGAAGGCGACCGGACAACTCTGGCGGGGCCTCATTCCGCCGCGCTCTTCGACGGCGACGAGCATGACCGACGACAGCCAGATCGTCGGTGCCGTTCAGCAGTTTCCGGCCGTCGCCCTGCCACCGATCGGCGGGCTCCTTCTTCTCCTGCTCGGCTACATCGTCCTGATCGGCCCGATCAACTACCTCGTCCTCCGCCGGCTCGACCGGCGCGAGTGGGCCTGGATCACGATGCCGATCCTCATCGCCCTGTTCGCCGTCGGGGCGTACGGGTTCGGCTCGGCTCTCCGCGGCAGCGACATCATCGTCAACGAGGTTGCGATCGTCCGCGGCGCGCCAGACGCGACCGAAGGCAGCGCCCAGGTCTATTTCGGGATCTTCTCGCCGACGCGGGGCACATACCAGCTGGCGCTGCCCGGCGGCGCGCTCGTGTCCGCACCCGTCATCGGCGACCTCTTCGGCGCCCAGGGCGGGGCGCTCGACGTCGTCCAGGGTGCAACGGCCAGGGTTCGCGACCTGTCGGTCGGCTTCGGCTCGCTGCGGACGGTTCGGGCCGAGACACCGGTCCAGGTGCCGAAGCTTCATGCCGAGCTCCAGCTTGTCGACGGGAAACTCACCGGAACGATCCGCAACGACTCCGACGTCGTCCTCGAGTCGCCGGCGGTCGTCCTCGGCGGCAGCGTCGTGGTCCTCGACGATCTCGCGCCCGGCGGCCAGGCAGCCGTCTCGTTGAAAGCGACCTCGTTTCCCAACGGCCAGAGCCTCTCCGACAAGGTCATCGGCCAGATCTTCTACACGGGCTCCGGGAGTGAGACGGAGCGCCGCGGCACGACCCGCCGCCAGATCATCGACCAGCTGACCTACGACCCGCAGTTCGGGACGACCGCGGGCCTGCCGGACGACGGCCCGGTCGTTCTCGCCTGGGGCCACAGCTCCGTCGTCGACGTCGAGGTGGCCGGCCAGCGCCCCGCGAACAGCGCCAACGTCCTCTTCTACATCCCGGTCTCGATGTCGATTCGCGGCGCGACGGTCTTCGGATCCGACCTGATGCGGAGCACGGTCCTGGCCAGCGACGGGATGGTCTTGAACAAGGACCCGAACTCGATCTACATCGGCGTGGGCTCCGTCACGATCGCCTACCGGCCGATTGCCTTCAACGGCACGTTCACGCCGACAAAGGTCCACCTCACGATGGGCCTCGGCGGAGATGCGCTCGGCGGCGGAAACGGTCCAGCCATCGGCCCGGTGCCGGCCGAGTGCGTGCCGCTCGACGGGGAAGCGTCGGCCCCGCCACTGCCGAAGGCCTGTCCAGTGCCGACCCCCGCCGATCAGTCCGACGGCATTCCCGAGGTCGACGTCTTCGATCGGAGCGGCGCCGGGACCTGGCGACGTCTGCCCCACTTCCAGCCGGGCTCGACGTACGATCTCGATCATCCGGAACGGTACGTCGATCCGAGCAGCGGGACGGTCCAGATCCGCTTCGTCAACGATCGCCAGGATGGCGTCGGCATCCAATTCCAGGTCGGCCTCGAGGGGACGGTCCGATGACCTCGATCGTCCGGACCAGCGGTCTCGTCAAGCGATACCCCGGGACGGTGGCCGTGGCGGGCCTCGATCTCGACATCGCCGAAGGCGAGATCTTCGGCCTGGTCGGCCCGAACGGGGCCGGCAAGACGACGACCCTGCGGATCCTGGCAACACTCCTGCGCCCGACGTCGGGCGAAGCCGAGGTCGCCGGCATCTCCGTCACGAAGAACCCCGATGATGCGCGCCGGGTCCTGGGATTCATGCCTGATGTCTTCGGGGTCTACGACGACATGAAGGTCTGGGAGTATCTCGACTTCTTCGCCCGCTGCTACGGCATCCCGGCCGCTCGCCGTCGACGGATGATCGGCGACCTGCTCGACCTCGTCGATCTCGGAGACAGGCGCAACGCCTACGTTCAGGGCCTGTCCCGCGGCATGCAGCAGCGGCTGTGCCTCGCCCACACGCTGGTCCACGACCCACAGGTGCTGCTCCTCGACGAGCCGGCCTCCGGCCTCGACCCGCGGGCCCGGGTCGAGCTGCGGGAGCTGCTCCGCGAGCTCCGGAGCCTGGGCAAGACGATCGTGATCAGCAGCCACATCCTGCCGGAGCTCGAGGAGCTGTGCACCAGCGTCGCGATCGTCGATCACGGTCGAGTCCTGGCCCAGGGCCGCGTGTCGGACATCGAACGACGCCTTCGCGCCGGCGCCGTTCTCCGGGTCAAGCTCCTGGCCGACAACGCCGGCTACGAGACGGCCCGCTCCTGGTTCGCCGAGCAGCCGTTCGTGGCGTCGGCGACGCTCAATCCCGACGGCACGATCGAGATCGGCTTCCGCGGCGACGACCAGGCGACCAGCCGACTCCTCGTCGCCGCGGTTACGGCCGGCCTGCCGGTCATGACCTTCGCCCGCGCCGCGAGCGATCTCGAGGAGCTTTTCCTGCAGGTCACCGCGCCGGGCAGACCAGAGGCCGTGGCGTGAGCGACGTCACGCCGGCCGAGGTGACGCCACCGGAGGCCGTGGCGACCCAACCGCCGGCCGAGCTGCCGGTCGCGGCGCCGGAGGGTCCGGCGGACTCCGCGGCCGTGCAAGGCGCCGGCACCGATCCGGGCCGGTTGGCGGGGGTCACCGCCATCTGGATCCGCGAGCTGCGCGGCCGGATGCGAGGCAAGCGCGCGTTCATCTTCATCACCGTGTACCTGACCATCCTGGTCGGCCTCTTCTGGGCTGCCCTCCAGGCCGGTGGCCAGTTCTGGACGATGGGTGCCATCGAGTCCGTCGGCTTCGGGCGCGGCGTCTTCGGTGCGGTCATGTTCATCGAAGCGCTCGTGATCATCGCCCTCGCCCCGGCCTATACGGCCGGGTTGATCAGCTCGGAACACGAGAAGCAGACCTTCGACCTCCTGTCGGCGACCCCGATCTCGTCTCTGGCGATCGTCCTCGGCAAGCTCCTGAGCGGGCTCTCCTACCTCGCACTCATCGTCGGTGCATCGATCCCGCTCGCCTCGGTCGCGTTCCTGTTCGGCGGGGTCGACGTGATCGACCTCGTGCGGGGCTACTTCGTCCTCGTCGTGACCGGGATCGGCGTCGGATCGATCGGGGTGTGGTGCTCGGCGGCCATGAAGAAGACCCAGCCCGCGACGGTCGCGGCGTTCGTCATCACGGCTCTCCTGGTGCTGGGGGCGACGGGCTCGTGGATCATCCTCGAGGCGCGAGCCGCCGACCAGGAAACCGCCGCTCCCCCGGAGGCACTCCTCTATCTCAATCCCTTTGCGGCCGTTTCCGACGTCATCTGCCAGGCATCAGGTTCCGGCTGCTTCGTGGCCGAGGGCCTGGCGAGGGCCGCCAACCAGGGCCAACCGATTCAACCGCTGGATGTCGGACCCGCACCGCAGGTCGACGGCATTGGCCCGGGAGGCGTAGCGGCAGGTGCCTGTTGCCCTCCCAACGCCCAGCAATTCGGGCCGATGTTCGTGCCACCGAGCTTCCCGGGTGGCGACTTCTGGCCGAAGTCGGTCCTCGCGTACATCCTCCTGACACCCATCGCGCTGTTCGGCGCGGCGCAATCCCTGTCGCCGACACGACGGTGGAGCTGGCCGAGCCGGCCGCGTCCGCAGCCACTGAGCCCCGGCCCAGCCGATGACTGACACCACGCCCGAGATCATCGACCTCAGCCCGGCCGACGTGGCCTCAGCGGCCGACTACGCCGACGTTGCCGACGGCACGGTCAAGCTCGACCGGGTCGCCGAGACGACTCGACCGGCCCGCCGACGGCGGCACCCGATCCGGGCCCTGCGATCGCTCGGTGGCGGCATCGTGGCGATCGGGGTCAAGGAGCTTCGCGGACGGATGCGTGGCCGCCGGGCATTCGTGATCCTGACGCTCTATCTCCTCTTGCTGGCGGCGATCGGATGGGCCTGGGAGCTGATCGTCTCCCGCCACTACGACGCCACCAATTCGCTCAACGGCGGATCGGCGGGATTCGCGTCGGCGCTCATCGGGCAGGAGATCTTCGGCGCCCTCCTGCTGGTCGAGACCCTGCTCGTCGTCTTCCTCGCCCCGGCGTTCACGGCCGGGGCCATCAGCCTGGAGCGCGAGAAGCAGACCCTCGACATGCTCGCCGCGACGCCGATCTCGTCCGTGGCGATCGTGCTCGGCAAGCTGCTCAGCGCGCTGACCTATGTCTTCATCCTCATCGCCGCTTCGATTCCGTTGACGGCGATGGTCTTCGTCTTCGGCGGCGTCGGGCCGGACGAGGTCCTCCGCGGCTACGTCGTCCTGCTCGTTTCGGCCATTGGTCTCGGGTCGCTGGGGCTGTTCATCTCGGCCGTCATGCAGCGGACGCAGGCGGCGACGGTGGTCACCTTCTTCGGGGTCATCTTCCTCACGATGGGCACGCTTTTCGTCGTCCTTTTCTGGACCACGATGGCCGGCTTCTCGAACGGCGGGCTCGTCAGCGGCGGCGGGCTGGGCCCGATCAAGGGCAACCCGCCACAGGCCCTCCTCTGGTTCAACCCGTTCGCGGCCCAATACGACGTGATCTGCGGCGCGTCCGACGGATATCAGGGCTGGTGCAGTCGATTGTCGAGGGTGACGAACGGTTCGATCAGCGTCGGTATCGGGGGCTCGGGCACGACGTCGACGACGACCTTCAATGACGTTGGCTCCGGCGGCGTCACCATCGGTCCCGCGCCGCCCGGCAAATTCATCAATCCGGGTGTGGTCGTCGACGTTGCACCGGTGCAGGTCGTCCAGCCGTTCGGGATCAAGCGGGACGCCTTCTGGCCGCGGAGCGTGGCGGCGTGGCTTGTCCTGTCGGCCGTGCTGATCGTCGCGTCCGTGCAGCTGGTCTCTCCCACTCGACGCCGGCTGCCCTGGCGGACGCGCCGGACACGTCGGGGGACGGCCTGATGCCGGGTTTCCGTCTGCCGCGGCGCCGTCGGAGCCGGCTCGCGGCGCCCTCGGTCATCCCGATCGACCCGCGCCTGGTCCTGGACGGCCCGCTCGATCCCGATCTCGAGGAGATCCGCTCGGCTCTGCGCCCGCAGCGCCGACGATTGTGGCTCCGTCGGATCGTCCGCAGGACGTGGCTCGTCGGCGTCGGCGTCGCGGCCGGGGAGGTCGTGCTCTTCGGTGTCGCCCGAATGGTGCCCCTCGAGATCCTGCCGTCGCTCGCGATCGCGATCCCGCTCGTCGGGCTCGTCCTCCTCGTCGCCCTCGCGGCCCACGCCCGACCATCGATCGGCGAGACGGCGCTCGCGGTCGACGCCGAGGCGCATCTCGGCGACCGGGTCGCCAGTGCCCTCGCCCTGGCGGTGGCCTTCCCGGACGCATCCGGCCCGGCGGCAGCGGCCGCGGACGTCACCGACGTTCCCGACGTTGGCGACGACGAGGCGCAGCAGGCCGAGCGATTCATCCGCCGCCAGCGGCTCGACGCGGCAGCGTCCCTTCGGCTCGTCCCACCCGGCCTCTTCGGCCCGCGGCTGCCCCGTCGACCGGCCCTGGCAATGCTCGCCGCAGCCCTCCTCCTCGTGCCTTTGGTCCTTGTCCCGAACCCGCAGGACGACGCCATCGCGCGGACGCAGGCGATCCGCGATCAGGCGCGCCACGAAGCCGATCGAATCGAGCAGGTCGCCCGCGATCTCGAATCGAAGGGCACCGACCCGAACGATCCCCGAGCCCGCCTCGCCAAGGAGCTGCGTGACCTCGCCGCCCAGATGCGCACCAAGCCCGAGGATCTCAAGCTCAACCTCGCCAGCCTCGGCAGCGTCGAGGAGGATGTCCGGTCCCAGCTCGATCCCGCGAACGAGCAACGGGCATCGGCGCTGTCATCGGTCAGTCGTGCCCTGTCCCGAGCCGCCACTGGCCAGCCGAACGCCAACAAGGACGGCGACCCGAAGATCGCCGCCGCCGATCTCAAGGAACTCGGCACGAAGCTCGATGGGCTGACCGCCGAGCAGCGCCGCCAGATGGCGGCCGCCCTCGCGGAGCAGCAGTCGGCGGCGAGCCAGGCCAGCGGCGCCGCCGGACAGGCTCTTCGTGACGCCGTCCAGAGCATCTCGCAGGGCGACACTGCGGCCGCCCAGGACGCCCTGAACCGACTCGGCCAGGCGCTCCAGGACGCCGACAAGTCGGTCGCCGTCAACCGGGATCTCGCCGGCGCGGCGTCGAAACTCCAGGACGCTCGGCGGAACCTGGCGAATGCGGGGCAGCAGGGCCACCCAGGCCAGCCTGGAGCACAGGGCCAGCCCGGTCAGGCGGGCCAGCCGGGTCAGGTCGGTCAGGGAAGCCCCGGACCGGCAGGCTCGCCCGGCGCGTCGGGTCCGGCCGGTCAGCCGTGCCCGTCCGGTCAATCGTGCCCGCCGGGCCAGCTCGGTCAAGGTCAGGGCCAAGGGCAGGGACAAGGCCAGGGTCAGGGTCAAGGGCAGGGTCAGGGTCAGGGTCAAGGTCAGGGCCAGGGTCAAGGGCAGGGCCAAGGGCAGGGCCAGGGCCAGGGTCAGGGTCAAGGGCAGGGCCAGGGTCAAGGGCAGGGCCAGACCGCCGGCAATGGCGGCGGCTCGAACGCGGCGTCGCTGGGATCGGGTGTCCGCTCTGGCGGACCGCCGGGTGCCCCCACGGGCGCGAATCGCGCGGCCACCCTCGGCCCGGACCTCTCGAGCGTCTTCGCTCCGTTCGATCGGCTCGGCAAGCCCGGCGATCCCTCGTACGTGGCAGGGACCGGCGGCGACGGCCAGACACAGCAGGGCAGCCAGGCCGGTCAGGGCCAGAACAACGGCGCATACCAGCCGTATCAGCAGGTCTTCAGCGACTTCTACAACTATGCCCTGACGACCCTCGATCGCAACTACGTGCCGCTATCGGTCAGGGACTTCGTCCACGACTACTTCAGCTCGCTCGACCCGTCGCACTGACGGCGGTCGGCAACCGCCCGACCGCCAGGAGGAACCGATGAAGACTCCGACAACGACCGATCACGCCGGATCGCTCGACCGCATCTCGCCGGAGACGTTTGCCGAGCGCGCCCAGGCGATCGAGCGGGAGGTCGGCAGCGTCATCGTCGGCCAGCGCGACCTCGTCCGGCAGACCATGACCGGCCTCCTTGCCAACAGCCACGTGCTGCTCGAGGGCGTGCCCGGTCTCGGCAAGACGATGCTCGTCCGGACGATCGCCGACGTCATCGACTGCACGTTCAACCGGATCCAGTTCACGCCGGACCTGATGCCGGCGGACATCACCGGCACGAACATCCTCATCGAGGAGGGTGGCAGCCGCGTCTTCCGCTTCCAGCCTGGCCCGATCTTCGCGAACCTCGTCCTCGCCGACGAGATCAACCGGGCAACGCCGAAGACGCAGTCGAGCCTCCTCGAGGCGATGCAGGAGCACCAGGTCACCGTCGCTCGCCAGCGGTTCCCGTTGGAAGCACCGTTCTTCGTCCTCGCGACCCAGAACCCGCTCGAGATGGAGGGGACGTACCCACTCCCGGAGGCGCAGCTGGACCGGTTCCTGTTCAAGGTGATGGTTCCCTTCCCGTCGGAGGAGGACCTGATCACGATCATGGATCGGACGACCGGGGTCGAGGCGGTGACGGCCGGCAAGGTCTGCACCGCCGCCGAGATCGTCGAGATGCAGCGGCTCGCCCGCTCCGTGCCGATCGCGCCGCACATCACGGCCTTCGCGGTCAGTGTCCTCGCGGCCACCCACCCGGACCAGCCGCGAGCACCCGAGCTCGTCCGCGAGTACGTCCGTTACGGGGCCTCCCCGCGCGGCGCCCAGGCGCTCGTCACGGCGGGCAAGATCTTCGCCCTGCTCGACGGCCGCTTCAACGTCTCGGTCGACGACGTCAGGGCGGCGGCCCTGCCGTCCCTCCGCCACAGGATCATCCTGAACTTCGAGGGCGAGGCCGAGGGGATCACCACGGAGGCAGTCGTCCGGGCGATCCTCGACTCGGTCGTGCCGCCGGCGATCGAATGAGGGCCACGAGGGCATCGAGAGCGGCGCGACGGTCGAGGCCGACCGCGCGGTGACCGAGGGCCCGGCGACCGCTCCCCCGACTACCCGCGTCCGGCCGACGTTCCTGCCCAACGACCTCGACCCGACGGTCTTCGACGAGGGCTTTCTCCGCCAGCTCGAGCGGCTCCTCCTGCTCCTTCGGGCGCCCGTCCGGGGCGGTCTCAAGGGCGGCCGGCGGAGCGTCAAGCGCGGCCAGAGCGTCGAGTTCGCCGATTACCGGGATTACAGCCTCGGCGACGACCTGCGCCAGCTCGACTGGAACGTCTACGCCCGCCTCGAGAAGCTCTTCGTCAAGCTCTTCGTCGAGGAGGAGGACGTCACGATCACGATCCTGGTCGACGCCTCCGCCTCGATGGCGAGCGGACGGCCTGAGAAGCTCCTGTTCGCCAAGCGGGCCGCGGCCGCCATCGGCTACATCGGGCTGGCGTCGGAGGATCGCGTCGCCGTCAGCTCCCTGGGCGGGCGGGCCAGCCGGCGGCAGACGCCGCTCCGCGGCTCAGGTCGTGTCTTCCGACTCCTTGCAAACCTCTCGGCGATCCAACCAGCCGACGGGCCGACGGACCTCGTCGCCGCCGCCCGGCACGCGGCCGCCCAGCTGCACGGACGCGGGGTGGTCGTCCTCCTGTCTGACCTGCTCGACCCCGCCGCCGAGCGGGTCATTCGCGAGCTCGCCGCGACACGTTCGGAGCTGATCATCCTCCACATCCTCTCGCCGGCCGAGCTGGATCCGGACCTCGAGGGCGACCTCCGCCTCGTCGACGCGGAGACCGGAGAGGGCGTCGACGTGACGGCCGACCTGCCGACGATCGACGCGTATCGCAGCCGCCTTGCCGCGTGGAAGGAATCGCTCGCGACCCTCGCCGCCCGGCGCCAGGCGAGCTATCTCGACCTGTCGTCCGAGACGCCGCTCAACGAGCTGATCTTTGCCGAGCTCCGCCGCCGTCGGGTCCTGGGCTAGGGACCGGCCAATGGCCCAGCCGATGCCGCCGACATGCCGCTGACGACGCCGCTCGCGCTCCTCGGCCTGCTGTTCGTGCCGGCGGTCGTCGCGATGTACCTCCTCAAGCTCCGGCGTGAGGAGACGATCGTCCCGTCGACGCTCCTCTGGCAGCGTCTCGTCGCGGACCTCGAGGCCAACGCTCCGTGGCAGCGGCTGCGACGGAGCCTGCTGCTCCTGCTCCAGCTATTGCTCGTCGTCATCCTCGTCCTGCTTGCCGCTCGGCCGTTCATCGAGCGACCCGCGGGTCTGGCGCGGGACATCGTCCTCGTCATCGACACCTCCGCCAGCATGGGCGCCACCGACGTCAGCCCGAACCGCCAGGCTGCGGCGAGGGACGCCGCCCTGGCCGCCCTGCGGGATCTCCCGACGGGCGGCAAGGTCAGCGTCATCGAGGCCGGCCGGACCGCGCGGATCATCACCAGCGGGACGGCCGATCTCGGGCGCGTCCGCCAGGCGGTCGACGGCATCCGACCGACAACCGAGCCGGGCGATCTCGCCGACGCCCTCGAGCTGGCCTCGCAGCTCGCCGCCCAGGCGGGCGACGGCGAGGTCCTCGTCGTCACCGATGCCGCCCTCGCATCGATCCCGACAACCGCTGTCGACGCCCCGGTCCGGGTCGTCCGGGTCGGCGACGAGCGGGGACACAAGAACCAGGCGATCGTGGCTCTCGCCGTCCGGACGACACCCTCGTCGCTGGCCAAGTCGGTCTTCATCAGCGTGGCCAACCTCGACATCGAACCGGCGCAGCGCCGGATCGAGCTGTGGGGAGACGGCAATCTGCTCGAGGCGCGGGACGTCTCGATCGACGCCCAGCAGCGGGCCGACGTCATCATCGACAACGTCGGCGACACGACCCATCCGGTCGGCGTCGTCGAGGTCCGCCTCGTCGCCCGGCAGGCGCCTGCCGACGCGGCGACGCCACCGGACCAGCTGGCCGCCGACGATCGAGCCTGGGCCGTCGTGCCGCCGAACCGGCCCCGCGAGATCCTCCTCGTGGGGGCCGGCGATCCGTATCTCGAGACGGCGCTGTCGTACCTGCCGAACAGCAAGCTCTACGGAGTAACGCCCGACCGCTACCCGCAGGACGCCCAACGAACCGACGGC
>Ga0209488_10004686_pt1 | contig 10614 bp, 7 predicted proteins | sample Rivendell_Oct201_8_FD_188349 | JGI IMG/M metagenome (GOLD analysis project Ga0209488, IMG submission 188349) | Vadose zone soil microbial communities from the Eel River Critical Zone Observatory, Northern California, USA -... | ecosystem: Environmental > Terrestrial > Soil > Vadose zone >... | reverse complement strand
CGGCCGGGATCGTCTCGATCTCGCGCAGCATGGTGTCGATCGAGCGCACGTCGGGCGACGGTTCTGTCATCCCGCGCTCATCCCGCGGTCGTCCCGTCCACGCCGGGCGAGACCGATGGACGGTCGCCGGAGCGAGTCTCGTGCAGCCGCGCCTCGGCCGTCGCCCTGGACCACTCGTGGAGCGTCCCGAACGCTCCCACCGCGAGCGACGCCCCGGCGGCGCCACGCCGCGCGGCGTCGGCCGGGTCGTCGCCGCTGACCAGCCCGGCCGCGAAACTGCCGCAGAACGCATCCCCGGCGCCCGTCACGTCGACGACGGCGCCCGGCGCGACGCCGACCTCGACGAGCCGGTCTGTCCGGGCCTCGTGGACCAGCGAGCCATCCGGGCCCATCTTGATGACCGTCATCCGTTGGCCGAGACCACCGAGCTCGCGGATCGCCCGAACCGGGTCGTCCCAGCCGAACCACGAGGTCACTTCCTCGCGGCTCGGCAAGAAGGCGGTGACGTGAGGGAGGAGGGCGGCGATCCTGTCCTGGAAGCCATCGACTTCATCCTCGTGTGTATCGAGGGTGATGATCGCCCCCGGCGACCACGTGCCGAGGGCCACGATCAGCCGCTCGACGTCGCCGAGCGGCATCGCAGCGATGTGGAAGGCCGCCGTTCGGCGAAACGCGGCCGGGACATCGTCGGGAGCCGGTGCCGTTTCGGAGAACGCCGATTCGGGCGACCGCTGCAGCCAGCGTCGCCGGCCGTCCGCCTCGTAGACGACCCAGTAGCGGATCGCCGGCCCGGATCGAGCGACGACCCCGCTGAGATCAAGGCCGAGCTCGCGCAGTCGATCGAGGTGATCAGGCGGGAAGTCGAAACCCGCCGGCGCGACGACACCCACGTGGTCGAGCCAGAGCGATGCCGACAGAGCGGCATAGGTCGCGTCGCCGCCACAACCACCCATGTCGGTCCGGCCGTCCGGCAGGACGACGTCATCGATCGAGAGCTGGCCGAGGACGGTGAGGTCCGGCGGTGCGTTGGTCATCGGACTCCAGGGAAGAAATGGATGCGGTGCGCGGTCTGGGGGTTGACCGCGCACCGCGGTCAATAGTCACGGAAACGTCAGCTCACTCCGGCGGGATCTCCGCGTAGGCGAGCGAGACGTCGATCCCGCGGGATCGGTTGTACATCAGGGCGGCGACGTACCACACGGTGCCGATCGCGATGACCGATCCCATGACGATGAGCGAGATGTCGCGGGTCACCCCGAACGCGCCGTTGATCGTCGAGTTCAGGATGAACATCAGCATCAGCCCGCCGAGCACGATCACTCCGCCGACCCCGGCCAGGGTGACCGTCGGGACGCCGAGGATCCGACGCCCGCCCGCGGATTGCCAGACATCTGGAAGTCGATAGGGGAAGAGGGCGCCCGCGATCGAGACGACGATGAACGCCGCGATCTGGGCGACCAGCGCGCCGAGGAGACTGGCCTGGGGGATCGCGATCAGGGCGATGAGCGCCAGTTCGCCCGTGATCGTCGCGAAGACGATGCCCTTGACGGGCGTGTGGTAGCGGTCGGAGACGTCGCCGAGCTGCCGCGGAACCATCCGGTCGAGGGACCACGCGAGCATGTAGCGGGTCGCCTGCAGCTCGGACAGCGGCGTGCCGTTGACGGCCCACATGACGAACCCGATCCCGAGGATCGCGAGGACGATCGGGTTGCCGGTCAGCAGGCTGACGATGAAGTTGAAGCCGGGCGACACGGGCAGGCCGAGCTTGTCGCCGGGGATCGCGCCAAGCGCGCCGATCCAGTCGGCGCCAACCGCGTTGACGAACAGGATGACGAGCAGGGCGAGGACGGCGCCGTTGATGAGGACCCCGCCGACCATCGCGATGTACTGGGTCGTGGAGGCGCGCTTGACCTCGCCGCCGATCTGGGCCGAGCCCTGCGCGTACCCGACGACGAAGAAGACCCACGGCAGCATGAGGATCGTGGCTCCGAGATCGAACCCTGGGCTGGCGCTTGGGAGGCTGTAGCCGGCGGCCTGGGCGGCCGGAATGATCTCTTCGAACTTGAGCCCGCCGAACTTGCCGACGAAGTCGTTCCAGGCGCCCGAGATGTTGGCCCCGCCGGTGACCAGGAGGACGATCGCGATCACGATGCTGCCGCCCGCGAACAGAAAGGCCAGCTTCTGCCAGCGCCAGTAGCCCTGGCCGCCGAAGATGAGCAGGATCCCGAAGGCGACGTTGATCAGCGTTCCGAGGATGAAGACCCACAGGGGGTCGGTCATTGTCTTGGCGAGGTCGTTCAGCCCGGTCTGGCCGGTCGTGCTGGCGATCACCGACAGGGCCGTCGGAATCGCGAAGGTCAACGCGAACCACGCGTTGAACCCGATCCAGAAGAAGATCAGCCAGATGCCCTGGCTCCAGGCCATGATCCAGCCGAGGAACGGGTGGAGGACCCGCGACACGAAGACGTAGTCGCCGCCGGAGCGCGGCATGGCCGCACTGAACTCGCTGTAGACCCACAGCAGCGTGAACGCCATCAGCAGCGTCCCGATGACCACGGCGAGGAGCATGCTGCCCATCGGGAAGAACGTCTGCGCCTGCAGGAAGAGGAATACCGCGCCGATCCCCACGTTCATGCCGATGGAGTTCATCAGCAACGCGTCGGTCAAGCCGACCTCGCGGATCAGCCCGGTCGACTTTCTTAGGAAGACACCCGGACCGGATCCCCGGATACCGACCGATTCCTGCATTGCCCTCTCCTTCGCTGCGCGACCGCTCCCAGCGGGCGCCTACCTGCGGCTGTCGATGCGGAAAATGAAGCGGTCCCCTCGGTAGAGGACCTCCGCGACCTCGATCGGGCGCCCATCGGCGTCCTCGGTGACGGAGCGGGCGAGCAGGACCGGTGTACCGATCGTCACGCCCAGCAACTCGGATTGCGCGTCGTTGGACCGCTCCACCTCCAGTGTTCCGGTTGCCTGCCCCACTCGGATCCCGAACTCGTGTTCGAGCGTTCGATACAGCGAACGCCCGTCGCCGAACCCATCGATCTCGCTGAGGCGGCCGAACCGGTCGCCGTCGAGATAGGCGTCGAGCGCCGCGACGACCTCGCCACGGATCCGGGCCACGCGCCGGAGCCGAACCATCGGCGCGTCGACGGGGAGACCGAGACGGATCGCGACGTCCGGCCGGTCGGCCACGATGCCCTGGTCGAGGACCGTCACCGTGAACGGCACGTTCCGGGCGCGGAGTGCGTCTGTGAAGCTCTCGAGAAGGCTCACCGGCACCTCGAGCGCAGACTCGGCCACGAAGGTGCCCCGGCCTTTCGTCCGGACGACGAGTCCGCGATTGGCGAGGTCGAGGAGCGCCTGCCTGACCGGGGCGATGCTGACGCCCAGGGTCTCGGCGTATTCGTGCTCGGTCGGGAGTTGGTCGCCTGGTCGCAGGTCGCCGGACTCGATCCGCTCCTCGATCGACCGGCGGATCTGGTCGTGGAGGGGGGCGGCCCTGGTCCGGCTCACGACGGTCATCACATAATGTTATGAGATTATGTCAAGGGTCCCCTGACGCCTCTCGAGGCTGCGGCTTCGGCAGGCGGCGCCGCAGCAGTCGCCAGCGGAGGATCGCCCGGCCGTCCTCCCGCGCCGGGAGATCGACGCCGCCGTAGCGGGCGAGCGCGTAATCGGCAGCAAGGAGGTCGAGCGAGAGCGCCGCACGCCCCTCGGCGCGGAGCCGGGCGGCGTGCTCCGCCGGAGTTTCGGCGGCCGCCCGGCGAACCTCGGGGTGGTCGTCGATGTCGCGAACGAGGGCGACGTAGGCCGCCACAGCATCGACTGGATCGGGCCGCCGACCGAACCGCCTCCGGCGCCGGGGTGCAGGGGCTTCGCCTTCGCCACGATCGATCGTCCGGGACTCATTGACGAGATCGGCGGCCGGTGGCTGGGTCCGCCGCATCCAGACGGCGACGAGGACGAGGATCAGGATGATTGCCGCGATCAGGAGCAGGCCGCCGAGGCTCATCGCCATCACCTGCTCGACGACCGAGGGCCGCCCCTGGCCGACTGGCGCCCCGGGGACCGGGTTCGACGGGGTGGCCTTGCGGGCGAAGATCCGAACGATGACGAACAGGATGGCCCCCGCGGCAACGAGGATACCGAGCACCCGACGCGCCGTCCGATCGAGTCCGGTCAGCACGGCGACGATGAGCATCGGGACCAGGGCGATCGCGAAAACGGCCTCGATCACTGTCCCCGCGACGATCGACAGCGGTACCGCCGCGACGATGGCGACCAGGATGACGACAACCGTCAGCCCTAGCCATGTCGGGTTTCGTCGCCAATCGAAGCCGCCATCGGTGCCGATCGCGGTCAGCCTGGTGAGCGCAAGGGCGAGCGTCGCGGCGACGATGAAGACGATCGAGGCGCTGAGCGCATCGGCCAGGAAGCGCCCGCGGAACGGCTCGCCGATCACGCCTCCGACGATTGCGGCGATCGCGAGGCCGGGCACGCCCAGTCCCAGGAGTCGGGTGACGGTGCCCTCGACGAGGGGCAATCGAGCGTAGGCGAAGCCCCGCAGGACGGCGAGACCGGCCATCAATCCACCCGGGTGGGCGGCGATCGCGGGTGCCACCCCGGCGTCGAGGGCCGCTCGCGCAGGCGGCGAGGCGAGCCAGCCGACGATGCCGGCGGCGACGACGATGGCAAGGGCGACGAAGGGCCAGCCCCGCTCCAGCCGCCGTCCGAGGAGCCGGGCCGCGACGATCCCGAGGGCGACGAAGACGGCGATCAGCGGGATGTCGAGAACGGGCTCGCGGAAGGCGAACTCCTGGAGGAGCCCGCCAATCACGGAGATCCACGCGGCCTCCGCCACGACGGCAAAGGCGACCGGGACGATCTCGACGATCCGTGACGCGGTGTCCGCCACGCGGCTCGAAGTGACGGGGATGAGGTCGGGCGCTGTCCCGGTCATCAGGTCATCGCCAGGCGGCCGGCCGTCCGCCACGGTCCATCGAGTCTCGCGCTCCGCGCCGCCAGGCCCGCCGATCGTGCCCGACCGGCATCGGCCGCGCTGCTGGGTCCGCAGGCGACGACGACGACCGGACAGCCGGCCCGCTCGAGGCGCCGCAGATGGGCCAGATATGGCGACGGATCGCGGGCCGTCACGACGACCACCGTCGTGCCCGGACGGACGACCCGCAGGATCATCCCGACGAGGCTCTCGAACGGCGCGGACGGGTGCGATGTCAGGCGAGCGAGGAGGTCGAAGATCCGCTCCGCCTGACCGGGCGCCTCCGATACCGGCACGTACGCGTAGCGGCTCTCCGCCCCGTGGTAGCCGGCCGCCGCCAGCCCGAGGGCAGCCCGTTCGAGGGCCAGCGATCTGGCCAGGGACGCTGCCACGACAAAGAGCGATTCGACCTCCTCCACGTCGAGCGCCGTATCCATGGATGGACCGGCCGTGGTCTGGACGTCCAGGGCGAGAAGGACCTCACGGTCGCGCGACGGCTCGAATCGCTTGACGACGGGGCGCCCGAGACGGGCGCTTGCTCGAGGGTGGATGAGCCTGAGCGGATCGCCGGGTGCGTAATCGCGGATGCCGGCGAACCGCGACGGGTCCTGGGTCAGGCCGAACCGCGCCCGGTCGGCGCCACCCAGCGTGTCGCGGCGCTGGAGCACCGCGGCGGGGACGGTCCGCGGTCGGACGAGGAAGCGATCGACGTCACGACGCACCTCGGCAGTGGCCTGGCCGCCGAACAGGTCGCCGACGCTCAGCTCGACGGGGCCCAGCTCGTAGACGCCTCGGCGGTCCGCCCCGACATGAAACTGGCGGGTGACGCGCTCGAACGGGGCGAGTGTCCAGACGTTGCGCAGGACGGCGCTGCCGGTCCTTCCGAGGGCGAGCGCGCGCTCGCGGATGACGACGCCGCGCGTCGCCGCGTCGTCGGCCCGCAGCCAGGCCAGGGGGAGGCGCTTGCGATTCCAGATCTCGACGATGACCGGGATTTCCTCGCCCCAGCCGATCCTGTCCCGCTCGAGGCGCCGCCGATAGCTGACACCGCTCAGCCCGAACCGCGTCCAGACCTGGCGGACGGCCTCGATCATGAGGACGACGATCGAGAGGATCACCGCGACCGGCACCTCGAGGAAGATCCCGAGGAGGAGGAGCAGGATGGCGGCGAAGGCGACGCCGGTCATCGGGGAGGCGCTCCGACCTCAGCCGTCGCCGAACGGCGGCACCGGCACGGTCGCGAGGATCTCCGTCAGGGCGCTGTCGGTCGACGCGCCGCGCAGGCTCCGATCGAGATCGACCACGAGTCGATGGGCCAGCACCGGCGTGGCCATCGCCTTGATGTCGTCGGGCAGGACGAAGTCGCGGCCGGCAAGGAACGCGGCGGCCTGGGCCGCCCGATACAGGGCGACGCTCGCCCGCGGGCTGGCACCGAGCTGGAGGTCCGAGTGGGCGCGGGTCGCCCGCACAACTGCCACGCCGTACGCCTCGACCTCGTCGGCGACCCGGATCCGGCGCACCCCGTCGCGGAGTGCGACGAGGCGGGGTCCGTCCAGGATCGGCTCGATCGCCTCCAGCGGCTCGGCCGCGACCTGGTAGCGGCGCGCGATGGTCCGTTCCGATGGCTCGTCGGGGTAGCCGATCCTGACCCGCAGGAGAAACCGGTCGAGCTGGGCCTGGGGCAGGGCGAACGTCCCCTCGAACTCGATCGGGTTCTGCGTCGCGAGGACGATGAACGGATCAGGCAAGGGGCGCGTCGTTCCCTCGATCGAGACCTGCCGCTCCTGCATCGCCTCGAGCAGGGCCGACTGGGTACGCGGCGTCGCACGGTTGATCTCGTCGACGAGAAGGATGTTCGTGAAGACCGGACCGGGCGCGAACCGAAGCGAGCCACCTTCGTAGAGACTCGAGCCGGTGACGTCGACCGGGAGGAGATCCGGCGTCCCCTGGACGCGCTTCGAGTCGAGTGCCAGGGCCCGGGCGACGGCCCGAGCGAGAAGGGTCTTGCCCGTGCCGGGCACGTCCTCGATGAGAACGTGGCCGTCGGCCAGGAGCGCTGTCACGATCAGGCGGAGTGGCTCCTCGGCGCCGACGACGGCCTTGCCGACGGCGGATCGCAGGTCGTCCCAGGCGCGGCGCCCCGTCGCGACACGATCGCTCGCGAGCCGATCGATCGCGACGCCATCACCGGCGACGCCATCGCCCGCGGCGGCCATCAACCTTCGGTCGCGAGGCGACGGAGGACGGCCGGCAGGATCCCGCCCTGGCGGAAGTAGTCGACGTCGATCGGGCCGTCGAGACGGGCGATCGCCCCGAATCGTCGATCGGTGCCGTCGTCGTCGGTCGCAACCACGGTCAGGCGCTGGCGGGGCGTCGGTCCCTCGGCCAGGCCGTGGATCGTGTAGCGCTCGCGGCCGCTCAGCCCGAGCGATGACGCGCTCTCGCCCGGCAGGAACTGGAGCGGCAGCACCCCCATCCCGACGAGATTCGAGCGATGGATCCGCTCGTAGCTTTCGGCGAGGACGGCCCTGACCCCGAGCAGCGTCGTTCCCTTGGCGGCCCAGTCGCGGGACGAGCCCGAGCCATATTCGCGGCCGGCGATGACCACGAGCGGAACGCCCTCGTCGCGATAGCGCATCGCGGCGTCGTAGATGAACTGCTCCTCACCGTCCGGGAGATGGACCGTGTAGGGCCCCTCCTTGCCCTCGACCAGCTGGTTGTGGAGCCGGATGTTGCCGAACGTCCCGCGCATCATCACCTCGTGATGGCCGCGCCGCGCGCCGTACGAGTTGAACTCGAGCGGGCGCACACCGTGCTCCTGGAGCCACGTGCCGGCGGGGGACCACGGGGCGATCGAACCGGCCGGCGAGATGTGGTCGGTGGTGACGGAGTCGCCGAGAACCGCGAGGACCCTGGCGTCGACGATGTCGGCGAGGGCGGGTGCGTCGGCGCTGAGGGCATCGAAGAACGGCGGCTTGGCGATGTAGGTCGAGCTCGGGTCCCAGGCGTAGCGATCGCCGGCCGGAATCGGCAGCGCCCGCCAGCGATCGTCACCCTCGAAGACAACCGCGTACGTCCGCCGGAAGAGCTCCGGGTCGATCGAGGTCGCGATGACCGAACGGATCTCGTCGGGGTCCGGCCAGATGTCGGCGAGGAAGACCGGCTGGCCGTCCGAACCGGTTCCGAGCGGCTCGTTCAGCAGGTCGATGTCCACCCGGCCGGCCAGGGCGAAGGCGACGACGAGCGGCGGGGAAGCGAGATAGCTCGCCCGGGCCAGCGGGTGGATCCGGCCCTCGAAGTTGCGGTTGCCCGACAGGACGGCGGCGACGACGAGATTGTTCGCCTCGATCGCCGCGGCGACCGGTTCGTCGAGCGGGCCGGAGTTGCCGATGCAGGTCGTGCAGCCGTAGCCTGCCAGGGCAAAGCCGAGCGCCTCGAGCGGCGCCATCAGCCCGGCCGCCTCGAGATAACCGGTCACAGCCTTGGAGCCCGGCGCGAGCGACGTCTTGACCGTGGGGCCGACCGACAGACCGCGGGCCACGGCGTTCCGGGCGAGGAGGCCGGCACCGACCATGACCGTCGGGTTCGAGGTGTTCGTGCAGGAGGTGATCGCGGCAATCGCGACCGACCCGCTGGCGATCGTCGCCCGCTCGTCGCCGACGGTGATCGTGATCGGCCGGTAACTCCGCCGTTCCCCATTGCCGTCGTCTGCCGCCGGGGTCTCCGACGCCGCCGGGGCGGGCCGCTCCTCGGCCAGGTCGCGATCCGTGAACGACGGCGGGTCGCTGGCCGGAAACGATTCGGCGGATGCTTCCTCGACGCGGCCGCCGTCCGGCCGGCGGCCTTCGACGCCCGCGTGGTCGAGCGCCACCAGGCCGTTCGGGAAGTTCGTCCGGAAGTTCTCGCGGAGGGCCGTCAGTGGCACCCGATCCTGGGGCCGGCGGGGGCCGGCGACGGACGGGTCGACGCTCGCGAGATCAAGCTCGAGGACCGAATCGAAGTCCGGGCCGGCGCCCGGCTCCCGCCAGAGCCCCTGACTCCTGGCGTAGGCCTCGACGAGGGCGATCCGTTCCTCGCTCCGGCCGGTCAATCGGAGGTAGGCGATCGTCTCGTCGTCGATCGGGAACATCGTCGACGTCGCCCCGAACTCGGGGCTCATGTTGCTGATCGTCGCCCGATCGGCGAGGGCGAGGCTCGCCAGGCCGTCGCCAGCGAACTCGACGAACGCCCCGACGACGCCGTACGCCCGGAGCATCTCGGTGACGACGAGGACGAGGTCCGTGGCCGTCGACCCGCGCGGCAGCGTGCCGTGCAATCGGACGCCGACGATCCGCGGCATCGGCTGGTAGAGCGGCTGGCCGAGGAGGACTGCCTCGGCCTCGATCCCGCCGACCCCGTAACCCAGGACGCCGAGGGCGTTGATCATCGTCGTGTGCGAGTCGGTGCCGACGAGCGTGTCCGGGTAGGCGATCCGCCCGCTGCCGCCGGGGGCCGCTGCGTCCGTCACGACCGTCGCGAGGTATTCGAGATTGACCTGGTGGACGATGCCGGTCCCGGGCGGGACCACGCGCAGGTCACGGAACGCCGTCTGCGCCCAGCGCAGGAGCTGGTAGCGCTCGCCGTTCCGCTCGTACTCGCGCTCGACGTTGAAGGCGAAGGCAGCCGGCGTCCCGAACTGGTCGACCTGGACGGAATGATCGATGACGAGATCAGCCGGGACCAGGGGGTTCACCTTGGCCGGGTCGCCACCGAGGTCGGCCATCGCGTCGCGCATGACCGCCAGGTCGACGACCGCCGGCACACCGGTGAAATCCTGGAGGACGACGCGGGCCGGCATGAACGGCACCTCGGCCTCGGCCGCGACGCCCGATCGCCACGACGCCAGCGTCTCGACGTCTGCGGGCTGGACGATCCCGCCGCCGGCGTGGCGGAGGACGTTCTCGAGCAGGATCTTGAGCGTGACGGGAGCGCGGCTCAGATCGATCCTGTCGCCGATCGCGGCAAGGGCGACATAGTCCGGGAAGCCCGCCCCAAGGCTCCTCCGGGCATCGAACGGATCCGGGATCGGCACGCGTCCTCCGTCGCTGCTGTCGGTACACTCGTCGGGTGGAAGAGTACCCCCAGACGGGCTCGATCCGGCTCGCCGGGCAATGAAGGCCTGGGACGGATTCGGGCCTCGCGACCGGGCCTCTGGCCCGGACCGGTCGGAGACGCTCGCGGCGATCGAGGAGGCGGGGATCGACCTCGACCCGGTCCCGCCCGGCGGCCATCGTCACGACGAGGACGGCAACGAACATGGCGCCGGCGGTGAGCCCCACGACGGCGATCCGGAGGCTCCCGGCCACGCCCATCCCCACGTCACGAGCGAACCCGGCTCACCGCCGGTCATCGGAATCGTCGGGGCCGGTGCCGTCGGGACCGCCCTCGGGGTCGCCCTCACCCGTGGCGGCTGGCCCGTTCATGCGGTCGCCAGTCGCGATCCGGCCCGGCGCGAGCGGTTCCGCTCGCTCGTCGAGGGCGCCCGCCCGTTCGCGGAGGCGACCGCTCTGGTCGAAGAGGTCGAGCTGATCATCGTCGCCGTCCCCGACGACGCGAGCGCCGAGGTCGCGGCG
>Ga0209488_10004685_pt1 | contig 10617 bp, 15 predicted proteins | sample Rivendell_Oct201_8_FD_188349 | JGI IMG/M metagenome (GOLD analysis project Ga0209488, IMG submission 188349) | Vadose zone soil microbial communities from the Eel River Critical Zone Observatory, Northern California, USA -... | ecosystem: Environmental > Terrestrial > Soil > Vadose zone >... | reverse complement strand
ATCGATCGGCGGCCCAGCCCGGGTGGCCACCCAGGCTGGGCCATTCCTCACGGAACGATGCCATTGTAATACGTCGCGCTAATACAAGGGTGGGCAAAGCGAAGCGTGCCCACCAACTTGCTTCTGCGCTCTGGATTACCAAAGTTGGTGGGCACGGCGCGAAGAGCGCCTTTGCCCACCCTACAAACTCAAATCAATACAGGGGGAACCGCTGCGAGTATCCGCCCATGTCGGACGGCGGGTTGAGCGGCTGGCGGTCGATCGGGCGGTTCTTGTTCTCGCGCGCGAAGGTTGGGTATCCGATCTCCGGCGGGAATGCGTAGTCCAAAAACTTGCGGTCGCCCGGCAGCACCTCGGTGCCGGCATCGAGCCACGAGCGCGTGGTAATGTAGACGCGGGTGTTGGGCCCCTGCTGGTAGGAGCGGTTGGGTCCGTTCGGCCCGTAGGTGACGCGGCCGTCCCGGTCGTATTTCAGCCGAGTGGACTGCGCGCTCGCCGGCGCCGTGCTGAAAGCGACGACCGCGATCGCCGAAAACAGTACCGCGAGCCTTTGCGCGGCGGGAAATTTTACGGTCATCGCGTCCTCGTCATTGCAAGCGCTTTGGAAATGGCAGGTCGCCATGTCCGATTTGCGGCCATCTTAGCTGCCGGGGATATGGGGTCACTAGGTCAATTGGGCCACACCGGCAGAGATAATGCCGGCAAGACCTTAAAAGTTGCATGAAAACCAGCGGCTTGGCCGTATGGCGATCAGAACGCGCCGCGCAGCCGAGGATTGTCCGAGCCCGTCACCCAATCGGCCGACACGACCGGCGATGAAGCCGCACAGTCGGCGCGCCGCAGTTCGGCATGGGCGAACAGTTCGGCCAGTTTTGGGTCATTTCCGGCGGTAGGCAGGTTCAGCCGGTTCAGGTGCAGGCGATGGCCGTCCGGGACGGTAGATTTCCGAGCTCGGCAGCCGGCTTTCCATCCGGGCCGGTCCAGCGCAAAACGTCCTTGCGGCCGCCTTCGGGATGCCGAAGGATCTGATAAGCGTCTGTTTTATATGACAAATCAAACTGGCTCACGGCGAATGCCGGGGCCGAGCCCGTGGCCAGGCTCCACTCGTTTTGCGTGGCAGATTTCGGTTCCGCGTCAGGCAATTGATCCCAGAGACAGGCGCCGAGGATGGCAATCAGGGCCAGCGTGCACAAATAGGCAATCAGGCGTGCCAGCGTGCCGCAGATATCGTCGGCAAAGCTGGTGATCAGCGCCGGGTGAATTCTCGCCGTATAAAGTGAATTGGCCGGTGCGGCCTCAAACGAATGCATCGAACGCCCAAAAACGCGGGGACTAACGTTGTCTTAAGGACGTTTCTCGCATAGAAGCGCTGCCTCTTCCCTTTCCGTTCGCGGCGGTGGGGAGGCATTTTTCTTCGGAGAGTGAACGATGGGTTACAAGGTCGCAGTGGTTGGAGCCACCGGCAATGTCGGGCGCGAAATGCTCAACATTCTGGATGAGCGCAAATTCCCCGCCGACGAGGTCGTGGTGCTGGCGTCGCGCCGCAGCGTCGGCGTCGAAGTGTCCTATGGCGACCGGACCTTGAAGGTCAAAGCGCTCGAACATTACGATTTTTCCGACGTCGACATCTGCCTGATGTCGGCGGGCGGCGCGGTGTCGAAGGAATGGTCGCCGAAGATCGGCGCCGCCGGCGCGGTCGTGATCGACAATTCGTCGGCCTGGCGGATGGACCCGGACGTGCCGCTGGTCGTGCCCGAGGTCAACGCGGACGCGGCCGCGGGCTTCACCAAGAAGAACATCATTGCGAACCCTAACTGCTCGACCGCGCAGCTCGTGGTCGCGCTAAAGCCGCTGCACGACAAGGCAACGATCAAGCGCGTCGTGGTCGCGACCTATCAATCGGTGTCGGGCGCCGGCAAGGATGCGATGGACGAATTGTTCTCGCAGACCAAGGCCGTCTATACCAACAGCGAATTGATCAACAAGAAATTCCCGAAGCGTATCGCCTTCAACGTGATCCCCGAGATCGACGTATTCATGGAGGACGGCTACACCAAGGAAGAGTGGAAGATGATGATGGAGACCAAGAAGATTCTTGATCCCAAAATCAGGCTGACCGCTACCTGCGTGCGGGTGCCGGTGTTCGTCGGCCATTCCGAGGCCGTCAACATCGAATTTGAACATCCGATCTCGGCCGATGAAGCGCGCAACATTTTGCGCAACGCACCGGGCTGCCTCGTGATCGACAAGCACGAGCCCGGCGGCTACGTCACGCCCTATGAAGCGGCCGGCGAGGACGCCACCTACATCAGCCGTATCCGCGAGGACAATACCGTCGAGAACGGCCTGTCGCTGTGGTGCGTATCCGACAACCTGCGCAAGGGCGCCGCACTGAACGCGATCCAGATCGCGGAATGCCTGATCAACCGCAAGCTGCTCAGCGCCAAGAAAAAGGCGGCGTGAGCGGCAACGTAAGCAACGGGCAGTGAGGGAGCCGGAATCGTGACGACCGAGCAGCCGGCTCCCGGCCAGCCGAATCCCCAGTTCAAGCGCGTCGAGCGCGGCTTCGAGACCGTGATCTTCAACAGCCGCTGGCTGATGGCGCCGTTTTATTTGGGTCTCGTCATCAGCCTCGCGGTGCTGCTGCTCAAATTTTGCATGGTGCTGTGGGAGTTCATCATCCACGCGCCTGGCTCGAAAGAGTCCGACATCATTCTTGGCGTGCTCAGCCTGATCGATATCTCGCTGACCGGCAACCTGATCCTGATCGTGGTGTTTTCCGGTTACGAGAATTTTGTCTCGAAGATCGATGTCGCCAGCCATCCGGACTGGCCCGAGTGGATGTCCAAGATCAATTTCGGCGGGCTGAAGCAAAAACTGCTTGCGTCCATCGTCGCGATCTCGGCGATCCAGGTGCTGAAGGCGTTCATGAACATCGACACCGCGTTCGATCCGAACAAGCTGGCCTGGCTGGTCGGCGTGCATCTGGCGTTCGTGGTCTCGGCCTTCATGCTGGCGATATCCGACCGCTGGAGCAGCGGCGGCCAGGGCGGCGAGTAGAATAAGACCCTCATGGTGAGGAGCGCGGCTTCGCGCGTCTCGAACCATGAGAGCCCCGATGCCGCCATCCTTCGAGACGCCGCGCAAGAGCGCGGCTCCTCAGGATGAGGTCTGTCCCTCCATCACGCCGCGAAATTCCTTTGCCGCCGCATCGAGCACGAACAGCGAGCCCTCGGCGACGCCAAAATAGGCGCCGTGCAGATTGATCTCGCCGCGCTCGACCCGTTCCCGCACAAACGGGAACGTCATCAGGTTTTCCAGGCTGCGGAAGATCGCGGCCTTTTCGATCCGGATGGTGAAATCCTGCATCGATTCGCGGTCGCGCTGCTCGACGACCTCGCCCGGCTTGATGAACATCGACATCCAGCGGCCGATGAAATCGCCGGGGGACAGCGGCTCAATCTTGTCGATGAAGGCGCGGATGCCGCCGCATTGGGCGTGGCCGAGCACCACGATGTGATTTACGCGCAGCACGTTGACGGCATATTCCAGCGCCGCCGAGACGCCATGCGCGCCACCGTCGGGTTGATACACCGGCACCAGATTGGCGACGTTGCGCACCACGAACAGTTCGCCCGGGCCGGCGTCAAAGATCACTTCCGGCGATACCCGCGAATCGCAGCAGCCGATCACCATCACCGCCGGCGACTGGCCGCGCTCGGACAGGTCGCGGTAGCGCGTCTGTTCGGTCGGCAGCCGTTGCGTCGTAAACGTCCGGTAGCCGTCAAGCAGATGTTGCGGGAACGATCCCAATGCCAACGTTTTCATGGCTGTTGCATAACCATATGCCGAAGACGGGAACAAGGCTTCCGGGCGTCGATTTGAAATGTTATCGCGTGGGGCTCAAAACACCCGAGGAACGAGTTCATGATCCGTCCGCGCCGCAGCCTGTTGTTCATGCCGGGATCGAATGCGAGGGCGCTGGAAAAGGCGCGAAACCTGCCCGCCGACGGCATCATCCTCGATCTCGAAGATGCGGTAGCGCCTGACGCCAAGGCAATGGCGCGCGACCAGATCGCGCAGGCGGTCGCGGCCAGAGGTTTTGGCAAGCGCGAGGTGCTGATCCGCGTCAATGCGCTGGATTCGCCCTGGTGGATCGATGACGTCACCATGGCCGGCAAGGCGAGGCCCGACGGCATTTTGGTGCCAAAGATCTCCAGCGTCGCGGATTTGTCCGCCATCGCCGATCGGCTAAGTGACACCAATGCGGATTTTTCGATCCGGGTCTGGGCCATGATCGAAACCTCGCGCGCGGTGCTGCACGCCGATGAGCTCGCCGCCGCCTCGCGCGATTCCGAAATGCGGCTGGCCGGTTTCGTGTTCGGGCCGAACGACATTTCGCGGGAGACCCGGATCAGGATGCAGCCGGGCCGCGCGGCGATGATACCGATGATCACCCACTGCATTCTCGCCACCCGCGCCCACGGCCTCGAAATCCTCGACGGGCCCTACAGCGACATCGGCAATGTCGACGGCTTTGCCTCGGAATGCGCGCAGGGCCGCGATCTCGGTTTTGACGGCAAAACGCTGATCCATCCGAGCCATATCGAGGCCTGCAACGCCATCTTCACGCCGCCGGCCGAGGAGGTGGCGCAGGCGCGAAAAATCATCGCGGCGTTCGAGCAGCCCGAAAACGCCTCGCGCGGCGCGATCCAGCTCGACGGCAGAATGGTGGAGCGGCTGCACGCCGATATGGCCAGGCGCACCATTGCGATTGCGGACGCGATCGCGGCGATGGGGCATTAACCCCCGTCGTCCCGGCGTTCGCCGGGACGACAATCAACCAAACTTCTCCGCCGCCCACGCATAAAGACTGCCCGCAACGGGCGGCGCGTTGCCGCGGCCTTTCGGCGAAACGTGGAAGCCGATGGTTTCGCGATCGTCGATCAGCTTCGAAAAATCCGACGGCTCGAAGAACAATTTCGGTTCGGCATGCACGGCGTAAAACGATTGCTTCGGCAAAGCGTGCTCGATCTCGCCGCCGCGGCGGGCGAGCGCGGTGAGCGAGGCCGGGCCGTAGATCGCGACACGGATATCGGAGAGCCGGTTCGATCCGCCGCGCAGCTTGCGCAGCGTAAACGTCATGCGGTGGCGCAGTGTGAGCCAGTCCGGCGTCAGCTCTTCCTGCTCCATCAGGTTCTCGAACGCGGTGACGATGGAAGCGCCCGGCGGCAGGTAGAGCACGGAATTGCCGAGCTGGCGCGGCCGCTCCCAGGCAAAATAGGGTTTTGCGGGATCGAGCTCGACCGGTTTTAGCAGCAGCACGTCGGCATCGAGCCACAGGCCTGCGCTTTGCGCCATCAGCCGCATCCGGAAGAAATCGGAAAACTGCAACGTGGTCCAGTCGCGCCAGCTCCCGTCAGGCTGCGGCGGGCGCAGCTTTTCGGAAAACGCATGCGGCAGCACGGCTTCGGCTTCCGCATTCGCGACGCCGTCAGGCAAGCCCGCCAGCGCGTCGAAACTGTAGATGATGACCTTGTGGCCGGCGGCGACCTGCGAGCGCAGGCACACTTGCCGCAATCGGTCGAGCGGGCCGTGCCAGAAGGTGACGACGTCAGGACGCATGCGTCACCTGCTGGCCCATAGCGTTTTCAAGTGGGGCCTGTCCCGCACTTGATGCGGGATCGGAACCGGTTCGCGCCAAGAAAACGCGTCAAACAAAAGATCGGATCAGGCCCAGGCGCGTTCCTTCTTTGCCTTGGCTTCGTAGGTATCGATCGACGCCTTCTTTTCCATCGTCAGGCCGATATCGTCGAGGCCGTTGACAAGGCAATGCTTGCGGAACGGATCGATCTCGAACCTGACCTTGCCGCCGTCCGGTCCGCGGATTTCCTGGTTCGGCAGATCGATGGTCAGCGTCGCGTTGGCGCCGCGCTCGGCATCGTCGAACAACTTGTCGAGGTCGTCCTGGCTGACGCGGATCGGCAGAATTCCGTTCTTGAAGCAGTTGTTGTAAAAAATGTCGCCGAATGAGGTCGAGATCACGCAGCGGATGCCGAAATCCATCAGCGCCCACGGCGCGTGCTCGCGGCTCGAACCGCAGCCAAAGTTGTCGCCGGCGACCAGCACCTTTGCGTTGCGGTAGGCCGGCTTGTTGAGGATGAAGTCAGGGTTCTCGCTGCCGTCGTCCTTGTAGCGCTGCTCGGAGAACAGGCCCTTGCCGAGGCCGGTGCGTTTGATGGTCTTCAAATACTGTTTTGGGATGATCATGTCGGTATCGACATTGATGATCTTCAGGGGCGCCGCGACGCCTTCCAGCGTGGTGAATTTCTCCATCTCTGCACTTCCCGGCTAAAAAATTGGGGCTCAAGGCCATATCGGGCTATGGTTTATCCCGATTGTGACGGTACTTAAAGGGCGGAATCTGCCTAGCGCGTATTCCGTAAAAGTGGGTACCGGTTTTGCGGCAAGAATACGCGCCAAAAATAGCCCCTAGCCTGCGTTTGCCTCGATCGCCTCCATATCGGCGTCCGAAAGCCCGAAATGGTGGCCGATCTCGTGGATCAGCACGTGGCGAACGATATGGCCGAGCGTCTCGTCGTGCTCGGCCCAGTAATCCAGGATCGGCCGGCGGTAGAGCCAGATCATGTTCGGCATCCGCGCGATGTCCTGACTGCTTTGATGCGGCAGGCCGATACCTTGGAAGAGGCCGAGCAGGTCGAACTCGCTCTGGGCCTGCATCTCATCGAGCACCTCATCGGTCGGAAAATCATCGACGCGGATGATCACGCCTTCGCACAGTTTGCGAAAGCCGGCCGGCAGGCGCTCGAAAATCTCGTGCGCCATCGCCTCCATTTCGGCCAGCGACGGCGCTTTGTCGGATGTCCACATCGGGATTCTTTAGCGTGGGTTCCAACGATAGCCTAGGCTTTGCGCAGTTGACCTCGGCGCGGCAATCGGAGACTTTGCATCCGATAACAGGTTTGGGTGGGCGTAATGAAGCGGATTGTGACGGTGGCGCTTGTGGCCGCTTTGACCGGGCTTTGGCTGACCGAAACCGGCGCGCAGGCGCAGACCGCGTCGCCAGGCATTTGGACCGCGCAAGCGGCGCCCACGGATGTCTCGGCGCAGCGCCGAGTGCTCCGGCGTGTGCCGGTCTATCCGCGCGACTATTGGGAGCCCGACGTCTATCCCCGCTACAACCCGGGCCCGAACGCGGTGCGCGTGTGCAACGCCACCTATGTGCAGGAATACCGGCCGAGCGGCACCGTGATCACGCCGCGCATGCACTGCTACTGGCGGCCGGGCTAGGGCTTGCCTCGAAAGCTATCGGCCGTAATCGCGACGGCCGGCTACTTTGCATGGGGTTGTTTTCGATATTTTTGGTTGGAAGCGCCTGGGACCCCTTGGCGCCCGCGCGCCGCGCCGATCAATCCGGCGGCAACCACCAGCGCCGACGTTCCGTAGACGACGACCGCCATCGCGAGTTGCGTCAGGCCGCTCGCGGTACCCGGACCCGTGCCGGGACCTTGGGAGGCAAGCGCCGCATCAGCCCAGTACAGACTGGCGACGGTCGATGCGACCGCGGCAACGCGAAAAGTCCGGCCGTTCACTGCAAACCATGCCATGGCAACCTCCCATGATGAACACGCTGCAGAAGATACGGCGATAGTCTACGCCGGTTTTGGCTCCGGGGCGAAAATCCTGGAAGCGATCTTGCCGGAACCCGATCGCGCGATTTGCATTCATGTCTGTGGCGCAGTCATTCAGGCCCAATTCACGTCATCCACTTCAAATTGAATCTGCGTCGCGACGAGGGCAGCTTGCTTCGAACGAGCGGCGTGAGATTGCATCGTCAGATTCTGGACCCAAGGAGAACATAGATGAACGTGACAAAAGTTCTGGGGCTTGCCGCCGTCAGCGCCTTGCTCACCCTCGCTGCCCCGGCGGAGCGCGCGTTGGCGCTTTCGCTGAGCAACCCGGGCGCCGCTGCTGCGGTGCAGGAAGACTCCAAGCAAATGTCGGGCACCACCGAGGTGCGCTGGGGCTGGCATCGCCATCACCGTGGGCACCGCTGGCACCATCGCCGCCACTGGCGCCGCTGGTGAGAACAGCGCCAGGCGCGTAAGATTGGGCAGGTTCGCCGGCAGGCGGGCCTGCTTTTTCGTTAAGTGCAGTGAGGAGGAAGGAGCCATGAAGACGTTGATTGGAGCGGCCGCTATTGCGGCCATATTGGCGTTTGGCGTTCCGGCTGCGGTGGCTGCGACAACGGCGACGCCGCAGGCGAAATCTCAGACGGCGGGCACATCGGACGCCACCGATTTCAGTGCGCGCCGCTACTACCGCCGTTATTATCGCCCGTACTACCGGCCTTATCCCTATTACTACGCGCGGCCTTACTACTACCGGCCGTATCCGTACTACGCGCCGGCACCGTTCCCGTTCGGTTTTGGGTTTGGCCCGTTCTGGTGGTGAGTAAAAAGTCTCCCTCGTCCCGGCCAAGCGAACACTGAGCCGGGACGACGGGTTGAGTCCTTTCATTCAAAAAAAATTTTGTCGCCGCACTTCGTTCATCAATGGGGTCGACCCATTCATGGCGCATTCACTTCGCTTTCTCTAGTTTCATGTTGGGAGCGACGGCAAATGCGCAAATGAACGTGTCGCAGGGCGGGCGTTGCCTTCGGCATCACTCGGGGAGGATTCAGGAAATGACGAAGATTGCAGGTGCCGCGCGCGGACTTGTCCGGTGCGCGGGGCTGGCGGCTGCCGCTGTGCTGGTGCTGTCGGCCGCGCCACAACAGCGAGCTGAAGCGCTTTCGCTGGCAAGTCCGGGTACGCTGCCGGTCGCGAAATACGCGTCCGAGGGAATGACGATCGAAGTTCGCGGCGGTCACGGCGGCCATGGCGGCGGCGGTTTCCGCGGTGGCGGCGGCTTTCGCGGCGGCGGCGGATTTCATGGCGCCCGCATCGGCGGCGGCGGTATGGCAATTCGCAGCGGCGGCTATCGCGCCGCCCACATCTATCGCGGCGGCGGCTATCGTTACTCGGGCTTGCGCTATGGCGGCCATCGCTTCGCCCACCACCGCTTCCACCACCGGCACTTCCACCGCCGGTTCTACTACACGCCGGCCTACTACTACCATTATCCCCGTCGCTGCCGGATCGTCTGGACCTATTGGGGCCCGCGCAAGATCTGCCGGTATCGGCACTGGCATCGCCATCACCGGATTTACTGGTGAGCTGCGGAGCTAGCTAGCGAATGAAACAGGCGCCCGCGAGGGCGCCTGTTGTTCATCTGTCGCGATAGCTTGGGCTAGCTCTAGTCCCAATCCTTCATGCCCCACGCCTTGATCTTCCACGGCGTCAGCGTTTCCATCCGCCATTGCAGCAATCGCGCCGGCCGGTGACCAAGACGCGAGGTTTCCTTGACCTCCGGCTCGATCACGCGCGGCAGCACACGGCGACGGTTTTGCCGCGTCGCGTCGCTGATCATATCGACGAATTCTGGTTTGTCGGCCATGGCTGGCTCCAGGCATTTCCGCAGGGAGCCAGTCTGCCTCCGGCAGCTTAACGAGCCGTTTCCAAAACGTCTCGATGTCGAGGCAACGCGACGGTCAGCGCCACTCCCGGACATCGACAAAATGCCCGGCGATCGCGGCGGCCGCTGCCATTGCGGGCGACACCAGATGGGTGCGGCCCTTAAATCCCTGGCGGCCCTCAAAATTGCGATTCGAGGTCGAGGCGCAGCGCTCTTCCGGCGCCAGCTTGTCGGGGTTCATCGCAAGGCACATCGAGCAGCCCGGCTCGCGCCATTCAAAACCGGCCTTGATAAAGATCTTGTCGAGGCCTTCGGCTTCCGCCTGTTCCTTCACGATGCCCGAGCCCGGCACGATCATCGCGTTGACATCGCCGTTGACGGTCTTGCCCTCGGCGATCTTCGCCACCGCACGCAAATCCTCAATGCGGCCGTTGGTGCAGGAGCCGATGAAGACGCGATCGAGCTTGATGTCGGTGATCTTGGTTCCGGCCTTCAAGCCCATGTATTTGAGCGCGCGATGCTTCGACAGCCGTTTTGCTTCGTCCGCGATTGTGTCGGGATCGGGCACGAAGCCGGTGATCGAGACCACGTCTTCGGGCGAGGTGCCCCAGGTCACGATCGGCGGCAGCTTTGCCGCATCCAGCCGGATCTCGTGATCGAAATGCGCGCCGTCATCCGAGCGCAGCGTTTCCCAGTAGCGCATAGCGGCGTCCCAGGCTTCGGCCTTCGGCGATTTCGGCCGGCCGCGCAGGAAGTCGAACGCCTTCTGGTCGGGTGCAACGATACCCGCGCGGGCGCCGCCCTCGATCGACATGTTGCAGACGGTCATGCGGCCTTCCATCGACAGCGCGCGGATCGCCTCGCCGGCATATTCGAGTACATAACCGGTGCCGCCCGCGGTGCCGATCTCGCCGATGATGGTCAGGATGATGTCCTTGCCGGTGACGCCCTCCGGCAACTTGCCGTCGACCACCGCGCGCATGTTCTTGGCTTTTTTCTGGATCAGCGTCTGCGTCGCCAGCACATGCTCGACCTCCGAGGTGCCGATGCCGTGCGCCAGCGCGCCGAACGCGCCATGG
>Ga0209488_10004684_pt1 | contig 10618 bp, 8 predicted proteins | sample Rivendell_Oct201_8_FD_188349 | JGI IMG/M metagenome (GOLD analysis project Ga0209488, IMG submission 188349) | Vadose zone soil microbial communities from the Eel River Critical Zone Observatory, Northern California, USA -... | ecosystem: Environmental > Terrestrial > Soil > Vadose zone >... | reverse complement strand
ATGAAGAGGCTGAAGATGGACTTGTTGCCCTCGAGCGGATGGCGCAGGAGCACGAAGCCGGTATCGCCCCAGGGATGCTCGCCGGTCCCCACCCCGATGCGCGCCGCCACCACCTCCCCGTAGGCGATGGAGCAGATGGGCTTGCCGCGCTCGACCAGCAGATCCGCGCCGCTATGGAACTGTGCCGCGATGCCCAACGGGAACGCGCCCTGCTGCCCGCGCTCGCTAGTGTGATAGAGCGACTCCAGAGCCTCGGCAGTGACCGTCTTCGACTTGTTGATCTCGAAGGGCAGGCTGACATTGCCCGAGGCGGGCGGCGCGCCCCGTTCTTTCCTGTCGCCCAAACAGCACCCTTTAATTTTACGCGAAAGCAGAGCATCAGAACAGAGGGGCTAAGGCAGGGCCAAGGCTAGAGCGCGCGACGACCAGGCTGAGCGTTACCTTCATCGGCTCTCGCGCGACCGACCACGGCCTGCCGCGAAGATAGGGTTCGCCGTCCCGGCCGGAAAGGGCCGTTGGCCTCGCAAGAAAAGTCGGTTCACCAGGGTCGATGTTCGCTGTTCAACTCGTTCCGGAAATTCCGGAACGAGTTCGAGGCGGCTCAGCGGCTCGGCGCTTATGCAGGCTCGGCCCGGAATGCCGGAGGGTCGATGCGCGTCGCACGGCACTCCGGGCAGGAGCCGGGACGGGTCAGCCGGGTACGGCTCACGAAGGAGTATCCGCAGGAGATGCAGCTCGCCGCCTGGACGACGAGCCGCTCACCCCGCGCGCGAAGCGACTTCTCGAGATGCTCGAGATGCCCGGCGATGTCTTTTTCAGGGATGGAGACGCGCTCGGAAATCTCGCGCGCGGTCGCGGCGCCGCGCAGAAGCTCTTCGCGGATGGCCTCACGTACCGTCCGGGTCCGCTCCATGCCGGAAGCTTGCAGGGCGCGGCGGCGCTGTCAATCGAGCCGCCCGCAAGGCCTTCGCGATCCGGCGCGCGTCGACCGCGATCTCGGCGCCGCTGTGGCCCGTGCCCACCACCAGCACGTCGCGGCCGCGAAAGGGGCGCCGCGGTCCGATAGCGCGCCGAGTGAATCAGCTCGCCGGCGAAGGAGATGCTGCCGGGCCAGTCGGGCAGGTGCGGAGTGTGGTTGTAGCCCGTGGCGATCACCAGCGCCGCCACCATCAGCGGCCCGGAAGGCGTCACCAGCTTCCACGCCGCACTCTCCCGCTCGATTTGGTCCACCGGCGTGGAGAGCCGCAGCCTTAGCTGGTGGCGGCGCGCATACTCCTCGAGGTATTCGACGACGCCGGCTCGCGGCACCCACTTGCCGTGCTTGCGCGGAATGGGCATCCCCGGCAAGCCCGAGAGAGCGCGCTCGGTATGCAGCCGCAGCCGCTCGTAATGCGAGCGCCAAGCCGAGCCGAGCCGAGTCCGCCTTGTCGACCACCACCGCGGAGAAGCCCTGCTGGGTCAAGACGGCCGCCACGGCCAGGCCGGCCGGCCCCGCGCCGATGACGGCGACCTCGTGCTCCACGAGAGCCATCATAGCCCTGTCCGTCGGATTCAGGGCGGGGCCGTGCGACGCGCTCAAACGTACCGGAAGACGAGCACCGCCACGACCGCCGATATCAGCGTCGCGCCCCAGAGCGGAGTGCCGATCGGCGCCAGCCATCCGAGGTGGATGTAGGCCGCGGACAAGAGCGAGATCAACAGGCGGTCGCCGCGCGTGGTCTCGATGTGGTGGATGCCGCGACGCGGAGCGCCTCCCGGCGAGCGCCACTCCCACACCACCATGCCCGCCAGCAGCACCCCGATGAAGATGCAGAACGCGGCCCCATGATCGGGCGGCGGTGCCGCTCCCCGCGCCGATCGCCGGCCCCTTCCGGTTGCCGGCGATCGACGCAAGGCGGCGGGCCTACAGCGGCAGCTTCCCGTCCAGCATGTCTTGCATGATCTTCTTGTACGGCATCGTCTTGCCCGGGACCTTCTCGTTGGCGAGCTTCGGCCAGGGCGCGCTGCCCTTGCTCATCCAGTACTGGGGATCCCTCTCCGGGTTGAGCTTCGGGCCGCACTCGCCCTGCAGGCCCGAGCGCCCGATGCGGTCCATCACGTCGTCCTGTGCCTTCGCCAGGTTGTCGAGCGCCTGCTCGGGCGTGACCTCGCCGGCGACCGCCTCGCCAATGTTCTGCCACCAGAGCTGGGCGAGCTTGGCGTAGTCGGGAACGTTCAGACCGGTCGGGGTCCAGTACTTGATGCCAGGACCGCGGAAGAACTGGATCAGGCCGCCCCACTTGTCGTTTTGAGGGTCGTCGAAGGAGGGGTGTCGGACCGTGCTATTGCGAATGAACGTCAGGCCGACGTGCGACTTCTTCAGGTCGACGGTCTTCGAGGTCACGAACTGCGCATAGAGCCAGGCGGCCTTGGTACGCTCCACGGGCACGCTCTTGAGCAGCGTCCAGGAACCCTCATCCCGGTAGCCGGCCTTCATGCCCTCCTTCCAATACGGTCCGTGCGGGGTCGGCGCCATCCGCCACAGAGGCTTGTCGTTCGCATCTACCGTGTTGTTGCCCTTGCTCTTCGGCTCGACCATGTTCGCGGTGAAGGCGGAGTACCAGAAGATCTGCTGGGCGACGTTGCCCTTGGCGAGGCTGGGCAGCGATTGGTAGAAGTCCATGCCCAGCGCCCCGGGGGGGGCGTACTTGCGCAGCCACTCCAGGTACTTGCGCAGCGCGTACTGCGCGGCGGGGCCGTTGACGTCGCCGCCGCGGCTCACGCTGGCGCCGACCGGGCGGCAGCCTTCCATGCGGATGCCCCACTCGTCCACCGGGTAGCCGTTGGGCACGCCAACGTCGCCCTCACCGGCCATCCCGAGCCAGTCGTCGGTGAAGCGCCAGCCGAGGTCGGGCGCCTTCTTGCCGTAGTCCATGTGGCCGAAGATCGCCTTGCCGTCGACCTGTTTGACGTCGTTGGTGAAGAACTCGGCGATGTCCTCGTACGCCGACCAGTTCAACGGCACGCCCAGGTCGTAGCCGTACTTGGCCTTGAACTTCGCCTGCAGATCGGGCCGTTCGAACCAGTCGGCACGGAACCAGTAGACGTTGATGAAGGACTGATCCGGCAGCTGCCACAGGCTGCCGTCGAAGCCCCGCGACTTCAGCCCGGTCGCGTCGGCCAGGCCGAGGAAGTCCTGGAGGTCGAAGTACGGGTCGGTCACGTCCTTTCCTTCCTCCGCCATCCACTTCGTCAGGTTCCGCGTGTACGGGTAGCGCGCATGGAAGCCGATGAAGTCGTCATCGTTGATGTAGGCGTCGTAGATCGGCCGTCCCGTCTGCACCTGCGTCTGCAGCTTCTCGACGACGTCGCCCTCCTGGATGACGTCGTGAACGACGTGGATGCCCGTGATCTCCTCGAAGGCCTTCGTCAGCACCTTCGATTCGTACGCGTGCGTGGGAATCGTCTCGGACACCACCTTGATGGTCTGGCCCTTGTAGGGAGCCGCCGCCTTGATGAACCATTCCATCTCCTTGAGTTGGTCCTCCTTGTTCAGCACCGATGGCTGGAACTCGTCGTCGATCCATTTCTTGGCTGCCCCCGTATCCGCGCCCGCCGGCGCCGAGAAGGCCACCAGCGAGGATGCGGCGATGCTGCCCAAGACGAAGCACCACGGAATTGTCATCTTCACCGCGCTTTTCATGTTCTCTCCTCGCTATGGCCCTCGCATTTGATCCGGCGTCCCGGCACGCGTCGTCGGTGCGAGGGCCGCACCCCGACGCCGCCAATCCGATCTCTGTCGTCTGTTCGGTCAGCCCCAGCGCATGACGACCCCCATCCAGACCAGTGAAATCGCAAACGGAACCCACAGGCTCGCGTGGGTCAGCCCGAGCCAAGCAAGGTGCAGGTACGCGCTCACCAGCAGGCCCACGAACAAGCGGTCGCCGGGCGTGGTCGCGATCGGCAGAAAGCCGCGCCGCTCGGGACTCGGGCTCGCGACCTGCCACGCGGTCATGGCGGCCAGGATGGCCGCGATCGCGCCGAAGAAGATCCCGGTGGGAACGGTCCAGACCATCCAGTCCAGAAGAGACATGGCCTCGTGGTCCCTCACACCCGCCCGAGGGCGAAGCCCTTGGCGATGTAGTTGCGAACGAAATAGATCACGAGCGCTCCGGGCACGATGGTGAGGATGCCGCCCGCCGCCAGCAGCCCCCAGTCGAGCCCGGAGGCGCTGACGGTGCGGGTCATCACCGCTGCAATCGGCTTCGCCTCGGTGATCGTCAGGGTGCGCGCGAACAGCAACTCGACCCAGGAGAACATGAAGCAGAAGAACGCCGTCACGCCGACGCCGGCGCGGATCAGGGGGATGAACACGGTCAGGAAGAAGCGCGGCAGCGAGTAGCCGTCGATGAACGCCGTCTCGTCGATCTCCCTCGGCACGCCGGACATGAATCCCTCGAGGATCCACACGGCGAGCGGCACGTTGAACAGGGTGTGGGCGAGCGCCACCGCGATGTAGTGGTCGATCAGCCCCAAGGTCGAGTAGAGCTGGAACACCGGCAGCAGGAACACCGCCGCGGGAGCCATGCGATTGGTCAGCAGCCAGAAGAACAGGTGCTTGTCGCCCAGAAACCGGTAGCGCGAGAAGGCGTACGCGGCGGGCAGCGCGACCACGAGGGTGATGACCGTGTTCATGCTGACGTAGGCGAAGGAGTTGACGTAGCCGAGATACCAGGACGGATCGGTGAGGATCACCGCGTAGTTGTGCAGCGTGGGGTGAAGCGGCGCGAACGCCAGCTGCGACATGATGTCGTTGTTGTCGCGCAGCGACATGTTGAGCATCCAGTAGATCGGCAGCATCAGGAGCACGAGGTAGGCGACCAGTGCTGCGATGCGCGAGCGGGTCTTCATTTCGCCTCCCCCGTGCCGACCCGCTGCAGCGCCTGGTAGAAGACGTAGCTGAGCGCGAGCACGATCAGGAAGTAGATGATCGAGAACGCTCCCGCGCTCCCGACGTCGAACTCGCCGATCGCGAGCTTGACGAGATAGATCGACAGGAACGTGGTCGAATCGCCCGGACCGCCGCCGGTGAGCACGAACGGTTCGGTATAAATGAGAAAGCTGTCCATGAAGCGCAGAAGGACCGCGATCGTCAGCACGCCGCGCATCTTGGGCAGCTCGATGTATCGGAACACAGCCCAGCCGGAGGCGCCATCGATGCGCGCGGCCTGGTAGTAGGCGTCGGGAATCGCGCGCAGGCCCGCATAGGCGAGCAGCGCGACGAGCGGCGTCCAGTGCCACGCCTCCATCAGCACCACCGAGATCCAGGCCTGCGACGGCACCGTCGGGTAGTCGAAATGGATGCCGAGGGTGTGGTCGATGAAGTGCCCGAGCAGTCCGATGTCGGGACGCAGGAACACCACCCAGATCGTGCCGATCACGTTCCAGGGGATGAGGAGGGGCAGGGCGACCAGGACCATCGTCAGGGAGGTGGCCCAGCCACCTTTCTTGGGCATGACCAGGGCGATCCCCACGCCGAGCGGCAGCTCGATCAGCAGCACCAGCGCCGAGAACAGGAATTGACGCCCCAGGGCATTCTGCAGGCGCGAGCTGCGGAGCATGGCTCGGTACCAGTCGGCGCCGACGAACGAGCGGTGGGTCGCATCGAACACGTCCTGGACCGAATAGTTCACCACGGTCATGAGCGGGATGATCGCGTTGAAGGCGACCAGCGCGAACACCGGCAGCACAAGGAACCAGGCCCGGTTATCGAGGGTCTTCCGCACGTTCTCTTCCTCTCATTCCAGGACGCTGCCGCCGGCATAGAGCAGCGTCCACTTTGGCGGGAAGACCAGCCAGCCCGGCCCGGGAGCGATGCTCGCGCTCGCTTTGAGCTTGGCCTTGACGAGATGCCGGCCCAGGCGCGCCGTGGCGATCTTGTAGTTCCCCAGGTCCTCGACGGCGGTGACCTCGGCGGCCAGCGAGTCCGCCGAGGCATGCGCCTGGCAGCGGACGAACTCGGGGCGGATCCCGAGGATCAGCTCGCCGCGGGCGCCGCGCGCCCGCTCGAGCCTGGCGGGCGCGACCGGGATGGAGAACCCATCGATGCGCACGCCGTCTCCATCGAGCTCGCAGGGGAGCAGGTTCATCCCCGGGCTGCCGATAAAATGGCCGACGAAGGTGTGCGCGGGGCGCTCGAACAAATCGGTCGGGCTGCCGACCTGGACCGCCCGCCCCTCGGACAGCACCACCACGCGGTCGGCGAAGGTCAGGGCCTCGGCCTGGTCGTGCGTCACGTAGATCAGCGTGAGCTTGAATTCCTGATGAATCTGCTTGAGCTTGAGCCGCAGCAACCATTTCAGGTGGGGGTCGATCACGGTGAGTGGCTCATCGAACAGGATCGCCGCGACGTCGCTTCGTACCAGTCCTCGGCCGAGCGAGATCTTCTGCTTGGCGTCGGCCGCAAGCCCGCTCGCGCGCCGCTTGAGGTCGTCGGTGAGCTCGAGCAGCTCCGCCACCTTGCCCACCCGCGTCTGCACCTCCGGCTCGCGGACGCCGCGGTTGCGCAGGGGAAAGGCGAGGTTGTCGAACACGGTCATCGTGTCGTAGATCACGGGGAACTGGAAGACCTGTGCGATGTTTCGCTGTGCGGTCGACAGCCCGGTGACGTCGCTCCCGTCGAAGAGGATGCGACCCTTGCTCGGTCGAACCAGACCCGAGATGACGTTCAGCAGCGTCGTCTTGCCCGAGCCCGACGGACCGAGCAGAGCGTAGGCGCCGCCGTCATGCCAGTGCAGGTCCGACGGCTGAAGCGCGTAGTCCTCCGGCGCGGCCGGGGACGGCTCGTAGCTGTGGCCAACTCCCTGGAACTCGATGCGCGCCATCAACTCGCCCCCGCGTTGTCCGTTGGCCGCGCCGGCGCGGCTGCGAGATTTCCCGCCCCGTCGAAGACGAACAGCCGGTTCGAATCGAAATGCAGGCTGACCGACTCGCCGAGGGCGAACTCGCGCACCCCCTCGAGCTGCGCGATCATCGTGAAATCGTGGTGCCGCGCGTGCACATAGGTTTCAGAGCCGTTGATCTCCGCGAGTTTGACCGTTGCGCTGACGAGGCCGGTGTTGCCGGAGCGGTACACGACCTCGATCTGGTTCGCCCGCAGACCGACCCGGTAGTCGCCGGGCGGTAGCGATCGCATGTGGTCCGCGAGCGGGAATGCCACGCTCGGCGACAGCCGGCAGCCGTCCGGGCCGATGCTCGCGCGCACGAGGTTGATCGGCGGGTCGCTGAAGACCTCGCTCACCCTGACCGTCGCCGGCCGGTGGTACACCTCGAGCCCGGGTCCGTACTGCAACAGCCGTCCCGCATCCAGCACGCCCGTCTTGCCGCCGAACAGCAGGCCCTCCGCCGGTTCGGTGGTGGCGTAGACGACGGTGGTCAAGCCTCGGCTGAAGATCAGGCGTAATTCGCTGCGCAGCTCCTCGCGCAGCTTGTAGTCCAGGTTCAGGAGCGGCTCGTCGAGCAAGAGCAGGCGTGCGTCCTTGACCAGCGCCCGCGCCAGGGCGACCCGCTGTTGCTGGCCGCCGGAGAGCTCGGCCGGCAGGCGATCGAGCAGGCGCTCGATGCGCAACATCTCCGCCGTCGTCTTGACCTTGGCGTCGACTTCCGCTGCGGACAGCCGCCTGGCACGGCGCAGCGGCGCTGCGATGTTGTCGTAGACGGTGAACGAGGGATAGTTCACGAATTCCTGGTAGACCATCGCCACGTTGCGCCTGCGCACATCGAGCTTGGTGACGTCGACGCCGTCCTCGAGGATGGCGCCCGAAGTGGGGCGATCGAGCCCGGCCAGCAGTCGCAGCAACGACGTCTTTCCCGACTGCGTAGGACCGAGCAGCACGCTGAACGAGCCGGGCTCGAGGTCGAGGTCGATCCCGTACAGATGGGTCTTACCGTTGACGACCTTTCTGACCTGTTGCAGCGTCAGGCGCATTGCAGCACCTTCCCGAGGCCAGCTGCTTCCCCGCAGGCCGGCAGGACGGGCGCGAGCTTGGCAGTCGCGGCTCGCTCATACTACAAAACTGTGACCTTTGTAGTGCGCTACCAACGTCACGCTCCTGCTTCGCTTCGACAACCTACAGCGCAACAGGCTGGTTTCATTCGCCAATCGGACACAGATCGCCCATCCAAGAAGCTGATCAACTGCAAGCGACTTCCGGCTGACCGGACGGAGGTCTTTGCGGTGGTTCTCGCGCCGCGACGGTCTAGCCGACTCCCAGGCGCGTTCTGGAGGTCGCCGAGCAGAAGCGACCCGCGGGGCAGGCGGGTGAGGCAGATCGCCGATGCGGGGACCGGTTCAGGCGGCCCCCTCGTGTAGCCTTCTTTCCCCGCTGCGGCGGAGGCGGCTGGGCTGTACAGCCCCAATGGCGCGTTCCCGACTCAGGGCCCCGCGCAGCGGCGGGGAGACCGGTGCCCCCACCGATTCCCTCGCCGCTTCTCCCATCGCGCCGCGTGCGAAATCTCGCGCTCCGAGGTATTTCAAATCGACCTTCGGAGTGGAGGCCATTCTCGTGGGTATTGGTAGCTCGATGATTTCGATCGCAGCGTCCGTCATCCTCTTTGCGTCGGCCATGGCGGACGCCGCCGCGCAGGCACCTCCAACGCCGATGCCCCAGATCGTGACCTCCGCATCCGGCGAAGCGCGACTGACCCCAGACCGCGCCAACATCCTCATCGGCGTTCAGACCCGCGCCCCGACCGCTGCCGCGGCGGCCCGCGAGAATGACGCGCGCCAGCAGGCGATCATCGCCGCCATCACGGCGGCAGGGATTCCGAAGGAGCAGATCTCCACCGAGAACTACAACGTCTACGCGGAGACGCGCTCCGATCGGGCGGGCCAGAATCCGGTCGTGACCGGCTATGTGGTCAGCAACGTCGTGCGTGTCGAGGTGCGCCGCACCGATCAGGTCGGCCCCGTGATCGACGCGGCGCTTGCGAAGGGCGCCAACCAGATCAACTCGCTCGAGTTCTTCTCCTCCAACACGGACGCGGGTCGCCGCCAGGCGCTCACCGAGGCGATCGGCAAGGCGCGTGGCGACGGCGAGGCGATGGCGCGCGCCGCGGGAGGTGGCCTGGGGCAACTGCTCGAGCTGTCGACGGCCGAGGTGGGGCCCCCCCGCCCGCTGTATCGCGCCGCCGCGATGATGGACAAGTCAGCGGCGCCGACCCCGATCGAGCCAGGGGAGCTGACCCTCCGCGTCGCGGTGACCGGCCGCTGGCAGTTCGTGCCGAATCGATGACGACTTCTACGGCGTCGATGCCGCTGGCTTTCCGCCCGGAACCGCGGGTGCAATGGACACGGGTCCGAGGTTCAACTTCTCCAGCGCCTCCTTGCTCTGCGCGACGGGCCCGACGATCACCACCGGCCACCGGGCCGGCTTGATCCATTTCGTCACCACTCGCTTCACCTCGGCCCGCGACACCCTTCCCACCTTGGCCGCATAGGTCCGGTAGTAATCCAGCTGCAAGCCGAGCGAGACCAGGTTGGCCATCGCGCTCGACACTGCGTCGTTGGTCTCCAGATTGGCGGGCAACCCCCGGACCAGGGCCTCTTTCGCCGCCGCCAGCTCGGCCGGCTCGACCGTTCCGCCGGAAAACCTCTGCAGCTCGTTCTCGTACTCGGCCACCGCCTCCACCGTGTTCTGCGCCACGATCCCGCCCCGCGCGGAGAAGGTCCCGGTCCGGCGCATCAGCGACACCGACGATCCGACTCCGTAGCTATACCCATGCTTCTCGCGCAGGTTCATGTTGAGCCGGCTGGTGAAGAGGCCGCCCAGCGTCATGTTGGCGACCCGCAGGGGGATCGCATCCGGGTCCGTGGCCTTGAAGAGTTGCCCGACGACCCAGACCTGCGCCTGCGTCGTTCCAGGCTTCTCCAGGGCATAGATCTCCCGGCGCGCGAGCTTCGGGAGGGGTGGGAGCGCCTTCTTGGAGATCGGGCGCGGTTTCCATGAAGCGAACTTCTCCTGGAGAAGCCGCGTCACCTCGTCCGCCTTGACGTCTCCGGCGACCGAGATCACCGCGTCATTCGGTACCCAGAACTCCGTATGGAAGGCGGCGAGGTCCGCGGGGGTGATCGACGCGATGGATTCCGGCGTCCCTCCCGCCGGCTGGCCCCAGGGATGCTCGGGGCCGTAGAGGATGCGGGCCGCCTGATCCGCGGCCAACGCGCCGGTGTTCGCCTTCTTCTGCTCGAGCGCCGTGAGCTTGAGGACGCGGACGCGCGCCACGTCCTCGGGGCGGAAAGCGGGGTTCTGCACCACGTCCGCCATCAGCTCCAGGGCCTTGGGCAGCGTCTCCGTCAGGCAGTTGAGGTGGACGTTGGCGGTCTCCAGGGATGTGCTGGCGCTGAGGTGCGCCGCCAGGTCCTCGACCTCCTCGGCGAATTTCGCCGCCGAGCGCCCCTTGGTGCCTTCGTCGACCATGTCGGCGACGAACTCGGCCAGGCCGGCCTTACCCTTCGGATCGCCATCGATGCCGTGGAGGAAGCGCACGTCTACGGCGACCAGCGGCAACGAGCTGTTCTCGACGAGCAAGAGGCGCGCACCGTTCTTGAGCTTGCGTTGCAGGGGTACCGGCGGGTTGA
>Ga0209488_10004682_pt1 | contig 10623 bp, 11 predicted proteins | sample Rivendell_Oct201_8_FD_188349 | JGI IMG/M metagenome (GOLD analysis project Ga0209488, IMG submission 188349) | Vadose zone soil microbial communities from the Eel River Critical Zone Observatory, Northern California, USA -... | ecosystem: Environmental > Terrestrial > Soil > Vadose zone >... | reverse complement strand
CAGGGCGTCGACGCCATCATGGTGATCGGAACCTCGCTCACCTTCTACAAGGGTGCCGCCGCGCACCGCCGGCTGCTCGACGACTTGCGCGCCGCGACCGGCCTGCCGGTCAGCACCATGAGCCAGGCGGTGGTCGATGGCCTGCGGGCCGTCGCGGCCAAAAAGCTCGCGGTCGCAACCGCCTATGACGGCGAGGTCAACCGGCGTCTGAGGGATTTTTTGACCCACGAGGGGTTCGAGGTGCGGGCCATCGACGGCTTCGGCCTCACCGATTTCGGTGGACCGGGCCGGATGGGCGAGCCGGACATTCTCGACCTCGGGACGCGGGTGTGCGAGGAAGCCGGGGACGCCGAAGGCCTGCTGATCTCCTGCGGCGGGTTGCGGACCCTCGGGGTCGCCAGGCCGCTCGAAGAGCGCCACGGCATTCCGGTCGTCTCCAGCATGCCGGCCGCGCTGTGGGCGGCGCTGCGGCTGACCGGTGCGAGCGGACACGTGGCGGGCTGCGGCCGGATGCTGGCGCAATCGGGCGCCGCCGCCTAAATACGGAGCCTGTGAGACATCCATGAAAGCGCGCGTCACCGTCACCCTCAAGACCGGCATCCTCGATCCGCAAGGCAAGGCGATCGAGGGCGCGCTCAAATCGCTCGGCGTCGGCGGCGTCGCCAGCGTGCGCCAGGGCAAGGTGTTCGACATCGAGATCGCGGGCGCGGACAAGAGCCGCGCCGAAGCCGCCCTCAAGGAGGCGTCCGAGAAGCTGCTCGCCAACACGGTGATCGAGAATTATCGCATCGAGGTGACCGGATGAAATCCGCCGTCATCGTGTTTCCCGGCATCAACCGCGAGCGCGACATGGCGCGCGCGCTCACCCTCATTTCGGGCCGCGCGCCCGCCATGGTGTGGCATGCCGAGACCGCCCTGCCGGCCGGCACCGACCTCGTGGTCATTCCGGGCGGCTTTTCCTACGGCGACTATCTGCGCTGCGGCGCGATCGCGGCGCGCGCCCCGATCATGGACGCGGTGCGGGCGCATGCGGAACGCGGCGGGCTCGTGCTCGCCATCTGCAACGGCTTCCAGATCGCCTGCGAGGCGGGCCTGCTGCCGGGCGTGCTGATGCGCAATGCGCAACTCAAATTCATCTGCCGCGACGTTTTTCTGCGGGTCGAGCGCTCCGACACCGCTTTCAGCCGCGGCTATAATGCGGGCCAGGTGATCCGGGTGCCGGTCGCGCATGGCGAAGGAAATTACGCCGCCGACGCCGAGACCGTCGCACGGCTCGAAGCGGAGGGCCGCGTGCTCTACCGTTACGTGGCGCCCGACGGATCGCTCGATCCCGCCTGGAACCACAACGGCGCCACCAACGCGATCGCCGGCATTCTCAATGAGCGCCGTAATGTGCTCGGCATGATGCCGCATCCCGAAAACCATGTGGAAGCCGCCATGGGCTGCACCGACGGGCGGGGCCTGTTCGCCGGGCTGGTCGACCACGTGGCGCGGGCCGCCTAGGGGCGCCGAGACGGCGCTGCGGGGCTGGCGGCCAGGCGCCCGCGGCATTAAGTGAGGCGTGTCGCTGCCCGCGATTTCCTCGGGAAAAGTCCCTGACAACGGCTTCGAAGTCGGGCATTCACCTGTGATAACGGTCACGGGAACGGGTTGGCATTTTATGGACCAGGGGGTCATGATTTCGAGCGAACCGAAGGTGACCCCGCAGCTCATTGCGGAGCACGGCCTCAAGCCCGACGAGTATGAGCGCATCCTGAAGCTGATCGGCCGCGCGCCCTCGATCACCGAGCTCGGCATCTTCTCGGCGATGTGGAACGAGCACTGCTCGTACAAGTCCTCGAAAATCCACCTGCGCACGCTGCCCACCAAGGCGCCCTGGGTGATCCAGGGGCCGGGCGAGAATGCCGGCGTGATCGACATCGGCGACGGGCTCGCCTGCGTGTTCAAGATGGAGAGCCACAACCATCCGAGCTACATCGAGCCCTACCAGGGCGCCGCGACCGGGGTCGGCGGCATCCTGCGCGACGTCTTCACCATGGGGGCGCGGCCGATCGCCTGCCTCAATGCGTTGAGCTTCGGCGATCCCCATCATCCCAAGACGCGCCACCTGGTGGGCGGCGTCGTCGCCGGGATCGGCGGCTACGGCAACTCCTTCGGGGTGCCGACGGTCGGCGGCCAGGTGCGCTTCCACAGCCGCTATGACGGCAACTGCCTGGTCAACGCCATGGCGGTGGGGCTGGCCGAGACCGACAAGATCTTCTACGCGGCGGCCACCGGCGTCGGCATGCCGATCGTCTATCTCGGCTCCAAGACCGGCCGCGACGGCATCCATGGCGCCACCATGGCGTCGGCCGAGTTCGGCGCCGACGCCGAGGAGAAACGCCCCACCGTGCAGGTCGGCGATCCCTTCGCCGAGAAGCTGCTGCTCGAGGCCTGCCTCGAGATCATGCGCCAGGGTTGCGTCATCGCGATCCAGGACATGGGGGCGGCCGGGCTGACCTGCTCGGCGGTCGAGATGGGGGCCAAGGGCGATCTCGGCGTGACGCTCGACCTCGACAAGGTGCCGTGCCGCGAGACCGGCATGAGCGCCTACGAGATGATGCTGTCGGAAAGCCAGGAACGCATGCTGATGGTGCTGCGCCCCGACAAGGAGGCGGAGGCCGAGGCGATCTTCCGCAAATGGGGGCTCGACTTCGCGGTGGTGGGCGAGACCACGCCGGGCCTGCGCTTCGTCGTGCGCCATCGCGGCGACGTGATGGCCGACCTGCCGATCAAGGATCTGGGCGACCAGGCGCCCGAATACAATCGGCCGCTCGCCGACACGCCGAAGCTGCCGGTCATCAAGGCCGCCGACGTCGCGCCGCCGATGTCGAGCACTGAGGCGCTCGAGAAGCTGCTGGCCACGCCCGACCTGTGCTCGCGGCGCTGGGTGTGGGAGCAGTATGATCACCTCATCCAGGGCAATACCGTGCAGCGTCCGGGCGGCGACGCCGCGGTGGTGCGCGTGCTCGACGGCCCGAAGGCGCTCGCGCTCACCGCCGACGTGACGCCGCGCTATTGCGAGGCCGATCCGTTCGAAGGCGGCAAGCAGGCGGTGGCGGAAGCCTGGCGCAACATCACGGCGGTCGGTGGGCGGCCGCTCGCGGTCACCGACAATCTCAATTTCGGCAATCCGGAGCGTCCCGAGATCATGGGGCAGTTCGTCGGCTGCGTGCGCGGCATCGCGGCGGCCTGCACGGCGCTCGATTTCCCGGTCGTGTCCGGCAACGTGTCGCTCTACAACGAGACCCACGGACGCGCGATCCTGCCGACCCCCACGATCGGCGGCGTCGGCGTGCTCGCCGATTTCCAGAAATCCGCCACCATCGCCTTCAAGCGTGCGGGCGACGCGATCCTGCTGGTCGGCGAGACGCAAGGCTGGCTCGGGCAGTCGCTCTATCTGCGCGACATCTGCGGCCGGGAGGAGGGCGCGCCGCCGCCCGTCGACCTCGCGACCGAGAAGCGCAACGGCGATTTCGTGCGCGCGCTGATCGCCGACGGCGTTGCGACCGCCGTGCATGACGTTTCCGATGGCGGCCTCGCGGTCGCGCTCGCCGAGATGGCCATGGCGGCCGGCATCGGGGCGACGCTCGATGCGGCCGCGCCGCCGCACGCCTTCTGGTTCGGCGAGGACCAGGCGCGCTATGTGGTCACCATGGCGGCCGGCCGCGCCGCCGACGTGATGGCGCGCGCCCGCCAGGCGGGCGTGCCGGTGCGCCCGCTGGGCACCACCGGGGGCGACGCGTTGACGCTCGGCGCCGAGCGGCCGATTCTGGTAAAAACCCTGCAGCAGCGCTTCGAGGGCTGGCTGCCCGCCTATATGGCGGGGGCGTAACGAGCCTGAGTTCGAAAAACCCGCCCCGGGCCTGATCCGGGATGGCAGGCCTTTCGGGGAAGATCATGCTCCGGCAAGGAAATCGAGGAGAACCACATGGCGATGGACGCCCCTGAGATCGAGCGCCTGATCAAGGCCGGCATCCCGGATGCCGAGGTGACGATCCGCGACCTCGCCGGCGACGGCGACCATTATGCGGCGACGGTGATTTCGGCGAGCTTCCGCGGCAAGTCGCGGGTGCAGCAGCACCAGCTCGTCTACGCGGCCCTCAAGGGCCAGATGGGCGGCGTCCTGCACGCGCTGGCGCTGCAGACCGGCGTGCCGCAATCCTGACCCGCCATTTTGGCGGGCCGGATCGGCCCGGGGTTGGGTGCGGAACGGTCTTGCGCTATATACATGCTTCGGAGAAGGCGGGCCTTGCCCCCGCTCAGACAAGGACGACCCTCATGGCCATCGACCAATTCATCGCCAACGAAGTGAAATCCAACGACGTGGTGCTGTTCATGAAGGGCACGCCGCAGTTCCCGATGTGCGGCTTCTCGGGCCAGGTCGTGCAGATCCTCGACTATCTGGGCGTTCCCTATAAGGGCCTGAACGTTCTCGAGAACGAGGAGCTCCGCAACGGCATCAAGGAATTCTCGAGCTGGCCGACGATTCCCCAGCTCTACGTCAAAGGCGAGTTCGTGGGCGGTTGCGACATCGTGCGGGAGATGTTCCAGGCCGGCGAATTGCAGGGCCTGCTCAAGGAAAAGGGATTGCCCGTGAAAGAGAGCGCCCCGACGTGAGGCGCTGCGCCGCGCGCTCGTGCGGTTGATCTTCGGCGGGGCGATCGGATTGATGGCGGCGGCGTCGCGCGATGCGATGGCCGCCTTCGTGTTTTCCGGAATCCGGCTCGCGGCGCCGGCGGCTATTTCATGCGCCGGGCGGTGAGATAGACCAGCATGCCGACGATCGCGAGGCCGATCAGGCTCGGCGTCGGAACGCCGCCGGCGAACTTGAGCACGTTGTCGGCGACGGATTGTACGAAGACGCCGGAGCTCTCGCCGAGGATCAGGTAGATCAAAATGATGGCGATCAGGCTCAGGAATCCGAGCTCGACGAAGGCCCAGAGAAATTGCCGTGACTTGTCGATGATATCCATCATAGCCGCCCCCCGACCGTTGGGTGGCGAGCGCGGCTCGCCACCCGACGTAGCGGTTACGGATTGCTTGCTCGCATTCCGTTTCACAGTGGAACGTGTCGACAGTGCCGGCCTACGCCATCTTGCGATGGGAAAACAGCCAGAGGATGAAGCCGAGCGCGAGCAGCCCGACCAGGCCGTTGGCGCCGAGGTCCTTGACCAACGCGACGATGTTTGTCGTCACCGACGGAATGAAGGGAACATTTGCGCCGACCAGAAGCCCGCCGACGATCCCGAGGGCGATGAGCATCAGGCCAAGCTCGGTCAGTCCGCCGATCCAGCCCTTTACAGTGCCGATGAAGTCCATGTGCGATTCTCCCCAGTGTGCTGTGAGCGTTTACGCACGTTACGCATGTGATCGGGCGATTTTGCCGCACCACAATATCTGGCACTATTCCTCGAATCCGCCACAAAATCAAGTGTCTGCCCGCCGCCTAGGCATCTGCCGCTTATAACGCCAGGAGGTGGCGGGGTAATCCTTCAATGAGCAGAACGGGTTAGTTCCAAAACCAGCAAGTTCCCGCCCGGAGGAAAGCGGCGCACGAAAAAGCCGCCCCGGAGGGCGGCTTTTGTTATCGGCGCGCGGCTGCGTCGAACTCAGCGCGAATAGAATTCCACCACCAGATGCGGCTCCATCTGGACCGGGTAGGGCACCTCGGTGATCACCGGGATGCGGGTGAGCTTGGCCGTCATCTTGGTGTGATCGACCTCGTAATAGTCCGGCACGTCGCGCTCGGTGAGGCCCGTCGCCTCGAGGACCAGCGCAAGCTGCTTGGAGGATTCCTTGACCTCGATCAGCTCGCCCACCTTGAGCCGGTAGCTCGGGATGGTGACGCGGCGGCCGTTCACCTTGATGTGGCCGTGGTTGACGAACTGGCGCGCCGCGAAAATGGTCGGCACCAGCTTCGCCCGATAGATCGCGGCGTCGAGGCGGCGTTCCAGCAGCGCGATCAGGTGGGCGCCGGAATCGCCCTTCATGCGGATCGCGGTCTCGTAGATGCCGCGAAACTGCTTTTCCGAGATATTGGCGTAATAGCCCTTGAGCTTCTGCTTGGCGCGCAACTGCACCCCGTAGTCGGAGAGCTTGCCCTTGCGGCGCTGGCCGTGCTGGCCGGGGCCGTATTCGCGGCGGTTGACGGGGCTCTTCGGGCGGCCCCAGATATTCTGGCCCATGCGGCGGTCGAGCTTGTACTTCGCCTGTAAGCGCTTGGTCATCGCGTCCTCAATGAGCGGCAGGCAGGAAGCCGGCCGGTTGACGTTGCAGGTTTTTGAGGATCGCGCCCTCCTCTGCCCCCGATCGGGGGGCCGACAGGCATGGGCCCTAATCAGCGCTAAGGCCTTGCCGCGGGTCGCGAAACGCCAAGTGGGCCCTCAGGCCCACCGGACGGGCGGTTTCTACGGGCAAACCGGGATCATGTCAAATCGCAGGCGCGCCGGCGATCGCCTTGATTCCAAAGCCCGATAAGGCCGCCACCAGGGCCCGGGAGGGGGCGCGGGCGGCGCTGAACAGCGCGACGGCTTCGGAGCCGCCTTGCGGGCGGCCGGCTTGCGGGGGACCGAGCAGGTCCACCACCCGGCGGGCAATCGCGGGCGCCGGATCGACCCACGCGACCGGCCAGGGCGCGAGCCGCGTCAGCCGGTCGAGCAGCAGCGGATAATGGGTGCAGGCAAGCACGACCGTGTCGGTCCGCCGCGCGCCGTCGTCGATAAAGCAGGGGGCGATCTCGGCGGCGATCTCCGCCTCGTCGACCGGCTCCGCCCGCAGCGCGTGCTCGGCGATCGACGCGAGGCGCGCGGAGCCGACCAGCGTGACCTCGCAGCCCTGGGAAAAATCGCGGATCAGCGCGCGGGTATATTCGCGCTTGACCGTCGCCTCGGTGCCGAGCACCGACACGCGCTTGCTCCGCGACGATGCGCAGGCCGGCTTGATGGCCGGCACGGTGCCGACGAAGGGAACCTGAAATTCGGCGCGCAGCTGCGGCAGCACCAGGGTCGAGGCGGTGTTGCAGGCGATCACCACGAGGTCGGGCGCGACGCGCCCAATCAGGTCGCCCATGAGCGGAACCACGCGCGCCACCAGGTCCGCCTCGCCATGCGCCGCATAGGGAAAGAACGCGTCGTCGGCCGCATAGACCAGCTTGGCATCCGGCCGGGCCGCCGCGACCTCGCGGAACACGGTCAGGCCGCCGAGGCCGGAATCGAACACCAGGACCGTCGGCGAGGGGGGCGGGGGCATCGGCGTTCGGGATTGCGCTGCGGGTGCGTTCTTGTTTCAAAAACCGGGCCGCAATGCAAATCGGCCGGGCCGACGCGGGCCAGCACACGATATTGTCGGCCCGGCGCAGAAACTTGCGCGCAAGTCCGTCAAAACCGGATGAGGCCGGAAAGGCTTGGATCGCGGGCCGCGCCGGGCACCGCTCACATCAGGCGAATCGCGCGGCGGCTCAGGCCGACCAGCCGTTTCCCGGCACGTTCATCGGCGAGTTCAGGTCGACCAGCCGCGGACCCTCTTTTCGGCCCGTCTCTCTGGCTTCCGCGAGCTGGCGCGGCTTCGGCATCCATGGCTTCACCGTGCCGCTCATCACCGTGAAGGTGGCGAGCAGGATCGCGGCGAGATTGCCGTCGCGATAGCCGGCGAAGGCCACGGCGCCCATCGCATAGGACCAGAACGGAAAGGCGAGAAAGCACATGATCGCGTTGGTCACCCAGGCGTCGCCTTCGTTGTGGATGTACCAGACGAAAAACGGCGCCGCGAGCATGCCGGCGACGAACGCGATGATCGCGATCGTGATCACCGGCACGCCGACCATCATGGGCGCGCTGCCGCCGCTCCGCATCGCCTGATCGAGGATGGCGTTGATGAAGACCGAGAAGGCCAGGACCTCGACCGGCACATATTTGGCGATGCGCTCGAGATAATTGTCCGGCGCGATGGCCGCCTTGGGCGCAACCTCGCCCTCCGCCCCTTCGCGCACGCCGCCCGTCCCGGGATCGATGCTCGCAGGTTGGGACGGAAGGCGGACAAGCCGGCTCATGACGGTCTCCAGAATCAGGAGCTGATTCTCGGCTGACGTTAGGTCGTTACAACTGGGGGCGCAACCGTCGCGGCGAAACGACCCGTGGATGGAACCGGGGCGCGCCGAATTCTGCCGAACCGTGAAAACCCGCGGGGTTTCGGCGCATTCTCGGTAAAAAGCCCGCCCGGACTTATTGGGACATTTGCTCGATGACGCCGTACCAGCCGAGTCCGCGATAGGTCTCGTAGCCGGGGGTGAGGTGGAAAGCCACAAGCCGGCCGGCAGCGTCGGTATAGCTGCCGCTCGGGCGGCCTTCGGCCTTGAGCGGGAAATCGCTCGTCAGAATCCCCTTGCCGTCGGAGGCAGCGATAACCCTGCGCGCGGCGTCGACCAGCATCACGCGGGTGCGGGATGCTTCCTCCGGGGTGAGCCGCACGCCTTGCACGATCGCACGCGCCTGCGGCTCCCAATCGAAATGAACCGCCAGCACGCCGAGCGGCTTGCCGTGCGGGTCGCCGCCCTCGCGCACCGAGGCGACGTAAGTCGCGACTTGCGCATTTCCGAGCAACGCGCACGCACTGATGTCGCCAACCGCGTAATCCTCGCCCGACACCAGCTCGCGGCCGCGCGCGTACCACGGCTCGTTCCCGACCTGCGCGCCCACCACCTGGTAACGATCGGGCCGGCCGTTGGCGATGACCCTTCCGGCGAGATCGCAGAGCCACAGATCGAGATAGACCGTGTAGGAGGACAGGATCACGCTCAGCCGCTTGCTGGCGTAATCGATGGTGGCCGCTGCCGGCGCGGCGGCGCAGTCCACCACGGCCGCGTCGGTCGCCCACCAGCGGACATCGCAAGTTCGCTCATAGAGGTTGCGATCCGCGATCTCGATGGCATTGAGGGCGAGATCGACCAGCCTCTCCGAGCGCGCCTGCGCGGCGACCTGTCCGGTCGCTTCCTTGAGCGCGCCGATGCGCCCGCCGAGGTTTTGCTGAAGCTCGGCCGCGAGATCCGCGATCTGCGTGGAGACATGGCGCACCTCCCCGGCGACGACCGAAAAGCCGAGGCCGTGCTGGCCCGCCCGTGCGGCTTCGATCAGCGCGTTGAGGGCGAGAATGCGCATCCGCCCGGTGATGCTCTGGATGATCTGGATATGCGCGTCGGTGAGCGAGCTCAAGGCGTCCGCCGCCTCGGCGACGAGGCCCGTCAGGGCGCGTGAGCTGCCAGTGGATGGTTGGGGGAGAGACATCCGGACCTGCGGAATCGTTCGACGTCGAATCGACCTTCGCGGAGTCGCTTTAACTGCCGGTAAATTTCGCAGGCCGCGCGCTGCTGCTTTTTTATGCAGACAACGACGCGGGAAGATGCAAGCCCGCCGCGGACCGTCACGCCGCTCCGAACACGCGCTGGAAAATCGTGTCGACTTCTTTCAGGTGATAGCCGAGGTCGAAATTGGCGGTGAGCTCGGCCTCGCTCAGATGCTTGCGCACGTCGGGGTCGGCCTTGAGCAGCGCCAGGAAATCGCTCGCCTCGCCGCGCCATACTTTCATGGCGTTACGCTGCACCATCCGGTAGGCGTCCTCGCGCGCGGCGCCCTTCTGGGTCAGCGCGATCAGCACGCGCTGGGAATGCACGAGCCCGCCCAGGCGATCGAGGTTGCGTTGCATGTTGGCCGGATAGACCAGGAGCTTGTCGATCAGGCCGGCGAGGCGGCCGAGCGCGAAATCGAGCGTCACCGTCGCGTCCGGGCCGATCATGCGCTCGACCGAGGAATGCGAGATGTCGCGTTCGTGCCACAGCGCGACGTTTTCCAGCGCGGGCACCACATAGCCGCGCACCACGCGGGCGAGCCCGGTGAGATTCTCCGACAGCACCGGATTGCGCTTGTGCGGCATCGCGGAGGAGCCTTTCTGCCCCTCGGAAAAGAACTCCTCCGCTTCCAGGACCTCGGTGCGCTGGAGATGGCGGATCTCGGTCGCGAGCCGCTCGATCGACGACGCGACGACGCCGAGGGTGGCGAAATACATGGCGTGGCGGTCGCGCGGGATCACCTGGGTGGAGACCGGCTCGACCGCGAGCCCCAGCGCCTTGGCGACATGCGCCTCGACGCGCGGGTCGACCTGGGCGAAGGTGCCGACCGCCCCCGAGATCGCGCAGGTCGCGACCTCGCGGCGGGCGGCCACCAGACGCTCGCGGTTGCGCGCGAATTCCGCATAGGCGTAGGCGAGCTTGACCCCGAAGGTGGTCGGCTCGGCATGGATGCCGTGCGAGCGGCCGATGGTCGGCGTCATCTTGTGCTCGAAGGCGCGGCGCTTGAGCGCGGCCAGCACCTTGTCGGTATCGGCGATCAGGAGGTCGGCGGCGCGCACCAGCTGGACATTGAAGCAGGTGTCGAGCACGTCGGACGACGTCATGCCCTGGTGCACGAAGCGCGCCTCCGGCCCGACGATCTCGGCGAGATGGGTCAGGAAGGCGATGACGTCGTGCTTGACCTCGCGCTCGATCTCGTCGATCCGCGCGACGTCGAATTTGGCGTCCTTGCCCTTGGCCCA
>Ga0209488_10004681_pt1 | contig 10626 bp, 9 predicted proteins | sample Rivendell_Oct201_8_FD_188349 | JGI IMG/M metagenome (GOLD analysis project Ga0209488, IMG submission 188349) | Vadose zone soil microbial communities from the Eel River Critical Zone Observatory, Northern California, USA -... | ecosystem: Environmental > Terrestrial > Soil > Vadose zone >... | reverse complement strand
CGGCGCCGGTGACGGCGACGCGAACTGGGTTGGGCATTTGTCGGGAGGCTCCGCGGAAAAGGCGAGGTTCATTTCATTTTACCGCAGCGGGTCCACAGTTTGCCGGCGGGCGGCGACGTTATAATCGATCTGCCTGGACGAAGGGCCAGGCGATCTCACCTCTTATGTCGAGCGCGGCCGCCAAAAAAGTACGACCGAAATACCTCAGTCTTCCCGCGCTACTGTTCGAGATTCGCCTGCCGCTGCCCGGCTGGATCTCCATCCTTCACCGCATCTCCGGCCTGCTGCTGTTCTTTCCCCTTGCCGCGTGGCTGCTCTATCTGCTCGACGCGAGCCTGGCTTCCCAGCAGGGCTTTGACATGGTGCGCACCGAGTACCTGCAGCGACCTGTCGTGAAGCTGGCGCTGCTGGTGTTCATCTGGGCCTATTGCCATCACTTCTGCGCCGGAATCCGTTTTCTTTTCCTGGATCTCGACAAGGGCCTGGATTTGCGCGTGGCCCGGCTCACGAGCGCGCTGGTGCTCGTCACCAGCCTCCTGTTGACTGCGTTCTTTGCCGTAAAGATATGGTAAATCGCATTGTTACGGGCGCGCACTACGGCCTGCGCGATTGGCTGGCGCAGCGTGTCACCGCGGCCATCATGGCCGTCTATACGGTGGTCATGTTCGTTGTATTCCTTCGCAATACCCCGCTGAAATTCGAGTTCTGGAAAAATCTGTTCGAGCAGGGCTGGATGCGCGTCGCCACCCTCCTGTTCGCCGTCAGCCTTGCGTGGCATGCCTGGGTCGGCATGCGGGACATCCTGATGGACTACGTCAGGCCGGCCGGCTTGCGGCTCGCGCTGGAGATCCTCACCTTGCTGGTGGTCGCCAGCTATCTCGGCTGGACGATTCAGATTCTGTGGAGATGACGTGACGCTGCAGGTCCGCAAGTTCGACGCCATCGTGGTGGGCGCCGGGGGCTCCGGCATGCGCGCCGCGCTCGAGCTGGCGCGCTCGAACCTGAAGGTGGCGGTGCTGTCGAAGGTCTTTCCGACCCGCTCCCACACGGTTGCGGCCCAGGGGGGAATCGCGGCGCCGCTCGCGAATTCCACCGAAGACAATTGGCACTGGCACATGTACGACACCGTCAAGGGCTCCGACTATCTCGGCGACCAGGACGCCATCGAGTACATGTGCCGCCGGGCCGTCGAGGTGGTCGTCGAGCTCGAGCACATGGGCATGCCGTTCGACCGCCTCGAGAACGGCAGGATCTACCAGCGGCCATTCGGCGGCCATACCCAGAACTACGGCAGCAACAAGATGGCGATGCGCTCCTGCGCCGCAGCCGACCGCACCGGCCACGCCATGCTGCACACGCTGTACCAGCAGAATGTCCGCACCAACACCCAGTTCTTCGTCGAGTGGATGGCGCTCGACCTCATCCGGGACCCGCAGGACGGCGCGGTGGTCGGCGTCACGGCGCTGGAGATGGAGACCGGCGAAGTCTGCATTTTCCAGGGCAAGGCCACGCTGCTTGCAACCGGCGGCGGCGGCCGCATCTATTGGGCTACCACCAATGCCTTCATCAACACCGGCGACGGCCTCGGCCTCGCGGCGCGCGCCGGGCTGCCGCTCGAGGACATGGAGTTCTGGCAATTCCACCCGACCGGCGTGGCGGGGGCCGGCGTGCTCATCACCGAAGGCGTGCGCGGCGAGGGCGGCTATCTCCTCAACAAGGACGGCGAGCGCTTCATGGAGCGCTATGCGCCGAACGCCAAGGACCTGGCCAGCCGCGACGTCGTGTCGCGCGCCATGACGACCGAGATCAAGGAAGGGCGCGGCTGCGGCGAGCACGGCGATCACCTGATGCTCAAGCTTGACCACCTCGGGCCCGAGGTGATCAACCAGCGGCTGCCGGGAATCCGCGAGATCGCCATCAAGTTCGCCAATGCGGATCCGATCCGCGATCCCATTCCGGTCGTGCCGACCGTCCACTACCAGATGGGCGGCATTCCGACGAACTACATGGGCCAGGTGGTGGCGCCGGAGGGCGCGAGCAAGGAGGCGATCGTTCCGGGGTTCTATGCCGCGGGCGAGTGCGCCTGCGTCTCGGTGCACGGCGCGAACCGGCTCGGCACGAATTCCCTGCTCGACCTGGTGGTATTCGGCAAATCCTCGGGCGAGCAGATGCTGAAGGACATGCGCGGCCAGCCGGCGCCGCACCGTGCCCTGCCCAAGGATGCCGGCGACCTGACGCGCGCCCGGCTGGCGCGGCTCGACTCGGCCGCTTCGGGCGAGCGGGTCGTGGACGTCCTGAATGACCTGAGGCGGGCCATGCAGGCCCACTGCGGGGTGTTCCGCTTCCCAGACGACCTGGTCAAAGGGGTCGCCAGGGTTGAGGAAATCGCAGCGCGAGCTAAAAGAACTTTCATCCAGGACAAGTCGAAAACGTTCAATACTGCGAGGGTGGAAGCCCTCGAGCTCGACAATCTGATCGAGACGGCGATGTCGACGGTCGTCTCGGCGGAGGCGCGCAAGGAAAGCCGGGGCGCGCATACGCGCAGCGACTATCCCGGACGCGACGACAAGAACTGGATGAAGCACACGCTCTGGTACAAGGAAGGCAATCGCCTGGACTACAAGCCGGTGCACCAGAAGCCGCTGTCGGTGGAGCCTTTCGAGCCCAAGGTAAGGACGTATTGAAATGAAACTGAGCATCTATCGCTACGACCCGGACAAGGACCCGAAGCCCTACATGCAGGACTATGACGTGGCGCTCGACCAATCCGACCGCATGCTGCTCGACGCGCTCGTCAAGGCCAAGGTGCTGGACGACTCGCTGTCCTTTCGCCGCTCCTGCCGGGAGGGCGTGTGCGGCTCCGATGCGATGAACATCAACGGCAAGAACGGCCTCGCCTGCATTACCAAGGTCGCCGAGCTGCCCGATCACGTCACGCTGCGCCCGCTGCCGGGGCTGCCCGTGATCCGCGACCTGATCGTGGACATGACGCAGTTCTTCAAGCAGTACCACTCGATCAAGCCCTACGTCATCAACAACGACCCGCCCCCGGAGCGCGAGCGTCTCCAGTTCCCCGAGGAACGCGAGCAGCTGAACGGCCTGTACGAATGCATCCTGTGCGCCTGCTGCACCACCGCGTGTCCGTCTTTCTGGTGGAATCCGGACAAGTTCGTCGGTCCGGCAGGCTTGCTGCAGGCCTATCGCTTCATCGCCGACTCGCGCGACCAGGCCACCGCCGAGCGCCTCGACAATCTGGAGGACCCGTATCGCCTGTTCCGCTGCCACACCATCATGAACTGCGTGGACGTCTGCCCCAAGCACCTCAACCCCACCCGCGCCATCGGCCATATCAAGGAGCTGATGGTGAAGCGCTCGGTTTAATGGATGCGATCGGAAAAAACCGTCTGAGGTGGAACTGCCGGCGCGGCTTGTTGGAGCTCGACCTGGTGCTGGAGCGCTTCCTGGTCAGAAACGAAAATCTCGAGAAAGGCACCGTCGCGTCCCTGAACGAGATTCTCGAGCTTCCGGACAACGACCTCTGGGACATCGTGATCGGCCGCAGCGACCGGTACGAGCCGCATCTCAACCACATCGTGGCACTGCTTCGAGCTGCCTAGCACCGAGCTGCTCAGTTACCTAGAGACGAGTGATGACCATGGACAAGAAATCCACCCTGACGCTTCCCGACGGCAAGAGCCTCGAGTTCCCGGTGCTTTCCGGAACCATGGGTCCCGACGTGGTCGACATCCGGACCTTGTACGGCAGGTCGGGAATGTTCACTTATGACCCGGGCTTCCTGTCGACCGCGAGCTGCAGCTCGGCCATCACCTTCATCGACGGCGATGCCGGCATCCTGCTGTACCGGGGCTATCCCATCGAGCAGCTCGCCCTGCATTGCGACTTCCTCGAGGTGTGCTACCTGCTCCTGAACGGCGAGCTGCCCAACCGCAAGCAGAAGGACGAGTTCGTCGGCATCGTCACCCATCACACCATGATCCACGAGCAGCTGGCGCGGCTGTATGGGGGCTTTCGCCGCGACGCGCATCCGATGGCCGTGATGGTCGGCGTGGTCGGCGCGCTCTCGGCCTTCTATCACGACGCGCTGGACATCAATAATCCGCAGCACCGCACCATCTCGGCGTTCCGCCTGATCGCCAAGATGCCCACCATCGTCGCGATGTCGTACAAGTATTCGATCGGCCAGCCCTTCGTGTATCCGCGCAACGACCTCTCCTACACCGGGAACTTCATGCGGATGATGTTCGCGGTGCCGGCCGAGGAATACAAGGTCAACGACGTGCTGGTGCGCGCCATGGACCGGATCTTCATCCTCCACGCGGACCATGAGCAGAACGCCTCGACCTCCACCGTGCGGCTGTGCGGCTCGTCAGGCGCGAATCCGTATGCGTGCATCGCCGCAGGCATCGCCTCGCTCTGGGGCCCGGCGCATGGCGGCGCGAACGAGGCGGCGCTGCAGATGCTCGAGGAGATCGGCGATGTGTCGAAGATCCCGGAATTCATCAAGAAGGCGAAGGACAAGAACTCCGGGGTGCGCCTGATGGGCTTCGGCCACCGCGTGTACAAGAACCACGATCCGCGCGCGAAGCTGATGCGCGAGACCTGCTACGAGGTGCTGAACGAGCTCGGCCTGCACAACGATCGCCTCTTCAAGCTCGCCATGGCGCTCGAGAAGATCGCGCTCGAGGACGACTATTTCGTCAGCCGCAAGCTGTATCCGAACGTGGACTTCTATTCCGGCATCGTGCAGCGGGCGCTGGGCATCCCGGTGGCGATGTTCACCTGCATCTTCTCGCTCGCGCGCACGGTAGGCTGGATCGCGCAGTGGCAGGAAATGATCTCGGATCCCGAATACAAGATCGGCCGCCCGCGCCAGCTCTACCAGGGGCCGACCCTCCGGGAAGTAAAGCCGATCGACAAGAGGTAGTGACCCACAAAGGCAGGTAAGAGGCGACCCATGAACGAGATGAAGCAGTTTCTCGACAATTCGTACCTTTTCGGCGGCAACGCGCCGTTCATCGAGGATCTGTACGAAAAATACCTCGTCAACCCGCAGTCGGTGCCTGACGAGTGGCGCGACTACTTCGACAGGATGCAGGTTCTCCCGGGAAGCTCCACCAAAGATGTCGCGCACGCGCCGGTGGTCGAGTCGTTCGTGCAGCGCGCGAAGGCGGGTCAGCTGGGCGGGCAAGCGAGGACGCTCCAGGCGGAACAGCTCACCCCGGAGCGGCTGCAGGTCGCGGCGCTGCTGCTCGTCACGGCATACCGCATCGCCGGCTCGCGCTGGGCGACCGTGGATCCCTTGAAGCGCATGCCCCGGCCGAACATTCCCGAGCTCGAGCCCGCCTACTACGATCTGTCGGAGGCCGACCTGGAGCAGGTCGTCAACTCCGGCTCGTTCATGGGGCTGGACCGGGTTTCGCTCAGAACGCTGATCCAGGCGCTGCGCGACACCTACTGCCGCAACATCGGCTTCGAGTACATGTTCATCAGCGACCGCGCCCAGCGCCAGTGGATCCAGGAGCGCATCGAGCCGGTGCGGGCGACGCCGCAATTGTCGGCTGAAACGAAACGGCGCCTGCTCCAGAAGCTGACCGAAGCGGAGCATCTCGAGCGCTATCTGCATACCCGCTACGTAGGGCAGAAGCGCTTCTCCCTCGAGGGCGGGGAGAGCCTGATTCCTTCGATCGACGAGCTCATCCAGCGCGCCGGAGGCAACGGCGTGCAGGAAATCGTGCTCGGCATGGCGCATCGCGGCCGGCTGAACGTGCTGGTTAACGTGCTCGGCAAGATGCCGCAGGACCTTTTCCTGGAGTTCGAAGGCAAGGCGGCGCAGGAGCTGCCCTCGGGCGATGTGAAGTACCACAATGGCTTCTCTTCGGACATCATCACGCCGGGCGGGCCGGTGCACCTGTCGCTCGCGTTCAACCCTTCGCACCTGGAGATCGTCAATCCGGTCGTCGAAGGGTCCGTGCGGGCGCGTCAACGCCGCCGGGACGATAAAACCGGCGACCAGGTGCTGCCGATCCTGGTGCACGGCGATGCCGCCTTCGCGGCGCAGGGCGTGGTGATGGAGACGCTCAACCTGTCGGGAACGCGCGGCTATGGCACCGGCGGCACGGTTCACCTCATCGTCAACAACCAGATCGGCTTTACCACCTCCGATCCGCGCGACTCGCGCTCCACCATCTACTGCACGGACGTGGCCAAGATGGTGGAGGCGCCGATCTTCCACGTCAACGGCGACGATCCGGAGGCGGTGCTGTTCGTCACTCAGCTCGCGCACGATTTCCGCCGCACGTTCCACAAGGACGTGGTGATCGACATCGTCTGCTACCGCAAGCTCGGCCACAACGAGCAGGACGAGCCGTTCGTGACGCAGCCGCTCATGTACAAGAAGATCACGCAGCACCCGGGCACGCGCAAGCTCTATGCGGACAAGCTGATCGCCCAGGGTGTCATCGCGCCGGAGGAGCCCGAGCAGATGATCAAGAAGTATCGCGAGACTCTGGACGCGGGCAAGCAGACGGTGAGCCCGGTGCTCTCCAACTTCAAGAGCAAGTTCGCCATCGACTGGGCGCCGTTCCTGAACTCCAAATGGACCGACGCAGCCGACACGCATGTTCCGCTTTCCGAGCTGCAGCGCCTGGCCGAGCGCCTCACCTCTGTCCCCGAAGGCTTCAAGCTGCATCCGACCGTGGCCCGCGTCATCGAGAGCCGCAAGCAGATGGCCGAGGGCAAGCTGCCGGTGGACTGGGGCATGGCCGAGACGCTGGCCTACGGTTCCCTCCTTTCCAACGGCTATGACGTGCGGCTGTCGGGCCAGGATTCGGGCCGCGGCACCTTTGCCCACCGCCATGCCGTGCTGCACGACCAGGAGCGCGAGCGCTGGGACGAGGGCACCTACGTGCCGCTGCAGAACATTTCCAAGGACCAGGGCGACTTCGTCGTCATCGATTCGGTGCTCTCTGAAGAGGCGGTGCTCGGCTTCGAATACGGCTTCTCCACCGCGGAGCCGAATGCGCTGGTCATCTGGGAGGCGCAGTTCGGCGATTTCGCCAACGGCGCCCAGGTGGTCATGGACCAGTTCATCAGCTCAGGCGAGACCAAGTGGGGGCGGGTCTGCGGGCTGGTCCAGTTGCTTCCCCATGGCTACGAGGGACAGGGCCCTGAGCACTCCTCCGCGCGGCTGGAGCGCTACCTGCAGCTCTGCGCCGAGCACAACATGCAGGTCTGCGTGCCCACCAACGCGGCGCAGATCTTCCATTTGCTGCGGCGCCAGATGCTGCGGCCTTTCAGGAAGCCGCTGGTCGTGATGTCGCCGAAGTCGCTGCTCCGCAAGAAGGAGGCCGCCTCGTCGATCCAGGATCTCGCGAACGGGTCGTTCCAGACCGTGATTCCGGAAGTGGATGCCCTCGAAGCGAAGGATGTGAAGCGGGTGGTGGCGTGCTGCGGCAAGGTGTACTACGACCTGCTCGCCAGCCGCCGCGAGCGGCGCCTGGACAATATCGCGATCATCCGGGTCGAGCAGCTCTACCCGTTCCCGCACAAGCAGTTCGCGGCCGAGATGAAGCGTTATCCGAACGCGGCGGAAGTCGTGTGGTGCCAGGAAGAGCCGCAGAACCAGGGTGCGTGGTACCAGACCGCGCATTACTTCCGCGAGAACATGCGCGAGGATCAGAAGCTGTACTATGCCGGCCGTCCGCCTTCCGCCTCGCCCGCGGGTGGCTACAAGGCCCGGCACGACGAGAGGCAGAAGGCCCTCGTCGAGCAGTCATTCGGAAAGTTCAAGTAAGTGTTTTTCAGGATTTCACCTCTTGTGAAATAGAAGAGAAAATCCATATACCCCGGCGAGTTACTCGCTGGTTTTTCCTAACCCGGCGGATGCTTAGCGGAAGCCGGGGAAAAACTGAACGGGAGCAGAGATGATCGTCGAAGTAAAAGTCCCGCAGCTCTCGGAATCCGTTTCCGAGGCGACGCTGCTCGATTGGCACAAGAAAGAGGGCGAGGCGGTCTCGCGCGATGAGAATCTCATCGACATCGAGACCGACAAGGTGGTCCTCGAGCTGCCCGCCCCGGCCGACGGGGTGCTGGTAAGAATAGTCAAACAAAGCAGGGACTCGGTGGGGTCGGGCGATGTGATCGCCCAGATCGACACCGAGGCCAGGGCGGGCGCTTTGCCTTCGGCTCCCTCTCAGAAGGCTCCTGCTCAAAAATCCGAGCCTGAGAAGGCCAGACCGGATGCGCCGCCTGTCATGCCTGCCGCCCAAAAGATTGCCGCGGAGAAGGGCATAGACACCGGGACGCTGCAGGGGAGCGGCAAGGACGGAAGGGTCACGAAAGGCGACGTTCTCGCGCAAGGGGAAAAGGCCGTCGCTCCTGCCGCGAAGCCTGCCTTGCAGCAGCCGCCGCCGCCGATCAACGTCGAGAAGCTCCTGTCCGGCCGTCCCGAGCAGCGCGTGCCGATGTCGCGCCTGCGCCAGCGCGTCGCCGAGCGTCTGGTGATGGCCCAGCATACCGCTGCGATCCTGACCACGTTCAACGAAGTGAACATGGCGCCGGTAATGGAGATGCGCAAGAAGTACCAGGAGCGCTTCGAGAAGGAGCACGGCGCCCGCCTGGGTTTCATGTCGTTTTTCGTCAAGGCCGCGGTGCATGCGCTGAAGCGCTACCCCGTCGTCAATGCCTCCATCGACGGCACGGATATCGTCTACCACGGTTATTTCGACATCGGTGTCGCGGTCGGCAGCCCGCGCGGCCTGGTGGTGCCGATCCTGCGCGACGCCGACCGCATGAGCTTCGCGGAGATCGAGAAGAAGATCGCCGATTTCGGCAAGCGCGCCCAGGACGGGAAGCTCGGTATCGAGGAGCTGACCGGGGGAACGTTCACGATCTCCAACGGCGGCGTATTCGGCTCGATGCTGTCGACGCCCATTCTCAATCCTCCCCAGTCGGCGATCCTGGGCGTGCACGCGACCAAGGAGCGCGCCGTCGTGGAAAACGGGCAGATCGTGGTGCGGCCGATGAACTATCTCGCGCTCTCCTATGACCACCGGATCATCGATGGGCGGGAAGCGGTGCTGTTCCTGGTGGCAATAAAGGAGGCACTGGAGGATCCGGCGCGGCTGATCCTCGAGATATGAAATCCTTCGACGTCATCGTCATCGGCTCGGGCCCTGCTGGCTACATAGCGGCCATCCGCGCGGCGCAGCTTGGAATGTCGACCGCGTGCGTGGAGCAGTGGCAGACACCGGCCGGCGAACCGGTCTTGGGCGGCACTTGCCTGAATGTCGGCTGCATTCCGTCGAAGGCGCTGCTCGAATCGTCGGAAAACTACGAGCGCGTGCTGCACCGGTTCAAGGCCCACGGGATTGCCGTATCCGGGGTGACGCTCGACTTGAAGACGATGCAGGAGCGCAAGGAGAAGATCGTCCGGCAGATGACCGGGGGCATCGCGGGCCTCTTCAGGAAGAACAAGGTCAGCTGGCTGAAGGGCCACGGCAAGCTCGTATCGGCGAGCCCTTCGGGAATAAGAATTGACGTGGGAGAAGAGCAGTTCGAGGCAAAGAACGTCGTCATCGCGACCGGTTCGAAGGCGCGACACCTCCCGGGCATACCCGTAGACAACAAGATCATCTGCGATAACGAAGGCGCCCTTGCGCTCGAGGCAGTGCCGGAGCGACTAGGGGTGATCGGCGCCGGGGTCGTCGGCTTAGAGCTGGGAAGCGTCTGGAGACGCCTCGGCGCGAAAGTGAAGGTGCTCGAGGCCTTGCCGGTGTTCCTTGGCGCGGCCGACGAAAGCATCGCTCAGGAGGCCTGGAAGGTCTTTACCAAGGAGGGGCTTGAAATCGAGCTCGGGATCTCGATTGCCAAGGTTTCTCAGTCAAAGAAAGAAGTTACAATTCAGTACGCTGCAAAAGATGGCTCGAGTAAAACATTTGCATGCGACCGGCTGATCGTTTCGGTTGGCCGGGTTCCCAATACCGACCGGCTGGGAATTGAATCGGCGGGGCTCAAGCTGGACGCAAAGGGCTTCATCGAAGTCGACCAGAGCTGCCGTACCGGAGTGCCGGGCGTCTACGCGATCGGCGATGTCGTCCGGGGCCCCATGCTGGCCCACAAGGGCGAGGACGAAGGAGTGATGGTTGCCGAGATCATTGCCGGCCAGCGCGGGCACGTTAACTACGAGGCTATCCCATGGGTCATCTATACCGCGCCCGAGATCGCCTGGGTCGGAAAAACGGAGCAGCAACTGAAGGCCGCGGGGATCGCCTACAAGGCGGGACGGTTCCCCTTCGCGTACAACGGCCGAGCCCTCGGTCGCGGCGAGCCCGAAGGTTTCGTGAAAATACTTGCAGCAGCGGCCGGCGACCGGGTCCTGGGAGTTCACATCATCGGCAGCGCCGCGAGCGAGATGATCATCGAAGCCGTTTCGGCGATCGAGTTCGGCGCGTCGTCCGAGGACATCGCCCGAGTCTGTCACCCGCACCCGTCGATGTCCGAAGTGATGCGCGAGGCGGCCCTGGCGGTAGACAAGCGGTCCTTGAACGGGTGACCGGCTGCCCGCCGCGCCCTCTGGCGGCATGAGCATGTCGGCGTGATGCCGTC
>Ga0209488_10004680_pt1 | contig 10629 bp, 9 predicted proteins | sample Rivendell_Oct201_8_FD_188349 | JGI IMG/M metagenome (GOLD analysis project Ga0209488, IMG submission 188349) | Vadose zone soil microbial communities from the Eel River Critical Zone Observatory, Northern California, USA -... | ecosystem: Environmental > Terrestrial > Soil > Vadose zone >... | reverse complement strand
TGACGGCACCCACCAGTACTTCGCCTGGGGGGACAACCGCGACAAGGTCACGAATTTCCTATGGCCAGACGGGCGGTACGACCCAAACATCTACTTCGCTCGGCAGTAGCAATCAGACCTGTCGCCCCCTGGGTGTGGTGAGCTTGCGCGCGGTGTTGGCGTCGCCTCGCGATCCCCTGGCACAGGACAACCGGCAGCAACCAGTAGACAGAGTGATCGAGCTCGGGCATTCCGAGCTCGATCACCTCGAAGCGCCGTGACGACCTCGCGGCGCTTTTTCACTCGGGGTACGGTCCTCAGGATCACCCGATAATTTCGGTATGGCGGATGGTGAGCTTAGGCGACAACATTCAAGTTGCCGGAGGTTTAGGACCTGACGGCGTATGGCACGCCTGCGGCGATATCACTGACATGCCGGCCTCTGTCACAATCGCGCGCACGCCGGCTAAGATCCGCCTTCAGACGCGGACGGCCCTCGCGGCGTCCATCAGGCGGTTTGCGCGATCCGGATCGACCGCGTTCCAGGTGTTGCCGTCCACCTTGAGGCTGGTGCCGACGATGGCCCCGTCAGCGACCTTGAAGATCTCGGCCACGCTGTCGGCCCGGACGCCGGTGTTGGCGATGACGGCGATCCCCGGAACGGCTTCCTTGGCTGCCCGCAGGTCATCCATCGAGAGCGGGACACCCGCGGCCGGGCCGCTGATCAGCAATGCGTCGACGCCGAGGAACGCGGCACCTTTCGCCCGGTCCGCGATGGTCCGACTGCCGAGGGCGCTGCTGAACTCCGGCAAGATGTTGTCGAAGAGGGCGATGTCGTCGCCACCGATCGCGGTCCGATAGCCGGCGAGATCCCCGAGAGCCGGCGCGATGATGCCCATGTCGCTCTCATACACGCCGGTGAGTACCTCCCGGATGAAGGTCGCCCCCGTCGCCCGCGCCAGGGCGAGACTCGCTTTCGCATCCCACAGGATGTTCACCCCGAACGGGACGCGTATCGCCGAGCGAAGCTCGCCGATCGTGGCGGCCATCGCGGCCGGGATCTCGGGGCCGACGTTGAGCTGGTACGGGATGTCGTTCTCGTTGCAGAACAGCAGCCCGTCGACACCGGCAGCCTGGAGGATCTCGAGGTCGCGCCCGACGACGTCGAGCAGGTGTGCCCGGCCGCCCGCCCGATCGTGCCGTGGCCGGCCCGGCAGCCCCGGGAAATGGAGCATCGCGATGACCGGCTTGACGGTCGCGAAGCGGTCGGTGAGCGGGGTGCTCATGGGTTGCCTCCCTCCTGGTGGATGGTCTCTGGCTCGATGTCGCGGCTTCGCGCGGCCGACTCGCGGGTGACGAAGTCAATGACGGTCCGATTCCACGGACCTGGGTTCTCCCAGAAGGCACCGTGGCCACCCGGGACGACGGCCCACTCGGCATCGGGAAGACCGTCAAAGAGGCGGCGCGACAGGGCCGGCCGGATGATGATGTCGTCATCCGCGACGAGGACCAGTGACCGCGTCCCGATCTCGCCCAGCCGGTCGAGACAATCGTGGCTCAGCAGGGCTCCGATCTGCGCCGCGAACGAAGCAGGCGGCTGGGGGCTTCGTTCCATCTCCGCGACGAGCGCGGCAACGTTCGCTGGCTGGGCCTCGTAGAACGACGGACTGAAGATCCAGGGCGCCATCTGGTGCATGAGGACGGACGTGCCGGCTGCCTCCGCGATCAGGCCCCAGGCCTCGAACGCGGCGTAGGTGAACGGGTCGGGGCGAGCGTACGTGTTGGCGAAGATGGCGGAGCGCAGGTCGCCCGGATACGCGATGGCGTACTCGAGGGCGATGCACCCACCCATTGACACGCCGGCGATGTGGAACGGTCCGAGCCCTAGCGCGTCGACCACCGCCTTTGCGTCGGAGGCCATGTCGCGGCTCGTGTACGGCCCGGCCGGCTGACCCGACCGACCGACCCCGCGGTTGTCGAAAGTCACGACCCGCAACCCGGCGGCGAGCAGGTCCGGAAGCTGGTTCGGCCAGGCCTCGAGGTCGTCGCCGACTCCGTTGACGAGGAGGAGGGTCTCCGGCCCGTCGCCGTCGACGCGGTAGTGGATGTCGATCCCGCCGGATCGAGTCATCGGCATCGGGTCAGCCGCCATCGGCGGCGACAGCGCCACCGCTGTTGTGGGCGGCGATCGCGACACGCCAGTAATCGACCGATTCCTTCAGTTCCGCGAGGACCTCGTCGTCTGATTGCTCGCCCGGCGGGATGATCTCGAGGATCAGCCGGACATCTCCAACCGTCGTCGCTTCGAGCGTCTGCAGGAGCTTCGCCGCGTCGATGACGCCGGCTCGATTGCGCGCCGCCGAGAACTGCCAGTGATGGTCGCCCCGGCCGTCGGTCTGCTGGAGCTGCACCTCCGCGATTTTGCCCGCGAACCGTCCCGGCCAGGCGTACGGATCCAGCTCCTCGTCGGTCGCACCGGGGGTGCACGTGTGGCCGACGTCGAAGCAGAGCCGCCACGGGACGTGGGCCTCGTCGCCATCTGTCAGGAGATCCTCGATCCAGGCGAACGTCGACGGCTCGCGCGGCGACGGCAGGTTTTCGAGCATCAGGAACTCGAGACCTGCTCGGCGGGCGTGGCCCGCGATCTCCGCGAGGCTCTCGCGAAGGCTGGCCATTCTGGCCTCTCGTCGATTCGCTGCCGTCCAGTCAGGGACGCTCATCGTGCCCACGTGTCCGCCCGTGGCGACGGCCCCGAGCTCCGCGGTCACGTCCACCAGGCTCCGGTACCAGGCCACGCCGGCCGCTCGACGCTTTGGCTCGGGATGCAGCAGCAGGTTGGACCCGAAGGCGTTGAGACCCGTGAAGGTCGTCTCGGCGACGAGGCCGTGATCGGCGAGCGCAGCTCGCGTTCGAGCGATTGTCAGGGACCGCTCGCCGGGCACGTCCATGCCCTCGAGCAGGTCCGCCGACAGCTCCACGAGGTCGAGCCCGAGATCGTTCCTGACCACGGCGGCCCAATCCTCCGGTCGCGGCCAGCGCTTCACGGCAAAGCACGTGTTGATGCCGAGCCGGAAGCGGTGCGTGTGCGTGGGACGGAGTCGCGCGCCGCCGCTCATGCGATCCCTCCTTCGAGTCCGCGGACGACGCTCGATCCGTGCAAGGCCTGGTAGCGCTCGTAGATCGGCTCATAGCGAGCGTGGGTCTCGGGATCCGGCTCGATCGATGGCTCGAGGCGACCCGCAGACGTGAGCGCCTCGGCCGCGTCGCGGTACAGGCCGACGCCGAGCCCGGCGAGCATCGCCACACCCGCCGCCGTCGCGTCGCCAGGAACGCGCGTCACGGGGATCCCGAGCACATCGGCCTTGATCCGGTTCCATGTCCCGAGGGAGGCGTCGCCTCCCGAAACTCGCAGCTCGGTGGCCGGCGAACCGGCGTGGGTGAGGGACTCGATCCGGGCGCGGATCTCGAACGCGACGCCCTCCAGCAGAGCCCGGCCGAGGACGCGACGATCGTGGCGTAGCGACAGGCCTACGACTGCACCACGGAGGCCGGGGTCGTCGCGCTCGCCGTCGCCGAGTGCCGGCAGGAAGATGACGCCACCGGATCCCGGCGCGACGCCCGCCGCGTCGGCGTCGAACCTCGCGAAATCGGCGTCCCGCGGGCGCCCCGCCCGGCCGCCGTAGGTCAGCGCGGTGAGCCAGTCGACCGCCTCACCGGTCGTGTTGATGCCGACTTCCGTCATGTAGCCGACCGGGCTCACGGCGCTCGGGTAGTGGGTCACGTCCAGATCCGAGAGCGGCTCCGCGACGACCGTGTTGAGGCAAGTCGAGCTCCCGGCCATCTCGCTGACGGGACCCGGGCCCGTGACGCCGGCCCCGAACGCGCAGGCGATGCTGTCTCCGGCGCCGATCACCACGGGAATCGCCCGCGACAGGCCGAATCGGTGGACGAGAGCCGGTCGCAACTCGCCGACGACGGACCATGACGGATGAGCCGTGGGCAGCATCCGGAGATCGAGATCGAGGCCGTCCAGGATGTCATCGGCCCAGCGCCGGGCCCGAAGGTCGAACAGGGCGCTGGCGGCGGCGATCGTCCAATCGGTCACAGGCTCGCCGACGAGCTCGAGGGCGACGTAGTCGGACGGTTCCAGGAACCGGTCGGTCGCGGCGAAGACGGCTGGCTCGTTGGCCCGGATCCAGAGGATCTTGGCGGCCACATGGAAGGCCGCCGGCAGGTGTCCGGTCCGATCGTGGAGGGCGCGGTCACCGAATTGCCGCCGCATCTCGTCCGCCTCCGCGGTCGCCCGGTTGTCGCGGTAGATGATGCCGGGGCGAAGCGGGCGCCCCCGACGATCGATGGGTACGACCGACGGACACTGGCCGGTCAGGCCGATCGCCTTTATCGGTCGCCGCGAGCCCAGCTCGCGGATCAGCTGGCCGAGCGCACCAAGCGCCGCTCGCCGCCAGTGGTTGGCGTCCTGCTCCGCCCAGCCATCGCGCGGCAGCGATGTCGGATAGGGGCGACGCGCGTCGGCAATGGGACGGCCGTCGAGATCGAAGGCTGCGGCCCTCGCGCCGGACGTCCCGACGTCGACGGCGACGAGGACCTCTCCTGCGCGGTCGGCGGATCCGCGACGGGTCGAAGGCATCGCCGCTATCCCCGGACCAGCTGGTGGCCGGTGACCCTGTCGCCGTCGAGGGTCACGAGCGCCCCCAGAAGCGAACCGGTCGAGTAATCGCTGCCTGGATTGATGACCATCGTCCGGCCGAGCCGGCGGATGCCGGACGATTCGTGGATGTGGCCGTGAAGGCCGAGCATCGGCTGGCGTTCCAGCTCGAACTCGCGGACGGCGCTGCTCCCGACAGCGGCGAACTGGACCTGGCCAAGGACTGCCTGCACCCGCAGGTTCGCGTCGAGCTTCGGCGCCTCATCGAGCTGGGTCCCGAATGGCGGAACGTGTACGTTGAACACGCTTCGCTCCGGCCGGCTTAGACCCGTCGCGAGGCGGCTGAATGCTGCGGCGAGCTCGTCCTCGGTCTGTTCGCGATGGCTGTGCCACGGGGTGATGTTGGAATAGCCCCAGCTGATCATCTCGTGCTGATCGTCGAGCCAGACCGTCTTGCCCTCCGCGTGGACCCCCCATGGTGCCGCGTCGAGAATCTCGCCGAGGACCGCCGGATCGTCGTTCCCCAGCATGAAGTAGAGCGGCCGCCCATCGGGCCGAAGGCGCTCGTCAGCGAGGGCGAGCCAGCCCGCCAGACGCTCGCGCATAAGGTCGAGGAAGAGCTCGTCCAGTGTCCCGTTGGCCTCGCGAGCCTCGAGCTCGCCCGGCTCGGCGCGATACGGGTAGTAGCCGTGATCCTCGATGAGCTTCTCGAGCGCGATCAGCTCCGGTCCGTCCTCGACGTCGTACCTCGTCCCGATGAACGAGCACGCCCATCGGCCGCCGGGCTGGTGGACGATCGACTGGATGGCCTTGCCGGCGACGTCTCCGCCCAGGATGAGGACGTCCGCCTTGTAGATCGGCCCGGCGTTGATGAACTTGCGGAAGCATTTGCTGGAGCCATGCAGGTCGCTGACAAAATAGAGCTTCGTCCTGGCCACCTCACGCCACCCCGACGGTCTGGCGGGCCCGGCTGGCCGCATCCATGAATCGGGCCGCCCGATCGGCGTCGACCGGGTTCCACGTGTCGGCGCCGACCTTCAGGGTCGTACCGACGAGCGCGCCGTCGGCAATCGAAAGGATCTCGCCGACCGTTTCCGCGCGAACGCCGGTGTTCGCCAGGACTGGCGTCTCGGGAATGGCCGCCTTCGCCGCGCGCAGCTCGTCGAGATCGAGTGGCGTGCCGGTAATCTGACCACTGATCAGGACGGCGTCGAGGCCGAGAAAGGCGGCGCTCCTCGCCCGCTCTGCGATCGTTCGCCGGCCCAGGCTGCTCCCGAATTCCGGTGTGATGTTGCCGAACAGCATGACCGACTCGGCGCCGATCGCGGCGCGGTACCCGGCGATCGACCCGAAGTCGGGTCGCATCATACCGAGGTCACTCTCGGAGACACCGGTGAATGCCTCACGGACGAAGACGGCGCCGGTGGCTCGCGCGACGGCCAGGCTCGCCTCAGGATCCCAGACAAGGTCGACACCGAACGGCCGATGGATCTCGGAACGGACCCGGCCGATCACCGCGGCCATCGCCGCCGGGATCTCGGGGCCGACGCGCAGCTGATATGGCAGGTCCGCCTCGTTGCAGAAGAGAAAGCCGTCGACACCAGCCGCTTCGAGAGTGGCGATGTCGCGGGCGACGGAGTCCACGAGCCGGTCGATCCCGGCCATGCGGTCGTGCCGTGGCCGGCCGGGCAGGCCCGGCAGGTGGAGCATCGCGATGATCGGCTTGTCGACGCCGAACAAGTCCCGGAGACGAAGGCCCACGCCGGCGGTCTCAGGCAGGGACGCCGGCGGGCGCAGCGACGCGTGACTCGCGCACACCCCCGGCCGCGCCGGCCCGGATCACGGCGACCCCGGCCTTCTCGATCCGCCTGATCTCCGCGGCGTCGGCCTCGCCATCCGTGACCAGGGTGGCCACCTGCTCGATCGGGGCGACGGTGCACATCCCGACCGAGCCGACCTTCGACCCGTCGGCGAGGACGACGATCCGTTCGGTCTCGTTGAGCGCGGCCCGGATCACCTCGGCTTCGCGGTCGTCGAGCTCCGTGATGCCTCGTCGAGCCGAGACCCCGCCGGCGCCGATCACGGCCACGTCCGTGTTGTAACGGCGGACCGCTTCGACGGCGCTCGCACCGACACAGGTAAGTTCGTCCTGGCGAACCATCCCGCCGGCGATGATGACCCGGATCCGGCGGGTCCCGAGCAGGCTTGCGACGGCCAGCGACGGGGTGATGACAGTCAGGTCATCACGGGGCGGCAGGAGCCGGGCGAACTGCTCGATCGTCGTGCCGATACCGACGAACATCACCCGGACGTCGCCGATGTGCTTGACCGCCTCGAGCCCGATCGCCCGCTTCTCCGCGGCGTGCTGGAGGACGCGGGCGTTGACACCGACCTCGAATGCGCGGACGAGATGAGTCGTCGCCCCGCCATAGGTGCGTCGGACGAAGCCGTCCCGCTCCAGCCGACGCAGGTCGCGCCGAATGGTCATCTCCGAGACGTCGAAGTCGCGAGCGAGGGCGCCGACCTCGATCGATTGGTCCTCGGCCACACGCTCCAGGATCTTGAGGCGTCGCTCGACAGCCAACACGTACCTGTTTCCCGTGAAGTGGTTCGATCATGACCAAACGGACAATCGAGATGACCGAAACCTTGACATTCGATGTTCGATTGTGTTCCACTCTGCCCGTCTCGCGTGGGGGTTGTCAAGGTCCGATTCTTCATCGGCAGGAGCGGAGTGACCCCGTGACGAATGTGAGCAGGCTGTTCGTACGGAACAGCACTGGCCTGGTCCGCGAGGCGTCTGCGCTCGACGCCACGATCTTCAACGCTGCGATCTCGGCGCCAGTCGGATCGACCCTCGCCTACTCGATCTTCTTCACGCTCGTGGCCTTCCCCGGGGCCGACGTGCCAAGCGTCCTGCTCCTGACCGTGATCCTCAACGTCCCGGTCCTGATCATGTTCGCGTTGCTGGCCGCGAGCATGCCGCGGGTCGGCGGCGATTACGTCTGGGTCAGCCGAATCCTGTGGCCGCCGCTCGGCCTCATATCCAATACGGCGATGATCTTCGGCGGCCTCGCAGGGGCAGCATTCTTTGCCAAGTTCTTCTCGGTCTTCGCGTTAGGGCCTGTCCTCGTCGCCCTCGGGACCCTGACCGGCAACGCGACATTATCGAGCTGGGGCGGTTCTTTCACGACCGACCAAACATGGATCCTCGTGGCCTCACTTGCGATCGTCGTGCTTCAGACGGTCATCCTGATTCGCGGCTCGAAGGCGACGTTCCGCTGGCAGAACGGCTTCTTCATCATCGCCATGGCGGGGACGCTGGTGGCGTTCCTGGTCCTGCTGATCGGCAACAGCGCGGACTTCATCAGCCACTTCAACTCGCTCAACCAGTCGTTCGGCGGCGGCACTGCGGACGACGTGATCGCCGCGGCCAACGCCCAGGGTGCCAAGCCGGACTTCGGAAACCTCAGCGCGACGCTTCCGACGATGTTCGCGATCCAGGGCTTCATGATGTGGAACTTCTGGTCGGTCTACATGTCCGGCGAGCTCAAGAGCGCCTCGAATCGCGGTCGCCAACTGAGCATCATGTTCGGCGCTCTGTTCTGGGACGGGATCCTCCTGATCCTCGGCGCCGTTCTCCTCTTCCGCCTCGTCGGGTACAACTTCGTGTTTGCGTTGAACTCGGCCCCGAATGCTGCCTACGCCATCCCGAGCGGGCCGTTCTATCACTTCCTCGCGGCCCTGGTGTTCAACAATCCGCTGCTCACGCTGATTATCGTCGGCTCATTCCTGTTCTGGAGCCTGCCCTCGATGATCGCGAATACGTTCATGCCCATTCGCTCGTTCTTCGCCTGGTCGTTCGATCGGCTGATGCCGGAGAAGCTGTCCGAGGTCGACGAGCGATTTCACTCTCCGATCCCCGCGATCCTGCTTGCGAACGTGATCATCGCCGCGCTGCTCATCTGGAGCGTGTACTCGAGCCAGTTCCAGATCCTCCTGGGCCTGATCGTCGAGGCGGGCATCCTGGCCGTGATCATCGTGGCGCTTGCAGCGATCGCCTTCCCGACTCGCCGGCCCGACCTCTACAAGGCCTCGCCGGCCAACGTTTCGGTGCTCGGGATCCCGGTCCTCTACATCACCGGCGTGCTCTCGATCATCATCTTCCTGGTCATGCTCGTGATCTCGTTCCAGTTCCCCGGGCTCGTGATGGCCGGTGACCCGACCAACGCCTGGTGGATCCCGGCGTTCTTCGCGGCCATGATCATCATTGGCCTGTTGATCTACTACGTCCCCCGCTTCGTCCGCGCCCGTGAGGGCGTCGACGTCAGCCTCGTCTACCGCGAGCTGCCCCCCGAGTGAGCGGTCGCTCCCCAGGCGACACGAGGCGGCCGACGCTCACCAGTCGGCCGCCTCATCATGTCGCCGACAGCATGACAAGCACCATGACCCGATGAACGACGATCCCTCCCGCGCGGTGCCCGATATTCGCGACGAGAGCGTTCGTCTGACCGCCGCCGCCGCCCGTGCCGGCGTGCCCCTCAAGCTGTTCGGTGGGATGGCCGTCTGGCTCACCTGCCCGAGCGTTCGCGACCGCCCGTTCGCCCGGCCGTACGCCGATATGGACTTCGCCATAACGGCATCCGCCTCGAAGAAGGCGAGGTCGTTCCTCGAGGCGGAGGGATACATCGGTGACCAGTTCTTCAACCGCCTCCACGGCGCCACGCGGCTCTACTACAGCTCACCCGACGGCGGCTGGAGCATCGACGTCATCGTCGACCAGCTGGTGATGTCGCATCGTCTCGATCTCCGGACGAGGCTCGCGGGGCCGGGTCCCACCGTCCCTCTGGCGGACCTGCTCCTGACCAAGCTCCAGGTCTGGGAGATCACCCGGAAAGACCTTGGCGACGCCCTCTGCCTGCTCGCGGATCACCCGCTCGTCGAAGCTGGTGCCAAGGGCGCGGTGGACGGATCCGTCGAGGCGATCGGTCTCGACCGCATCCGGCGGGTTCTGTCTGCCGATTGGGGCTTCTGCCACACGGTCGAGCGGAACCTGGGCAAGGTCCTCGACCTGGCCGCCGAACAGCCACTGTCCGATGCCCCATTCAACGCTCCCGCCCAGGTAGAGCGACTACGTCAGGTGATCGACGAAGCCCCGAAGAGCGTCGGTTGGCGAGCCCGCTCCCGTGTCGGCGAAAGGGTCCGCTGGTATGAGACGCCAGAGGAGGTCCGTCACTGACGTCTCGAGGATGCCATCCTGACTAGGATTTGCGGCGTGGCTGAGGTACCAACTCGTCGGCCGACTATCGAGCCGCTGGCGGACCGTCTCCTCGCCCTGGGCCCCGGCGACCCGCTGGCCCTCGAGCTCCTCGGTTGGCTCGCCGCCTCTCCCCGGTTCCGCGCCTTCGCTGAGGCGAATCGCGACAAGATCTGGAAGAAGCTGCGCCGCGCGACCGACGCGGAGGCGTTGCGCGATGTTCGTGCCGAGCTACGAGCCGCGCACCTCCTCCTGGCGGATCGGCGGATCGAGCTCGCATTCGAGGCCTACGGGTCGGGGAAGGCGGGACCCGATTTCACCATTACATTCCGCGGCAGGCAGCGGTTCAACCTGGAGGTGACAAGGCTGCGCCGGGTTCCGGACGCGACCGGCTTCGTGTGGCCGCTGCTGGCGAAGCTCCGCCAGCTCCCACCAAGCGCGCCGAACGCACTTCTCGTCGCCATCGATGGATCGACAGCCGAGGCGCTCGACGTCGCCGCAGCCATTCGAGCGCTCCGATCCCGGGCGGACGCGAAAGACGAGTCGTTCTTCGCCGATCGAGGCTTCACCGGGACGCGAGGGTTCTACGAGCGGTATCTGCGCCTGAACGCGGTGCTCGTCTGGTGCGAGGGAGCTACTGGTGACGCGCGGTCGGCCCTGTGGACCAACCGATCGGCGCGAATCGCGATGCCCGAGCGAGCCGCTCGGGTCTACCTGCAATGCCTCC
>Ga0209488_10004679_pt1 | contig 10630 bp, 10 predicted proteins | sample Rivendell_Oct201_8_FD_188349 | JGI IMG/M metagenome (GOLD analysis project Ga0209488, IMG submission 188349) | Vadose zone soil microbial communities from the Eel River Critical Zone Observatory, Northern California, USA -... | ecosystem: Environmental > Terrestrial > Soil > Vadose zone >... | reverse complement strand
CCGCCCGCGCGCATTGGGCACCCCAGTGGCTACCCCGATGAGCCCAATTATCTAAAGATATTACTGGGTGCGAGGGCGTTCCCTTCGCTTACGCGCCTTTTTGACAGAAAAGCTGATCTATCGTCTGTACCCGCCGAGTGATCGGCGTGCGTTTTGGCGTTTGTGATCACCATAAGGGAGACCTGCGGCTGCCCTCATTCGGGGATAACGCCCAGTTGCGATGGATCGCACGAGAATCTCTGAGAGGACTGAGGTTCTCTTCATGTTGAACAACGTCGTTTCATTCATCCGCAAGAAGTATCCATACCTCTTGGGTTTTTGTGTTGTTGAAGCTGGAATATATTATTTCAATGGACCGACGGGTAATTTCAATACTGGTTTTCTTGGTCTCTTCACCATCTGGATTTATTATAGCTGGATGAGCAAAAAATAACCTCCGGCATTTTGTGTACGATTGAGCGACGCGCAGCTCTTCCGGAAAGTCGACGCGGCGTGAACGGCAGATTTTGGCGATTTGCTGCGGTCTCCGGCTGTCCCCCGGAACGGCCCGGATGCACCCATAAGCCGGCATTGGGCATAGGGACTCTCGCTCGCCTCCGCCAGGGCATGGTAAGACCCTGATATGAAGACGAATCCCTCGGGTCCGCGGGCCACCGGTGACAGCGATGTTGCGCTGATCGGACGCCTGCTGCGCGATTATCTCGGGCTGCAGAAGCTCAACCTTGCCTTCGCGATTCTCTGCATGGCGGGCGGCGCAGCCATGACCGCGCTCCTTGCCTGGCTCCTCGATCCCGCCATCCGCTACGTTTTTCTCGAAAAGCGCACCGACATGGTGCTGCTGATCCCGCTGGCGATCGTGGCCGCCGTCACCCTGCGCGCCGCCCTCAATTTCGGCGAGACGGTGCTCGCCAATTTGTTGGGTCAGCGCATCGTCGCGGAAACTCAGCGCGACATGGTGCGCAGTCTGATCTGGTTCGACCTGCAGCGCTTGAATCTCGTTCATTCCGGGCAGTTCATTTCCAATTTTCTCTATGACGCGACGCTGCTGCGCGACGCCGTCACCAAGGGCATCGCGGGATTGGCCAAGGAGTTTCTGTCCCTGATCTTCCTCGCCTCGGTGATGGTCTATCAGGATTGGCGGCTGTCGCTGGTGTCGGTCCTCGTGCTCCCCCTGATCGGTTGGGTGACGCGCAATCTCGGCCGCACGATGCAGAAATCCTCGACCCGGGGCATGGTGGAAACCGGCGAGCTCTCCACGGCGCTGTCCGAAATCCTGGACGGACGGCGGATTGTGAAGGCTTATGGCCTCGAAAACCCGATGGCGGCGCGTGCCTATGAGCGCATCGAGAAACGGCTCGGCCATCTCGTGCGGTCTTTGAAAGCGCGGGCGCTCTCGGCGCCGGCGGCCGATTTCTTCGGTGGTCTCGCCGTGGCCGCGGTCATTCTCTATGCCGGCTACGAAGGTCTTCAGGGACGGTTGGAGCTCAATCAATTTGCTTCCTTCGTCGGCGCGATGCTGTTGGCGCAGCAGCCTGTGCGCAACCTCTCGCAGCTTTGGACCGTCACCACCGAAGGTCTGGGCGCGGCCAAACGCGTGTTCGCGCTGATCGACGCGGAGCCCGCGATCCTCGATCCGCCGGGCGCCAAGCCGCTGAAGATCGCGCCGCTGCCCTTCGGCGGCCATGTCCGTTTTGAAGAGGTGAATTTCTCCTATCATCCCGGCCAGGCGGCGCTCGCCGGGGTGAATTTGGATGTGTCACCCGGACAGAAGATCGCCTTGGTCGGACCATCGGGCTCGGGCAAGAGCACGATCTTCAGCCTGCTCTTGCGATTCTATGAGGCCGAAGGCGGGCGCATCACGGTCGACGGCCAAGATATCCGCAGCGTGACCATGGAATCGCTGCGCGCCAATATCGCTTTGGTGACGCAGGACCCGTTCTTGTTCGACGACACGGTAACGGCGAATATCGGCTATGGGCGAAAACACGCGACCGCCAACGAGATCAAGGAGGCGGCCAAATCCGCCGCCGCGCATGAATTCATCACCCAATTGCCGAACGGCTATGACACGCGCGTCGGTGAGGGCGGCCTCAGGTTATCCGGAGGCCAGAAGCAACGCATTGCCATCGCGCGCGCCATGCTGCGCGATGCGCCGATTCTGATGCTCGACGAAGCGACCTCGGCGCTGGACACCGAGAACGAAAGGCTGGTCCAGGAGGCGCTGCGCCGGCTCATGAAGGGGCGCACCACGATCGTGATCGCACACCGGCTCAGCACGGTTGTGGATGCAGACCAGCTCTATGTCCTCGATTCCGGCCGTGTCGTGGAGTCGGGCACGCATGGCGCGCTGATGGCGCGCGGCGGCCTCTATGCGCGGCTCTATCAGCATGAAATCCAGGAGGACGAGACTGCGCCGGCAGCGCATCTCGGATGAGGCCGCGCGCGCGGGAGGCAGCGTGACCTTAGCTCTCTATCGGGGCGCCATGAGCGCACTCACTCCTGCGATACCGGCGCTCCTTAGGCTTCGCGCCAGACGCGGCAAGGAAGATGCCGCTCGCCTGACGGAGCGATACGGCTTGGCCTCGCGCGTGCGGCCGGCGGGTACACTGATATGGATACATGGCGCGAGCGTGGGCGAATCTCTGGCGGCGCTGCCTTTGGTGTCGGCGCTGCTGGAGAAGCCCGGCCGTCATGTCCTCGTGACCACGGGCACGGTAACGTCTGCGAAGATGATGGAAGAGCGCCTGCCGCCGCGCGCGTTCCATCAATATGTGCCGGTCGATTCTCGCAAAGCGGTGCGGCGCTTTTTGGCGCATTGGCGGCCCGATCTGGCGCTGTTCATCGAATCCGAGCTGTGGCCGAATCTGATTGTCGAAACCCATGCCCTCGGCGTGCCGATGGCGCTGGTGAATGCGCGCCTCTCGGAGCGGTCGTTCCGCGGCTGGAATCGCGCGCGCGGATTGGCGCGCCGGCTGCTTTCGTGTTTCGACCAGTGCCTCGCACAAGATGAAGGCGTCGCGAACCGCCTGACGGCGCTCGGTGCGTCATCCGTGCAAATCGCGGGAAGCCTCAAGGCGGATGCCCCGCCTCTGCCGGTCGACGAGGCTGCGCTCTCGGCATTCCGCGCTGTTATGGGCGTGCGTCCGCTCTTCCTCGCCGCGAGCACGCATCCCGGCGAAGAGGAGATCGTCATGCGCGTGGCCGACGCCTTGGGCAAGAACGGCTCGGATGCGCTGACCGCCATCGTCCCGCGTCATCCCGCGCGCGGTCCCGAGATCGAAGCGCTCGCCAAGGCGCATGGCTTTGCCGTTTCACGCCGCGCGACGGGCGCGCTGCCCTCGCCCGACACTCAGATTTATGTCGCCGACACGATGGGCGAATTGGGCTTGTTCTATCGTGCCGCACGCTTCGCCTTTCTTGGTGGGAGCCTCGTGCCGCATGGCGGACAGAACCCTCTGGAAGCCGCCCGGCTCGGAACCGCCGTCGTGACGGGTCCGCATACCCACAATTTCGAGGAGATCTTCGTTTCCCTGCTCGCCGCCCAGGGCGTTGGCCGCGTGCATGGCGCCGAAGAATTATCGAGCCTGGTCCAGAAGCTGATTGCCGATCCCGCCGCTGCGACCGAGCTCGGGACCTGCGCCAAATCGGCATCCGATTGTTTGCGAGGCGCGCTTTCTGCCACTATCGCGGCTGCGGAAACGCTTATCACCCATGCGCGCACCTGAGTTTTGGACAAGCGAGAGTGTGGCGGCAAAGGCCATGGCCGCATTGCTTGCCCCGCTTGGCGCGTTATACGGCATCTCTGTTCGTGCCCGCTTGCGGCGGGCGCGGCCGTTTCGCCCCAAGGCGCGAATCATCTGCATCGGCAATCTGACCGCGGGCGGATCCGGCAAGACACCCATTGCCATCGCTATCGGGCACGCACTGGCCGCACGCGGAAAGCGGATCATATTCCTCAGCCGCGGCTATGGCGGACGACTGCGCGGCCCCATCTGCGTGAACTCAGCGCAGCATTCGGCCTCCGACGTCGGCGATGAGCCTTTGCTGTTGGCGGCGCACGGCACCACCATCGTGGCCCGGAATCGCGCCTAGGGCGCTCGCCTTGCCGATTCGCTTGGCGCAGACATCATCGTCATGGATGACGGTTTTCAGAATTTCCAGATCGCCAAGGACCTATCGCTGGTTGTTGTCGATGCAGAGAGCGGTTTCCAGAATGGCAAGCTTATTCCCGCCGGACCCTTGCGCGAAGGTGTAGCCCAAGGCCTCGCCCGCGCCGACGCCATCGTGCTGATGGGCGAAGGAGCCCCTCCCCTTCCGTCCTTTGCCGGGCCGATTCTTTCGGCACGTCTTGTGCCGACTGCTCCGGACGCCCTCCGCGGCCGCAGCATCTTCGCCTTCGCCGGCATTGGGCGCCCGCAGAAATTCTTTCAGACGCTTCGCTCCATGGGCGCGGAAATCATCGCGGCGCAATCCTTCCCGGATCATCACCGGTTCAGCGCAGTCGAGCTGTCCGTGCTCAAGGCGGCGGCGCAGAGGGCGAACGCGCTGCTCGTCGCGACCGAGAAGGATTTCGTCCGCCTCGACCCCGCCGCAAGGCATGCCATCGTACCGGTGCCGGTGCATGCGGTGTTCACCGAGCCTGCCGCGCTCGCAGCGCTGCTTGACAGGCTGGTCCAAGAGCGGGATGTCCGCGTGCGATGACCGAAACCCTTCCGGCCAAGAATCCGTTGCAAGAAACGCCGAACGTCTCGCTCGGCCGGCGCCTTCGGCATTATTTGGAAGCAGCGGGATTCTTTTTGGTCATGGGGTTTTTTCGCCTTTTCCCCATCGACCGCGCATCTTCCATCGGCGCCTGGATCGGGCGCAATCTCGTCGCACCGACGCCTTTGTCGCGACGCGCCATCACAAATCTCCGCCAGGCATTTCCGGAAAAAACCGAAGCGGAGATTCGCGCGATCCTCGTCGCCATGTGGGACAATCTCGGCCGCGTGATGGGGGAATATCCCCATCTCGACGAGATTGTCTGGCGCGGTCCTAACCCGCGGATCGAGCTTACGGGCATCGAGAATGTCGAAGCCGCGAAAGCGCGCGGCAAGGGCTTTATCATGGTGTCGGGTCATCTGGCGAATTGGGAGATCATGCCCATCGTCGGCCGCGAATATGGCTTTACGGGAGGCGTCGTGGTGCGTCCCGCGAACAACCCCTACGTCCATCGCTGGCTGGACGCTGTGCGCTCCCGCACCGGTATGAAGGAACAGATTGCGAAGGGCGCTTCCGGAACGCGGCGCGCGTTCTCGCTTCTGCGCAGAGGCGAAGCGCTGTGCCTGCTGGTGGATCAGCGCGCGAGCGAAGGCATTCCGGTTCCGTTTTTTGGACGGGATGCATTCACCACGCCGGCGCCTGCCGCCTTGGCGTTGAAGCTCGGCGCCGTGATCCTGCCCATCTCCAACCATCGCCTTGGCGGCGCGCGGTTTCATGTCCACGCCCATCCCATGATCGAACCACCAAACACCGGCGATGCGGGCAAGGATCTCATCGAACTGACCGCGGCGGTCACCCGCTTCGTCGAAGAACGTGTACGCGAATACCCCGGCGAATGGCTGTGGATTCACAAGCGCTGGGTGGACAAGAACGCGCCGCTCAGAAAACGCGCCTCTGCGCTGGCGACCAAGAACGCCGGCGCCCCTATCGATTCGTGAGGCCTTTTTCCTGCAGACGCTTCAATGCAGCCGCGGGACCGGCATAGGCTTCCTGCAGATCGACGCTCCAATAGCGCAACGCCTCCAAGGGAATCCTTGTCCCGGTGACCGCACAGACCACATAGGTCCCCGGCGTGATCACACGGTATTCGCCGTCGAGATATTGCAAGACTGCGGGCCGGCCGCCGATGTCGCGTTCGAATTGGTTCATGTGGTCAGTGTAACGCGCGGGGCGTTCAAAAACCAAGCGCTTCTCAGAACAGATCGCCCTGGCCTTTGAGCTTGAAAATCCCCCGTCTGGGCGGGCGAATCACAGGCGCCCCTACGCCCGTAGCCTTCACCTCGCCATCGGCGAATGTCAGCGTCAGGGCATTTCCCGGCTTTACAGCGGAAGCGTGGCGTTTAATCACATCGTCGGCTCCGCGCACCAGCACGAAGCCGCGCGCCAGCACCGCCCGATAGCTGAGAGTCTCGAGCACGCGCGAGGATGTTTCGAGGCTGGCTTCCGCGCGCCGCACGCGGTGGCGGAAAGCGCGGATCAGCCGGGCGTCGAGATCTGATAGGGATTCGCGCCCGCGCTGGATCTCGGCCTTCACGATGCGCGGACGCATCAACGCCGAGGCCCGGACAAAGCGCGCCTTATGGCGCTGCAAATTCTGGAACAGTGCGGACCTGAGACGGCCCGAGCTGGCATCGAAACGCTGACGTGGCAGAGCGAAGAGGGAATCCGGCCGGGGAAGCGCGCGGGCCAAAGCCTGCACATGCCGGCGCTGCCGCTCCATCAACCGCGCGGCACCGCGCAACAAGCGCTGATGCAGCGCCAGCAGCGTCTCCACGCAATCGCGCAAGACCGGCACGGCGATCTCCGCTGCCGCCGTCGGCGTGGGCGCGCGCCGGGATGCGGCGAAATCGATCAGGGTCGTGTCTGTTTCATGGCCGACGGCCGAAATCAGCGGGATGACCGATTCGGCGGCCGCGCGCACCACGGCCTCGTCGCTGAAAGCGAGCAAGTCTTCGAACGAGCCGCCGCCCCGTGCGACGATCAGAACATCGGGACGCGGAATCGCCCCCCCCGCCGGCAGTGCATTGAAGCCGCGAATCGCTGCTGCGATTTCTCCGGCTGCCTTCTCGCCTTGCACATTGACCGGCCACAGCAGCACGCGCCGCGGGCAGCGATCGGAAAGCCTGTGCATGATGTCGCGGATCACCGCGCCCGTCGGCGAAGTCACGACGCCGACAATCCGGGGAAGAAACGGAATGGTCTTCTTCCGGGCGGCATCGAACAGCCCTTCGGCGGCGAGTTTCTTCTTGCGTAGCTCCAGCATCGCCATCAGCGCACCAAGCCCGGCAAGCTCCAACTCCTCGACGACGATCTGATATTTGGACTGGCTCGGAAAAGTGGTCAGGCGGCCCGTAACAACGACCTCCAGCCCCTGTTCCGGCTTCACCTTGAGGCGAGCGGCATTGCCCTTCCAGATCACGGCCGCGAGCACCGAACGGTCGTCCTTAAGATCGAAATAGCAATGGCCGCTCGAATGACGAGAGACCCGAGAGATCTCGCCTTTCACCCGCACATAGGCGAAGGCATCCTCCACGGTGCGCTTCAAGAGGTTGGAAAGTTCGCTGACCGTGAATTCGCGCAGATTGCCGGTTGTGGGCGGCGCCTCGGCAGGAGCGTTCAAAGGGGTTTCGTCCATCATGCGGCGATGATACAGCCCATTGGTGACGGCGCTAGCGGGGAAAGCGGGTTTGAACATTCTTCTGATCGGATCGGGCGGCCGCGAACATGCGCTTGCGTGGGCGCTTTCGGCGAGCCCGCTGCTCACCCGCCTTTATTGCGCGCCGGGGAATCCGGGAATGGCGAGGCTAGCGGAATGCGTCGCTATCGATGCGATGGATTTGGATGCGATCGTCGGCTTCGCCAAGGAAAAGGGAATCGATTTCGTCGTGATCGGGCCCGAAGCACCGTTGACCGCGGGACTTGCGGACCGTTTGGAAGCGGCTGGGATAAAGGCGCTGGGCCCATCGGCGGCGGCCGCGCGGTTGGAAGGCTCGAAGGGTTTCGTGAAAGACCTTTGCGCCGAACACGGCATCCCGACAGCCGCCTATAAGCGCTGCGGCGACGCGGCAGCAGCCAAGGCTTTCGCCGCGAGTTTGGGCTTTCCTGTCGTGGTCAAAGCCGACGGGCTCGCCCAGGGCAAGGGCGTCGTTATAGCCGATACGCGGGAAACTGCCGATGCCGCCATCGATTCCATGTTCGCGGGCGCCTTTGGCGATGCCGGCAAGGAAGTCGTCATCGAGGAATTTCTCGACGGCGAGGAGGCGAGCTTCTTCGCACTGACGGACGGCGCCCATGTCCTCGCGCTGGCGAGCGCTCAGGATCACAAGCGCGCTTTTGATGGCGATTCCGGCCCCAACACCGGCGGCATGGGCGCCTACTCGCCTGCGCCCGTGCTTGACCCGGACATCGAACGCAAGGTGATGGCGCGCATTGTGCAGCCGACCGTGGACGCGATGCGCGCACGCGGCACGCTCTATCGGGGTGTGCTCTATGCCGGACTGATGATCAAAGACGGCGAACCCAAGCTGATCGAATATAATTGCCGCTTCGGCGATCCCGAATGCCAGGTGCTTGTGCCGCGGCTGAAATCGGATCTCCTCTCCGCACTCATCGCGGCGCGCGACGGCGTGCTGGACACATTCGATTTGCGCTGGCGCAATGATGCGGCGTTGACGGTGGTGATGGCGGCCAAGGGCTACCCTGGAGACTATGAGAAGGGCAGCGAAATCCGAGGTCTGGACGAAGCCGCAAGCGTGGAGGGCGTCGAAATCTTCCATGCCGGAACCATGGCGCGCGAGGGCCGCATCTTCGCCAATGGCGGGCGCGTGCTGAACATCTGCGCGCTCGGGCGCGACGTACGCGAAGCCCAAGCGCGAGCCTATGAAGCGGTGCGCCGCATCGACTGGCCGGGTGGATTCTACCGTCACGACATAGGCTGGCGGGCGATCGCGCGCGAAGAGGCGAAGCGATAGGGATGCTGCTCGCGCTTGCTGCCATTTTTTTTGTTCTGGGAGTCTCATGTCTCAGGAGCGACAGGCGCGCCGCGCAATATTGCCGCGAACAATTGCAGCGGCCGCTCTGGCAATTCGCCTTGGTTGTCACCGATTGGGCCAAAGGACTTCCCTGGATCATCGCCGCGCTGCTGTTTTACGTCGGGGTCCAAGCCGTCATGGCGTGGAGCGGCGAAACAGATGTCTTGCGCGAAATCTCGGATTATTCGCTCGCTTTGCTGGCGAGCTTCGTGGCGGCGAGCGTGCTTCTGCATAGCATCAAGCTTGTCCTGGGCCGGCGCCGGCCTCGCGATGATTTCGAACATGGGCTCTATGGCTTCCGCTATTTCACCTGGCAGTTGCAATATGATTCCTTTCCCTCCGGCCACTCGATGACGATCTTCTGCGTTGCCGTGGTGTTTTGCGCCATCACGCCCATGCTGACGCCGCTCTGGCTGACGTTGGCGACGGGTCTTGCGCTCACGCGGGCGATGCTGACGGCGCACTTCTTCTCCGATGTGCTGGTCGGCGCGAGCATCGGCCTGTTTGTCGCGCGCGAAACATTTCTGCTCGGCTTTCCGCAACTGGCTCCGGGTTGGTTCTGAGCATTTTGCGTTCTGTCAGGATCAAAATCTCTTGTCATCCCGGCCTTGCCAAGCAAGAGCCGGGACCCACCAAGCCGCTGTCCCGGTGGGTCCCGGATAGCCGCTATCGCGGCTTCCGGGATGACAATGATTTATTCAACGCCGGGCTTGGAAGAAATCCTTGAGCAAACGCCCTGCTGCTTCGGAATCGCCGGCGCGTTCGACGACTGGGCGGTGATGGCACGTGGCTTGGGTGAAGAAACGCGGTCCGTGCTCGATGGCGCCGCCCTTGGGGTCCGCGGCCGCATAAACCAGCCGCGCCACCCGCGCCAAACTCATGGCGCCGGCGCACATGGCGCAGGGCTCCAAACTCACATACAGGGTGGTCCCGACCAGCCTTTCATTGCCGAGTTGCGCCGCGGCCGCCCGCAGCACCAGCATCTCGGCATGGGCCGTGGGATCGTGCGTCGCCACGATGCGGTTTCCATCCTCAGCGAGCACCTCGCCCTCAGCCGAAACCAGCACCGCCCCGATGGGGACTTCGCCCCTTAAGCCCGCCGCCTGGGCCTCAACCAAAGCGAGGCGCATAAAATCTTCGTCTTGCTCTTTCATCGCGCGCACGATAGCGCAAAGCCATGGGAAAAACTGCGGAAGAGGCTGAACCCAAAACCGGCGAGCGCATCGCCAAGGTGATCGCGCGCGCCGGCATCTGTTCGCGCCGCGACGCCGAGAAACTGATCGCCGATGGCCGCGTCGCGCTCGGCGGCCAAAAGGTCACGAGCCCCGCGCTGAATGTCCCGCCCGAGGCCCTGATCACGGTGGACGGCAAGCCGATCCCCGGCGCGGGTCCGGCCAAATTGTGGCGCTATCACAAGCCGGCGGGCCTCGTGACTTCCCATCGCGATCCGGAGGGGCGGCCCACGGTGTTCGCGCAATTGCCGCGTTCTCTTCCGCGCGCGATATCGGTCGGACGGTTGGACATCAATTCGGAAGGCTTGCTGCTCCTGACCAATGACGGCGAACTGGCGCGCACGCTGGAACTTCCCGCCCAGGGTTGGATAAGGCGCTATCGCGTGCGCCTGTTCGGGAACGTGACGCAGGCCGATCTCGACCGTTTGGCCAAAGGCGTGACCCTCGACGGCGTGCGCTATGGTCCGGTCACGGCCGAGCTGGAGCGCACCAAGGGCCACAATGCCTGGGCGATGATCAGCCTCAAGGAAGGCAAGAATCGCGAGGTCAAGCGCCTGATGGAGCATCTGGGGCTGAAAGTCTCGCGCCTGATCCGGGTCAGTTTCG
>Ga0209488_10004678_pt1 | contig 10631 bp, 16 predicted proteins | sample Rivendell_Oct201_8_FD_188349 | JGI IMG/M metagenome (GOLD analysis project Ga0209488, IMG submission 188349) | Vadose zone soil microbial communities from the Eel River Critical Zone Observatory, Northern California, USA -... | ecosystem: Environmental > Terrestrial > Soil > Vadose zone >... | reverse complement strand
ATCCAAGCCTCCCCCCAACAGGAAGCTTGAATCACGAAATCACCTCGCGCGGAATCCCCTTATTGGGTACAGACCCTAGATCCGCTTCCCACTCCTGATCGGTCGCCAGTTCGCGCGCATACGCATAAAGCTGGCCAGGCCCTTCGATTTCGATCTCCAGATCCCAGCCGTTGCGATGCCACTCGAGCTGCAACCCGCCGGACGCAAGCGGCGCAACGAAAGGTGCTGGTGTCCCCGGGCGAACCACGCGGGCCAGTACCGAGCAGGCGTAAGTTTACGATTGTCCGGCCGATTGGACGCGCGGTATGGCCATCCCAGCCGGGAGGCAGCTTCAGGAGCTGAGCGAGCCTATCCGAAATCGAGTCTGGCCAGGATTCCACGGCCGAAGAGAAGGCTGTAGCTGCCGGTTCGCGGCGCAGCAATTTCCACTCGGCCGAGATTGCGGCTGCTGTGGTGCCGGGTGACTGTTCAACCGCAAAAGGCATTCTATTCCCTCCGCCCCCACTTCTGTGCATTCGGTTTGAGGTCAAGGCTGCAAAGCTGGCTTACAATAGCCGCCCTTCCCATGTCCATGAACTTGCGCGCGCCGGTGAGATCGGCTGTTGAGGGTCGGCCGCACGGTCAACATCAGCTGAAACACTCGCGCACCTGCCCGAGTTACTGCGGGCCCCGCCTGCACGATAAGCCGTCCAATCGGATGACCTTCAGGCCCAGGCACCGCAAACCGGATCTGGGGGAAGTCCTCGGGCATGCGGAAGAATTCGAGAGCGTCAGGAGCGTCTTCAAGGCCGAAATAATTAACGTAGGTGATTTCGCATTGATTTGGCATCAGCTCACGACCGAGGTGGCTTTTGATTACTCGGCTAAGCCTCAAAAATTCGCTAAGAAACGTGCGCCGGATTCGCTCGTAACGTGGGTACTCCGCTTCCTCTCCTACCTTGCGCCAGTTATGGACAAATCTGTCAGGCTGGATTTGCAGGATTTCCGTACCAACGTCATTGATGAACCAGAAACGCAGTAGCTCCGGCATCGCACCGAGTTAGAACTGAAATGTCACCGGGGCCGCCGGCATGCCGAAAATCTCGAATACTGGGGGCAGTGGCGGATGCTGTTCGATAACGGGAAAGCGCCGCCGCAGCTGTGTCCAAAACGAGCCAAGGTCGACGAATTCAATTGCAGAGAGTGGGTCGAACTGAATCGATAGGGCGATTTCAGTCAGCGGAGGGGGCGTCGAAATCGGGAAGCCCAGCAGGCCGTCTAATTCTGACCATTATCCTCGCAGAGCTCGTGGTCGGTCGAATTTCTCTAGCAAGACGCGGGCTCCAGGTCGAGCAATTCTCGCGGGTTACCGAATTTATCCGCTTAAAGCGCACTCTGGCCTTCTGGATATCGTGGAAACGAGCGAATCGTCCAGCATCAGTCGCCGGTCTTGCTGCATCGCGGGAGGTGAACCGCATGGTAGCGGCCCGCGATCAATGCCGACGCTGGTTCTGGCACGGCCGGATGGTTTGAGGGCGCGCCCCCCGGAGGCGGCGCCCTGCGGTCTATGCCGCGCGAGGCAGCAGGCGGTGAGAAGGCACCGCAAAACAGACCGCAGGGTCGAGCGCGATCATAGGCGGATAGCACCAAAGAGAAAGCCCCGCCGTCGCCAGCGGGGCTCCCCGCGTTCAGCACTCCGGGATCGTGTATCGGGATCGCGGCATCAGTGCGCCGGATCTCCAGACCAGCAGCGCGCAGCTCCTCGATGATGCCACGTGCCAGGGCTTCGACATCGCCTCTCGCGTGCTTCTCGATTGCTGCGACGCTAGTCGAGAAAAGAAGGTGAGCGCGCGTCTCGGTCGATGATGCTCATCTCGCCACGGAGCACGTTGATCAGCTGCGGCAGGGCCTCGATACGAGTGTATCGAAGGAACGAACCCACCCGTGCAATCTCAATTGCCCATGCCGCAGTTGAATGGCCCGGCTGGCGCACGATAGTCCGAAATACCCACAGCCTGAAGCGACGACCGCCGCGGCCGATGCACTCTTGGCGCTCCAAAACGGGCCCCGGTCCTTCCAACTTAAGCGCTAGCGCAACAAGGAGCAGAAGGGGAAAGGTAAAGGCCAGCAATATGCTGGCAATCACAATATCGGTCAGAAGCCTTGACCGATCCATTGAGTCTTGTTGCTGGAATAGGGATCATTTTGCTGGAATAGGGATCATTTGCCCGATCTTTTCAGTTTTTTTGGTTAACATGGAGACCGTTTTTAACCTACAGGTTACTTCCAGAGGGAGAAACTTTAGGTCGGATCGGCTCTCGCGGATCAGGGAGACGAGTGATGAGCACATCCATCCACAGCTCGGTGTAGGTAAGTCAGAATTGCAATGCTGTGGAATGTCTTAAAGCATATTAAACTACAGCATGCGCTGTGGATATAAAATTTTACTTTTCGGGGAGTATTTTGGGATTAAAATGTAACTATGAATCTGATGCGACATGAGTTCGCGCTCGAGGCACGCATGTTCCCTTTTCTTCGTGTCGATTTGAGGTGGTCCAGACTGGGGCTGCCGACCGAGATAGAAGGTCGTTTACCCCTAGGGCAGGCGACCTTCGTTATTGCCGGCCTTTCGCTGCTCTCTGGGCGGTTCTGATCGCAATCGTAATGGGCTGCGCGCGTTGCTGTAGCAGACCGCGCTGCAGGTTCAGCGGCGGCCAACTCGCCTTTCCTGCCGACGATTGCCGCCTACCTCGCTCTTAGCGGAAATTTGTCACAACTCCTGTTAAACCGCTTGCCTATCGTGGCCGTCCCGACCACAAAGCTGAAAAACACCGATGAACCATCGCGAGGCGGCGGCACGGTTCCGGCTACTGGCTGATATCGAGCCCTTGCCAAACGTTCGCCAGCATTTCAGGCGGCTCGCCGCGCGGCACGATGAAGCGACCGCGGGCTTAGGGAGCGAGGGCCAACCGTCTCACTCGTCTCATAGCGGGGCCGCACAGCGGCCTAGGGCCAACCCAAAACGGCGGTGGCTTGTTCTATGCGGCAATGAGATTCCGGCGCGCAGATAGGCACATCCGGGGCACTACGGTAGCTGTCCGCCCTTCGCCTTTTCCCGTTGCTGGTCGAGTTCCCCAGCCTTGCGCTCGGCCCGCAGCCGGATCGCGCAAGCGCGGCGCCCTGCGGTCTCATGCCGCGCGAGGCAGCAGGCGGTCCGGTTCTGGCTAGGCCGCAACAGACCGCAGGGTCGAGCGCGATCATAGGACGCGGGGCGGTACCACAAAAAGAAAAAGCCCCGCCGTCGCTAGCGAGAAGGCGCCGGCTCGACCGCTGGGCTTGGGGGAATAGCCGGTGGCGGGGCCGGCGCTGGTCCTCCTACATACCCTTCTCTGAGAAAATTCTTGCCATCGGGACTGCGAAAAATAGCGCTCTCGCTTACGCAACCAACCAGCATGGATGCGGCGGCCAAGAGCAATCCAGCGGTAGAAATCCGCATCATCCCATCCTCTTACGAGAACTCGGCGAACGCGGCCCAGTGTCAAAAAAGAGCCCCCTCCGTCGCCAGCGGGAGCTCCTGCCGTCCGGAGCCGGCTCCGCTGAGGTGGCTTTGCTTCAGCCCGCGAGACCGAGGAGCAGATGCGCGTCGTCCGGCTTCAAATCTCGGATCTGTTCGTCAGCAATTCCGAGCTCCCGAAGCTTGGACTTTTGCGCTTGAGTGATGAGGAAAGAGACACCAGAATTCTCGCCGTTCACGCTCTTTTCCCCAGTAGAGGCAGGCTCAATTGATGATGTCGCCGCGTTCTTGAATTTTTTGGCAAACATATCGATCAGTCGGTCAAGTTTTTCGATTGCTGACTGATCGCTTTTCAAGGCACTGAGTTCTTCTGTGTGTCGGCGTAACATTTCTTCGCGGTGGCTCTTCAGTTGTTGTCTAGCCGCTTCGAGCTCAGCATGCGATAGCTTGTCCCACATTGGACCAATTCCCCTAAGGAATTTAATTCTGTTTAACCTCCTATGGTAAAAGTACCATTAACACGCGTCTCCCGCGTCCCGCCCGGCGCTGGAACAGACTCGGGGCGGCCTTCTATGGCACCGGCAAGGAAAGCCCCGCTGGCGACGGCGGGGCTCCTGCCGGCCGAAGCCGGCTCCGCGCAATTCTCCGATGATTACGGTCTCGTCCCAAGGACCGGGGCGGCGGCGATCTCGGGCACGCGCCTTGCAACATCCGGCAGCAAGCCCAGCATAAAATCCTCGGTCCCCTGGTGCTCCCTTCGCCCCGAAAGGCTCATCGCCAGCGATCGGGCTGGTGCCGAGGAGCTTGAAACCCGTCTGGACGGGCGGGCTTATTCGGCCGGCTGCCCGGCCTTATCTCGCCGCACTCCTCGGCATAGAGCAACCCCGGAGTCCGGGCATAACAAAGCCGCCAACATCCGGGGCGGGTCCGGCCAGAGGGCGTTTCAAGCGCCGCCAGCATCGTGCGCCGATCACGGGCGAGGCGCAAGGCTCTGCAGCGGCTACCCTCAAACAATCGTTGTGGTAGAATAGACGCGCGCACATTGAGGGGAAGCCGATGGCTCCCGCCGATCGATTTCGCATCGAGTATCTCGCTCTGAGCATCATCCCCACGGGATCGAAGCCGCTACGATCAGCGCCACTGATGGCCACCGGCGTGTTAATCGCGATCGGCGCGGCATTGCTCTTCGTGCTCGGGCAGTAGCCCGTAAGATGATAAGTTGCCGCTTTCCGATCGCGAACGGAGGCCCCGATGAGCGACATCCCGAGCTGGCACATCGTCGGCGACTGGTTCGACAATTGCCGCTCCGCGGTTGCCTGTCCGTGCACCTTCGCGCAGGCGCCGGATAACGGCTTCTGCGAGTTGGTGCTGTTCTGGCATGTGCGCGAGGGCCATTACGGCGACGCCAACCTCGACAATCTGAGCTTTGTGCGGGTCGGCCGCTGGGAGGGCGATCTGTGGGCGCGCAAGGCGAGCGGGGTCGCCGGCCTCTACATCGACGCGCACGCCGACGACCGCCAGATGGCAGTGCTTCCGGCGATCATCGGCGGTCGCGCCGGTGGCTTCCCGGGCTGGGTCAATGAATGCTTCGCCGGAGGGCCGCAGGCGCGCGGTGTCGAGCGCGCCAAGATAACCTTCGAGATCGCCCCCGATCAGGCGCATTGGGGCGTCGAGATCGCCGGCAAAGTCAAAGCTTGGGCCAAGGCGCTCCTCGGGCCGACCAGCACGCCGGGCAACTACCCGCGGCTGATGAACGCTCCGGGCAGCGAGACCGGCCCCGGCCCGCAACTCGTCACCTGGGGGAAGTCGACGATCCTCTCGGTCGATGCGTAGGGCTTCAAATTCGAATACACGTCGAATTCGGCGAAGCACATCCCGTTCGACTGGACCGGCCCCGCGCCGTACCGCCCCGCCGTTTAGCCGGAAGCCGTAGGTCCTGCACACCGACCGAAATAGTGGAGGTCCCGGCGAAGGCCGGGACCCATTATTCAACTGCCCGTGGGACTGCCGGATGGATCCCGGGTAAGAGGCTTTCTCGCGTGCGCCGATCACGGGCCGGGCGCAAGGATCAGCTTCTTAACCTCCCATTAAGATTACTCGGGGATTAATTGCAGTGCGCGGCGGGTGCGCGCTCCACTCCTCCCGCCGACCTACCGAGGCGACCGGGTCCAAGGATGATCCGGGGGGGCATTCATCCTGGGCCCGGGCGTTCGGGTGATCTGATGAACAGCCTTTAAGGGCCGTATGGGAATTTGTCAGGAAATGGGAGCCAACGCATGATTGACCCCGCTTACTCAGATGACGAAATCCACCAGTTGCTCCGGCAAGTCCTGGGTGACGAGAAACCCGCTCCGACTCCTACCATACCGAAGCCGCGGTCGATGTCGCGGGCAGACGTCTCGCGTGAACTCTCAATTGACGAGATCCTAAAAAAAATCGAGCGCGGAATCGCAGGCGGACACTAGACTAACACGCTGCGGAGTCCGTACACGCGCGCAAGCCGATTCCGGCTGTGGGGTAGCCGCCGGCATCGAACAGGCGGTCAAGCGGCCACGGCGCGGGCAGGACTACGTTCCATTTCAGGCTCCGGCCCCAGCCTGCGGCTTTAACCAAAGATTTAACAGGCCCTTTCTATTCTCCGGCGCATGGCCGTAAGGATGCACTCATCCAGACGTGCACCGCGCCGCGTCGACGAGAAATTGCTGCAGTCCTACGCGCATGAAGCGGCTCGTCTACGGGAGCACGCTGCGAGCACAACAACCGCCCGGATTAGGGCGCGGTTGTTGGAAGAGGCGGCAAGCCAGGAGCGGCTTGCCAGCGAGGTAAATGCGGGCCAAACCGGTTTCGTCACGCCAGCTCGATAGAAAACTCAGCCCCGGGTTACCCAAGGCCACTAATTTCCGAGCCCGAGCTGAAACCGGCCGCCGAAACTACGTCATCGGCCGCACCTAGTGGTCCAATTCTGACACTTGATACCCATTCCACAGGTCCGCTCCGGGCGAGCCCGGAGCCATCACATGTTCGAGGCGATCTCTAGGAAGAAGCCGAACGCGGCGACTTCGCTGATGCCCTCGGCCGCTATGATGGAGCCAACGTCGATAACTTTTACACCCTTTCGAGTGGCTGGCGCCTAACCAATTGGTATCCCTCTACGGCCTATTGGTATGATTTTTGTTCGAAGGGCAAAAGGGTTCACGTTCCGCGCAACCCTAAAGGGAGGATCGAATAAGATCAATGCGGCGATTTGGCAACACGATCGTGTGGGGGATCGGAGCTTGGATCGCGCTGGCGGGTGTAGCACGGGCGACGCCAATTACAGATCCCACCTTTTATGAGATTGCCGAAGTAACGACAGGCAATCCCCCCTCGACACAAACGATTGACGCTTGCGGCAGCGGCAACGGGTGTCCTGGCGCCGGCGCTGTTATCGAGGGCAGCACTGCTTTAGGCGCTACCGCAACCGGGACCGTCATCTCAACAGCCTCGACGCCCCTGACGGCGTCGGCCTCCGTTTCCAGTACCGGCCGCACCTACGCGCAAGGAAACGGAGGTGCTGTCTACTACTTCGAATGGTCTGGGCCGGCGGGGACAGCGGGTTCGATTCCGACCTTTATCGATCTCATTCTGAATGTGACCGCGTCTGCTGCTGCTAATGATATCTGGGCTCGCGCGTCGGCGATCGCCGACTTTGAGCTCGATGCCAACGGCTCCACCATCAATCCAACTAACGCTCTTAACACCTCCATAAGTTGTTACGAAGGAGGGTACTACATTCACAATGGAAGTAATGACATCTGTGGAAGCGACAATTTCACCGGCACGCTGATCTATGACTTAAGCCCAAATGTAGTCTACAGCATAACGCTTGACGCGTTGGCTATTACGGATGGATATAACGGTCTCTCGAGCGGCGCAACCACCACAATGTCGGCGTCGGCTTCCGCCGATCCGCACATCTACCTCGATCCAGGCTACATCAATCCGGGCTACCAGCTCGTGCTGAGCGACGGCATCGACAATCAAGTAGGCGGCCCAGGCGGCCCCCAGAGCGTTCCCGAACCGGCCAGCCTAACACTACTTGCCACGGGATTAGCCACGCTCGGTTTGGTGCGCCGCCGGCGCAGGACTAAATCACCCGGCCAGAGCGAAGTTACGGCTCGGTAGTGAGGGTGTAGGTCCGTTTTTAACGCGTGGGCATCGCGGGCCGAGCCATCGTCGGGCAATCCGCACCCTCAGTCACTCCCGCCCTGCCTCAACTTTGCAGGGCGGGGTTATCAAGAACAATTGTCCACCGTGACGAATGCAGCGGAGGAGTTGCCACCGCACCGCCGGCGGACCTTCACGACGGCGTTGGCCGGAGTTGTTCGGGCTGCCCCAGGGACACCGCCCGGCTTGTCCCCCTCCGCGCGCGATCGCATGCGCGAAGATCATGCCGCGGCCGCTTCAGGCTGGGTCGATCTTGGCAATTCTGCGCGTGTTCCGCAGATCGCGGGCCTCGCTGACGAGGGCGAGGGCTACGGGAGAACTGAGGCCGGGACGACCCCCACGACCTACGGTTCGATGGCCGGGATGAGCCACGAAACCGGCATGCAGATGGATCATGGCTCGATGGCCGGTATGAACCACGGCTCGACGAGCGGCATGCAGATGAACCATGGCGCGATGCCGGGATGAGACGTGGTTCCAAGGGAAGGATGGCTGAGAATCACGACTCCATGCCGGGTATGAGCCACGGCTCGACGAGCGGCATGCAGGCGGCCCATTCCCGCCACGCGCATGCGCAAGGCACCGGTACGGTCAATTCGGTCGATGCCGCCACCCACAAGGTCAGTGTCAGTCACGGGCCAATTTCGGCAATCGGCCTTCCCGCGATGACGATGGATTTCGCGGTCGCCCCCTCGGTCGATTTGCAGACCGTGAAGCCCGGCACCCGCGTCAACTTCACGTTGGAGCACGGCGAAGGCGGCATGTATGTGATCCAGTCGATGAAACCTAGGGGCGGGGGGCGGCAATGACCCAGGATAACTCTCTGAATCGCCGCCGCTTTGTACAGGGGGTGGCGGCTGCCGGTGCGCTTGCCTCTGCTTGGCCGGTGGGCCGGGCGATTGCCGCGACCCGGCTGCCGGTCCTGAGCGGGACGGAGTTCCAGCTTGAGATCGGCCCGATGCCCGTGAACATCACGGGTCGAGCACGGACCGCGACCGCGATCAACGGCCAGCTTCCCGCGCCCATCCTGCGCTGGCGCGAGGGCGACACAATAACCCTGGCGGTCACCAACCGGCTCTCCGATCCGACCTCGATCCATTGGCACGGCATCCGCGCACCCTCGCCGATGAACGGCGTGCCCGGCTTGAGCTTCGCCGGCATTCCGCCCAGCCAGACATTTGTCTACCGCTTCCAGATCCACCAAAGCGGGACTTGCTGGTACCACAGTCATTCCGCCTTCCAGGAACAGACCGGGATGTATGGGCCGATAATCATCGAACCGAAAGGCGGCTACGCGTGTTCGTTCGACCGCGATTACGTCGTGCTGTTGTCGGATTGGAGCGACGAAAGTCCCGACAGCATCCTCAGCAATCTCAAGCTCCAGAGCGACTACTACAATTTCCACTCGCGGACGCTCGGAACGTTCATCGATGACGTGAACCGCAAAGGTCTCAGCGAGACTGTTTCGGATCGGCTGATGTGGGGCCAAATGCGGATGAGTCCGACCGACATTCTCGACGTGTCTGGGTCTACCTACACCTACCTGATAAACGGGGAGCCGTCGGCCTCAAACTGGACGGCTCTGTTCCGGCCCGGCGAGCGGGTGCGACTACGATTCATCAACGGCTCGTCGATGAGCATCTTCGATGTGCGCATTCCCGACCTTCCGATGAGTGTCGTGCAGTCCGATGGTAATGACCTGCAACCCGTCACGGTGGACGAGTTCCGCATCGGCGTGGCTGAGACCTACGACGTAATCGTGCAGCCACGCTAGGCCCGCGCTTACACGATCTTCGCCCAGGTCGAAGACCGCACAGGTTTCGCTCGGGGGACGCTCGCGCCGCGCGCCGGTATGACAGCCACCATTCCGCCGATGGACCCCCGACCAATGCGCTCGATGAAGGACATGGGCATGGAGCACGGGTCGATGGGCGGTGTGCAGATGGATCACGGCTCGATGCCTGGGATGAGCCAGCCCGCGCCGGGCAGGACGCAGCCGATGAACCACGGTTCAATGAGCGGCATGCAAATGGACCAGGGCTCGATGCCGGCTACGCGCGGCTCGACGGGTCACGAAGGCATGCCAGGAATGGCGAGCATGGCCGACCAGGGAGCGGCAGCCAAGCTCGAAGGCAAGGTCGACGTCGATAACGTCGCAATGTCACCGAGCGAGCGCCTGAATGAGCCCGGCGAGGGCTTCCCCGAGGGGCGGCGCGTGCTCCGCTATACCGATCTACGCGCCCTCAAGCGCGGCAACGACCCCAGGCAGCCCGAGCGCGAGATCGTCCTGCATTTGACCGGCAACATGGACCGCTTCATGTGGGGGTTCGACGGCAAGAAGTTCTCGGAGGCCGGGCCAATCGAACTCAAACGCGGCGAGCGGGTGCGCTTCACCCTGATCAACGACACGATGATGGAGCACCCGATGCATCTACACGGGCTGTGGAGCGAACTCGACAACGGGCACGGTGAATACCGGCCCTACAAGCACACCATCATCGTGAAACCCGGCGAGAAGCTGAGTTTTCTGGTCAACGCCGACGAGCCGGGTCGCTGGGCCTTTCACTGCCATCTTCTCTACCACATGGAGGCGGGCATGTTCCGGGAGGTTCACGTCGCATGACTTCCCCCCTCCGCATCCTGCTTCATGCGATCTGTACGCTAATCGGCGTTGCAAGCGCTGCAAGCGCACAGGTTCCCTCCGCGCCCGATCAACCAGTGCCCGCCGGAACAAGCGAAGCTGTTCAGCCGGTCATGGACCGGACAATCCTCGTGCATGGAATACTCGATCAGTTCGAGGGCCGCACCGATGGCCGGACACCGGATTTTCGCTGGTCAGGGGAAGGCTGGATCGGGACCGATTACGATAAGTTTTGGGTCAAGACCGAGGGCTTCCGAAGAAACAATGGCAGCGTCGATGACGGTCAGCACG
>Ga0209488_10004677_pt1 | contig 10632 bp, 10 predicted proteins | sample Rivendell_Oct201_8_FD_188349 | JGI IMG/M metagenome (GOLD analysis project Ga0209488, IMG submission 188349) | Vadose zone soil microbial communities from the Eel River Critical Zone Observatory, Northern California, USA -... | ecosystem: Environmental > Terrestrial > Soil > Vadose zone >... | reverse complement strand
GCTCATACCCGCCGCCTGAGCGCGCGTCGCCGGCGGTGCGTCTCCGGGCTCACGCGAAGCGGGATCTTGCCGCTGTAGGGCCGGTCCGGCGGCTCGCCGCGCTGCGCACAAAAGGCGAGGTAGTCATCGATGCTGTCGCGAAAGGCCTGTTCGACTTCGGCGAATGTCGCGCCCTGGCCCCGGTAAGGAAATCCCGAACCGCGCGCACCATGCCCCGCCGGGTTTCGGGACCCGGGTGCGGCCGATGGAACACGGCCCGCACTCCGCCGAGCGCCAGCGACTTCGACACGAAAACGCAGGGCAAGCTCGCCCGCAGCCGCGAATTGACCTTTTGGCGCAGCACAAAACGCTTATGCACTGTTAAATTAAACTCCTCCACCGGTCGATCTTGTAATCACAGATTGACACCCACCCGAGGACGTGGAGTAGTGACGCGTTGTAATGCCTCGATGCGCTCCAAATCGTGATGCGCAAGGCGGAAATCCGCCGCAAAGCGAGTTCAACATCGGAGGAGTCCAATCATGCCGCTCGATGTCGCCGTAGCCCCTAAAACCCTGACCTCGACGCTCCATTACCTGAAACGCGGCACAGAGAAGCCGGCCTCGTACCGCATCGAGCCACCGCCCGGCATAGCGCGCTGGAACGGCATCGACGATCCGCACGACGTCACAATCGAGGACGCGCGCGGCCGTGAAGCGGAGTTCACGCTCGATCGCAACGGTTTCGCCTTGGTCAGGGCGACGACTGCGGTCGCCGATTTTTATTCGCCCGAGGAGATCAAGCGCGTCTACTACCCGGAAGTCGAGCGCCTGCTGGGCGACAAACTGGGCGCCAGCCGCGTCTTCGTCTTCGACCACAACGTGCGCAACGCCACGCGGGAGGGCCTGGCCGTGCCCTCGCGGCACGTGCACAACGACCATACGGTGAACTCGGCGCCGCGCCGGGTGCGCGACCATCTCGGCGCCGACGCGGAAGAGCTCTTGAAGCACCGGTTCGGCATCGTCAACGTGTGGCGCCCGATCAGGGGGCCGGTGCAGGATTCCCCACTGGCGCTGTGCGACGCGCGCAGCTTCACCGACGACGATTTGATCGCCAGCGAGCTCGTCTACGCCCATGTGCGGGGCGAAACCTCACGGGTCGCCTACAACCCGACGCACCGCTGGTACTATTTCTCGGACATGCAGCCCGATGAGGTGCTGTTCATCCGAGTGCACGACAGCGCCAATGACGGCCGCGCCCGGCTGTCGTTCCACACCTCCTTCGACAACCCGCTGACCCCCAGCGCGCCACCGCGGGAAAGCATCGAGGTGCGCACCTTGGTATTCTTTCCGCCGGCTGCCTGACCGCGTTCTCTTGACGGGGCCGCCTTGTTCCGAGGGCATTCGGGGCAAGGCGGCAGGCGGCAAAGACAAGCTTGAAGAAAGATTTGTCGGTCCTGCCGGAGCTGCGCGGGGCGGCCGGTCAGCACAGAGGGCGACAAACGCCTGTACCGCGTTCGGTGGCGGCCCGAACATTGTCTGTCATCTCGGTGCGCCAACGATCCGGGAACCGCGCCGCGACCCGGGCCGCGGCCGCCGCGGTCAGCGTACCCATAATGATGCGGAGGGTGCCGAGATCGTAGGGCGCGGATGCCAGGGTAACCTCGCACGCCACCTCGCCATACTCGCGTCAAGATCGAAGCGTATCGTGCGCGGCAGAATGAGGGGGCGGGTCCGCGGTTCGAACTTTCTCCCTGCCAGCCTCCCTGAGAGCCTCGCGGACGGTACGCTAAGGGGTTGATCGCCCACAGCTTATCGGCGATGGCCTCGGCCCGGATGCGATTTTCTCCCTGAGTCCTCCCTCAGAGCAGGGAGAAAATGACCCAACCGAGCTCCCTGCTCGGCCGATGGTGGCAAAGCCCTCGGCGCACGCGCTAGAATGCGACGACAAAGCGGAGGACGACCTGATGCAGTACAAAAGAATATCGGCCGATTGCCACCTCGACCTGCCGTGGTTGCCGGCGGAGCTGTTCGTCTCGGAGGCAAAACGCGAGCTGAAGGACCGCATGCCCTTTGTCGAGGACGGCCCCGACGGGCCGCGCTGGATCACCAAGGCCGGGGTCGAGATGGGTCTCGTCGGCGGCACCGGCTCGGTCGGCGGGAAATTCGTCCCGGGCCAGAACTACCGTGTCGACAAGATGGCCGAGACCGGCCTCTATGAAGACGGCAAGAGGGGCGTGCGCCGTCCCGGCGACCCCGATCAACGGATCAAGGACATGAACCGGGACGGGGTCGACGCCGAGATCATCTTCGGCATCCTCGGCGTCGCCTCGCGGGTCCGCGACCCCGAAGCGGCCAATGAGATGCTGCGCGTCTACAACGACTGGCTCAAGGATTTCTGCAGCCATTACCCCGACCGCCAGATCGGTCTTGCTTGTCTGCCCTATGGCGACATCGACGCTGCCGTGACGGAGGTCAAGCGCGTCGCCCGGCTCGGGCTCAAGGGCCTCGAGCTCTCCTGCTCCTGGGACATGGAGCCGATGTGGCACCCGGTATGGGAACCATTGTGGAAGGCGGTCAACGAGGTCCAGCTGCCGCTCCACTTCCACACCTTCCCGACGACCTCGCCGAAGGCGCGCGAGATGGCCTCCGGCCAGACCCGCCGCGCCGCGCAGTTCACCGGGGTGGCCGGGTTCCAGATGAACCTGATCAACATCATCGCCGCGATCATCGGTGCGGGTGTGCTCGAGCGCTATCCGAACCTGCGCATCGGGTTGGGCGAGAGCGGCATCGGCTGGCTGCCCTACGCGCTCGACCGGATGGACTTCGAGTACGAGGACCGCTTTCGCGACCTGATGAAGCTGAAGCCGAGCGAATATTGGCGGCGGCAATGCCGGGCGACGTTTCAATTCGACCGGATCGGTGCCAAGCTGGTCGAGGATATGGGCGTCGAGACCTTGATGTGGGGCTCCGATTATCCGCATCCCGACGGGGTGTGGCCGGAATCCTCGAAATATATCGAGGAGCAGTTCGCCGGACTGTCCCCGGAAGTCGTCCACAAGATCACCTGCGAAAATGCCGGCAAGTTCTACGGTCTGATCAACTGAGGCTCGGCGAGCTGGTCAGGTTGTGTCTCAGGAGCATGTCCCGCCTCACAACTCGCAGAACCCACTGATGCTGACAGCACCTCGCGAGCGCGTCTTGGACGGGTGCGCCGCGGCTCGCGTCGAGTGAGCACCGCCGACGAGGTCTGCTCAGCGGCCGGCACGGCGGCGGGCGACTGATGGTCGGCGACACCGCGACACCTCTCGGACGAGTCGCGGCAATCCAAGAACGGCCGCGGCGGAGACTGACTTGGCCGTTGCGTGGGCTTCTTGCTGCTTCGCTTGCCGTGCCGCTCTTGTTGCTGGCGATCGCCGCCTGGCAGAATTTTCGATTGGTTCGGTATCAAGCAGAAGAACGGATCAGGATCGAGGCCGGCGAACTGCACCAGCATGCGCTGAATACACTCAAGACCTACGCCATCGTGCTCGCCTGGATCGATGGCCGCACCCGCGGGCTCTCTTGGGACCGGATCGAGCACGACGAGGAGCTGCAGCGGTTCCTGTCGGATCTCGAAACATTGCCGCAGATCGACGAAGTCTGGATGGCCGATGCCGCCGGGCACCCCCGTGTCAGCGGCCGCCCTTCCGCGATGCCGCCGATCAACATCTCCGAACGCGACTGCTTTGCCGCCGAAGCAGAGCAGGATGTCGGCATCTTTGTCGGACGCGAGCAGATCGGGGCGCTGATCCAGGCCCCCGAATTCGACATCTGCCAGCGTCGGTCGACGCCAGACAAGAGCTTTGACGGGATCATAACCGTCTCCGCCCGACCGGCTTTTTTCAGCGAATTCTACCGCACCGTGTCGCAAGACAAGCGCTTCGCTGCTTCGCTGGTGCGCAGCGATGGTTCTATCCTGGTGCGTTATCCGGCATTGCCGGATGCGCGGGTTCTGCCGCGGGATAGCCCCTTTATGCAAGCGATTGCGGCCACGCCGGACCGCGGCTTGTTCTGGGGTAGGGGAGAGACGGACGGGACCGAACGCTTCTTTGCCTATCAGCGCATCGAGGGTTTCCCGCTCTATGTCACCTACGGCATCCCGCGACAGGACGTGCTCACATCGTGGCTCGCCAATCTAGTCAATTACTCGCTGTTTGCGGTGCCTGCCTCGCTCGCGCTGTTCGGGATGACGCTGCTCGCCGTCCGGCAAATCCAGCGGCACACGATCGCCAGCTGGCGCTGGCGCACCACGGCGCGGCGTCTGAGGCGCGAGATGGGCCGGCGAGCCCAGGCCGAGGCCGAGCTCCGTCAGGCGCAGAAGATGGAGGCGCTCGGCCAGTTGACGGGCGGGGTCGCGCACGACTTCAACAATCTGCTGACTGTATTGCAGGGTGCTCTCGAAATGCTCAGCGGGCGGCAGATGAATGATCAGTTGCAGTCCCGGGTCGATATGGCGTTGCGCACGGTCGAGCGCGGCGAAAGGTTGACCGGGCAGCTGCTCGCTTTCGCCCGGCGACAGCCGCTGATGATGGCGACGATCGATCTGAATGCCCAGCTGCGCCGGATGACCGAGCTGCTCGCCCGGACGGTCGGCAGCGGCGTCGTGATTCACACCGATCTTGCACCCGATTTGTGGCCGGCGAATGCCGATGCTACTCAGCTCGAGCTCGCGGTGATCAACCTCGTCCTCAACGCTCGCGATGCCATGCCGAACGGCGGCGAACTCGTCATTCGGACCTTCAAAGAAACCTCGCCCTTGCAGGCGGTGCCGCGGCTGCCGGCAAACGACGGGGAATTTGTTGGCCTGGAGATCTCCGACACCGGGATCGGAATGCCGCCCGAGGTGGCCGCCCGCGCATTCGAGCCGTTCTTCACGACCAAAGAAGCCGGTCGAGGCACCGGTCTCGGGCTGAGCATGGTGTACGGCTTTGCCCGACAATCGGGCGGATCGGTCTCGATTCGCTCCCAAGTCGGCATCGGCACCACGGTGAGATTGTTATTGCCGAGAAGCCGGCCGGCACCGGAGCCCGATCGGGCTGGTGCGACGGACTTGCCCCAGAGCACTTCAGCATGAAACTGTGCGGGTTTGGGAGCGGCACCGCGTCCGAGCGGCAAGGCGCCGCCTGACGGACACAGTTGGAGGGAAGGAGATGCGCATCGTCATCGTCGGTCAGCAGGCCTTTGGCAAGGCCGTGCTCGAGGCCTTCACTGAGCGCGGGGACGAGGTCGCCGGTGTTTTTGCGGCACCTGAACGGCCGGGGGCCAGACCCGACCCACTGGTCGCCGCGGCGCAGGAACGCGGGCTGATGGTCCACCGCTTTGCCAAATATTCGAGCGAGGAGGCCCAGAGCGCGCTTGCCGACCTCAAAGCGGATCTCGGGGTGATGGCCTATGTTCTCTTGTTCGCTCCGCCCGAGTTCTGCGCGATACCAAAGCACGGCATGATCCAATTTCATCCATCGCTGCTGCCGCTCCATCGCGGGGCTTCCTCGATCCCGTGGGCGATCATCCGTGGGCGGATCGAGACTGGGCTGTCGATCTTTCGCCCGACACCTGGGCTCGACGAAGGGCCGGTCATCTTGCAAAAGCGGGTTGTGATCGGCCCCGACGATACCGCCGGATCGCTCTATTTCGACAAGATTTTCCCGCTCGGCGTTTCGGCGTTGGTCGAGGCCGCCGATCTCGTCGTTTCCGGTCGCGCGACCGAGAGCACCCAGGATGAGAGTCGGGCGACCTACGAGGGCTGGGTGCGCGAAGCCGAGTCGCACATCAACTGGGCAAACCATGTCGATTTCGTCTACGACTTGATCCGCGGCTGCAACCCTGCACCCGGCGCCTGGACGACCTTCGGCGAGCAAAAACTCTACTTGTTCGACGCACGCAAGATCGCGGCTCAGACCTTTGGCATGGTGCGCGGGCGCAAGATTGGCGAGGTTGTCTCGGGCGGCGACCAAGGGATGAGAATCCTCGCCCAAGGCGGCTTTATCGAGGTATCGCGGGTGCGCCTCGATGATGGTCCGAAAATCAAATCGACCGAAGCGGGCGTCGCCGAGGGGACGATCCTCGGCGGCTAGCGGAGCGGCTGCGCTCTGCCTTAACCGAGAGGTCAGGGCGCAGCGTGCGGTAGATCGCGATGTAGTGGGCCGCCGCGGCGGCCCAGCTGAAGTCGCGTGTCATTGCGCGACGCATCATACGCTGCCAGCTCTCCCGCTCACGAAATAGCGCGACGGCACGTCCGACCGCCGATATCAGGCCTTGCGGAGTTTCGTCGTCGAAAGCGAACCCGGTAGCGGCGCCGTCCGACAGGCTCGTCGGTGTTGCGTCAACCACAGTGTCGGCAAGCCCGCCGACCCGCCGAACCAGTGGCACGGAGCCATAACGCAACGCATAGAGCTGTGTCAGGCCGCAAGGCTCGAAGCGCGAGGGTACGAGGATCACGTCGGAGCCGCCGATGATCAGATGTGCCAGGCTTTCATCGTAGTCGATTTGGGCCGCGACCCGTCCTTGGTACTGCGCGGCCGCCACCGTAAAGCCTTGCTCGAGATCGCCATCACCCGTGCCGAGCAAGGCGAGCTGGCCGCCGGGTGCGAGGATGGCGGGCAGCCCGGCGAGAACCAGATCGAGGCCCTTCTGCGGGATGAGGCGGCTCACCACGCCGAACAGCGGCGCGTCTGCGAGCGGCTCGAGCCCGAGGCGGTGCTGCAGAGCGGCCTTCGCCGCCTTTTTGCCCGAGGCTGCGTCCTCGATCCCGTAGGGCCGCGGCAGGGCAGCATCGTGCCGAGGATCCCAGATGCCGGTATCGACGCCATTCAAGATCCCGGCTAATGCGTCGGAGCGGCTGCGCAGCAATCCATCGAGACCCCAGCCAAAGTCCGGCGTCTGAATCTCGCGGGCATAGGTGGGACTCACCGTGGCGAGACGATCCCCATAGTACAGGCCAGCCTTTATGAACGACACCATGCCGAAGAACTCGACCCCGTTGACCGAGAAGAACCCTGGCGGCAAGGCCAATTCCGGAAAGACCTCGGCGGGAAAGAGCCCTCGATAGGCGAGGTTGTGCACCGTAAAAACCGTCGGAACATGCCCTGCCTCAGGACCGCTCGCCGCGAGATAGGCGGGGGCGAGGCCGACGTGCCAGTCGTGACCGTGCAGGAGGTCTGGGCGCCAATTCGGATCGGCGCCGCGCGCCAGCTCTGCCGCCGCCCAGCCGAGCAAGGCGAAACGGCGATAATTATCGGGCCAATCGCTACCGTCCGGCCCGGCGTAAGGGTTGCCCGGCCGATCATAGAAGACCGGATGGTCGACGAGATAGGCGAGGCTGTCGCTACCGGGCAGTCGTGCCAGACCCACCCGCACCCGTTCGGCGGCGAAGGGCGTCGCCAGCCGAGCAACATCGGTGAGACCCGGGAAGCCATCGAGAAAGCCGCGAAAGCCGGGCAGCAGCAGGCGGACATCGATGCCCCCGGCGATCAACGCCGGCGGCAGTGCCGCGGCGACATCGCCGAGCCCGCCCGACTTGACCCAAGGGTAGAGCTCGGCCGTGATGTAGAGGACACGCATCGAGGTCAGAGGGAACGATGCCTATTGATACGCTTACCCGCATCAAGCAACAGATGCTGCCCTTTGCCGAGCTGCTCGGCATCACGTTCGTCAGCGCTTCGCCGGACAAAATCGTCGCCGAGATGACCGTGCGCGATGATCTCTGCACCCGCCCCGCGGTCCTGCATGGGGGTGCGATCATGGCGTTTGCCGACACACTCGGCGCCACCGGCACGATCGTCAATCTGCCGGAGGGTGCCGGAACGACGACGATCGAGAGCAAGACCAACTTCGTCGCACCGGCGCCAGTCGGAACAACGGTCGTCGGCGAGGCGACCCCGGTTCACCGCGGCCGGCGCACGATGATATGGCAGACCCGCGTCTCGACCCCGGAAGGTCGGCTGGTCGCGCTCGTCACCCAGACCCAGCTCGTTCTCTGAGCCCGGTGTCAGAGAAAGTCGCGCACCCGCTCGAGCTCATCGAGCGCGCCGCCCGGCGAGACGACGAGCACCTCGTCGAAGCCCAGCAGCTCGATCCGCTTCAGCCGCACCCGCGCTTCGTCCGGCGAACAGACCAGCGAGACCGTCGCCCGCTCGGCAAGGCTACCAGGTTCCGGCTTGTTTCTGAGATCGACCAGGACATTGGCGAGGACGGCATTGGTGCCGCCGGCTTCGCGATATAGGCGCATCCCTGCCTCGAGGTCTTCCCAGCTGCTGTAGAGGCCGGAGGCGACCCAACCCGCGCACTGCCTTGCGGCATAGGCGATCCAGCGCGGGTTGCGCCAAGCCCCGAGCAGCACCGGCGGCCCGCCTTCGCAACCCGGCCAGGGTGACAATACGCCGCCATTGACCGGCTCGCCGCTCCAGGCGCGGCGCATGACCTCGAGCGAACGCATCAGGGTGCGGAAGCGCTGCTCGTAATCGGCTCCGAGGAGGTCGAAATCGGCGCGCGTCGAGCCGCTGCCGACACCGAGGCGGAGCCGACCGCCGGACAGGGCCTGGACCGACTGCACGCGATGGGCCAGCTCTATTGGATGGCGAAGCGACACCTGTAGCACCGCCGTGCCGAGCTCGACCCGCGGGGTGGCGACGCTGAGCGCGCCGAGGACGACGAGCGGATCCAGCGTGGGCCGCCCACGCCCGACAGAGTCGGTCACCCAAATCCCGGGAAAGCCGCGCCTCTCGATCTGCCGAGCATATTCGACGATGCGATGGAGCGAACGGCCGCGCGGTTCCCCCTCCGGCCGCATAAAGGTCACGACACTCAGTCTCATGACCACCCGCCGGGCGAAAATTTCGCCGTCACCAAATCCTCTTTTCTCAACCGATCGATGATCCATCGACAATGCACCACATTGGCCGCGGTGGCCAACAACCGATTGCTCAAGTGCCCACCGCCCGGAGCTGGGGCCACCAGCACCGGTGGAACAAATCGGAAATTTCCGTGATGTTCGTCCCGCTATCCCGCGGCAAGTTCTCGTGGCTGCCTGGTCTGAGAAAAGCGAGGGTTGGGTGTTGCAGCGTCGCGGCCGGAGATTCTTCGCAGAAGCCCTAGGAATCTCCGCAATTGCGGCGGGCGAAGGGGCGGGACAGATATGCGGAGATGATGCGATCAGGAGGCTTCGCGATGATCCGCAACCGAGAGAAGCCGATCGACCCCATGCCGACGATGTCGCCCGGTGAGTATGAAGCCGCGGTCGCCGCATTCATCCGCAATAAGGGCATCACGCGCTGCCCGACCGCCTGCCTCGCCCGTACGCAAGCCTCGGTTCCGGCTGCTGACCGCGCGGCACTCGAACGCTACGAGGCCGGGCGCGAGCAGTCGCGGCGGGAGAGCCTCGCCGCTGTCGCGCGGTCGATCGGGGTTTTCCCGACGCCGCCGAATGCGTGTTGACGGTGATGCCTGCTAACCAACGATCTGCGGAACTAGCAGGAACAGATCGGTGTCGCCCGTCTCTTGGCCCGCGGCGGTCAGCATCGCATGCGCCTGCCCGCGATGATGGGTCTGGTGATTGAAGAAATGGGACACCAATAGCCCTTTGCGGGCAGTTATCTCGCGATTGGCGGCGCCGCTGAACCAGGTCAGGTCTTCGGCGAGCCATCCATCATCGACCTTGGCGGCCCAGCCGGAGATGTCGGCGTCGGCCTTCTCGCGCTCGGCCCTTAGTAGGGCAAAGTCCTCGATCATGCCCGCGCTCTCTTTGATCGGGGTGGTCGGCCTCGGCCAGTTGTCGAAACGCGACATCCACTGCTGGTCGCCCCACAGAATGTGGGTCAGGGTGCCGTGGATCGAGCCCCAGAACGCCCCGCGCGGCTCCCGGCGCTCGGCATCGGTGAGGCGCGCGGCGGCGCCGTAGAGCCGGCGGTTCATCTCGGCATTGTATTCGGCCATCGTGCGGATGTAGGCGGGGGTGATCATGGGGGCTCCTGAGGCGAATCGTAGAATGCAAGTTCAGCGGCCCTTGAACGGCCCAGGTTGGCGCTTTTCGGCAAAGGCCCGAGCGGCCTCGTGAAAGTCCTCGCTGAGGTAGAGCTTTAGGGGTGCGGTCTGCATCATGACCTCGCGCTCGAGCTGCTCCATGTACCAGCGGCGGGTGCGCACTGTCGCCCGCACCGAGAGCGGCGGGTTCTTCGCGACCTCCGCGGCAAGCTCGTGCGCGGCTTGGAGGCACTGCCCCTCGGGGGCCACTCGATTGATCATCCCTGCGGAAAAAGCCTCCTCGGCGGTGAAGAAGCGGCCAGTCAGCGCCACCTCGTTGGCGAAGGCGGCCCCGCCGCGTAAGTTCAGCAACGCCCAGTATTTGGAGCCCCCGAGGCCTCGCGAGGTCTCGGTCACCTGGAATTTGGTGCCGGCCTCGGCAACGATCAGGTCGCACTCCAGCACGATGCCGAGGGCCAAGCCCATTGCATAGCCGTGGGGTGCCGCAATCACCGGCTTCCAGTTGACCGACCGCGTCAACAGATCGGCGGAATTGGCGCCCCAGCCCTGCGGCCCGCCATGCTCTTCGAATTCCTCGCGCTTGCGCAATTGGCGCTGATGGACGTCGGCGCCGCTGGAAAAAGCGCGGCCCTTG
>Ga0209488_10004676_pt1 | contig 10634 bp, 7 predicted proteins | sample Rivendell_Oct201_8_FD_188349 | JGI IMG/M metagenome (GOLD analysis project Ga0209488, IMG submission 188349) | Vadose zone soil microbial communities from the Eel River Critical Zone Observatory, Northern California, USA -... | ecosystem: Environmental > Terrestrial > Soil > Vadose zone >... | reverse complement strand
CAAGCGCCGGGCCTTCGACGTCCTGCTCGTGGATCTCTACATGTCACAGGTCGACGGGCTCGCACTGCTGCGAGCCGCGCTCGGAACCAATCACGACACGATCGTGATCGTGATGACGGGGAATCCGAGCGTCGAATCGAGCGTCGAGGCCTTGCGACAGGGTGCCTTCGATTACCTCCCCAAGCCGTTTTCCGCGTCACACCTGCAGATTTTGATCGGGCGCGCGGTGCACACCCTGTTGGTCGCCCGCGAAACGCGTGAGCAGCAGGACACGCTCGATCGGGCGCAGGTGCAGACGGACAAGCTCACGCTGCTCGGCACCGCGCCGGCCTTTCGGCGAGCGATCGAGCTTGCCCGGAAGGTGGCGCCGACCGATGCCTCCGTTTTCATCACGGGAGAGAGCGGCAGCGGCAAGGAGATGATCGCGCAGTTCATTCACCACCATAGCCGCCGCTCCAGTCGTCCGTTCGTCGCCATTAACTGCGCGGCGCTGCCGGAAGGGCTGCTCGAATCCGAGATGTTCGGTCACCGCAAGGGCGCCTTCACTGGCGCGGTGCGGGACAAACCCGGGTTGCTCGAAGCCGCGCACGGCGGCACGCTGTTTCTCGACGAGCTCGTCGAAATGCCAAAATCGATCCAGGCCAAGCTCCTGCGCGTCATCCAGGATGGCGTGGTGCGCCGAGTCGGCAGTGAGACGACCGACGCGGTCGTGAACGTGCGCTTCATTGCCGCGACCAACGGCGATCCCGAAGCGGCCGTGAAGGCGGGCGAGATGCGGGAGGATCTGTACTACCGCCTACGGGTCGTGCCGATCAATGTGCCGGCCCTGCGCGAGCGACCCGAGGACATCCCGCTGCTCGCGGACTACTTCCTATCCACCTATTGGGTGCGCCATCGCCGGAAGGGCGCGCCGTTCCCCCGCTTGACTGACACGGCGCTGCGCGCGCTGTGCGGCTACAACTGGCGCGGCAACGTACGCGAGCTCCAGAACGTGATCGAACACGTCGCCGTGGTCGTGGAACCGGGCGCCGAGATCAGGCCCGAGGATCTGCATCTCATGGGCGACGTGCCGGCGACCGAGACTGGGGCGAATCCCGCGTCGCTGATCTCGACTCTGCTCGAGGAGAGTTATCACGCCGCCCGGGACCGAGTGATCGCCCAATTCGAGCGACAGTACCTGACCTGGCTCGTCAACCGGGCCAGCGGAAACATGTCGAAGGCGGCCCGCATCGCGGGCGTCGATCGGACCACACTGTACCGCCTGATGGAGCGCCACGGACTGCAGCGCAGCCCCACCGCGGGGTGGGTGGTTGAGCGTGAGCCCGGAGTGGCGGCGGGCGTGATGGACGCGCCGGTCGAGGTCGAGGCTGGCGACGCGGGCGGGCAGGCGGCGTGATACGCGGGGGCGTGTTGGATATGCGGACGAATACTGCCGAGCAGCTCGACTGGCCAGTCGTCACGACGGTCCAGCGGCCGGCTCCCGAACGAGAGCCGCAGGATCTCGAGGCTTGCCTGGCAGGCCCCAACGGGCTCGATCTGGTCGTGGAGCTCGCGCATGACCTGCGCTCCCCCCTCACCTCCATTCTTTTTCTCGCGGAAGCCCTGCAGCAGGGTCAGGGCGGTTCCGTGACCCCCGAGCAGGCTCGCCAGCTCGGGCTGATCTACAGCGCCGCGCTGTGCCTATGCGCGACCGCGAGCGACGTGTTGGAGCTCGCCCGCGGCGGCAACCGGCTGGTGGACCGCTCCCCCGCGCCGTTCTCGGTGGCCGACACGTTCGCGTCAGTCCGCAGCATGGTGCTGCCGATCGCCGAGGAGAAGGGGCTCGCCGTTCGCCTCGTTCACCCCGTACCCGAGCGTCGCGTGGGGCAGGCGCGGGGGTTGTCGCGCGTGCTCCTAAATCTCGCGACGAACGCGGTGAAGTTCACCGACACCGGCTACGTGGAGGTGGCGGCGCGACCGATTGGTACGAAGCGCCTCGAGTTCTCGGTCCGCGACACCGGGGCTGGGATCGACCCGGCGCTGCTGGGCACCTTGTACCAGCCGGTGCGGCCGGTGCCGACGGACGGGCGTCACCATTTCTCGAGCTCCGGCCTGGGCCTCGCGATTTGCCGCAAGCTCGCGACGGCCATGGGTACAGTGCTCCAGGTCGAAACCCGACCGAATTGGGGAACCCGATTCTACTTTGAGGTCGACTGTCCGCCAGCCAGTTCTGCTTCCTGAGTTCTGTCATCGCGGATCAGCGAGTCCACGAGGCCTGCCGTCGCCGAATGCAGCACCTCGGACGGCTCGCACAGTCCCGGTGACTCCCCAAGCAACGCCAGAAAGCGGTCGGCACGGAGAGGGTCCACCGGTAAGACGTCTCGGCTCCAGCGTGCCGCCCCGGGGCCTGCTGAAAGCGGTTCCGCCAAGGCGCGACCGTAGACATCCAGAGAGGGATCGTAGATGTAGTCGAGCTCGAGCCCACGCTGCGCGAAGTGGGCCACGATCTTGTCACGCTCCCGCACGAAGAGCGGCACTCGAAAGGGAGCCGTATCGGCGGGGATCGGAAGGTCCGGAGGCGTGAGCCCCAATTTTGAGAGTTTGCGGGCGCCGGCGAGCCGACGCCGGCGATTGTCTTCGAACGCCTCCAGGCGCCGCCGCGTCGCCCGCAGGCTCGAACGAAGTGGCCAGGTCCGGTACAGGTGGTTGTCGACCCGGACCCATTGATCAAAGCGGCCGAGCCCTCCCCCTTCCGTTTGAGCCTGGCGCACGGCCGCGGCTTCATAAGCCATCCGGCAGCCATCACGCTCGGGCCGGCGCGATACCAAGCGATCGCGAAGCCGAGCGAGCCACCTGCGTGGCCGAGTCGAAGCACCCACCGTGCTGAGGAGTGAACGCACCCGATGAGCGATCGCCACAGGAACGGGCCGATAGCGGATCTCCTCTGCGGCTCGGCGTTCCAGTGCCTGGCGCCTGGCAGCCTCTGTGAAAGTCAAGACGCCCCCGACTCCACCAACGTGCTTGGTCAAGCTGTAGGCGGCCACCCTCCCGAACTCCCCGATCCGTCGTCCGTCAAACCGTGTGTCGATCGCGTGTGCGGCGTCTTCGATGAGGACGAGGTTGTGTCGCTGACAGCGCTCGTCCAGCAGATCCATGCGGTCCGGGATACCGTAGAGGTTGGTCGTCAAGACCCCCCGCAACCCGGTCCAGGTTGCGGCGTCGATGGCGCTGGGATCGATGTTTCCGGTGCCGGGATCCACCGGACCGAGGACTGGGACGAGGCCCGCCGCCAGGACCGTGAAGAAGACCACATCGTCGTTCACCGGGGACATGAGCAGGCGATCCCCAGGCCGAAGCCACTCTCGAAAGGCGAGGTAGAGAGCCAAACGGCCCGACGGGAGATACAGCGCCTCGCGCGCGTACCGGCGAGCGAAGAATGCCTCGATTGCTCGCACCTCGTCGCTCATGGCCATGCGCTCCCGGGCGCGAGCCACGAAAGCCAAGCAGCGCTGGTGCTCACCAGCTTCGCCAGGCGTGCCACGACCTTGCGGGGCTCGAGCACCCAATCTTCGGCAACTTCCGCCATCTCCTTGGCAAAAAGTCGCTTGAAGTCCGAAATCCCGCCGAGCGGATCGCCGGAGCCCGTAGTGCCGGCCGTCACGCCGCCGAAGTCGAACCACGTCGCGCCTGCGCGCTTTGCCCAGGTGATGAGATCCCACATGAGCGGATACCCGATGTGCAGGCGACCCAGATCGCTTGGCCGTGACGAGGCGCCGGCGAAATAACTTGCGCTTTGCCCGTTCCACCATCCCCACGAGAAGCCGAGCAGGGCGTCTGGCCCTTCCCGGTCGGTTCGGAACAGGCCGACGAGCCGCGCAGCATCCGGGACGCGCCGCGACAGCTCGATGACGCCCGCCCAATCCCACAGCGCCTCGTAACGTCCACCGGTGCGAACCCGAGTTTCACGCGACAACGCCTCGAGGCGATCGCCCAGCCGGCAGTCGTCCACCACGCGCACCTGCACGGGATGTTGTTGCACCGAGCGGATCCCTCTCCGAGCGGATGCGCTGAACGACGCGAAGAGCTCGGTCTCGGTCGGCTGCAGGTCGAGTACGAGCGTCGTGCTCCAATTCAGCGTCGTGGGGGCCCGCACAAAGCCCGCGCCCGCGAGCAGTTCCCCGAGCCGAGAGCGTGTCTCGCGGTCACGCGAAAACACCTCGACCGTCAGGCGCAACACACGAGGTTCTCGATGCGCCACCTCCGTCAGGGCGTCGACGGCGGCGGCCCATAGACTCCGCGGCAGCGCCTCCCCGAACCGCTCGACCCGCAGCACGCGAAAACCCGGCACGGCACGACTCAGCCCGGCCTGAACGACGAAGGCCCCGGCGTAGGAGCCGTCGGGAGCGCGAAGAAGAACCCTCAGCGACTCGACGCCCTTTCGCGCCAACCTCCACCCCGCCCGATGGGGCAGCGCTAACCTGACGCCAGCGAGCGCCAGAGACCGCTCAAGTGCGTCCCCTTCGGCCGACTCGTCACGGAGTAGTTCGACACCAGAAGACAACCCGCTACGCCTCGCGGCACGAGTGAGAATCATTGTTACCTACGGTTCGCACAAGACGTGCCGTCCGGAGGCCTAGTTCTTGGAGCGGCTGCTGGGTCGCGATGTGGCGCGCCCACCACAGTGAGAGAGTTCGAGGCCTTGATACCTCCGCGCGCACCCGGGTTCTCGGTGGCGCGGTTCTGGGTGGATTTGAGAAAGCGCAGGACGGCGTCGACCGGATCGAGCCACCGTCGGTCGCCATCTGTTGCGTGCACGCGATACGGATTCGGCCGAGACGCCGGAGTCGGCCGCCCGTGCGCGGACGTCGCGACCGTTCCACACTCGCCGCCCGTGCGCCATAGGCGACGCCACGAAACGCAGCGGGACAACGAGCGATCGCTGCACGACAGGGCACGGTCGTGACGTGCGCACGCACACGGCATCGCGGCTCGGCGCGCGCACGGACTTTGCCATGTCTCCGATCCATGACGACGACGCTCACGCCGTACCGATCGACGCCCTCGGTCGTCCACGCGCCTTCGCTCGCACACGCGCGGCCGCTCTACCCCATCGATCGGGAGCGGTGGGGCCGACGCGTGATAAACATCCTGGTCGCGGCCATCGGCCTCGTGATCACGTCCCCGTTGGTGCTGTTGATCGCGGCGTTGATCAAGCTGACGTCGCGCGGACCCGTGTTCTTCGCGCAACCTCGCGTCGGGCTGGACCGGAGGGCGCTGACAGGCGCCGGCGGAAACACCCGACGCAATATCGACTTGGGCGGGACGCCCTTCACGATGTACAAGTTCCGCACAATGCGCCCGGCCGAGAAGCACGGGAAACAGGTGTGGGCGCAGGCTGACGACGAGCGCATTACGTCGATCGGCCGACTGTTGCGCACGTTCCGGCTGGACGAGCTGCCACAGCTGTACAACGTGCTGAAGGGCGACATGAACATCGTCGGGCCGCGCCCGGAACAGCCGGACATCTTCGTCTACCTGCGTGAGCAAATCGAAAGTTACCCGCGACGTCAGCGGGTGCGGCCCGGCATTACCGGCTGGGCCCAGATCAACCAAGGGTACGACACCTCGGTGGACGACGTGCGCCGCAAAGTCGCCTATGATCTCGAGTACATTCGACGCCAGTCGGCGCTCGAAGACCTGACGATCATGCTCCGCACCCTCCCCGTGATGCTGCTGCGTCGGGGCAGCCGGTAATCGCCTCTAGGCAGGCGTCGGGCGCCGCGACTCGCGGCGCGCGCGCCCGTGTACCAGCCGCGACAGCGCCGGGTAGAGGTCGCCCCCAACGGCCTTGAGCGCTTTCTTGAGATTCCACAACCAGAGCTGGCGCAGTCGCACGGCGAGCGCACCGGACGCAAGCGCCGCGGCCGCCTCGGCGGAGGCCCCGCGCCGCAGCACGTAGCGCCCGACGACGAGGCAGCCGTCCACGACGCTGCAACGCGCGGTGGGTTCGGATGTGAACAACGCGGTCAGGCCCGCAGCGGCGGCCGCTGCCGCGACGCGCCGCGAAAAAGCGCCGCCGGGTACCGAGGCGACCCGTACCGGCTCACCCAGCACGTCGGCCAGGATCTCCGCGCTCCGGCTCCACTCCTCGATGAGGCGGTCCCAGCCGCACCGCGCCATCCGCGTGGGATGAGAACACGAATGCGTACCGATCACGTGCCCCCGCTCCGCCAGCTCGCGCACCTGGGTCCGCCCGACAAAGCCCGGAGTCCCCAGGTAGTCAGTGGTGATGAAAAAGTGACCGCGCCACCCGGCGCGTTCGAGCAGGTCGGCGACGCAGCCGTACGCGCTCGCACCCCCGTCGTCGAAGGTGAGGAGGACCGGCGGCGGGTCGAGGGTGCCCTGGAGGAGGTCGTGTACCGTGCCACGCCGCGCGGCGACCGCGGATGCCGCTGCGAGATGCCCCTCGAAGTCGTGGCGCTCAAGCTTGTAGGTGGCGGACACGGGATCGGGGAAGCCGCTCGCGTCCCAGTCACCCCCCTCGACTACGTCATGATACAGTAGCGCAAGCGCTTTCACGACGGCGTCTCCACGCGCGAAATTTCCAGTGGCAGTACTTCGTCAACCATGGCTGACCCCAGGCGGCGGACGGACGGCCCGAGACGTCGAGCCGGGCCGCGCGTCCCGCGGCCACGTCGATCAACGCCTGACGGATGGCATCGAGGTTCTCCAGCACGACGCGACCCTGGATGACGAAGGGCGACTCCGCTACTTCGTCGTACGCGTACCCGAAGTAGCCGTACACCGGCCCGGTATCGACTCCTTCGTCGATCTGGAGCAACGTCGTCCCCACCTTCTGAAGGTCGTCGTTCGCGAGCGCCCAGAAGCAACCGTGGGCGTTGCGGTACTCCGGGCAGACCCCGGGGTGCAGCACGAACGTCCCCCCGGCAGGGAGTGCGAAGATCTCCCGTTTGAGGAGGCTCTTGCAGCGGGCGATCACGACGTCGGGCCCACACCGGCGGATGAACGCGCCCGCGTCGGCAGTGTTCGGGCTGGAGGTCACGAGGACGGGCGTCCGCGGGGAGAGCGGTGGGTAGACGGCGCACAGTCGCTTTAGCGCGCCCCTCTGCCACGCACGGTCCCCGGGGGCGAGCGCCAGCCGCTCGTACGCGCGGTAGGCGAGCACGTCCAGGAATCGCAGCGGCCCCACGCGGCTGACCTCACGCCGGATCCGCCGCCACAACCGCTGCTTCGGCTCCCGGACCTCGACGACACCGACCAGTTCCGAAAACGATCCCAGCCACCGAGCGAGCCCGATGCGGTCCAGCACCGCATCGTGATGACAGATCAGGAGCGTCTTCACGAGGCCCGAGCACGCGAATTCCATGCCAAGTCAACCAACCCTCCCCTCGCCTTGGCGCCATGACCGCTCCGAAATGAGGCACACGTGAGACGCGTCACAGGGCTCGTGGTCACGTAAGGTGATGTCGAATTGCCGCTTGCGTCCCTTTCTGATGGCTCCCTATATTGGCACCGTTGCTGGGACGCGGCATCGCGCCCGCGCCACAGGCACCAGCGCACCGAACGTAAGCGCGCTGCTGCTACTGAGGTCCCCGCACAGAACGTCCAGAGTTAGTCGCTGCTCAGAGCAAACCCGTCGAAAGACGGTGACGCAGAGCTACGGGGCTACGGCGAGCTGATCGCCTTGCCCGCCGGGCCGCCAGCGGATCGACCTTCGGGTCGATGTTGGTGGCCTTTGGTTTTTGGGCGAGTTGGTACCAGGAGGTTGGGGGTATGCCGTTCACGTTCAAGCTGTCCCAGCGTCTGGCGCGCAGTCGAGCGCCGATGACTGCCGCGCGTGGGCTGTCCACGTCGCGGCGGGCATCGGTCGTCCTGCCAACGTTGGTACCTCCCCGTAACAACCACAGTGCGTGCACAGAGAAGCCCATCAGGTCAGGTGGGACTCTTTGCCGTGCTATAAACGCCGTAGCGCAGGAGATGGTGTCATGACATTCAAGCACAAGCTGTCCGCGCGGATGGCTCTGCTGAAGGATCGCTGGGTGCTGATCCCCGTGATCGGGCTCCTCGCCTGCGAGAGGCCGGTACAAGTCACGGGGCCGGTATCTACTGACGTCGTGCAGCTCGTCGTTGCGCCGAAATCCCTCACGCTGTTTCCCGACCAGACGGTCCAATTCGTGGCCGCCGGCCTCACCGCTGCCGGTGACACCGCGCCGGTCCAGGTGAACTGGAGCGTGACGGGCGGGACCATCATGGACACGAGCTCGAGCGGCGGGCGTCATTACGGGCACTACAAGTCGAGCGCGCAGCCTGGCCGGTACAAGGTCGTCGCGAGCGGTACGCCCGGCGCGGTGACCGACTCGGCCACCGTCACGGTGGCCCCCGTGCCCGTCGCCTCCGTGGCGCTGACCCCAGGGTCCGCCAGCCTCTTCGTCGGTCAGAGCGTGCAGCTCAACGCCACGCCCCTGGACTCGATCGGCGGCGTGCTGACGGGCCGCGTCGTGACGTGGACCAGCAGCTCGTCGATCGCGACGGTAACCGGAAGCGGCCTGGTCACCGCCGCGGGGGCCGGTTCGGCGACGATCACGGCCACCAGCGAAGGGAAGCAGACCAGCGCCAGCATCACCGGAAGCACCGTTCCGGTCGCCACGGTCAGCGTGAGCCCCGCGTCGGCAAACGTCGCGGTCGGTGGCACGCAGCAGCTCTCGGCCGTGACCCGGGACTCCGCGGGCACCACGCTCACGGGCCGCGTCGTTACGTGGACGAGCAGCAACACGACGGCCGCCACCGTGAGCGCGAGCGGCCTCGTCACCGGACGTGCCGCCGGCGCCGCCACGATCACCGCCACGAGCGAAGGTAAGACCGCCACGTCGGCGATCACGGTCTTTGTCGTCCCGGTCGCCACCGTGACCGTGAGCCCCGTCTCCGCGACCATCGCCGTGGGCGCGACGCGGCAGCTCGCGGCCGTCACGAAAGACTCGGCGGGCAATACGCTCACCGGCCGGGTCGTCACCTGGACCAGCAGCAACACCACGGTTGCCACCGTGAGCGCGAGCGGCCTCGTCACCGGACCGGTCGCCGGCTCCGCGACGATCACCGCCACGAGCGAAGGCAAGACCGGTACGGCGGCGATCACGGTCATCGTGGTCCCGGTCGCGACCGTGACCGTAAGCCCCGCCTCCGCCACAATCGCGGTCAGCGCGACGCAGCAGCTCACGGCCGTCACGAAGGACTCGGCGGGCAATACCCTCACCGGCCGGGTCGTCACGTGGGCGAGCGGCAACACCAGCGTCGCGACGGTGAACGGCAACGGGCTCGTGACGGGTGTCGTGGCGGGTACGGCGACGATTACGGCCACGAGCGAAGGCAAGAGCGGGACGTCCGCCCTGACCGTGCAGGCACCGGCGCCGTCCGGGTCCGTGCCCGATCCCACGCTGCTGCCGGCGGCGAGCGGGCAAGCCCCGAATGTGGTCGCCTACACCCTACTCAACCTGCCCAGCCAGCCCGCCGGGTTCTCCTACACCGACCCGGTCAGTGGCGTGAAGATCTGGAAGGTCACGAGCAGCACGATCCCCTCGGCGAACAGCGGCGCCGGGCACGACTATGCCGACGGCCCCAATCAGGTCAGCCGCGGCTGGGGCCCGAACAACAACACCCACACCCTCCTGATCCGGGGCGATGGGCTGAGCTCCTACTACCTGGTCGACTTCACGCGCGGCGTCGGCTTCACGAACTACCGCCCACTGACCGGGCTCACCATCCGGGATCTCGCCTTCACGTTTTCCAGCGTCGCCGGACAGGAGCGCATTGCCTATGGCCTCGACCGCGGCGATGGGCGCCTGCACCGCTACAACACCGCCACGATGGCGGTCGAAGACATCGGCTTCTTCCCCGTCACCCTGAACACGACGACCCCGGCCGCCATGACCTGGCTCCACCAGGACAAGACCGACGGCTGGTTCGTGGGGCTGTGGGATGCCTCGACCGCGTTTGCCTGGAACAGCCAGACGAACCAGCTCCTCACGCATGCGGAGACGTGGCTCAACGAGCTCAGACTCGAGCGCGACGGGCGCTATGTCGGCCTGACCGGCGGGGGCCCCGGCCCGTTCCGGGTGTGGGATCTCGCGACCAATACCTTCGGGCCGGTGCAATCGATCGGCTCGGGGAGCGGCAAGTTCTACTTCTCCCACAATGCCGGGTGTCGCGGTATGTGGATGTCGGTCAACCCCGATCTCATCTTCGGGCAAGACCGCATGGTCGTGAGCGGCGGCCAGATCGTCAAGACGCAGATCTCCACCTTCGGCGCCTCCGGCGGGGACGAGCATCATGCCGGGAACTGGATTCAGTCCGACGCCGAACTGGGGGGCGACTTGACGCGGCAGTGGTCCTATCTCGATGGGAACGGCGTGGCCGCCTGGAGCGGGCAATTGCAGTGGAACCAGGCGCTCGGCCTGGAGCGCAACGATGGCAGCGACGCGCGGCTCTTGGCCCATCACTACTCGGTGAATATCACCTACTGGGACTACCCGTTCGTCTCGCCGAGCCCCGATGGCAAGGTGGTGATCTTCAACTCGAACATGAACGGGTCGGGCCGCTATGACCTGTTCATCGCCGAGGTGCCGCTGCGCTGACCCCCG
>Ga0209488_10004675_pt1 | contig 10634 bp, 5 predicted proteins | sample Rivendell_Oct201_8_FD_188349 | JGI IMG/M metagenome (GOLD analysis project Ga0209488, IMG submission 188349) | Vadose zone soil microbial communities from the Eel River Critical Zone Observatory, Northern California, USA -... | ecosystem: Environmental > Terrestrial > Soil > Vadose zone >... | reverse complement strand
CAGCATGCCGGTGGCCTCGATGAGCCTGTCGGCCAGGGTCGACTTGCCGTGATCTATGTGCGCGACGATACAGAAGTTGCGGATGTGCTCGAGCTTCAAATGGGGTCCTGGATTTTCTTTCGGGAAGCGCGGGGAGGGGACGGTCGAAATATAACTGGCGAATGGGCGATTCCTCGTGATTCGGCGAACCAGTAACTGCGAGCTGCCGGCGGCCAGCTACAAGCTACCAGCCTCCGGCCAAGGACAACGGCACCTCAACATCGACAGTGATGCCACCGACGTTGGAAGGATTACGACTTCCAAGAAAGGATGGCGAAGTCTTCTCGTCCGAAATGCAGGTTCGGGTATGAGCGATTACAGGAAGCTTCTGGTTTGGCGAAAGGCCCACGCACTCGCGCTCGATGCTCATCGTACAGCTTCTCGGATTCGCGGTAGTCAGTACGCGCCGTTTCGGAGTCAAATCATTCGGGCGGCGCTATCGATTCCAGCTAACATTGTCGAGGGACGAGAGCAGAAAACCGACGCTGGGTTTGCTCGCTTTCTCCGAATCGCGCTCGGCTCCGCCTCTGAGCTTGAATACCACCTGACTGCGGCTCACGACATCAAGGCCATCTCAGCAAAAACCGAATACCAGGCTCTCTCGAGCCAGGTAGTAGAGGTGAGGAGGATGCTCCACGGGCTTATACGTCGGCTCGAGGCGGGAGCAAGAAAACCCCTCAAGACTGCAAAATCCTCCCGGACGTAGGCTGCTGGGAGCTCGCAGCTTTCAGCTGGCAGCCCGCAGCTTCGTAGTTCCTAGGTTCCGCGCGCCAGCGGTCGCCCTGTCAACGGCTCGGAGCTGGTGGCGGAGTGCGCGCCGGTTCCGTCTTCTGCGTCGTAGGTTCCATTCTCGGTGGCGGCGGCGGCGGAGTGGAAGGGCGCTCTCGCTCGACCGGCGCGGGCGGTGGCGATTGTCTGGGTGGATCCGGAGCGCGAGCCGGCGGTGGTGACGCGGTTCGTGGTTCCGGACGAAGCTCGCGGAACGATGGCTCGCGCTGCGGCTGTTGCGCTGTCGTAGGCTGAGGCTCCATGCGCGGCGACGTCACCCGCTCGATAGGAACTCTCCGTGGGGCTTCAGTTATGCCCGATTGTGACCGGTATCCCTCGAGGACCTGGCCCGGCTCGCTCCTTCTTCCTCGCGGCGCAGTGATCGTTACATCGCCGATTTGCGGGAGATTTCCGCGTCGCGAAAGAGGAAAGACGCCTTCTGCCGCGGAGCTCGACGCTGATTGATCGGGGTGCGGCCGGGGCCTGCGATCAACTGGTAGCCGAGGCCTTCCCAGTCCCGTGGTGTCTCTACCCGGTCGCGACAGGCCAGGCCGAGTGAGTACGGTCGCCGGCGTGTATGCGATGATCGGAGTCCCACACAGATCGTAGCCGAGGATTCTTACCTGGCCATTTTGGCGGAGCGCACTTATCCGATTGAATGCGCGAAACCGATTGAACGCCAGTGTCGGAGCGAACGCGTAGCCGTAGTAGAGATCGCACTGCGAATAGGCGTCGAGTGCGTAGTAAGACTGCCGGCGGCCGCCGGAGAAGCGGAGGAAATCGCGGCCGATAGGCTCTCCCTTGGCGCCGATGTAGTTCGCGAGCGACTGCGCGGCCATCGACGGGGAACGGTTTTCGATCAGCTGTCTGATCGTCGAAATGTTCCAGTCGCCGCCACTCTCGAGTCGCTCGAGATTGAACGGAGCCCGTGACGCCAACGCGATCACCGTCCCCCTGGAATCCTGGAACCCGTCGTCATATGCCACATGGCCGGCGTTCATGGCGGGCAGGTAGGAAGACCGCCCCACCATCGAGAAGCCGGCAAAGAATTTGGGAAGGTCGATACGCTTGTGGGCGACCATACGCACCGAGATTCCCGGGAAATCGGGGTGGAGGATCTGAATCTGGCCGTCGGCGTCCTCCGCGACGGCGAAGACATAGGCGTTCTCCCCGACCTCGATCACGGGGGTCACGTAGCTCGTGGTCTCGAGGGCGTAGGACCCGTTGGAGGAGTAAACCCTGATCGCCGGCGGTCGCCGATTCGAGTTTTCCTGGGCCCCGGATGTTGACGCGAGGATAAAAAGAAGGAAGGCCGAACTACAAACCGCCACCAGCTTCGTCGTTCTCATGTCGACCCCCTTTGGTTTGTATACAATTTCGCAACATGCGCCGGCGGAGTCAATGGCTGGCTGGGACCGGTAAAAACACGGTGCTTCGAACAACCAGGGGCGGATTTCCCTTTCCGCCGCTACCTGTAGCTGAAGGGGGCATTTACCTTGCGCCATGCCGCTCCCACAACTGATCTCGATCCTCGAATCGCTCGATGAATTCCAGGAGCTGCTGACCAATCTTCCCGGACCCGCCCGCCGCGTCGGAATCGGAGGTCTGAACGGGTCGAGCGACGCTGTAATCGTCGCGGCACTCACTAAGAATCTTACGCACCGCTTCTTCGTGGTGTTGAACGACGACGTTGCTGGCGCCGAGCGGTGGCTGGCGGATCTCGGCACCCTCGTCGAGGCGGAGACCATCGCGTTCTATCCACCGCGGGAGAGCTTCGGCGAAGCTGAGGCGCACGCCGAAGTCGCGGGAGAAAGGGTCGAGAGCCTCGAACGAATCGGTCGCGGCGATCTTCGGATCGTCGTCACAACCACTCGGGCTCTTCTGGAGCGGACGCAGCTTCCGCACGCCCTCACCTCGGCGCGACTCGAGCTGCGAAAGGGAGACACCCGACGGCCCGAGCAACTTGCCGCCCATCTCGCCGCGATTGGTTTCGAGCGCGTGGAAATGGTCGAGGACGTCGCCCAGTTCAGCGTGCGCGGCGGGATCTTCGACATCTACAGCTTCGGAATGGCGGAGCCCGTCCGCCTCGAGTTCTGGGGTGACGACATCACCGAGCTGCGGCACTTCGATCTGCTCACCCAGAGGTCGACGCGCGATGCCACGGTCGCGCTGGTGCTTCCCGTTGATGGTCAGATCACAACGGGTGACGCCGAGCCCGAGAGATCCTCCATTCGCGCGCTCTTTCCGCCCGACACGCTCTTCGTCTCGCCGCGCGGGACTCGTGTCAAGCCGGAGCTGGAACGGACATGGGCAGAAGCCCAGCACCATATCGACCTCGCCCGCAGGCGGGGAGAAGACACACCGAGCCGCGACGAGCTGTTCGAGGCCCCCGAAACGACTCTGAGCGCACTGAAAGAGTATGGAACGCTCGACCTCTCCGGCGACGACGCGCAAATCCTTTTTCCATTCCGCGAGCCCGAAGAGATCCAGCGCGACATGAAGCGGCTCAAGCAGCTCGTCGCGGATGGAATTCCGACGACGATTCTCTGCGACAATGCAGGTCAGGCCGAGCGGCTCGATGAGCTCCTGAACGATGATCGGGTTTCCCCGGCGAGCCTGGCGATTGGTGTCCTCGACGGCGGCTTCGTCATTCCTCCGCGCGGAACCGCGTTCGCCGGCTACCGCGTTCTTACCGATCACGAAATCTTTCGGCGCGAGCGTCGCTTTCGTCGTGCTCGCCGATACGCCACGGGAGCTGCGCTCGAGAGTCTGACCGCCCTCAAGCCGGGCGACTACGTCGTGCATCTCGAGCACGGAGTGGGGATCTATCGCGGTATCGAGAAGATATTCGTGCGCGAGAGCACGGTCGAAGTCGCGGTGATCGAGTACGAGGGCGGCGACAGACTGAACGTACCCTTGTATCGCGTGGATCAGATCGAGCGCTATCGGTCCGCCGCCGATATCACGGCGGACAGCGCGCCGCCGCGGTTGCACGCGTTGGGGGGAAAACGCTGGGCATCGCAGCGCGACAAGACGCGCGCAGCGATTCAGGAAATGACGGTCGAGCTCCTCGATCTGTACGCCCGCCGCAAGGTCGCGACGCGGCCGGCTCACCTGCCAGATACAGTGTGGCAGCGTCAGCTCGAATCCTCATTTCTTTTCGAGGACACGCCCGACCAGCGCACTGCCACCACCGATGTGAAGAGCGACATGGAGCGGCCACGGCCGATGGATCGCCTGCTGGTCGGCGACGTGGGATACGGAAAGACCGAGATCGCCGTCCGCGCCGCGTTCAAGGCGGTTCAATCCGGGCGTCAGGTGGTGGTGCTTGTCCCGACGACGATTCTCGCCGACCAGCACGCGCGAACTTTCGGCGAGCGTCTCGCCGATTTCCCGGTGAGAGTAGAGACACTGAGTCGTTTTCAAACGACCAAGGAGCAGGCGGTAGTTCTCGCCGGCCTCAAAGCCGGAAAGGTCGACGTCGTCATCGGCACACACCGCCTTCTCAGCCCCGATGTCGCGTTTTCACAGCTCGGACTGATCGTCGTTGACGAGGAGCACCGCTTTGGTGTCAAACACAAGGAACGCCTGAAAAGGCTCCGACTCGACACCGATGTGCTCACGCTGACCGCCACTCCGATTCCGCGGACGCTCCACCTGTCCCTGGCCGGTTTGCGCGACATGACCCTAATGCAGACCCCTCCACGCGATCGCTCGCCCGTGCTCACGTACGTCGAGCCGTGGGACGATGGTCTGATCGACGAAGGCATCTCGCGCGAGCTCGATCGCGGAGGGCAGGTCTTCTTCGTCCACAACCGGATCGAGACCATCGACGGAATGGCGGAGCACATCCGCCACGTCGTGCCACGCGCCCGCGTTGGTGTCGGTCATGGGCAGATGCGCGAGCGCGAGCTGGAGGAAGTCATGCGCCGGTTCGTCGACGGCGAGATCGACGTCCTCGTCTCGACTATGATCGTCGAATCCGGGCTCGACGTGCCCAACGCCAACACGATGTTCGTCAATCGCGCCGACACATTCGGTCTGGCGCAGCTGTATCAGCTCCGGGGGCGCGTCGGCCGATCCCACCGCCGCGCGAGCTGCTACCTGCTCGTGCCGGACTCGATAGACGAGGACGCGAATCGTCGCCTCACGATTCTGGAGCACCACACCCAGCTGGGCGCCGGCTATCAGATAGCGCTCAAGGATCTGGAGCTGCGCGGCGCCGGCAACCTTCTTGGACCCGAGCAATCGGGATTCGTCCATGCGGTTGGGTTCGACATGTATCTGCGGATGCTCGACGAGACCGTGAAACGTCTCCTGCGGGGCGACGACGCCCCGCGACTCCAGCCGTCGGAGATCTCGGTCGACGTTCCGTCGTACCTGCCGGACGACTACATCAATTCCCAGGACGTCAAGCTCGACATCTATCGACGCCTTACCCACATGACTGACCCGGCGGAGATAGATGCGCTGAAGGAAGAGGTGCGCGACCGGTTCGGAGTGGTGCCGGAACCAGCGCGGACCTTCTTCGCCACCGCCCTGCTCAGAGTGCTGGGCGGAGCCTCCGACATCGAGTCGGTGCTGGTGCGCGGAAACGAGGCCCGTATTACCTTTCGCGAGCACGCGGTGCCCCGTATGAAGGGGATTTCGGCGGCGTTCCACGAGGTACAGTTCCAGGCGGAAGTGCGACGCGCGCATCCGCTGTCGCTCAAGCTCACCCGTCTCGGGGGAGCTGAGATGCTCGATGGACTTGTCCGTGCCCTGACTACACTGCGCCCCACCTGACAGCTAACCCGTAAGACGCAAACATGAACCGTAATATCACTCTCGCCGCTGCAGCGGCTTTTACACTTTCGGCCTGTTCGGGGTTGAAAGACGCTCTCAATGCCCATACCGACTGGGTTGCCCGCGCGGGAAGCGCCGAGCTCCAGGTCGCCAAGCTCGCGTCACTGCTCGGCAAGTCGCGGGCGCCAATCCGCAAGGACATCGCGAAGTCCATCGCCAATGTCTGGGCCGACTACCAGCTGCTCGGCGTGGCCGCGGCGCACAACGATTCGCTCAACGATCCGAAGATGATCGATGAAGCGATGTGGCCGACGATCGCCAACCTGAAGGCGAAGAAGTGGTACGATATCGTGTCCAAAGGATGGGGAGTCGAAGACACCGCCGCCGCGCAAAGGCAGTGGGAGACCGGCCAGATTCTCGCGGCAGATCACATCCTTCTGCTCACGCAGGGGATGAATGACACGCAGAAGGCGCAGGTCAAGAAAAAGATCGATGCGCTTCGCGCCCAGGTCACTCCCGCCAATTTCGCGAAGCTCGCCACCGCAAACAGTCAGGACCAGGTGAGCGCCAAGCAGGGCGGATCGCTTGGAATCTTCCAGAAGGGCTCGATGGTTCCCGAATTCGAGCGCGCCGTCGCTAACCTCAAGCCGGGTGAGATCTCACCGGTGATTCAGACGCAGTACGGATACCACATTATCCGGCGCCCCACATACGATCAGGTGAAAACCCAGCTGCTGTCTGCGTCCAAGGGGCGGAGCGTCGCTGTCGCCGAGAGCACGTACCTCGCAAAGCTCGAGCAGAACGGCAAGATCGAGATCAAGAAGGACGCGCCCACCGTCGTCAAAGCGCTGGCCAATGATCCCGATGCTTACCGCCGCGACAACACCGTGCTCGCCACATCCACCGCCGGGAAATTCACTACGGCCCGCCTCATCGGCTGGCTGGAGACCTTGCCTCCGCAGGCCCGGGTGCTCGATCAGATCAAGCAGTCGCCCGACTCGTTGCTCGTGCAGCTGGTCCGCAACTTCGTCAAGAACGAGCTCGTTCTGAAGCAGGCCGACAGCGCCAAGATACCAATCGACTCCGCCGAGCTGAATCAGCTCCGCGCTAGCTTCACAAACGCCGTTCGCTCCGCGTGGGGACAGCTGAACATCCTGCCAGCGTCGCTCGCCGACAGCGCCAAGAGCGAGGGCGACCGCGAGAAGCTCGCCGCCAAGCGCATCGACGACTATTTCACGCGCATGGTGCAGGAGCAGGCGGCGTTTGTCCCCGTTCCGACACAGCTTTCCAACGTTCTGCGCGAGAAGTTCAAGTATTCGTTCAACGACGCAGGGTTTGACCGCGCCGTTCAGGAGGCGGCAAAGATTCGCAGCTCCGCCGACTCGGCACGCTCGGCAGGTCAGCCGTCGACGGCGGTGCCGCTCGGACCTCCGCCCGCTCAAACACCGCGCACGTCGTCCTCAACTCCACCCGGCGGCAAGAAGTGATCGAACCACTGTACGGTCGTGGGGTAAAATCCGCGATGATCAAACTTTTCGCGTCGCGCTTCCCGCGTCCCGCTTCCCGCGTCCCGCTTCGAGTGATAGTTGCCGCGTTCTGTACTCCGATCGGGATAGGAGCGCAGATACCCGGTACCGCTGCCCGAGCGGTACCTCCCTCTTTGCCGATCGATCGCGTCATCGCGGTCGTTGGCGACCAGCCGCTTCTCTGGAGCGACGTGCTGACCGCGATAAATCAGCGGCGTGCGCAGGGACTAAAGCTACCAACCGATTCCGCGGAACAGATCAAGCTGGCGAGCACGGTGGTGGGCGAGCTGGTTGACGAGGAGATTCTTGTTCAGAAGGCGAAGGAGATGAAGCTCGAGGTCACGGATGCCGATATCACCTCCGGAGCTGACCGTCAGATCAAACAGGTCCGATCGCAGTTCGGCTCGGACGAAGAGTATCGCGCCGAGCTCAAGAAAGCGGGACTCGGAACGCCGGAGGAATATCGTAAATCGCTGATCGAGCAGTACCGGCGCCAGAATCTTCAGCAGAAGGCGTTCGCCGAGCTGAAGAAGAAGGCAAAGCCCGTCAACATCACCGAGGAAGAAGTCTCGAAGGCGTTCGAACAAAGTCGCACCGAACTTCAGAAGCGTCCGGCGACTATCACGTTCAGGCAGATCGTCGTCGCGCCACACGCGTCGCCGGCGGCAGACGCAAAGGCGAAGGCGCACATCGATTCGCTTCTCGTCGAGATCCGGAAGGGCGGCGACTTCGAGCAGATCGCCAAGCGCGAGTCGATGGACCCGGGCACGAAGCAGCTCGGCGGAGACCTCGGCTGGAACCGGCGCGGGGGAGGCCTCGTTCCCGAGTTCGAGCAAATGATGTTCGCTCTGCGTCCGGGGGATGTAAGCCCGGTAATAAAAACCGCGTTCGGCTATCACATCATCAAGGTGGATCGCGTTCAGTCAGCCGAGGTGAAGGCGCGCCACATTCTGATTTCGCCCGTGATCGACTCGGCTGACGTTGTCGCCGCGAAGGTCGAAGCGGACACCGTGGCGGCGCAGTGGCGTCGCGGGGTTTCCTACGATTCGCTGGTCGCGCATCACCACGATGCGACGGAAGAGAAGGGAGTGCTCCAGCCGTTCCCGCGCGATTCGTTGCCGGCGTCGTACACCGCGGCGGTGACCGGTGCAAAGGCGGGCGACATCACAGCGCCGTTCCAACTGGCAAATCCACGGGGTCAGCCGAAATATGCGGTCCTGCAGATCGTGACCGCGACCGACGCCGGCGCATACAAGGAGAGCGAGATCCGCGACCAGATTCGAGCCCAGCTCGCTGACGAAAGATCTATCCGTGCGCTGCTCGACGATTTGCGCAAGCAGACCTACGTGTCGCTCAGGATGTAGGCGTGAAAGCGCGTCTTGCCATGACCGTCGGGGATCCCCGCGGGATTGGACCGGAGATCGTCGCCAAAGCGCTCGCTGACCAACTGGTCGGCGAGCGCTGTGACGTTGTGGTCGTGGGTCCGGAGGGAGCTGGCGTGGACGTCGGTGAGGCGGTGGGTCGTTGGCGCGTCGGCGGCGACGTCGAGGTGGCCGGAAAGTTGGCAGGCCTCGCGATCGAGCGCGCCGTGGAACTGGCGATGGCCGGAGAAGTCGACGGCATTGTTACGGCGCCGATCGACAAGTCAGCGCTGTTCGCCGGCGGCTACGACTATCCGGGGCACACGGAAATGTTGGCGCACTTAACGGGAGCGCGCGTCGCGATGATGCTCGCGTCCGACAAGCTCCGCGTCGTTCTCGCGACGACCCACATTCCGTTGCGCGATGTGAGCGAGAAACTGACTGCCGCTTCGATAACAGAAGCGGCGCGCATTACGCGTGAAGGACTGCGCGGCTGGTTCGGAATCGCGGAGCCGCGGATCGCGCTCTGCGCGCTAAATCCGCATGGAGGCGATGGCGGCAGATTCGGAAACGAGGACACGTCGCTCCTGGCGCCGGCGGCGCGCGCCGCGGGAATCGACGGGCCATTCCCCGCCGACACGGTCTTCGTGCGCGCAATGCGCGGTGAGTTCGATGCCGTGATAGCCCCTTACCACGATGTGGGAATGACGGCGATCAAGGTTGCCTCATTCGGCAGCGCCGTGAACATCACGCTGGGGCTGCCATTTCCGCGGACATCACCTGATCATGGAACCGCGCTCGACATTGCCGGCCAGGATCGCGCGGATCCGTCGAGTATGATCGCCGCTACCCTTCTTTGTGCGTCGATTGTGGCTCGCGGTCAGTCGCGCGCCGGTCACCGAGCGAGTGCAGATCGACCGACAGAGACTCGATCCTCCGGCCGTCCATCTCGCGCACGGTAAAGATCGCGCCGCCGGCGATCACGCGGTCGCCGACCACCGGCAAGCGGCCCAGCATTCCGAACACGTAGCCGCCGATCGTGGTGTAGTCCACGTCCGGAATGGTGAGACTGAAGTGCTCGTTCAGCTCGCCGATATGTGTACTTCCTGGTACCAGCGTTTCTCCAGCGCGAGTGTGGAGTGGAGCTTCAGCGTCTTCGGGAGTGTCGTATTCGTCGAGAATCTCACCGACGATCTCCTCCAGCAGATCTTCCATCGTCACGACACCGGCCGTCCCGCCGTATTCGTCGAGCACCACAGCCATATGCTCCTTGAGCCGCTTGAAATCGGCGAGCACTTCTTCCACTTCACGCGAGCCGGGAATGACGTGCACGGGTCGCATGATGGACGGAAGGTCGAACGCTTCCGTGTTCGCCCTCGGGGCCAGAAGCTTGAGGAGATCCTTCGCCAGCACCACACCGATGATGTTGTCGATTGACTCGTCATACACCGGATAGCGTGACAGACCGCTTTCCTGGACCACTCCCAGCACTTCGTTCAGCGTCGCTTCAACTGGTAACGCGACCAGCTCGGTGCGCGGCGTCATTACTTCGCGCGCGTTCTTCTCCGAGAACTCGAACACCGCATCGATCAGATCCGCGTCGTGGACACCCATTTGCCCGCTCTCCTGCGATTGCTCGACGAGAAGGCGAATTTCCTCGGGAGAGTGCACGGCTTCCTCGGAGCCCGCCTTTTCCTGGCCCAGGAGGCGCAGAATCACCTGCGACGATCTATTGAGGAAATAGGTGAAGGGCGTCGTGATCCACGCGAAGAAGAGCAGAGGGGGCGCCAGCCAACGCGCGAGCGCTTCGGGATGGTTCAACGCGGCTGCCTTCGGTGTCAGCTCGCCGAAGACGACGTGGAGGTAGGTGACGACGACGAGAGCGAGGCCGGCGCCGAGAGTGAGCCGCAGCGACATCTCGATCGCGAAGGGCAGGTAGCTGAACATGTTGGCGAACACATCGCCGACCGTCGACTCCGCAACCCAGCCCAGTCCGAGGCTTGCCAGAGTGACACCCAACTGGCTAGCAGATAGGATGCGGGAGATATTTGAGGCGGCACGGACGGCGAAGCGAGCAAGTCGGTCGCCGCTTCGGACCATCGCCTCCAGACGCGTCCGCCGTGAGCGGACAAGAGCGAACTCGGCGCCAACGAAA
>Ga0209488_10004674_pt1 | contig 10635 bp, 14 predicted proteins | sample Rivendell_Oct201_8_FD_188349 | JGI IMG/M metagenome (GOLD analysis project Ga0209488, IMG submission 188349) | Vadose zone soil microbial communities from the Eel River Critical Zone Observatory, Northern California, USA -... | ecosystem: Environmental > Terrestrial > Soil > Vadose zone >... | reverse complement strand
ATACGCGCCCTCCATCCCCGGCGGCCAGGTAGCTCAGTTGGTAGAGCAGCGGACTGAAAATCCGCGTGTCGGTGGTTCGATTCCGCCCCTGGCCACCATCAAAATCAGAAACTTGCGCTGGTCGTCGGGTCGCTCATCAGGGCGATGTTTCCAATCCGTTCCCATCTTCGGGTATGCGGGTGCGATTGAGCCCTGCGATCAACGTCTGAGCTGAGACAGATACCTGTGTTGCGCGTCCGAATTCAGCGGATGAGCGTCTGGCTGTTTACCGGTTCGGAGTCACGCTCGGCGGGACTATTGGACCCGTATGCATGTGCGTAGACTCGCCGCAGCCAATTTCGGGGTCCACTCCATGGACTTAGACGACTTCCAGCGGCTCGCCCAGGAGACTGACCAATTTGCAGAGCGGAAGAGGGACGCCGGTCTGATGATCCCGCTTCTTGGCTTGTCAGGTGAGGTTGGGACGCTACTCGCGGAGTTTAAGAAAAAGATCCGAGATAAGGGCCGCTACGAGGGCTTCTCTGCACGCGCCAAAGAAGAGATGGGCGACATTCTCTGGTATCTAGCGAATGTCGCCTCCAGGATCGACTTGCGGCTCTCCGAGATCGCTGCGCAGAACCTAGTAAAGACCCAAGAGCGTTGGCCGCTACCGGGAGCTGACGACAGGGCTCCCCCGTTCGATCTTGGCTATCCGGCGTCGGAGCGACTCCCCAGGGCGCTTGTGATTGAAATCAGTGAGGCGCAGCCCCGACGAACTGCGGCGATGCGCATTTTAGTGGACGGAGTCACATTCAACTTCGGCGATCCTCTAACGGATAATTCCTACGACGATGATGGCTATCGCTATCACGATGTCCTGCATCTTGCCCACCTGGCAGTTCTGGGTTGGTCCCCCGTTCTTAGAAAGCTCCTGGGCAGGAAGCGTCGCAGCAAGCGGGATGTAGATGAGGTCGAGGACGGGGCGCGGGCGATGATTGTGGAGGAAGCGGTCGTGGCCTTTGTCTACGCGAACGCCGAGCTGAACGGATTCTACGAACACACCAAGCACGTGGACTCCGACATGCTTGCGACGGTAAAGCAGATGGTAAGGCCATTCGAGGTCAGTCGTTGTATTGGCCGAGAGTGGGAGCGAGCGATTCTCCTAGGCTATCGGATGTTTAGACGGGTGCGAGCCGGGCGTGGGGGACGTCTCGCTCTGGATCTCGATGCAAAGACTATGCATTTCACTAAGTGATGGCTCCATGGTGCCGATTGAAGCACCTGACGTGCGCAGTGCCTGGGCGAGTGCCATGAGACTGCTACTTGACTCCACTCCACGCTATTCCTTGGTCTTGAGTATCAGGGACCCATGCGGCATCCCAGAACACGATCTCCTTCCGCTTGATCCCCATAATTACGACCGGAACGAGAACCGCCTGCTGGACGTGGCGGCTACGATCTTCCCAAGACGGCGCCCAAACGACCCCCTCGATTTCGGAGAGTTCATCCAGACCAAAGCGAGGGCTTACAAGAGATGGCAGCCTCGGAGAGGCGCTTGGGGGACATACTTCGAAAGGCTGGTGGCTTTTGGGGAAAGCGAGACAAATCAACTGGTACGCACCATAGAAGCTTTAAATGGGTGGGCCCGTCGGCAGCATGCTGCGCTGGTGTTGCACCTATCTTCCCCGGAGTTCGACAAGCCCCGGGCTCAGGGGCAGCCCTGTTGGCACTACGGAGAGTTTCTTCGCGAGCAGGAGAATCGCCTCTCATTTCTCGCCGTCTACCGCTCACATGATTATTTTTCCAAGGCACTCGGGAACCTAATCGGCCTCGGCCGCTTGCTGGATTTTGTCTCGACGAGCACAGATCTTCAGCGTGGTCGGCTTGTCTGCGTCTCGTCATATGCGACATTGGGCTGCTCGAAGGGAATTGCGCACGCAATGCTCAGGAGGATCGATCTATGATCGACAAGGAACTACCGTTTGCCGCTCTCGCGGACCGTGTACAAAGGTGTCGGCTGTGTCCGCGGATGCGCGATAGCGCACGTGTCCTCAACCGTTCGGCAGGATCGCTATCGGCTCGTGTCATGTTCATTGGCGAAGCGCCGGGAAGACTTGGAGCCGATCAAACGGAAATCCCGTTCCACGGAGATCGGGCCGGACACAATTTCGAAGAACTCCTTCGTTCCGTTGGTCTCTCGCGAGACATTTTGTTCGTTACGAACGCGGTTCTTTGCAATCCTCGTGATTCTGCCGGGCGAAACTCGACACCCAACGCTTCCGAATTAGAGAACTGCTCTTCTTTTCTGCGTGAGCAGATCGAGCTTATCGATCCCCGGATTGTCGTAACGTTGGGAGCATCAGCTCTGCGCGCGGCGGCAGCGATTGAGCAACATACGCTCAGACTTTCCGACGTTCGCAGCGCTCACCCGTGGTTTGGGCGTTTGCTTATCCCGCTCTATCATCCGGGGCAGCGAGCAATGGTTCACCGAAGCGCGGCGAATCAGCGGTCGGACTATCAATTCGTAGCGGAGAAGTTACGAAGAGTCGGCAAGGTCGCGGCCGGTCGCTCTACAACGCCCACGAGGTCGGACGTATTACATGTAGCCGAGTACTTGTTAGCGAGATCGGGGGAAACATCGTACTTTGCGCTTCATAAGCTTGCGTACTTGGCGGAGTATTTGAGTGTCAGACAATCCGGTTCTCGCTTGTCCGGTGGCTACTTCATAAGACAAAAGGATGGGCCCTACTGTACCGACCTTCAGATCCAACGCCTGAAGAAAGCAAACCCCCGAATCACGGTTCGAAAACAGGGGGCTATTTTGCAGCTGAAACTCCAAGGAGATATGTTCTCGGATGAAGCCAGGGAGGATATGCCCGCTTCAACGCGTCGCCTCCTAGATGAGGTGGTTGCGCGGTACGGTACGCGATCGGACTCTGAGCTGAAGACGGTTGTGTATCTGACAGCGCCTATGCGGTCGCTACTTCGGCGCGAACATAAGCAGCTCAACATGTACAACGCGCCCATTGATTTCATGTCGGCAACTTGAGCACTGCTTGCCGGGTTTGTTGCTCGAGTCCAACTAGGAACCCTAGTGTGTACTGCGCTCTCGGCCCGCATGTTGACACTCCCTGTCCAGACCTGATCTCTAGAGGGTTGGTATCACGTTCGAGCTGTACCTATTTGGGGTATTTGCCGTGATGCAATTGACTATCGAGATGTGGAACACTTTAGGACGCGGGCGCACTAGCCTGCGCGCCGCTACTGCGCAGGCGGCGCGCATAGATCAGCTACAAGATCCACGATCGGCTTTATTCGCTCGTAGTAGTCACTAATCCGACGATACGTCAATCCCACGGAACCTCCGTGGACGATGGTATTACGCAAGCCCAGAACGCTGTCGAACGCGTCCTTTCGTTCGTCAACCACGAATCTTTGCACCTGTTTTCCCCAATCCGCGTCGAAGCTGGAAAGTACCTGCCGTAGCCGCTCGGTGTTGAGGTTCGTGAGCCGTTCGGTCTGCGCCTCCACATATCGCTGCAAACTCGCAGATCCGTTGCGCCTGCTGTGTTCAACAAGTAATTCCGCGACAGCGGTCTCAACAAAACCGCTCACAAGTACACAAAGGTACTTCGCGAAATCCGACTGCAATTCCGGATCAGCGTCTATCAATTCCACGCGCTTGAATGTTGCTTCCAGGCGCGAACGGAGTCGCCAGACTTCCGCGCGACCGTGCATCACTTGACCTTTGCAAAGGCCTCTCGCGCCAAATCTAAGCGTGTTTGCACACTAGACTCGGCCGACGTACTAGTCTCGACGGCAGCTAGATACTTTTGGTTATGAATTAGCTGATCGTATTGAGAGGCAAAAGTCTTAAGATCTTTGATCTCTCCGATCTCCGTAAGCCGGTGCGCCACCGCGGCCATTAGGGAATCGGCTACCGCTGCATTCACAGCCCGAATTGGACGGAACGCTTGCCGGCCCACGGCCTTGTTAATGGTCTTTGTCGTGCGTGTGAATATGTTCGTAAGGTCCGTTGCGGATTGACGTTTGAGGTCTCGATTCCCCGCCATATACCGATTCAGGAAATCCTTCATCGGTTCGTGATATCGGTCGCGGTAATAGTGGAATGCGAAGAATCGCAAGATCAATTCCATGTCTTTTAGTCTGCTGGATTTCCGACCATAGAGATCGCGCCAATCGGATTGTTCGTTTAAAGCGTTGAGTACGTGGACGAGTTCTCCGTGGTAAAGCGCGACCCGAATTTCTTGCGGTGTTAGGTTCATTCCACCCGCATTCAGCCGCTCAAAAATCACGTATATGCTGCTCTGGTCCTCTGTCGGCGCGTCCTGACGGATGATTGTTGCATGGATAATGCTGTTATCTAGTCTGCGTCGATCCTCGGTATCGAGATCCTTGTACGTCCTGCCCTTAAATCGCTCCTGGACGTTGGTCAGTCGATATTCTTCGCCGTTTATTATTCCTTCGTAGTAACAGCTCAAGGTATACAGTCTCTGGTGCCCATCTAGAACAAGTAGGATTCCTGAGGGTTCTTTCACCAGGAAAATTCCCGGTACTGGAAGTCCGAGTAACAGAGATTCGATGAATCGATCCGCCTTTGGACGCGGCCAGACGTATTCCCTTTGAAACCCAACTACTTGAGACGTGGTGTTTTGCTTATCGCCAAATCGGGGCACCGCGATCTCCTGCGTACCAATTCGCTTCACAACTGAATCAACTGGGTAGTCGGCTCCGTAGGACGTGATTGCGTAGGTAAATGGAATTACCTCCGAAACCTCATCGAGATCGTCGACTAACTCTTCGGGATCGCTTTGGTCCGCTGACGCCGATTCCATGTTTCCTCGCTTGCCTTTCCTGACCTTCATAGCGCGAGCATAGCTCTAGCACGTTGCACTATTCGAGTACGGCCACATTGCAACTTACTCGTTTTCGAGGGAGGCTAATTGCCGAAATGCCGAAGTCTGTCAGGAAAGTTGGGTTTTCCGAGCGGCGAGAGAGTCCCCCGATGGCCCCTATGCGCGCGCGTATGTGTAGAGGGATCGGAGAGTACTCGCCCCTACCGGGGGCGGAGGCCAGCCGAAAAAGCGGGTACGCCTAACGTGACCGCGAAAACGAGAGAGTCCTCCGATGGCGGTTTCGGCCCTTATAGGGCTGTGCGGCGTGTCCGGTGGCGGTTTAAGGTCGAGCACTACCTCGCCCTCGACGTTAGAAAAGTGGCGGTTTACGGGCTCCTAAAGCCGGGTACCGAGGCATCGGTCCTGCTAAGGGCTGCCGAAGGCGGTCGAATCGCGACTGCTAGTCTCGATATCGAATCCGACCGGCTACGTCTCCGCTTAAGCGATGTGCCGCGCTCGGTCCCGACCGAAATTCGTATCGAGCGAACCGCCTGCCCGTTCGGCGGCTCGCGTCCATGGTTTCGATGCCGACGATGCAACTCGCGTCGAGCAATCCTCTACGGCCTGGATGAGGACGGCTCGTTTAGCTGCCGGCGATGCATGGGACTCGTCTACAGCACCCAGGACGCGCGCAAGATAGATCGGCTGTATCGCAAGCAGGGCAAGTTAGAAGCGAAGCTCGTCGGCCCTTACTGTGCGAGACCCAAGTCGATGCATCGTCGTACGTTCGCGCGCATCAGTAAGAAGCTGGACACGGTGCTTGGGAAGCAGAACCGATTATTCGCCCAGAGTGCACGGAGGTTCCTCGACCGACATGGCTGGCCGAATCACGCTGCGGCGCGCAGGGATCAGGCGGCTTGTTAGGATCGGAAGGTCCAGCCAAGTCATTCCAGTCGAGATAAAGAACTCTTATCGACACATCTTCTTATCGTCGGCGACCGCGTCGTAAGACACCCCTGATCAGCCCGGCAAAGACAGCAACAGCAGCAAGAACCGCGAACTCAATGGGCCGCGCAAATTCCCTCAATGCGCGGGCAGCCTCAGGCGTAGCATTCTTGATCCCTATGTCGATTGTGCGCGTGGCCTCCCCAGGAACGTGAGCAGCCTCGGGCGAAGCACTGGTCAAGGCTTTTCTGAGGGTATACGCAGTGCCCGTGCACAGGCGGCGGTCGGATTCGTCCGTGCAGGATACGTCCGAATGCCGAGCCTGAGGCGCTCCATTTTGAGCGACTAACGGTACCGGGAGTGGCGATAGGGTCAGTCCCAATAGCGTAGCCGTCCAGGATGTCCCGAAGCGGTAGAGAAATCTCACGAACGGCGACCCCTGAGTTTGCCAGGAGATGAGTGTTCTTCGACGTTGCTAGCGCCCGACGCTTCGGGCACCTGCGAGTGAAAGCCGCGTCTGACCCAACGCACGGTGTACGAAGAGACCCAGGTAATAATGACTGGTGAGCTGAGCGCTAAGCCGTCCGTTACTAAGTCATAGAGGCGCTCGGAGAAGGGGTACGCGACGCCGAGGGAGTTGATGCGGGCATAGACGCTGCTGACGAGCCAAAGGGAATACCCGAAGGCCGCGACAACCCAAATGGCGGAGAGAGCGACGCATAGTCGCCAGATGCCGCGCTTCCAATTTGCTCCCGTCATCTGAAATGTCCAGGCCTCGCCGCGGGGGCCAAGGAATATGCTACTCATAGTCTGTAGATACAGAGTCTGCAAGATTTCAGCATGCTTTTGGGATGTAGATCCCACAAAGCAGTGCGAAAACCCAGCTCACATCTCAGGAAGGTCCTCGCGAACAACGTCCGAACGTACCGGAGGAAGCACGGCCTATCGCAGGAGGCGCTGGCCGATGCCTGCGAGATGCACCGGACCTACATCGGCTCGATAGAGCGCTGCGAGCGCAACGTGACGCTGAGCACCTTGGAGGTGCTCGCGAAATCCCTAAGCACTACGGTTCCGGATCTCCTGACGGGGCGATAGCTACCGCCCGCCTTTTGGATTTTCTGACGTCTAAGCGACGTGCTGCTCTTCTTAACCATTGCAGTTCGGCGGCAATCGCCTCGGAAACGCCGGCACGAAGACTCCGGGCAATCTCAGCGTCGTGATCGGCGTTTTGTGCGGAGAGGGCGATTTCGGCAGTGACGCAAGCCGCGTAGGCATCTTGCAATCGCCGGGAGACTCCGGCCAGGAAGGCGATCAAGTCGGCGTTGGCGGCGGAGGGCTTCACGGCTTTCGATCCGCTGCTGCTGCGGGAAAGGGAACCACTACTGGCGCACTAGGCGGCTCAGTCGTCGGACCCTTACTCTCGCCGTAGATGAACTCCGCAAGTTTGTCCGCACTGCCGTTGTTCTCGCGGGGCAGCGCGTGCGCATAGATGTTCAGAGTCGTCGAAACGTTCGCGTGTCCAAGTGCACGCGAGACTCTAACGACATCGACGCCCTGCGCGAGCTGCAACGAGGCGTGCGTGTGGCGCAGATCGTGAAATCGAATGCGCCTGGCTATCCCAGCTCGCTTTAGCGCCGGGCGAAAAGTACGGGTTGAGAAATTCGTGGGACTCAACGGTCGTCCTTCACGGTTTGCGAAGACGAGATCCAATGTTCCGTCGGCGGCCTTTGGGCATCGTAAACGCCACAGGCGGAGTTCACGGACGAGCAACTCCGGCAAATCGATCTTGCGAGTCGAGGTTCTTGTTTTCGGCAACGTATACTGACGTTCCCGCCAAGCGCGCCGGATGTAGATCTGCTTGCCCTGCAAGTCGGTGTCGGACCAACGCAACGCCAAAAGCTCCGAGAGGCGTCCACCGGACAGAACCGCCGTTTGCACGAGCAAGCGACACACGCCCTCGGGCGTTGCCTCGATAAGGCGACGAATCTCTGCAGGGGCTAAGACGGCGTCGTCCAACGCGCGCCCTTCGACACTGGCTGAGTCTCGGATACGTTCCACGTGCTCCGCGGCATTGAAGTCGCACCAGCCGCGCCGACACGCAAAAGCGAGGAGCGACGACATCAGTGTCAAGATCTTGTTGATCGTTCGCCTGCCGACCTGCTTGTGTGCGGCTTGCAGCTTCGCCCGTGCCTGAGACCATCCCCGGTTCGCTGCGAGTTGACGGGCGATAAAAGCCTCGGCGACCACTCGGGGCAGTCCGTTGCGTAGCTCCGAACGGAAGCGCTCGATGTCATCCGGCCCGATGCTCTGGACCTTCTGCTCGCCGAAACGTGGAAGCAAGTAAAGCGCAATTAAGCTCTCGTACCCGCGTCGCGTGCTTGGCCGCAAGTTAACCTTAGCTTCCATGAAGCGGGCACTGACCTCGCCGAAAGTCGGGCGCGTGCTGATCGGTTGATGCACGCCGCGCTGCACTTCATCGAGGCGCTTGTTAAGCAGGGCACGTGCGGCGGTCCTCTCGTCAGCGGCAGTCGCGAAAGGACCACGCGGCACCTCGATGCGCCGCCTGCCGTCCTGGTCGCGGTAGTCCGCGACGAGCCTGCCTCTATAGCGCCTGACACGTGCCATGAGAGTCAGCCTATGACACGGTCGCGAGCGATCAGAATGGTGTTGTATACCGGCCCATCGCTCTTATAGCAGCAGTAAAAGATCAGGAAAATCCGTTTGTTAGATATGGCGGATGGCCGAGAAAAGCCTGGCGAAATCACAACGGAGGTCACAACATCCAACATAGAAGCGTCCGAATCAGGCAGCTATGGAGGCCATGCGGTCTCTCAATGAGCGACTCAACCCTGCTTCCTTGCAGATTTTGTGCATTGCCCAACGATATCGGCAGGGCTGAACCGCAAATATTTTCCGATCCGGACCCTCGGAATTCGGCCCTCCCGGGCGAGCCGCAATAGGTGAGAGGCATCGACGGCGAGCACGCGCGCGGCGTCTTCGGCGGTCAGCAGCCCACGGGCGGTTGTCACCGCGGGTGCATGTTGGTCTTCACTGGGGTTCGCGCCCAATGCTTGCTCGGCTGCAATCTGGGCATCGCGTAGACCTTGCGGGCTCAGGGCAATCCAGCCCACCGGTGAGGGGAGATGTAGCAAAAGCAAGATCGGCACACGCGTGGGTTGCACGACCACGATGGTGCATACATCGGACAGTGTCTTCGCGGGTCGAAGTAGCGATTTGGTGGACGAAATCGACCCTGGTACAGGTCGCGGAAGCGACGTTCAATCTAGCTGCGCAGGAATTAAGCGCACGTAGACGGCTGCGTCAAAGTAGCGACCGCAGGCGCGCAGATCTCGGTGCGCCCCGATCATGCTGGACAGGTGTTCGAGGATTCTCGGGGATCTCAACCCAAGTTCGCGCAAAAGAGATTGCGCTAAGCCCTTTACTGCTGCTGAACCCAATGCGTTTTTTCTGGAATACAGCTTGCTAACAGGCCTGGAAAGTTCTGACACCAGCTCGCGAAGCTCGTGCAAATGGCGCATTTGCGCATTGGGATCTTCGATGCAGGGGGCTGCGCTGAGCGATTTGAGCAAGCGGCGTGCCTGTTTTCTTGCAGATAGTCGGTGCCGTGTGGAGTTGGGCCTAGGTCTATAACCACGCGCGAGTGCACCCATGCCGAGACCTGCCCAGTCCGCCACGATCCTCACGAACACGAGGTCAGCAGTCGGTTCCGAAACTGGCCCAGCGCTTACGCGCTTGCGAAACTTACGCTGAAACAATACCCATGCGCTTGTGAAGTCCCGGTTGGCAAACAACCATTTGCCAACTGGATGTGCTAACCGTGCCCGCATCGCATCGTCAACGCTTCGATAGCTTGCCTCTGCCGACGGAGGCGCATCGTTCCCGGTCTGGCTTTCAACTACGCCGACGCGCTCGCTCAGACCGAGAAAGCTGAGCCAGTCGTCCGCATTCAACAACGGGTTCCGAGCTTTCGACACTAGTCGCCCTCCACCAGCAGAACAATCGCAACGACTCGCCTACGCCGCTCACTTGCCGGGTGCTCAAAGCACATGGTGTAGGTGCGGGGCGCACCGTGCAACAGGGGCTCGGTGGTGGTGCCCATGGATCCATTTGCGGGTCGAACTCGCACGATTTGCGCACGATTCGACCCGGGCGCAACTGCGCCTGCATTTGCGCGCGAGAGGGATTGCGCCTCGCCCTTGCATACGGAGCATTCGGGATGCGCCGCCTCGGCTCTTTTGGTCGGCTTTCCGCGGTGCGGCAGGCCTAGGTGTGGATCCGAATGCAAATAGGAGGAACTGATATGGCAACGCGCTCGACTGCAGTCAACTTTTCGAACCTCACAGAGCGGGCAGCTACTGCCCAGGTCGATAGCCTGCACACGCAGTGCCTTCAGCTGTTCAGGATGCTCGTAGGTTCGGACGTAAGCTCTGCACAGCGGCGGCTGTTTTCCGAGCAACTGCACCGCGCAGTCGGGCTGGTGACCGAACCGGCTGCCTTGCTCGGTCGTGCACAAGAGCTCTCAAGCCCCAAGTATGGTCCGCGTGCGCACGAGGAACCGCTCTCGTACGCCGTCGAGGTGCTCGCGCGCGGCAGCCGCGCGCGCCTGCGCGGCGCGCGCCTCCTGCTCTGGACGGACGAGCCGCTGCGCAGCGAACAGGCCTTCAGCGCGCCGAACGGCGTGACGCAGATCGCCGTGCCGCGCCAGAGGCGCGTGCGCTACTCGGTCGAGGCGCCCGGCTACCGGCGCGCGCGCGGCGAGCTGGCCGAGCGCATCGAAACGCGCACCGGCAGTGTGCTCGCGCTCGAGCTCGAGCGCGGCTTCGAGCGCGAGCTG
>Ga0209488_10004672_pt1 | contig 10637 bp, 16 predicted proteins | sample Rivendell_Oct201_8_FD_188349 | JGI IMG/M metagenome (GOLD analysis project Ga0209488, IMG submission 188349) | Vadose zone soil microbial communities from the Eel River Critical Zone Observatory, Northern California, USA -... | ecosystem: Environmental > Terrestrial > Soil > Vadose zone >... | reverse complement strand
GACGATACCAAATTGGGGCGTCAAAACCCAAGTCTGCGAGACAATAGTGGAGGATTCGTTAGCATGGGTGTTGTGCGGAGTCATCTTTGTTGGGCATTACGTTTACCTTGACCTTGATTAATATAAGTGTGCGCGTAGGTCGTGGTTAACTTGTCAGTGGAAATGGGGTTTGCCGGGCTTAGAGTGGTAACCTTATCTTATCTATCATCGATTGGAATGCATTTCCTCATTCGTACTACATAGGACGTGTAGATAATTTGGCAATACGTTGACAATAGCTACCTCCAAGCCTTCTAAGCGCGGAAATGCCAGTACCTATCTCATATCTTCAACAACTCGAGTTCCTCAGCAAGTAGCAATGGTGCCTCGGCGAACCGAGGCCTACTCCTACACTTATACGGTAGTGGCCGGCTAGAAAACCCATCAGTCAAGAATTCGGCAAAGGGATATAGATGAAAGTAGCTTACAAAAGCATTCCCGTGTCCACGAATGTTTCGGCATCGAGAGGCACCTCCTCCCCATTTTCGTCACGAGCGCGTTCAAGTCGAGTAGCCCAAAGCACCGTGGCAATACTGATGAACAGTGAGTCATTCGCCGCATGCTTCCCAACACACGCCCGCCTTCCAAAGCCGTATGTACTATGCCCATCGTCACGCGTCTCCGCAGGACCAGGAATGAGCCTACCGCGCTCGTCTAGAAACCTCTCCGGATTAAAGTTCGCAGCGTCGTCGCCGTAGGCAGCCGGGTCACGGTGACACTGCCAGAGGTTCGCGAGGCAAATTGTCCCTTTGGGGATGAACATGCCCTCATACCAATCGTCCTCTGTCGTGGCGTGCGGGATGCTCAATGGAAGCGCAGGGCGCCATCGAAGAGATTCCTTGACTAATGCCTGGATATAAGGGAGGTTCGGGGCGTCTGCGAAGGTCGGTGTGCGGGAGCGACCAACGACGGCATCGAGCTCGTCTTGGGCACGCTGCTGGAATTCTGGATGTGCGATCATTGCCAGTGCCCACCATATTAATGTAGTAGCGGTTGTCTCGGCGCCCGCAGAGCTACAGAGATAGTTAGTGAACGACCTTCATCTTATGAAATTGAGCCAGAAAACGCACTACAAAGTCCCAACAAGCCAGGCTATTTCGTCCTTGGAGAGCCCGCTTCGCTCGGAACTCTTTATAAGAGACGCACTCACACTCGGTCGTTCGGATTCAGCAGCCTAGAATGGCTCAGGAGGATTGCTCTGAAAACACAGACCATTGACTTACGATATCACAGAACACATTATCCAGAAGTCCGTTGAACATGGCCGTATGTTCCCGGAAATGTTCCATTGCTTCTCGTTTCCACTTTGCAAATCTGGCGTCCCATCAAGATAGACGATTAGATATTTTCAGCATAGACGCGTACCTCTCGGGAATGTAGATCATCCAAGGAAATAATTCAACGAGGTGTGCTCCTGGAGCGGAGGCTGCTGACATGCGATCGATGAATGCATGAATCCCTGAAAGGGTCTTATCATGCTCGTTCTCGAGGGTGGGATAGTCATATAAGATAGACATTGTAGCGGAGGCGGAAGAGCGCTGGATATGCTTGTCTAGTGCTTCTGGATTTTGTAGCACCGCGGAAGCAAGGAGGATAGCCTCTTTACAAAACACTGGGTGATAATCGCGGACTGCTATCTTGGTGAGCATTTCGTGCGCTGCCCTGCGAGTGCGACGCCAACTACAAAAAATTTAATTTTAATCTTCCAGACGAAAGGGAGGGAGTGGTATACTGACACGTCTCCGTATGACATGAAGGCAGTGAAAAGACCACCACAGAGAATTTCGTGAGCGACAGTGAGGCGGGGGCGATCGGAATAAATGTTTGCACGACGATCGAGTAAGCCGAACGCAGACTTGAGACTGTTAAAAACGAGAATGGGCTGCCCAAGGGCATTCAAGTACATCATGCGCTCTGTGTTACGGTCAACCTGGAGGGTCACGGATCCTGCACGTAGTAAACAGAACGCACCAAAATCTCGCTTGCAATCTCTTCCGAACATCCATGCCTTATCTTGGAGTTGAAGAGCATTTCCGAGAACAGGAAGTCTTTTTGGACCCGGAGGAACATGACGCCATGGGCTCCTTGCATAGTGGACTGTTAGAATGACGATAAGGGCAATGGCGATACCAAGTTGGGGTGTGAAAGTGGGGGCAACAAAGAGACGTCGGATGAGCTGGGGAGCCGCAAAACCGAGGAGGGCGGGAGAAGTAACAGGGGCAATATTATCTAGAGCCATTGTCATTCGACAGAACGCGAGGGGGGAAGGCTTTTAAAGGTGGCCTGTAACAAGATCTTCAATTGTCTTGTTAGACGAGATCTGCATATTCGGGGCCGATCCGCCAAGAAAACCAGTTGCCATTCCATAGTAGCTCAGAAAAGCGAACTAAGGTCTTACTCGGGATATGCTATGCACTAGTATGGCGCGGAGATACAACTCTAATTCACCGACCGTTCTGTGCAACTCAAAGGGTGGTTTCCAGGGAGGAAATGACCGTGGCTATCAACCCGCAAGCTTTTTGGTTTTGGCAACTATCTGCCGTAGCCGTGGGGCTCTTTGGCACTCGTTCCGTTATCCATTGCTCGTATATGTACTAGCCAATTGAAGCCGCTGACGTATATCAAGCAGTCAGATGGTCGTTGGTCGGGTCAACAAATGGTTATTGTATGTGTACATTAGGTTCTCATTCTGGGTAAGATTTTTGGGCTCAGATGGCACCTTCGTTGGCCCAACAGCACTCATGCATAACAAAAACGGTATCTCAGGGCAATCTGAGTCAGTCTGAAGTTGTCAGCGTTCGCTGGGCTGACGGCAGGATATGTAGCCTGGCAGAGATTGGATATCGATTTTCCCAGGTGACGGCATTACTTTTGGCGCAAGTAGTGTTGCGCACCTCCCATCGAGCACTAAAGGTTCGGAGAGCGGGTTGCTCATTAAAGCTGCGCTTCGATGTGACGCACACGATTTCCAGTGTTGGATATGATACAGCGCATAGTCTGAATGGGTGATGAGAAATGGGTTTGTGTGTGACCCTTTGCACTTACTTAAACCGACCGTACTCCTCGCATCCGCCCCATTTCTGCTCCACTTCCAAGCATGGCTGATCCTGCCGTCATCACGCTCGCCGCCGAACTCACCGGCCAAACGCGACAATCCGATGCTGACTGGAACAAGCTCGAATCCGCCGCCCAGGCATTGGCAAACTCGTTACGGGTGAAGAACAGTGCGCGCTTTTTCGTCCAGTGTTGGCTCTTTCAGCGTCGAGACAAATAAATGAATGCACCCCAGGCGATACTCTGACAGCGTTAGGAGGCACGCAGTTGCCCGCTGTCTTGACGGCAATACTCAAGGATGCCTTACGAGGCTTGCGCGTGCCCGACGTCTCCCATCTCCCCGCATTATACGAGGTCCTTCGCGTTGGCGCAAATCTCTGCGTAGACCACGGTGTGACCGGCATCTCTTCGTCCCCTGTATCCAGTAAGCTAACCCCTCCGCAGACGAGAACAGAGAACACCTCCTCGACTCGGGATTTCTCCGCGCACTCGTCACCTTACTCGAGCGCTACTCTCACCTCATCCCCTCTGAAAAAGCCACTGATTTCCTACCACTATCCGTGGCACATTTAAAGGTCGTCAGAACGGCCATCGGCGTGCTGTTGAATGCGAGCATAGGATACGGTGCGTTTTATTCTTCACGGATGACCGCTGAGGCACCCTGAACGAACGCTCGATCCCAGAGCCCGTCAAAACTGCGCTCAATACCGCCGAGGCACCCGTAGCGATCCTTCGGCTCGCGGGGGCAATATACCCTGCCGGTGCCTGGACAAAGAGTCCAAAGCCGTATATTCCTTCTGGAGAGTTCGACGAGTCGTGGCAGCTACGGAGCGGGCTCTCCTCCTGGGCATGGCGTACCATCGGGGAGCTCAATCACAATGGTGTGCCATGTCGCTTGATATTTTAACCTCCCCACCCAAAACCAGTTTCGTCGCAGCGCCGACCGTATTCGGGCCAGACGTTCTTCCGCATCTTTTGACACCGATACGCTCATATATTCCACCTTTCCAGGAGCCGCAGCCACCCTTCGACCAGGCGACCCCACTGCGGCGCACGCTTGTGAGCACCGATTTCGAGGCCTTTGAGGAGTCATGCTCGCTTCTCGAGGCGCTTACACTCGACGACGAGGACGTGCGACTCTCGCTCGCCCGCGGCACCGCATTCCCAGACGAGCACGGTGGCGTGCGTTGTCTGGTAGAGATACTCGAGTTCATCGAACGCGGCGACTATCACCCGCTTTGGAAGGACCTGCCTGGCGAAAGCGCGCAGCGCGAACGCACATTCGACCTCTGCAAGGCTGCGCTCATCAAGGCGGTCGTTGAGATCGCAGGTGAAGAGAAAAGCGTCGATGTGCTGTGGGATGACTCGGACGAGAAGCAGCCAGGCGGAACGCTCGTCGGACAGATGGTGCAGTGGATCAAGAAGAACAAGGACCTCAAAGATAGCAACCGAGACGACCTATTGGTGTGCGCAACGTTGACTTTGGGGAATCTCTTGCGTCATGGCGCGTTCTATTCGACCTCTATCCGGGGGAACTTACCAAGTTTGTATCACAGGCGCGCACTCTGTTGCACTTTTAAGCCCGCCTCTCAACCTCGCCCCCGATCTTGCCTCACTCCTACGCCCCGAAACTGATCTCAAGGTCAAGCATGGTGTCATCGGCTTGCTCAAACACCTCGCATACGCCACACCGGCTCGTTCGTCTCTCGGCGAGGCTGGCATCATCAAACGCCTCGTCGCATCCAACATATTCCAGCCGACCGCGGACGTGGTAGAAATGGTCCAGGTCAACGCTATTGGTGTCATAAAACACTTGTGCGGCAGCAACGGTGAGTCTGCGCGGACATTATCGCCCTCGCATTGTGTGCTGGAAGAGCCGCTGAGCGCTATCACCTATAATTAGCCCCAAACTGCTACGATCTGACGCTGCCTGCGGATGGCCAAGGCGCCGAGTCGACAGGGCTACAACAGATCCTCGCGCTCGTTAAGCGTTCCGACTCGACGGCAGTCAAGAGCGAGGGCACGCGCGTGTTCGTGAACGTGATCCGAACTCTCTGGCACGAGGATACTCCAGACGGAGCACAACGAAAGGCAGCGATGGGCATCGTCAGCTCCCCGCCCCTCGCACTCGCACTCGCGCAACTCGTCGGGCGCAGCAAAAAGTACCCGATCCTCATTAATGAGGGAATCGTCGCTCTCACCCTCCTCAGTCTGCACTCTGGTGCGTGATTAAAACCCCTTCGATTTTAACGCTTGCGCACAACGTTCTTATCCTTTAGCGAACGTTATCCTCGACGCTATCACGACCCCGTTGCCGTTGGAGGTCACAGGCAACTCTGCGTCCAGCTCCGCAGCGGAAAGCGAGATCGGCTCCCCCGTGACGACCCCCGGCCGCGCCGTCGACACGCTCGCGCACCTCCTCAAGGGCCACGGCGCAAAAGTCCCTGAAGAAGTGCGCGCCAATGCCTGCATACTGCTCGGCCAAGTCGGCCGCGAGGACGGCGTCGGTAAGGAGCGCGTGCCGGAGCTGGTCAAGCTCAAGGCGGAGCTGCGACCGCTTCTCGTCAGCGCCGCCGACGCCGAGAAAGAGTCGCGCCTCAAGACTGCGGCGGCTGGCGCGTTGCAACGCTGGGGTCGAGGAAAGTAAAGGGAAGGGAAAGGGAATGCCCGAGGTGTTTGTGCGTAACTCAGTTATATCGCTAATCCACCATTTTCGTGTATTGCTGTCGCTTTGTAGCGCTATGTTTTCGTGGACGACTCTATCTCGTCCACCGTAGATACTGCTGTTTCTTGGTTGAGAAAATGCCGGGGATTTGCTCGGTGGGTAGAAGATAACGACGCGCCTGGAATGGGACAGATAGTGTTGTAATGAAATGAAATGATTTTTGTCTCGCGTCTGCATGTACAATATATATATATGACAGCTTCTTGGCCACTCTACCTCGCCTGCACATAGTCGTCGATCTTCAAGAGTAGTGTCACCGTCTCTGTCGCGAGTTCGACAGCGCTCGTCGACACTAGCAACGGTTGCACGACGTCCTCTTCCAGAATATTAGATATTTGACCCTATTCACACGAACATCAACAAATGCGAGCAAAAGGGAGCGAGGACGTACCTTCCGAACGTTGATCCCTGCATTGCGCTCGCCAAGAGCGTGACGGTTGCGGAGCTCAGTGACGATCGCGATGGGGTTTAGCCCCGCGTTCTCCGCGAGCGTCGTGGGGATGACCTCGAGGGCGTCAGCGTACGCTTGGAAGCAGTACGCCTCCATGCCGGTCAGTGCCTGCGCATATTGTGACAGCATGCGGGATACGTGGATCTCTGGTGCGCCACCGCCACCAATGAGCGCGCTATGAGAGAGAAAAAGACGATCGAGTCAGTTGGCGCAGATCGTTCTCGTAGGTTTGTTGGCCCGGCGTACCGCTTCTTGACCAGACATCGCACGACGCAGAGCGCATCGTGGATCGAACGCTCGCACTCGTCGAGGACGAGCTGGTTGCTGCTCATTGCGAGGATGCTGACCGTGCGTCCCCTGTTCTTCACACCTGTGATCTTGACAACTTTCGTCCCGTCGTTGTTCGTCTCTTCCACGAGATCTGCATATCCGAGTTTATCCTCGGAAAACGCCTCGATATCTGCGACGGGTTTGGATCCGAGACTCTTTGTAAGGAAGTCGATCTCGTCGCGTTCTACGTCCTTGACGACGAGGATGTTGAGGCGCTTTAGGAAGGTAAGAGATGTGTCGTCGACCGCATCGCGCAAAATGGACTTCTGGATGAGCAGGACATTGCAGCCTGTCTTTTTGATTTTTTTGCATATGTTGAGTAAATAGGTGCGCCCTTCCTTGATCACCTTGTCCATCTGCCGGTAATCATTTATGACAACGGTGTTGTCCATCTGCGGCAACTCGTCAATGTTCGCCTTAAACCATACAGTAATTGACAACCGACATCAGGCTTGGGAGCACTGAGTTGAAACTGGATAAGACCAATTTTTGCCTTTTCGATCCTTGTCGGACCGCCAGCGGCGACTACGACGTTTTGATTAAGCACGACACCATCGATGAGCTCCGTGTCTTCTATGGTACCGCCAACCCTCTTGACGATCCGGATATCTCGTAAATCTACGTTTGAGGATGCGGGCGTGACAAGGCGGGTGACGGCGGAAACGGCGATAGGCGCTAGGATGGACGAGTATTGGGAGACGATCTGTGGACGGGATTAGATCTATCAAGAAGCGTAATTCACAATCTACCTTGGAGTTTAGGGATGTGCTAGCTGCCCTTATGAGCGTTGAGCGATCATTTAGATCAATTGGGGTCGATATCTCCGTGAGGAATTCGACAGCTTTTTCCGATGCCCTCAAGAAAGACTCGGCGATGATCGTGGGATGGATACCCTTTTGAAGCATCTTCTCAGCCGCGCTTAGTAGACTACCGGCGAGCACGACGACAGATGTTGTTCCATCACCAGCCTCGATGTCCTGTGCAGCGGACAGGTCGACGAGCTATCCAAGTGGATTCAATATCCCTCATGCTACAATCTAAAGACAGAGGGTCTACTCACCATTTTAGATGCCGGGTGCAGAGCCTGGATGCTTCGCAAGATAGTCGCGCCATCATTTGTAACTATGACTTCTCCTTTCGAAGTTTGGATCTAAGGAGCTTATGGTGAGAAAGACGCGAGAAAAACGGTGGATGACTCGGAGACTCTGACCATCTTATCCATTCCACGAGGTCCTAGTGAAGTCCGCACGGCATCGCTGATCGCTACGATAGATAACATTAAAGATGAATAACCAAATAGACTTGTAACTGCATGCCTTTTGCAGCGACTAGGTTGGACAAGCGAACTTCCATTGGTTTTCCCTGTAGAATAAAGACGCGTTCATACAAAACATCACCATCGATGCCGCGAGACGAGTTTTACCTTATCATTGAACGCCTTGTTTGCGCCCGCGGTAAGTGGAAGGGGCGCTCTTGGCGCTGGCGCTGCTGCTGCTGCTGTTGAGGCCATCTGTTCTGAATGGAATGAATGAATTAGCGTGTTCCTTCACACCGCACCGACGAGTTTAGAGGCAACGGAGGGTGCGGCCCGGCCCATACCGTTAGTCACGTGCGTGGACGCGCGTCATGAAGCCCCGTGCTTGGCCCTGCAACTCTCTTAACCATTACCACTACCACCAGTTGACAATGGATTTCGTGAGTATCGTTGTGTATTCCCCTCTCACCTCTCATAGTCACTCCCTCTTAGTTTGGTGATGAAGATGACATGGCTCCGGGCGGCCCCGCAGGCTTGTTTGCCCAGATTGCCCAGTACGGCACTCCTCGTCCTCCTAGCTCGGGATGCGCCTGATAAATCCACTGTAGGGGCCTCGGTGGAGGATTTGGATATGGCGGGGGTCAAAGATCGAACCCGAGCGCTTACGATGAGTATTTGAAAGCATACAGTGTCGCAATGCTTCCTGGTCGTGAACGAGAGAACTTGAGTTACGGGGGAAAGAGTGAGTCTTCAAATTGGTTGGGGCCACTCGCTTTCTCTGACACATCGAATGTAGTCATTCTACCTCCATCCGCTCTTGCTAACCTCACCTCCCTTGATCTGGAATCTCCGTGGATGTTCAAGCTTCGAAACCCTCAGAACCCTGCCGCCTCTACTCATTCTGGTGTCCTTGAGTTCATCGCCGAGGAGGGCGTCGTTCACCTTCCTTATTGGATGATGAAGACATTGCGGCTAAACGAGGGTGACCCCGTGCGCATCACGGGTACAGAGCTCCCCAAAGGCCACTTTGTCAAGCTTCAAGCTCAGCATGTCCACTTCCTTGAAATTTCTGACCCCAAGGCCGTGTAAGGATGAATCTATACCGTATTTAAAGTATACTTAACCGTATTAATCTAGCTTAGAGCAAGCCCTCCGCAACTTCACAGCCGTTACACAAGGCGACATAATCGAAATATCCTACAATTCCATTATTTTCGGCTTGCTTGTAATGGAAACAACACCTGGTGGCGAAGGTATCTCGATCCTTGATACCGACCTTGAGGTCGACTTTGCTCCACCAGTTGGCTACGTGGAGCCAGAACGTCCGAAGGCGGCACCCCAGGCGACAATGGCTTCCAAGCTTAACATCGATGTTGGCTCGCAGTCACCTGGCTCAAGTCGTCCCGCCAGTTCAATGGGTGGAAATCTTTCCAATACACTCAAGGCTTCTACGACCGTTAGTAAAGGCGGTGACGCATGGGAGACATTCAAAGGTCGTGGTGAAACTCTAGGGGGAAGAAGGACGAAGGGCCGCGGGATTACGCACAGAGCCCCTGAACAAGTCTCAGAGTCGAGCAAGATTATTCGGACTGAGTGAGTCGTGCACGGGTGTCTCCATACAATTGCTAATATACTCCAGCCAACACCGTCTTATTGTGAATGACGACCTCGAAAATGACGGGAAAAACCCTGCGGCTCTCAATCTACCTTTTGGCAAGTTGTTCTTCGGTTTCAATATCCCTCCATATGTCCCACCGCCTGCTCCTGAAGAAGATGAATCAGCTTCAAAGGTATACTTTCTTGCGTCCACGGTATTATCCTAGCTCACACTCATACAGCCCTCTACTGCCTTCGCTGGGGCGGGAAACTCTCTCAATGGACGAGCTACCGGTTCTTCCGCCCGCAAAGGGAAGAGCAAGGCCACAGAAGAGACGGGAGCTAAGAAGGCAGACGAGGCAAGGTGGGGCACAGGGCAGGGGCGAAGCTTGGGTACCCGTCAGTCGAACGGAGTCAATTCGCGGACATTTGGTTCCGGTCTGGTCGGTGTCGGCGGTGCAAGCGTACCAAGTATGTCGCCGCGCTCCAGCAGGAAGCCGCCTCGTCGCGAGCCTAGCCCAACACCAGATTATGGGGTTGATGACGATGATGTTATCGTGATTGATAGTGATGTGGACTAAGAACTGGCACTGGCATGGCGCAGCATACAGGGTTTCACCCTATGTATATTTAGTAGCAATCACGTCTTAGATCCTGCGGGGACTTGTAGTGTATGTCCATGATTGCACAGATTCTTATAAATGTGGATGACCGGATGCAGGCTGATGTTTGCCAGTGGGAGCGAGGCCTGTCAGAGATGGACTTCGCGACGTCAGGCAAAAAGAGGTTGGACACCAGCAGGATCCGAACCTGCGCTCTCAATGTACAGATTTCTTGTCTGGCACTCCCAATAAGCAGATTTCTTGTCTGCCCTTCCAAAGGGAAACTGATTTCTTGTCTGTTACCGAACCACTCGGTTATGGTGTCATGGGTGTAGTGGAGAGGGGATCTCCTATGAACAATATGACAAAGGTTTTCAAACACCTCATCTCGAGGATTCCTGCTATTAATTAGTCAATATATTAAACAGAGAAGCAATCATTTACACTGGGTGGAATCCTAGATTATGATACTGACAAAATTGTAACTTGTTGAATAATAGAAGGCAAAATCTTTTTAAACAACTTTTGAATGAAAAAATTAAAATACTGGGCTCATATATTGGGCTTCTGGCTGGCATATGAGCT
>Ga0209488_10004670_pt1 | contig 10641 bp, 4 predicted proteins | sample Rivendell_Oct201_8_FD_188349 | JGI IMG/M metagenome (GOLD analysis project Ga0209488, IMG submission 188349) | Vadose zone soil microbial communities from the Eel River Critical Zone Observatory, Northern California, USA -... | ecosystem: Environmental > Terrestrial > Soil > Vadose zone >... | reverse complement strand
CGCCAGCATCCGGAGCTGATCTTCCTGTCGGAGGCGTTTACCCGGCCGCGCATCATGCACCGGCTCGCGAAGCTCGGCTTCACGCAGTCCTATACCTACTTCACGTGGCGCAACACCAAGCAGGAGCTGATCGAATACTTCACGGAATTGAGCTCTTCGGATTCAAGAGAATATTTCAGACCCAACGTGTGGCCGAACACGCCCGACATCCTGCATGAATTCCTGCAGAAGGGCGGCCGGCCGGCGTTCATCTCGCGCGTGGTGCTCGCCGCGACGCTCGCAGCCAACTACGGCCTCTACGGCCCGGCCTACGAGCTGATGGAGCATCAGCCGCGCGAGCCCGGCAGCGAGGAATACCTCAACTCGGAGAAGTACGAGATCAAGCGCTGGGAGATCAGCCGCGCCGATTCCCTTTCTTCGATCATAAAAAAATTGAATCACATCAGGAAGGACAATCCCGCCCTGCAGTCGGACTGGAGCCTGCGCTTCCACCCGATCGACAACGACGAGCTGATCTGCTATTCGAAGTCGCAGGGGGACAACCTGATCCTCGTCGCGGTGAACCTCGACCCGCACAACGTCCGCTCCGGCTGGGTCGACCTGCCGCTCGGCGAGCTCGGCATTCCGCCCGGGGAGGAATTCCTCGTCGAGGATCTGCTCGGCGGCGGGCGCTACATGTGGAAGGGCCCGCGCAACTACATCGAGCTCAGTCCACACACCCTTCCCGCACACGTCTTCCGTGTACACCGCCGATCTTCCGCAGGCTTCGACAGCTTCGCCTGAAGCTACGGGTCCATCCACGATGGTGGCTCCGCGGGGCGACGCGCTCTGGTACAAGGACGCGGTCGTCTACCAGGTGCACGTCAAGGCGTTCTTCGACTCGAACAACGACGGCATCGGCGACTTTCGCGGCCTGACCTCGAAGCTCGACTACATCCAGGACCTCGGCGTCAGCGCCATCTGGCTGCTGCCCTTCTATCCGTCGCCGCTCAAGGACGACGGCTACGACGTCGCCGACTACCGCAACGTCCATCCGCACTACGGCACGCGCGCCGACTTCCGCAGCTTCGTGAAGGAAGCGCAGCGCCGCGGGCTGAAGGTGATCACCGAGCTGGTGGTCAACCACACTTCCGACCAGCATCCCTGGTTCCAGGCGGCGCGGCGCGCGCCGAAGGGCTCGAAGAAGCGCGACTGGTACGTGTGGAGCGACACCAACCAGAAGTACAAGGGCACGCGCATCATCTTCACCGACACCGAGACCTCGAACTGGACCTGGGACCCGGTGGCGAAGCAGTACTTCTGGCACCGCTTCTTCAGCCACCAGCCCGACCTCAACTTCGACAACCCCCATGTGCTCAGGGCCGTGCTGCGCGTGATGCACCAGTGGGCCGACATGGGGGTGGACGGCTTCCGGCTGGACGCGATCCCGTATCTGTGCGAGCGCGAAGGGACCAACAACGAGAACCTGCCCGAGACGCACGAGGTGCTGAAGAAGATCCGCGCCGACATCGACGCGCACTACCCGAACCGCTTCCTGCTCGCCGAGGCGAACCAGTGGCCCGAGGACGTGCGGCCGTATTTCGGCGAGGGCGACGAATGCCACATGGCGTTCCATTTCCCGCTCATGCCGCGCATGTACATGGCGATCGCGCAGGAGGACCGCCATCCGCTGGTGGAGATCATGCACCAGACGCCCGACATCCCGGATCTTTGCCAGTGGGCGATCTTCCTGCGCAACCACGACGAGCTGACCCTCGAGATGGTGACCAGCCGCGAGCGCGACTACATGTACAAGATGTACGCCGCCGACCAGCAGGCGCGCATCAACCTCGGCATCCGGCGGCGCCTCGCGCCGCTGATGGAGAACGACCCGCAGCGCATCCGCCTCATGAACAGCCTGCTGCTCTCCATGCCGGGCTCGCCGATCCTCTACTACGGCGACGAGATCGGCATGGGCGACAACATTTATCTGGGCGACCGCAACGGCGTGAGGACGCCGATGCAGTGGAGCCCCGACCGCAACGCCGGCTTCTCGCGCGCCGATCCGCAGCGCCTCTACCTGCCCCCGATCATGGACGCGGTCTACGGCTACGAGGCGGTGAACGTCGAGGCGCAGCTGCGCGACCCGAGCTCGCAGCTGAACTGGATGAAGCACATGCTGGCGGTGCGCAAGACCAGCCAGGCCTTCGGCCGCGGCAAGCTCACGTTCCTGCGCCCGGGCAACCGGAAGATCCTCGCCTACATAAGGGAGATCGACGACGAGGCGATCCTCTGCGTCGCCAACCTCGCCCGCACCGCGCAGCCGACCGAGCTGGATCTCAAGCGCTTCAAGGGCCGCGTGCCGGTGGAGATGCTCGGCCGCACCGCCTTCCCGCCGATCGGCGAGCTGCCGTACATGCTCACGCTTCCGGCGCACGGCTTCTACTGGTTCCGCCTTTCGGCGGAAGCGTCGCCACCCGCCTGGCACAAGGAGCTGCTGCTCACCGAGGAAGTGCCCGTGCTGGTGCTGTTTGACGGTTGGACCAGCTTCTCGCGCGACAAGGTGGTGCCCTGGCGCATCGGCATGGCGGAGAAGCTGCGCGCGCAGCTCGAGAACGAGGTGCTGCCGCGCTATATCGAGCAGCAGCGCTGGTACGGCGCGAAGGGCGAGCCGGTGAAGAGCGCGCCGCTCGAGGACTGGACGGTCTGGGACCGCTGGCTGATCGCGCTTCCGAGGGTGAACGATGTTTCCTATTTCGTTCCGCTGACCCTCGCCTGGGAGGACTCCGAGGACGAGCGGATCAAGTCGCTCGCGCCGGTGACCATCGCGCGCGTGCGCCAGCAGGCGAACGTCGGCGTGCTCGCCGAGGCGATCGCCGACGAGCGCTTTTGCCGGGCGGTCGTGACCGCGGTGTGCGAGAAGCGCAGCGTTCCGACCGAGAAGGGGGCATTGAAATTCGTTCCCACCAGCCACTGCCGGGAAAAAGCCGGCGCGGACGTCGAAGAGCTGAACGTCTCGCGCCTGCACGCGCAGAGCACCAATACCTCTGTCACCTTGACTTCGCCGACGCGCGGAGACCGGCTGTTCCTCAAGTTCTATCGCAAGGTGCGCGCCGGGATCAATCCGGAATTCGAGGTCGGGCGCTTCCTCACCGAGGTCGCGCGCTTCCCGCACTGCGTGCCTCTGCTCGGCTCGCTCGAGTATTCCCCGGAAAAGCGAAAGGAGTCCGCCACGCTCGCGCTGCTGCAGGGCTATGTCCCCAACCAGGGCGACGGCTGGAGCTACACGCTGGGCTACCTCGACCGGTTCCTCGAAGGCCATCCGACCGCGGAAGCGCCCGGGGATCCGAAGGACGTCCACGGCGCGTATGTGACCCTCATGCAGACGCTCGCCACCCGCACCGCCGAGCTGCACCGTGCCTTCGCCATCCGCGCCGGCGATCCCGCCTTCGAGCCCGAGCCTCTGACCGCTAAGGACGTCGAGGCCTGGAAGACCCGAATAAAGGTCGAAGCCGAAGAAACGCTCGGTTTGTTGAAAGATTCCTCGATCAAGAAGGAGGAAATTCTTGCCCGCATCGATGCCTGTCCAGCGCCAAAAGGCGTGGCGCTCAAGACGCGCCATCACGGCGACTATCACCTGGGGCAGGTGCTGCTCGCGAACAACGATTTCGTCATCATCGATTTCGAGGGCGAGCCGAGCCGGCCGCTGGAAGAGGGCCGGCGCAAGCACTCGCCCTTGCGCGACGTGGCGGGGATGCTGCGCTCGTTCAACTACGCCAAGTGGAGCGCGCTGATGCGCGCGAAGGAAGCCGACCCTGCCGCCGAGAAGGCCGCCGCCGAGCTGGACGCCTGGGAAGCCGCCACGCGCAAGGCGTTCATCGCCGCCTACGCGGAGGCCTCCACGGGCAGCGGGCTCTATGCATCGTTCGAAGACGCGCGCGGGCTGCTCGAGCTCGCGGAGCTGGAAAAGGTGCTCTACGAGCTGCGCTACGAGGCCGCCAATCGGCCCGCCTGGCTGCATATTCCGCTCGAGGGGCTGCGCGCCCTGCTCGGGAACAAGGGCTGAGCCGTGGAAAGCATCGACGTCATGCTCGAGCCGGTCAGGGCCTTCCTGATCCAGGTCGGCGGGCTGCTGCCGCGCCTCCTGGTCGCGATCGTGGTGCTCATCGCGGGCTGGCTGCTCGCCAAGCTGGTGCGCTTCGCCGTCGCCAAGGCGCTGCGGCTGATCAACTTCAACGTCCTCACCGAACGCGCCGGGATGGACGCGTTCCTGCGCAACGGCGGCATCCGCGCCGACACCACCGACCTGCTCGCGCTGCTGTGCTACTGGCTGGTGATCCTCGCTGCGCTGATCATCGGCTTCAACAGCCTCGGCCTCGTCTACGTCACCGACTTGCTGGCGAAGGTGGTCCTGTTCGTGCCCAAGCTCATGGTGGCGCTCGTGATCCTCGCCTTCGGCGCCTATTTCGCCCGCGTCATCGGCAACGCGGTGAGCGCCTACGGCCGCAACATCCACCTTCAGGACGCCGACCTGCTCGGCAGCATCGCGCGCTACGCGATCGTCACCTTCGTGGTGCTGATCGCGCTCGACCAGGTCAACGTCGGCGGCGACATAGTCCGACAGACTTTTCTCATCATCCTCGCCGGCGTCGTGCTCGCCCTGGCCCTGGCATTCGGACTAGGCGGGAAGGATTGGGCCGCGGAATTGCTAGAGCGGTGGTGGCCGCGCAAGCGTTAGCAGAGATTTTTTTCGAAATTCATACTTAAAGTAAAAAGCATGCCGAGATCCCGTTTGCGCGAAGGACAGCCGTTCCCCCTTGGCGCGACCTGGGACGGCCTCGGGGTGAATTTCGCCCTCTTCTCCGCCAACGCCACGCGCGTCGAGCTTTGCATCTTCGATACGGAGGGCAAAAAGGAGATAGACCGGATGGACATGCCGGAGTACACCGATGAGGTCTGGCACTGCTATCTGCCCGACGCGCGGCCAGGCACGGTCTACGGCTATCGCGTCCACGGCCCCTACGAGCCTGACCACGGCCACCGCTTCAACCACCACAAGCTCCTCATCGATCCGTACGCCAAGCAACTGGTGGGCGAGCTGCAGTGGAACGACGCGCTATTCGGCTACACCATCGGCCATCCGGACAAGGATCTTTCGTTCGACGAGCGCGACAGCGCCCCCTACATTCCGAAAGCCAGGGTCATCGACCCCGCCTTCACCTGGGGCAACCTGCGCCGCAAGCGCTGGCCCTGGCCGCAGACGCTCATCTACGAGACCCATGTCAAGGGATTCACGAAGCTCAATCGGCGCCTGCCGGAGGCGCTGCGGGGCACTTATTCCGGACTGGGCCATGCGGACAGCATCGAATACCTGGCCAAGCTCGGGGTGACCTCGCTCGAGCTGCTCCCCGTGCACGCGTTCATCGACGACCGCTACCTCGTCGAGAAGAAGCTGCGCAACTACTGGGGCTACAACACCATCGGCTTCTTCGCCCCCGAGCCGCGCTACATGGCCACACCCTTCGCCAACGAGTTCAAGGAGATGGTGAACCACCTGCATGCCGCGGGCCTCGAAGTGATCATGGACGTGGTCTACAACCACACCGCCGAAGGCAACGAGGGCGGGCCGACGCTCTCCTTCAAGGGCATCGACAACCTGAGCTATTACCGCCTGCTGCCCGACAACAAGCGCTACTACATCAACGACACCGGCACCGGCAACACGGTGAACCTCAGCCACTCCCGCGTGCTGCAGATGGTGGGCGATTCGCTTCGCTACTGGGCGCAGGAGATGCGCATCGACGGCTTCCGCTTCGACCTTGCGACGATCCTGGCGCGCGAGCCCTACGGCTTCGACGAAGGCGGCAGCTTCCTCGACGCCTGCCGCCAGGACCCGGTGCTCTCCAGCCTCAAGCTGATCGCCGAGCCCTGGGACGTGGGGCCCGGCGGCTACCAGGTCGCGCACTTCCCGCCCGGCTGGGCGGAGTGGAACGATCGTTACCGCGACACGGTGCGCGAATACTGGAAAGGCGACGAGGGCAAGCTCTCCGACATGGCGACCCGCGTCGCCGGCTCGGCCGACATGTTCAACCGCCGCGGCCGGCGGCCCTGGGCGAGCGTGAACTTCATCACCGCGCACGACGGGTTCAACCTGAACGACCTGGTGTCCTACAACGACAAGCACAACGAAGCCAACGGCGAGGACAATCGCGACGGAACGTCGAACAACCACTCCTTCAATTACGGCGCCGAGGGCCCCACCGAAGATCCCGCAATAAACGCGGTAAGAGAAAGGCAGAAGCGCAATTTCATCGCCACCCTGCTGCTGTCGCAGGGCACGCCGATGCTGCTGGCGGGCGACGAGATCGGCCGCAGCCAGGGCGGCAACAACAACGCCTACGCCCAGGACAACGAGTTGAGCTGGATCGACTGGTCGGCGATGGACGAGCGCGGGCGCGAGCTGCTCGAGTTCACCAAGCGTCTGATCAGGATCCGCACGAGGCACCCGATCCTGCTGCGTGGGCGTTTCCTCGCCGGGACGCACGATCCGGAGCTCGACGTGAAGGACGTGACCTGGCTCACGCCGCTCGCCACCGAGATGACCGAGCAGAACTGGAAGGACCCGGTCGCCAAGTGCTTCGGCATGCTGCTCGACGGCCGCGCGCAGGAAAGCGGCATCAAGCAGCGCGGCACCGACGAGACGCTGCTGATCGTCGCCAACTCGCACCACGACGTGGTCAAGTTCAAGCTGCCCGAAGTGCCCGACGGCCGGCAATGGGTGCGCCTCCTGGACACCAACGACCCCAAGCTGCCGCGCGCCGAGCATGCCTTCGGCTCCGAATACCTCGTCACCGGACGCTCGCTCCTCTTGTTCCTGCTCGAGCGCGACGACGCGGCGGCCGGGCCGCATCCGGATCGCAAGCCCGAAAAGCGCAAGGCGCCGCAGAAGAAATGAGCACGGCGTCCCTGAGCCACGATCTGGTCCATGCGATGCCCTTCGGCGCCGAGCCGGTGCCCGGCGGGGGAGTGCGCTTTCGCCTGTGGGCGCCTGCGGCCAATACCGTGGACCTGGTTTTCGACAACCGAAGCAGGCCGATGGAGAAAACCGCGGAGGGCTGGTTCCAGCTGATCGAATCCTCTGCGGGCTCCGGCACGCTCTACCGCTATCGCATCAACGGCGGCCAGCTGGTGCCCGATCCCGCCTCGCGCTTCCAGCCGCAGGACGCCGAAGGACCGAGCGAGGTGATCGATCCCGGCGCTTTCGACTGGGACGACGCGCAGTGGAAGGGCCGGCGCTGGGAAGAGGCGGTGATCTACGAGCTTCACGTCGGCAGCTTCACACCCGCCGGCAGCTACCGGTCGATCATTCCGAAGCTGCCGCACCTGAAAGACGTCGGCGTCACGGCGCTCGAGCTGATGCCGCTCGCGGACTTCGCCGGACGGCGAAACTGGGGCTACGACGGCGTGCTGCCCTTCGCGCCCGACAGCGCCTACGGGCGCCCCGACGACCTCAAGGCGCTGGTGCAGGCGGCGCACAAGGCGGGCCTGATGGTGCTGCTCGACGTGGTCTACAACCACTTCGGGCCGAAAGGCAACTTCCTCAGCCTCTACGCGCCGCAGTTCTTCACCGACCGCTATCGCACGCCGTGGGGCGCGGCGATCAACTTCGACGGCGCCGACAGCCGCTGGGTGCGCGAATACTTCGTCCAGAACGCCCTCTACTGGCTGGAAGAGTACGCCTTCGACGGCCTGCGCTTCGACGCGGTGCACGCCATCATCGACAAGTCGCCGCTGCACGTGCTGGACGAGATCGCTTCGCGCGCCAGGAACGCGCCCGCGCTCTCCCACCGGCAGATCCACCTGGTCCTGGAAAACGACGCGAACCAGGCGCGCTTCCTCGGCAAGGGCAAATACACCGCGCAATGGAACGACGACTCGCACCATGCGTATCACGTGCTCGCGACCGGGGAGAAGGACGGCTACTACGTCGCCTACGCCGACGCGCCGGCGAAGCACCTCGCGCGCTGCCTCGCCGAAGGATTTGCTTTTCAGGGTGAAATTTCCAAATTTACGGACGAAAAGAGGGGAGAGCCCAGCAGCCATTTGCCTCCGGCGGCATTCGTGGACTTCATGCAGAACCACGACCAGATCGGCAACCGCGCCTTCGGCGACAGATTGATTTCAATTTCAAAAGACAAGAAACTAAAAGCCCTGACGGCGATCCTCCTGCTGGCGCCTTCGCCCCCCATGCTCTTCATGGGCGAAGAGTGGGGCTGTCGGCAGCCGTTCCTTTTCTTCTGCGACTTCGACGGCGATCTCGGCGACGCCGTGCGCAAGGGCCGGCGCGAGGAGTTCGCGCGCTTCGCCGCCTTCCAGGATCCCGCCGTGCGCCAGCGCATCCCGGACCCGCTCGCCGAGGCGACGTTCAGGCAATGCGTGCTGCGCTGGGACGAAATGGACCCGGGCTGGCTCGCGTTCTACAGGAATCTCCTCTCGGTAAGGAGAACGGAAATTTTTCCCCGCAAGGCGAAGCCGGGCCGCTACGAGATGCTCGCCGAGCGCGCATTCTCGGTGCTGTGGCCCCTCGAGGACGGCGGCGTGCTGCGCCTGCTCGCCAATTGCGGCGAGGCGCCGCTCGAGCTTGGTATCCCGCCGCGCGGCCGGGTCCTGTGGGGCAAGGAGAACGGCAAGACGCTCGAGGGCTGGAGCACGATCTGGCTGCTCGAAGAATGAATGACCGAAGTCGCCGATAGCTACATCGACGTCTGGGGGAGCCCGAAGCAGATCGACGCCGCGACGCGGGAGGCGCTGCTACGGGCACTCGGGCCCGCGCGGGCGGTCAAGAAACCGCTCAGGACAAAGGAAGGCAGTTGCTACCAGCCCGAGCTGCTGCAGCGGGGCGCACGGGTATGGGGCTTCACCGTCCAGCTCTACGGACTGCGCTCGGTGCGCAACTGGGGCATCGGCGACTTCGGCGATCTGGGCGCGCTGGTGGAAACCGCCGCCGGCCTCGGTGCGGGCCTGGTCGGCGTCAATCCGCTGCACGCGACCTCCGGGATGAGCCCGTACAGCCCATCGAGCCGCCACGCGCTCAACACGCTCTATCTCGATATCGAGGCAATTCCCGAGTACTCGCGCTGCGCCGCCGCGCAGCGTCTCGTGGGCTCGCGCGGGTTCCAGGAGCGGCTGAGCGCGTTGCGCGAGGCGGAGCTGGTGGACTACGACGGAGTGCGCACGGCGAAGCTCGAAGCCTTGGAGTTGATTTTTAAGACTGCAAATACAAATAAAAACAGGCAGGAGCTGGAGAAATTCCGCGAGGACGCCTCGCGCGGCGTGCGCGCCTACGCGCTCTTCGAAGCGCTGCGCGAGAAATTCGGCGGCGGCTGGCAGGGCTGGCCGAAGGAATACCGCGATCCGCGCTCCACCGCGGTGAGCGCTTTCGCAAAGAAGCAGCGCCGGCGCATCGACTTCCATCTGTATCTCCAGATGCACGCGCGGCGGCAGCTCGACGCCGTGCAGCGGCGCACGGCCGAGCTCGGAATGCCGATCGGTCTCTATGTCGATCTCGCGCTCGGCGCCGACGCGGGCGGCGCCGAGGTCTGGAGCGATCAGGCCGTCTTCGCGCTGGACGTGTCGGTCGGCGCGCCGCCCGACGAATTCAATCCGAAGGGGCAGGACTGGGGCCTTCCGCCGTACTCGCCCCGGGCGCTGCGCGCGGCGGGCTACGCGCCGTTCCTCGATCTCTTGCGCGCCAACATGCCCGCGGGCGGCGCGCTGCGCATGGACCACGTCATGGCGCTCATGCGCCTGTGGTGGATTCCGCGCGGCAATAAACCCGACCGGGGCGGCTACGTCCACTATCCCTTCGAGGACCTTCTCGGCCTGCTCGCGCAGGAGAGCCGCGAAAAGCGCTGCCTGGTGGTGGGCGAGGATCTCGGCACCGTCCTGCCCGAGTTCCGCAAGGCGCTCAACGAAAAAGCCGTGCTCTCGTACCGGCCGCTCCTCTTCGAGAAGACCCCCGACGGCGATTTCGCGCTGCCCGGCGCCTATCCGCGCGAGGCGCTGGTATGTGTCACCACGCACGACCTTCCCACTTGGCAGGGGTTTTTCTCGAATCACGACCTCGAACTTCGAAAAAAACTCGGCCTCACGGTCGACCCGGACAAAGAAGGTCAATTGCGGGAACAAGATAAAAAGAAATTGCTGGAAGCGCTGCAGCGCGAAGGCCTCGACGGCTCGGCGCTGTCGGCGCACATCTTCATCGCGCGCACGCCGTGCATGCTGCTGGCGGTGCAGCCCGAGGATGTGTTCGAGCAGGTCGAGCAGGCGAACCTGCCTGGGACGGTGGACGAGCATCCCAACTGGCGGCGCAAGCTGCCCGTGCCGATGGAGGCCTGGACCGCGGACACGCGCGTGAGCGTTCTTTCGCGCTCGCTCGGGCTGCTGCGCGGCACCGGCAAGCGCATTCCGCTCGCGACCTATCGCCTGCAGCTCAACAAGAGCTTCCGCTTCACGGACGCCACCGCGCTCGTGCCGTACCTCGCCTCGCTCGGCGTAACGCACATTTACGCCTCGCCTTTCCTCAAGGCCCGCCCCGGCAGCAACCACGGCTACGACATCGTCGACCACGGCAAGGTCAACCCCGAGATCGGCACCGAGGCG
>Ga0209488_10004668_pt1 | contig 10642 bp, 9 predicted proteins | sample Rivendell_Oct201_8_FD_188349 | JGI IMG/M metagenome (GOLD analysis project Ga0209488, IMG submission 188349) | Vadose zone soil microbial communities from the Eel River Critical Zone Observatory, Northern California, USA -... | ecosystem: Environmental > Terrestrial > Soil > Vadose zone >... | reverse complement strand
TGGCCGACTGTCTTTCATGGTACCGACTCCTGGCACTCTCCTTTGTCCGATTCGCTCTAGTATGATGGAAGTTGTACGGCAAAAGTAGCGGTGCCTCCGGTCGTTCGAGCAATCGTCAGAGTAATCGCGCTCCCGAGAGTCGAGACGCGCAAAACGCACCGCCGATAGCTGAAAACTGCACCATGGAGCCACGCGAAAAAGCCGCCAGTCTACCGGAAAGCGCCGGCGTGTATCTATTTAAAGACGCCGGCGGCGCGGTGCTGTATGTCGGCAAAGCGCGGTCGCTGCGCAGCCGCGTTCGCTCGTACTTCCTGGAGTCCCGCTCAATCGACGCCAAGACCGGTTCACTGGTGCGCGAAATCGCCGACCTGGAAACCATCGTGGTGGCCAACGAGCGCGAAGCGCTGGCGCTCGAAAACAACCTCATCAAGCGATATCATCCTAAATTCAACGTTCTGCTGCGCGACGACAAAACATACCCTTACATTAAGTTCACCGCCGCCGAGAAATTTCCCCGGGTGTACTTCACACGCAGGATCAAGAAGGACGGCTCTCTCTACTTCGGGCCCTTCTTCCCGGCTAGCTTGGCCCGCCGCATTCTGCATTTCATTCACAAGCGATTTATGATCCCCAGTTGTAGCGTGGACCTCACGCGCAGCCATCCGCGCCCCTGTCTGCAGTATTACATCAAGCGCTGCCAGGGTCCGTGCGTCGCCGGACTCACCACCGACGAGCGCTACGCGGAAGCCGCGCGCGACGCCAGATTGTTTCTCGAGGGCCGTCGCCATGACCTGATGAAGAGCCTCGAGCAGCGGATGGCCGCAGCAGCCGAGCAGGAACTGTTCGAGCTAGCAGGCGCCTACCGCGATTTACTGCGTACCCTTGAAGACATCGAGGAGCGCCAGCGCATCGCCTCCGCCCAGGGCGACGACACCGACGTCCTTGCGTATTACGCGGAGCCTCCGCTGGTCTCCGCCAACCTGTTTCACCTGCGCGCCGGCCGCGTAGTCGATCGCCGCGAATTCTATTGGGAAGACCTCGAAGCGTTTGATCCCCGCGAATTTGTGCCGTCGCTGTTGAAACAGCTTTACCTCGAGGCCGAGTACCTGCCGAAGGCCATTCACGTGCCCATCGATTTTGAAGATCGCGCGCTGCTCGAAGAGACGCTGACCGAGCGGGCCAAGCATAAAGTGGAAATCTTCACGCCGCAGCGGGGCAGCAAGCGCGCCTTTCTCGACCTGGTGGAAAACAATGCCAAGCATTCTTTCGAGCAACGTTTCCGCGTGTTGAAGCCGAGCTCCAAAGCCATTGCCGAAGCAGTGCAGAACGCGCTCAACCTGCTCGAAGAACCGCGGCGTATCGAGAGCTTCGACATTTCCCACATGCAAGGCACGGATACGGTGGCCTCGATGGTCGTCTGGGAGGACGGCCGAATGAAGAAATCGGAGTACCGCAAATTCATCATTCGCGGAGAGGGAAGCAATGGCGTTACGACGTCCGGGAGTGTGCCGGTCCTCGCGCGAAACGACGACTTCGCGAGCATGCGCGAGACGGTGACGCGCCGCTACCGCCGCGTGCTCGAAGAAAAGCGGCCGATGCCCAGCTTGATTCTGATTGACGGCGGAGTTGGACAGCTTCACGCCGCGGCGCAAGCGCTAGACTCCCTGCAAATCATCAATCAGCCCATGGCCAGCATCGCCAAGAAAGACGAGATTCTTTACATTCTCGGCCAGGAAGACGAACCGTGCATACTCGATCGCCATTCCCCGGTGCTTCATCTGATCCAGCAGATTCGCGACGAAACGCATCGCTTCGCGGTCAGCTTTCATCGCCAGCGGCGCGGTAAGCGACAAACCAAGACGGCGCTCAGCGATATCCCCGGAGTCGGTCCGCGCACCATTGAAAAGCTGCTGCGCGAGTTTGGCAGCATCGCTAATCTGCAGCGCGGAGGCAAGGAAAGGCTTAGCCGAGTGGTATCGCCCCAGATTGCGGAAAAAATTCTGGCGCACCTGGACGCGCCATCGGCGGACCAATAACCGGAAACCCCGGCAAACACCGGTTAGCCCGTATTGCGCCCCACAGATCGCTATGCTACGGTTTCAACGGAGGGCGTTATGGCGGACAATGTAGGTTCCAAAGTAACTTATTTTCTAGTAGGACTTGGTGTTGGAGCGCTGGTCGGAGTTTTGTTTGCGCCGAAATCCGGGGAAGAAACCCGCGAACTGCTTACCCAGAAGGCCGATGAAGGCCGCGACTACGCGCAGCGCAAAGCGCGCGAACTTCGCGAGCGCGCCGATGAATTGATCGAGCGCGGCAAGGACGTCGCGGGGCGCAAAAAGGATTCGATTTCGGCGGCCGTAGAAGCCGGGCGCGAAGCGTACCTTCGCGAGTCCGCGAAGTCTTAGATTTCGCGGTGACGAAGGCGCAACGCTTGGTGCGTGCGCGACCCTGCGGCGTTTGAGCTTCGAGCCGCGGGGATCAAACTGGGACAGCGCCTCTTGCGGGCGCTCGGGGTGCGTATGGAAACCTGGATGGCGGTATTTGTCGTCGTCGCGGCCGCGGCGATTGTTTTGCAGACGGCCATTCTCGTGGCGATGTTTATCCAGATGCGCCGCACTATGGAGCGCATGGACCGGTTCGCGGCGGATCTGGAGTCGCGACTTACGCCCATCTTGAGTCGCGTGCAGATTCTTCTGGAGGATACGCAGCCAAGAATTTCAGAGATGATCGCCGACGCCGCGCATGTGGTGTACCTGGCGCGCGGGCAAGCGCAGAAGGTGGATCGACTGTTCACCGACGCTTCCGACAGGCTGCGAGGTCAGTTGGTGCGTGCGGACCGCATTCTCACCGGAGCGCTGGAAGCGGTGGAAGACGCTGGCGCGAAGTTCGGCCACTCCATCTGGAGGCCGATGCACAAGGCTTCTGCACTGGTGCAGGGCATTAAAGTCGGATTGGATCTACTGCGTTCCCGCCGCGGCCGGCGCAATTCGGATCCCTCGGTCGAGCGCGAAGAAGAGTTGTTCATCTAGCGCGGTTCTTTCCCGTTTTCAATTCCTGCGAAAAGCTCATAAGGGCGGTTTCGCGGCTTTCCTGCTAGCGGATCCAGCCGCCGCCCAGTACGCGGTCGCCGTCGTAAAAGACCGCGCCTTGCCCGGAGGTAATCGCGCGTTGCGGTGTATCGAAGGCAATGCGGGCGTGCGCGCCGTTCAGCGGGAAGACCGTGGCGTCCGCTGGAATGTGCTTGTGGCGAATCTTAACCACCGCGCGCACGGGAATGCCCGAGGCTTCATGCGAGATCCAATTTACGTTCTCCACTTCGCACGTTGCCGCGCGCAGCGACTGGTCATCGCCGACAACCACGCGATTGTTCTGGCGATCGATGGAAAGCACGTAGAGCGGCTTGCCAGTGGCAAATCCCAGGCCCTTGCGCTGTCCAATCGTGAATTGGTGCACCCCGTTGTGTCTGCCGATCACGATGCCCTCTTGGTCAACCATCTCGCCACCGCAATTCGACAGCGGCGAGCCGCTCTCCCGGGAATAGGCTTCGATGAACTGCACATAATTGCCGCTAGGCACGAAGCAGAGCTCCATGCTTTCCGGTTTGTCAGCAACCGGCAGGTTTGTGCGGCGTGCCGCGGCGCGTACCTCGTCCTTGGTCAGTTCCCCCAGAGGGAACTCGCTGCGCGACAGCTGGTCCTGCGTGAGTCCCCAGAGAAAATAGGATTGGTCCTTGCTGTCGTCGCGCGCGCGAAGCAGTTCCCACCGCTCGGTTTGTTCATTCTTGCGGATGCGCGCGTAGTGGCCGGTGGCCAGCCGCTCCGCTCCGATTTGCCGCGCCATGCGCAGGAGCGGCTCGAACTTCACATCGGTATTGCAGTTGGTGCAGGCAACGGGAGTGCGTCCCGAGAGATATTGGTCGACGAACGGGCGCACCACTCGTTGTTCAAACTGTTGCTCAAAATTGACGACATAGTGCGGGAATTGGAGATGCTGCGCCACGCGCTTCGCGTCGTAAACGTCATCAAGCGAGCAGCAGCGGTGCTGTACAGGACCGTTGCCTTGCAGCTCGGGCAGGCGGCGTTGGTTCCAAAGCTGCATAGTAAGGCCGATCACCGGACGGCCCTGCTCTTGCAGCAATGCCGCGACGGTGGAACTGTCCACACCTCCGCTCATGGCCACGGCGACCAGGCCGGACTGGACCTGGCTGCGTGCGGGCAGGGCATCGAATTGTGCGGCGGTAGCCATCTACTCATTTTACGGGAAAATCGCCAAAAAGCATTCCGTTTGCGTTCACCGGTAGTGGTCTATTTTGAGTTTATGCCCGTGGAATTCTTTTTAGAAACTGAGCCGGTACTGTGAATTGGAGACAACATTAGGAGCGTGCGGCGGCGCGCAATCGATAGGTGGGCGAAAATTCGCGCAGTTGATGCACGGCAACGGGAACAATTTCGAGCGCGAAATCGATGTCGGTCGCGGTCGTGTGGCGGCCCAGGCTGAATCGCAAGCTCGCGCGAGCCTCCTCGGGCGGTAGCCCGATGGCGGTTAGCACATGAGAAGGCTCGACCGCGCCCGAAGAACAGGCCGCACCGGTCGAGCACGCCAAGCCCTTCAAATCGAGCGCGATCACCAATGCTTCGCCCTCGAGACCATGGAAGGTAAGGTTTGCGGTGTTGGGCGTGCGGGGTGCGTTCGCAGCATTTACGCGCGAATGCGGCACGCGCTCGAGCAGGCCCTGTTCCAGGCGATCGCGCAATGCCGAAATCCGAATCGCGTCCTGGTCCATCGATTGCCGGGCAAGCTCCGCGGCCTTGCCCAGACCGACAATCCCCGGCACGTTTTCCGTCCCTGGCCGGAACCCGCGCTGGTGATGTCCGCCATAGAGAAGCTGCCGCAAACGCGTGCCGCTGCGGATGTAAAGCGCTCCGACGCCCTTTGGCGCGTAGAACTTGTGACCAGAAAGCGTCAGAAGGTCGACGCCAAGCGCATTCACATCGATCGGCAGCTTGCCGGCGGATTGCACCGCGTCAGTGTGAAAGTAAACGTCGGCTGCGGCGGCAATGCGCCCGATGTCCTCTAGTGGCTGCACCGTGCCAAGCTCATTGTTGGCGTGCATGATGGTAATCAGAGCGGTTTCTTTACGCACCGCGCGCCTCAGTTCGTCGGGGTGCACGCGACCGTCAGGATCCACGGCAAGATAGGTGACATCCATGCTCTGCTCTTCCAACGCCTGACAGGCATTCAGGACCGCCTCGTGTTCGATGCTCGAGGTAATCACGTGGGGAGAGGATGATGACGGACCAGCGGCCGCCACCGCGCCGAAGATGGCATGGTTATCGGCTTCGGTGCCGCCGCTAGTAAAGACGATTTCCTGCGCGCGCGCCCCGATGAGTGCAGCAACCTGCTCGCGCGCGGTTTCCACCGCTCCGCGAGCTTTTTGCCCGAAGGTGTGAATCGACGCGGCGTTGCCGTATTCCCCGGACAGATACGGGAGCACGGACTCGAGCACCTCACAGGCCACGGGCGTCGTGGCATTATGGTCCAGGTAAACGCGGTTCATGGTGCCTCTTCAGGATAGACTTCCGGCTCCCACAAGAGCAAGGAGGAGGTGGACACGAAGCGGGCCGGCGAGGGAACGGCTCTAGGTTTGAGGGCAGAAGCAGTTCAGCGGGCGAGTCGTAGCAACACGGCATTAATTTCCATCAGGTCAGCGTCCACGCGGTAAAAGCCAGAACGCCAAGTGCCGTCGGCCTCTTCGGCGCCAAATTTCAGGACCGCGAAATCGCGTCCTTCCTGCGGGCTATTCGTCAGATCAGGGAATTCCTCCCCAAGGTAGGTGACCGCAGAGGGCTGTGCCAAATATTTGCAGTCTTCGCGCGTGAGCACAGCGCGCAGCATGCCTTGGTTTTTCGTGTGCGGCTGGCAGAAGTAAAGGTTGGCCATACCTGCTGATCATGAGCAAAGGCGCGCCAAAGGTGAATGGTACGGTGGTCCCAGGTTGTAGCGAAGTAGTGACCCCATGGGGGTTTCCAAGACGGGTCATCGGCCTCGGCCAAGCGAGCGCGCCGTGACGCAAGGGGAAGCGATATGCGGGCAGAATATCGATATTTCTATAGTTTCATGCCATTTTTTTCATGCACCACGCGCGAGTATTGCGCATCCTACCTGGCTGAGGCAAATCCCTCTCGGGAGGCACGGCGAAAGCTGGTGGCTTCTGCGGGAGGAAAATCTAGGAGCTGGTAATGAAATCGTCGAGGAAAATAGTTGGATTGGTCGGGGCCAGCCTGTTGTTGGCGGTCAGTGTCATGGCGGGGACCGAAAATAAGGGGACGCTGCGCCTATATGACAACGTAAGTGTCCAAGGCAAGCAACTAAGCCCGGGGACCTACAAGGTCGAGTGGAACGGGCAGGGTCCCGAGGTGCAGCTGAACATCCTGGATGGCAAGAACACCGTTGCCACCGTCCCGGCCCGCATTGTCCCGGTGACCACCAGGAACGATCAAGACGGGTACACAGCCGACAACGAAAACGGCAACCGTACGCTGAAAGAGCTTTTCTTCCATGGGAAGAGCTATCAGCTGGAGATTGAGCCCGGAACCGGAGCGGGAGCGTCTCAGCCGGGAGGCCGGCAGTAATCACCGAGCACGGACAGAACAGAAAAGGGGCCGACTAGGCCCCTTTCCAATTCCTCGTATCGCCTGGGTTATTGAATCAGTCAGACAGTTGGTCCGGCGGGAACAGCCTCGGATGGAGGCTGTTCGCCTTGCTGCGCGTGGAATTGCGCGGCTTCGGTCGAACCGGCCAGTCCCGTCGTCGAGGAATGGCCGCCGGATACCACCTGCGCGATTTCGTCAAAATATCCGGTGCCCGCAAACCGCTGGTGTGTGACTGCGCGATAGCCGAGTTCCTGCGCGGCGAACTCCTCTTGTTGCAGCTTGGAGTACGCAGTCATGCCGGCTTTGGCATAGCCGCGAGCCAAGTGGAACATGCTCATATTCAAGGCATGAAAGCCGGCGAGAGTAACGAACTGGAACTTGTAACCCATCTTACCGAGCTCTTGCTGAAAGTTGGCAATCGTCACGTCGTCCAGCTTCTTCTTCCAGTTAAACGACGGCGAACAGTTGTACGCCAGCAATTTGCCGGGAAACTTGGCATGAATGGCGTCCGCAAATTTCCTGGCTTCGGCGAGGTCGGGTGTGGAGGTTTCGCACCACAGCATGTCGGCGTAAGGAGCATAGGCCAGGCCGCGCGCAATGGCCGCGTCGATTCCACCGCGAAACTGATAGAAGCCTTCGCAGGTGCGCTGGCCATAAATGAACTCGCGGTCCCGTGGATCGGCATCAGACAGCAGCAGGCCCGCGGAATTTGCGTCGGTGCGGGCAATAAGAATCGTCGGCACGCCAGAAACATCGGCGGCCAGCCGCGCGGCCGTAAGCTTCTCGATGAATTCGCGGACGGGCACCACCACCTTACCGCCCAGGTGGCCGCACTTCTTGGCGGAAGACAGTTGGTCCTCGAAGTGCACCCCCGCGGCGCCCGCTTCGATCATCGATTTCATCAGTTCATAGGCGTTGAGCGAACCGCCGAAGCCTGCTTCCGCGTCGGCCACAATCGGCGCAAACCAATACGTCCCACTACGCTTGCCTTCCGCCGATTCGATCTGGTCGGCGCGCAGCAGCGCGCGGTTGATGCGCTTGACCAGCGCCGGCGCGCTGTCGCACGGGTACAGGCTCTGGTCCGGATACACATCGCCGGCAGTATTCGCATCCGCGGCGACCTGCCAGCCGCTCCCGTAAATCGCCTTCAGGCCGGCCTGCACCATTTCGATGGCTTGGTTGCCGGTCACCGCTCCCAACGCCGGGACGTACGCATCGGTGTGCATCAGGTTCCAAAGCCGCTCGGCGCCCAGGCGCGCCAGGGTGTACTCAATCTGGATGCTGCCGCGCAGGCGCAGTACATCGGCGTAGGAATAGGGCCGTGTCGTTCCAGACCAACGTGCGTTCGAGCCCCAGTCGGAATGGTCATTGTGGTTGTGGTGTCCGTTGCTTCCGTTGGTTGACATCGAAATCTCCTTGAATTGGTCATGTGAAATTGAGCATCGAAAAAAGTAAGAACCAAAACTTACGCCGGATTGAACTCGCCTCGCCGAATCATCTCCTCGCTCAACCGCCGCGCCTCCCGGACTGTGGCTTGCTGCGTTTCGGTCAGGTCCGAGGTTTCGGCGAGCAGACGATCGAGCTCGTGGCCGAAAAGGTTGTGAATCAATTCCGGATCGTGGCGCACGGCTTTCCCATCGTCGTCCAAAATATCGACGGTATTTGAGTGCCTGATGCGCTGCGCGATCATCAGCCGGTAAATGCGATCGGTCGCCAGATCTTCCATGTAGCCATCGAGAAGGCTCGCTCCGCGCCCGTTCAGGACACCGTTGCGATAGCGAATCACTGTGCGGATGGCCGCGCGCGTCCCGGACAGGGTTCGCTTGCCAACTCCTGATGGAACAGGTCGGAGGTCAGGATGCGCATCCGCATTTGTCGGGCGCGCGGCAAGCTGATTCGGAGCAGGGAACTGCGAGACCGCAATTTCGTTCTGGTCCGGGTGCCCAGTCCACGCACCATCCATGAAGCACGACGCTTCGTTCTTCTTGTCTTCGGCCAGGATCGCCAGCGCCCGAGCATTCAGTTCAGAGTTTTCGCGGCTCGGATATAGCGCGGTCATGCCGCCGATGGCCAGCAAACCGTGTTTGTGGCAAATATCCGGCAGGAGCGCGCGCAGGTTTTGAAAGAAGGCGACGTTGTGGGGAATGGTATTGCGATCCGGCAAAACCCATTCCGGATTTTCCAGATGGAAATGGATCAGGCTGGCCATGTAGTCCCAGCGTCCCAGATTTAGGCCCAAAATATGTTCGCGCAGGTTCCAGGCAAACTCTTCCATTTGAAAAGCCAGGGGGTGCGATTCCACCAGCGCCATGCACTTGATGGCATCGGCCGGAACGCTCTTGGCGCGCGCGATCATTTGGAACAAGTCGCGCCACCAGAGCGCCTCGTCGGCGGATTCAGACTTCGGGATATAGAAGCAAAGCGGGTGCTTCAACGCGGCAAAGTCCACCTGATAGGTGATCATCGCGACATCAAAAAGCGGCGCCGGGAGCAGCTCGCCTTTCAGAATCCCCGCTTGATGCACATGCAGGCCGCGCGGCCGGGTGAAGATGACTGTCTTGCCCGGCTGAATGCTGATAGTGGAATTGCGCTTGGCGTTGAAGTAGCTGAGTCGCCCTCTGAGTGCTTCCAAAATATTGTGGATGCCCTGCGACAGATGTTCCCAGGTATTGGCGTTGGAATCTTCAAGGTCCAGCATCACGCCCGGAGCCCCCGAATTCAGCATTTTCACCACCAGCTCGGCGTCGTCCGCGGGGCCGGTCATTTGATTGCGCTGATCAATGCACCATCCGGGCAGCTCGATCTGCCACGGTTGCATCGTAGCGACAGAGGGCGGCAGATAATTCGGCAGTTTCCCGGCGTGGGCATCGGTGAGGGCGGCGTCGCGGCGTCCCATCAGCGCTTGCTGGCGAAGCGTGAGCTTCGCGTGGAGGGGCGCCAGGAATTCGAGAAAACCGGCAGGGAGTTCGCGAGCCGCGTCAAAACTCGCGGGGGCCGAGTTCACCGGCATAAGACGGCCCGCAACCGAAGTGGGCGCGACGCACAGCCCGGGACTGGAGGTACTGGCCATGATTCACCTCAAAGCTTTATCGCGAAAGCCCGACAACCGAGGATCAGTCGAGAATACAGGGCAATTGAGAGTCCAATAGAGCGCCGGCGCCGTGGAGTAAAGCATAGCCGTTGAAGAACATACGCCCGCACCGGCGATCCCCGCTCCGGTGTTTTTCGCCCGGCCGCGAGCAAACGGGAGAATTTTGCCCGGGAGTACCCAGGAAGTTCCTATCCTTGGCGGTGTGTTCAATATGCTGAACATCAGTTCCATCACTCTCTTACCAGGTAACCAGGGGGGACGGGCGCGCGACGCGCTAGTGTTCAATAGACAGAACGCATATTCTATACTGTGAATGGGGTAGAGCGCAGGCGGGGAAAGCGTAGTCCCGCAGTTGCGTCCAAGGGTAAACCATGGCGGGTACGGAATCGAATCCGGCAACGGCGGTAGAGCGCGCACTCAATATCCTCGAGGCGACTGCCGAACGCCGCGAGGGCCTCACCAACTCCGAAATCAGCCACAAACTCGCAATTCCGAAGAGTTCTGCCAGTTACATCCTGCGGACTTTGGAACGTCGCGGCTACCTGCGACGAGACCGCGCTACCGGCCGCTATCACTTGGGCTTGAAAATTCTCAGCCTCGGCGGTGACGCCCGCGCAAATCTGGACTTGGCGGAAGTGGCGCTGCCCTTCATGCAAGCGCTCGAGGAACGCATTCACCTCACCGTCCATCTCGCTGTGCTGGATCAGGGCGAAGCGGTGTACATCGAAAAAGTGGAAGCGCCGGGGTTTTTCAAAGTAAACACCTGGGTGGGGCGCCGCATGTACCTGCACTCTACCAGCGTCGGAAAGTGCCTCATCGCAGGCCTGCCCAGGCCGGAGGTGGAAAGCTTGCTGCAGCAACAAGGCTTGAAAAAGCGAACGCCCAAAACCATCACCAG
>Ga0209488_10004667_pt1 | contig 10643 bp, 8 predicted proteins | sample Rivendell_Oct201_8_FD_188349 | JGI IMG/M metagenome (GOLD analysis project Ga0209488, IMG submission 188349) | Vadose zone soil microbial communities from the Eel River Critical Zone Observatory, Northern California, USA -... | ecosystem: Environmental > Terrestrial > Soil > Vadose zone >... | reverse complement strand
ACGATGACGTCCGAATGCGCGCTCACCGGCTTGTGGCTGCCGTGCATCATGCGGTATGCGCTCTCGCCGGGCGCGCGCAGGTAATACCCACCGCTTTCGCCGGGCCCGCCACCCCACAGACCCCACGCGGGGCACCCGCGGCGGTTCGCCCGCTCGAAATTCCATTTTCCGTCGACGAAGTTGCGCACCTGCATGTCGACGCCGAGGCCGCCGCGGAACTTGCCCGCGCCCGCGGAATCGCGCCGCAGCGCGCGCGCCTCCACGAGCACCGGGCACTTCATCTCGATGCCTTCGATCGAGCCGTTGCGCACGTCGCCCTGGCAAACGGAAACCGTCGCCGATTCGCCGTCTTCGAACGGACGGCCGCCCCAGCCGCCGCCTTCGATGCTCTGCACCACGAAGCGGCGCCTGGACTTCGGGTCAACGCCGAAGAACACCACCGACCCCCCGAGCAGCCCGTGGTGCGCAGCCGGAATCCTGTCGGGCATCGCCCGAGCGAGCGAGCTGACGATGGTCTCGACCACCGTCGGAACGAAGATGCTCCAGCCCGCCATGGGCGCCGGGTAGCGCGCCATCATGATGTTGCCCTCGGGGATGATCACCTCGAGCGCGCGGAACGAGCCTTCGTTCACCGGGGCCAGGGGCCCGGTGATCGCCTTGTAGGCGACGCGCGCGCCGGCGAGCGTGCGCGAGTTCACCGCCGCCTTGCGCTCGGAGGAGCAACCAGAGAGGTCGATGATCATGCTTCCCGATTTGACGGTCACTTTGGCGTGGATGCGCACGCGCTCGTCCGGGGTGACGCCGTCGTCGTCGAAAAACGATTCGGCCTCGTAGACGCCGTCGGCGAGTTTTGCGACGAAGTTGCGGCATTTGGCTTCGGTCTCGTCGAAGATACGCGCGATGGCACGGAGCAATGTCTCCCTGCCGTACTTGCGCACGAGCTCGTCCAGCCGCCGGATGCCGAGCTTGCAGGAGGCAATCTGCGAATTCATGTCGCCGAGCGAAGACTCCGGGAAGCGGATGTTGTCGCGGATGACGCGGTAAAGCGCCTCGTCGAGCGTCCCGCCGTCGTAGATCTTGAGCTGGTCGAGCTGCAGGCCTTCCTGCCAGGGGTCGGGCACCTCGGGGCCCGCGCCGAAGCCGGTGCTCGTCCCGCCCACGTCGATCCAGTGCGCCCGCACCATGGAGAAGGCGAGCAGCTCGCCCTTGAAGAAGTACGGGACGTAGATCACGACGTTGTTGAGGTGCTGTCCCGCGACCGCCTGGTGGTTGGTGATGAGGACGTCGCCCGGCTTGAAACCCTTCCTGCCGTAGCGCTTCACGGCGTCGATGATGATGACGCCCAGGTCAGCGACGAAATGGGAAACGCCCCCGACATTCTGGCTGATCAGCTCTCCGTCGACATTCACGAGGGCGGTGCAGAAGTCGCGCACCTCGTAGATCATCATGTTGTACGAAGTGCGCTGCAGGTCCACCGCCATCTCGTTGGCGATCGCGGGCAGCGCATTGCGGATCACTTCGAGCGTCACCGGATCCAGTCTTGTCCTCATGCCACCCCTCCCACCGAAATCAGGAGCTCGCCGGTCCGGGCGACATTGCAGACGTCGCCCTTGAAAAGCACCGTGGTCGTTCCGTGCTCGCGCACCAGGGCCGGCCCCGAGACTCGCGCGCCCGCCCCGAACTCCTCGCGCCGGTATACCGGACACGATACCGGACGGGCCGGATCGCCCAGATGCACCTCCGCCTTGCGATGAGCCTTCGCCCGGCCCCTCGCGGAGAGTCGGGGGAGGGTCATCCTCGCGCGCTTGCCGATCGCAGCGAGCCGGATATTGACGATTTCCACGGGTTCCTCCGGCGAATGGTGGGCGTAGCGCCTATCGTAGAGCCGCTCGAACGCCGCCCTGATGGCGCGGCGGTCCTCCGCCTTGATCTGCTTTTCGGTGGCAGGCACGGAGAGAGTGAATTCCTGGCCGACGTAGCGCAGATCCAGGTGGATCCGGTGCTCCACGCCTTTCCTGTTCCCGAGCGCGAAAGCGGATTCAGCCGCCATCTCCTCCACGGTCCGTTCGAGCTGCCGGAAATCGGCGCCGTCGAGATCGGCGTAGAAGGTACGGATGAAATCGTGGCGCTCGTCGGCTGCGAGCATGCCGAGCGCGGAGAAATGCGCGGGGTGGAGCGGCACGATCACCTTGGGTATGTGCAGCTCGCGCGCGATCGCCATCACGTGCAAAGGGCCCGCGCCGCCCGAGGCGACCAGGGCGAACTCGCGCGGATCGTAGCCCTTCGCGACCGAGACCTCGCGCACTGCGAGCGACATCTTGGAGACCGCGATATCGACGATCGCCTGCGCCGCGGCGCTCGAGCTCATCTTCAGCGGATCGGCGATCTTCTTCTGGATCCCCCGGGCCGCGGCCCCCGCGTCGAGCACCATCTGCCCGCCGAGGAAATCCTCAGGATCGAGACGCCCCAGAACGAGATTCGCGTCGGTGATCGTCGGCTCGCTTCCCCCCCCGCGGTAGCATATCGGCCCGGGGTCGGCACCCGCGCTCTGCGGCCCGACCTTGAGCGCGCCGATCTCGTCGATCCAGGCGATGCTGCCGCCACCCGCGCCCACCTCGATCAAATCGATCACGGGCACCATGACCGGATGCCCGCTCGCGTACCCGCCGACGTAATAGCCCGGGGACAGGGTGGGCTCGCCTCCGCGTATCAGGCTCGCCTTGGCAGTGGTGCCGCCCATGTCGAAGGAGATCACGTCGGGAAATCCCAGCGCGCGCCCCGTTTGCGCGGAGGCGATGATTCCTCCGACCGGCCCGGATTCCATCATCGTCACCGGGCGCTCGGTCGCGACCTCGGGCGTCATCACGCCGCCGTTCGACTGCATGATGGTGAGTTCGCCGCGAAAACCGATTTCGGCGAGGCTGGCTTTCAGGCCGCGGACGTACCCGCCGACTTTCGGCCCGATGTACGCGTTGACCACCGTGGTCGACGTTCTTTCGAATTCACGGTATTCGCGCAGTATTTCGTGGGAGAGTGAAACGTAGGCGCCGGGTAGAGCCCGGCGCACGATCTCGCCCGCGGCGCGTTCGTGCCCGGGGTTGACATAGGAGTGCAGAAAACAGACGGCCACCGCTTCCACCTGTTCGTCGGCCAGGCGGCGGCAGGCCTCCTCCACGCTCGCGTGCCTCAGCGGTTCGAGCACCTCGCCCGAGGCGAGCATGCGCTCATCGATCTCCCGGGTCAGGTGCCGCGGAACGAGCGGCCGGTGCCGGTGGAAGAAAAGGTTGTAGGACTCGGGGCGGTTGCCGCGCCCGATGAAGTAGACGTCGCGCGTGCCGCGGGTGACGATGAGGCCGGTCTTCGCGCCCTTTCGCTCGATCAGGGTGTTGATTGCGGTGGTCGAGCCGTGGATCAACTCGCCGATCTCCGCAAGGTCCACGCCGCTCTTGCGCAGACAATCGACGATGCCCTGCGCCAGCCGAGCCGGCGTCGTGAGGCTCTTGGCCAGCGCGAACCTGCCGGTGGCTTCGTCGAACGCCATCAAGTCCGTGAAGGTCCCGCCGATATCGATCGCCACCAGCAACAGGTCCGCCCCTCCTAGCGAGTGCCCAAACGGTATCATGGAGCGATGAGCAAAGTCGACGCCAAGCGCCGCTGCCCGTGGTGCCTGGGGAGCGAACAGTATCTGCGCTATCACGACGACGAATGGGGAGTCCCGGTCCACGACGATCGGCAACTCTTCGAATTCCTGATCCTCGAAGGCGCCCAGGCGGGACTCGCCTGGTCGACGATCTTGAACAAGCGCGACAATTACCGCAGGGCCTTCGCCCGGTTCGACCCTGCAAAGGTCGCGCGCTTCGGTGCACGCGATGTGAAGAGATTGATGGCCGATGCGGGAATCGTGCGCAACCGCATGAAGATCGAATCGGCGATAGCAAACGCCCGCGCCTTCCTCGAAGTCAGGAGGGAATACCGCTCGTTCGACGCCTATCTGTGGGGCTTCGTGAAGCGGCGTCCGCTGCAGAATCTCAGGCGCAGCATGAGCGAGGTGCCGGCCCGCACGCCGGTATCCGACGCGATCAGCAAGGACCTGAAGCTCCGCGGCTTCCGTTTCGTCGGTTCGACCATCGTGTACGCCTATATGCAGGCGGTCGGAATGGTCAACGATCACCTGGCCGCTTGCTTTCGCCGCTCGCAGGTCGCAGCTCTCCCAAGACCCGGTTCTTCGGCTAAACTCCGGAGCGAAGGTGAATAACTTGGGGAGATCGATGCTCCGACTCGCCGTTTTGGCATTGCTCGCCTGTCTCCCCGCCGCAAGCGCCCATTCTCAGGAAGGCGATTCGGACGGCACCGTGACACTGGTGGCGACGCCACGCCTTGTCGATCCCGATTACCGGGGAGCCGTGCTGCTCGCCGCGCCCGTAGACAACAACCGGCACGTGGGCGTCATCATCAATCGCCCCACCGGACGTTCGCTCTCCAGCCTCTTCCCCGAGCACGCTCCCTCCAAGCTCGTGCGCGATCCCGTGTACTTCGGCGGGCCGATGCTGCGCCAGGCGATTTTCGCCGTGGTCCACATCGACCACACGCCGGGCCCCGGATCGATCCGGATCATGAAGGAGCTGTTCCTCGCGACTCAGGGCACGGTCGTCGATCACATCATCGAGCAGACTCCCAACGAAGCGCGCTACTACGTCGGCTATGTCGCCTGGCGGCCGGGAGAGCTGCGCCAGGAGGTCGACCGGGGATTGTGGTACGTCCTCGAGGCCGACCCCGAGCTCGTGTTCCGCAAGGATCCGGCAAGACTCTGGGAAGAGTTGCTGCGGCGCGCGCGCGCGGTGACCGCCTGGGCTCCCGGATGAAGCGCTCGTGCCGGGCCGCGCTCCTCGCGCTTCTCGTCCTAGCGGGAGCCGCCTGCGCGCAAGGCTCGTCCAAGACGCTTCTCCTCATCGCAAGACCCGGGCTGCCCGACCCCAACTTCCGGGAAGCGGTGGTCCTGGTCACCCAGGAGGAAGGCGCGGAAGCAACGGGGGTCATCATCAACCGGCCGACCAACCGCTCGCTCGCCGAGATGTTGCCGAGCGAGCGCTTCAAACCCTTCAAGGAGCCGATATTCTTCGGCGGGCCGGTGGCGCCCCAAGGCTTGTTCGCCGTATTCCAGGCCGACAGGTTTTCCGGAGCGGCCGTGACGATGCTTCCGGGACTGTACCTTGCGGTCGCGCCGGACTCGATCGACGCGCTGCTCAACAAGCCTCCGCCGAAGATCCGTTTCTTCGCGGGTTACTCCGGATGGGCGCCGGGCCAGCTGCGTGCAGAGCTCGACCGCGGCGACTGGCTGGTCGTCGATGCGGACGCCGACACGGTTTTCCTGAAGGACACGTCCAGACTCTGGCAGGACATGGTGAGGCGGGCGAGCGCAGTCCGCGCCGACGCGGCGCCGATGCGCTGAAGCGCCCTACTTTTTCAACCCGATGAGCTGCATGATGCGCGCGAGCTCTGCGTCTTCCTTCGCGATCAGATTGCCAAACTCTTCGGCCGGCATAAAAGCGGGACGCACGCCCAGCCTTTCGCTCGCCTGAGCGAAATCGGCGCTCTCCGCGGTCCTCCGGATCGCGCCCTCGAGGGCGGCCACGGCGGCCTTCGGCGTGCCCTTTGGCACGGCGATGCCGCGCCAGGCTTCGAGCGAGACGTTGATCCCTTGTTCGCGCGCGGTGGGAACATCGAGAAGCGCCGGATCGCGGGCCGAGGTCAGCGCGGCGAGCAGGCGCACCTGGCCTGTCTTCACGTACCCGGACAGCGCCGCGGGCAGCTGCACCACTGCATCCACTTGTCCGCCGAGCAGGCTCGGCACGACCTGCGCGGCGCCGAACGGCACGTCTATCGCTTCGGCACCGGCGGCCTTGAACAGCGCAACCGAGGAGATATGCGTGTGGCTGCCGATCCCGGAATTTCCAACCGTGACCTGCTTGGGTCGCGATTTCGCTTCGGCGATAAGCTCGGCGAGTGTCTTCCACTTCGCATCGCCGCGAATAGCGATCACAGGCGACTCCACCAGCACCCGCGCGACCGCGTCGAACTCATGGTAGTCGAACGGCAGCATGCCGGAATGGAAGGTCGTCGAGATCGAATTGGAATTCCACACGATCGAGTATCCGTCGGCCTTTTGCGAGGCTACATATTTGTAGCCGATCGCGCCCCCGGCGCCCGGGCGGTTGATCACGAGCACTTTGGCGCCGCCGAGCTGTTTCGACATCCCGTCGGCGAGCAGCCGTGCCGTCACGTCCGCCGACGAACCGGCGGGAAAGAGCACCGTGATCTCGATCGGTGCCTTCTGCGGGAACGGAGGTTCCTGCGCCTGGACGGTCGCCGCGAGGAGGGCACCGACGAATATCGAAGCTGATTTCATGAATATCTCCCGACTTCAATCATTCGACAGCATTTCTGCGACCTCGACCCGGCGCCCCTCGCGCGCCGAGACGATTCCCGCGCGGATCACCGCAAGCGAAGCAGTCGCGCTCTCGCCGCCCATCTCGGGCGCGCCGTCCCCGCGCACCGCGCGGGCGAACTCCTCGAGCTCCTCGACGATGGGGTCGTTCTTCGGGCAAAGAACCTGGCTGGCGCCGCTGCTCCCGCGTTTGAGCACGCGCAGGCCCTGGTGCATGTCGTAATACGCGCTCGCCTCTCTTCCGTAGATGTTCATCAAATAATACTCGGAGGCCGAGGCGTAGCTCGCGTTGAGCGTCGAGAGTGCGCCGCCTTCGTGCTCGAGAACGAGGCTCGCGACATCGGGATTATCTCCGGGCAGCACCAGCTGCGCGAACCTTCCGTTCACCGCTTTCACCGGGCCGAGCAGATATTCGAGCACGTCGGCGTAGTGGATCCCGATCTGCAGCATCACGCCCCCCGGCATCCCCGCAGCGGTATAACGCCAGGAGTTGAGATCGATCTTGCCGAGCCGGTCGCGGCTGATGTTGGCCTCGGCGTTGACGAGCTTTCCGAATGCACCCGCGTCGATCTGGCCGCGGATCCATCGAAAATGGCTTTCGCGGCGCCGCTGGTATCCCAGCGCCAGCACCACTCCTTTTTTTCTGCAGAACTCGGTGATGGTGCGGCCTTCCGAAACGGTGTTGGCTATAGGTTTATCGAGAAATATGTGCTTACCGGCAACCGCAGCCGAGAGTGTAGTCTCGAGGTGCGCGTTGTTTGGAGTGGTGTTGATGACCGCCTCGATGCTGCTGTCCTGCAGGATGACTTGGTAGTTGGGCGCCGCCGTGCAGCCGTATTTCGCGGCGAACGCCTTGCGCTTGCCCTCGGAGCGCGTGTAGCAGGCGACGATCTTCAGTTTATTCGACCGCTGGATGGCGTCGGCGAGAACGTCAGACCACCAGCCCATGCCGATGCAAGCGACGCGCAGAGGCTCCATCTACTTCGAGGTCGCCCCGATGGATTCCACGGATTCCCGCGCGATGCGCTCGTCGGTCGCCCAGTCACCGCCGCTCACGCCGACGCCACCGATGCACTCGCCTTCGACGATGACCGGGCAGCCGCCTTCCATCGCCGTCCAGCGCTCGGGACCGGCCGCGAGCGCCAGGCCGAGCGCATGGGCGAGGTCGAGCGCCTGGCCTTGAGCGCCGTGCGACGAAGTCGGACGCTTGTTCGACGCTGCGCACACGGCCTTGGTGGTTGCCGAGTGCAGCGAATGGAAGCGCCCGCCGTCCATGCGCTCGAGCGCGACGAGATGCCCGCCCGCGTCGGCGACGGCGACCGAGATCGCGATCCCGGCCTGTCTCGCCTTGGCGACCGCGGCGTCTACGATTTTCTTGGCGCCCGCGTGAGTGAGGCGCTTGGAGTCGGCGACGAACACCGCTGAATTCTAGCGCGTTGCGACTTTCTGCGATGACCTCGCGCCGGCTTTCTCGAACTGCATCGCGCCGCCGCGGTATTCGACGCGGATGACGTCCTTCGCGGCGAACCGGCCCTCGAGGATCTGTTTCGCGAGCGGGTTTTCGATGCTCTGCTGGATCGCGCGCTTGAGAGGCCGCGCGCCGTAGACCGGATCGAAGCCGGCCTTGGCGAGCTGTGCGAGAGCGCTGTCTCCCACTTCCAGTCCCATCTCCAGCTTCGCGAGCCGCTCCTCGAGGTAGCGCAGCTGGATCTTCGCGATATTCCGGATGTGCTTCTCGTCGAGCGCGTGGAACACCACGATCTCGTCGATGCGGTTGACGAACTCGGGTCTGAACTGCGTCTTCACTTCGGCCATCACGGCGGTCTTGATAAGGCCGGGATCGTCCCCCTGCATCTGCTGGATCATGTGCGAGCCGAGATTGGAGGTCATCACGATCACCGTGTTCTTGAAATCGACCGTGCGGCCCTGGCCGTCGGTCATGCGGCCGTCGTCCAGAACCTGCAGGAGCACGTTGAACACGTCGGGGTGAGCCTTTTCGATCTCGTCTAGCAGGATCACGCTATACGGCTTCCTGCGCACCATCTCGGTGAGGTGCCCGCCTTCCTCGTAGCCGACGTAGCCGGGCGGCGCGCCGATCAGGCGCGCGACCGAATGCTTCTCCATGAATTCGGACATGTCGATGCGGATGAGGTGATCTTCCGAATCGAACAGGAAAGCCGCGAGCGCCTTGCACAGCTCGGTCTTGCCCACGCCGGTGGGGCCGAGGAAGAGGAAGGAGCCGTAGGGCTTGTTCGGGTCGGAGAGCCCCGCGCGCGAGCGCCGGATCGCGTCGGCGACGAGGTGCACCGCCTCGTCCTGGCCGACGACGCGCTCGTGGAGCTTTTCTTCCATCGCGAGCAGCTTGTCGCGCTCGCCCTGCATCATTTTCGAGACAGGGATTCCGGTCGCGCGCGACACGACTTCGGCGATTTCCTCCGCCCCAACCTCGGTGCGGAGCAATTTCGGCTTTGCCTGCGCCGACGGAGTCTTCTCTGCCTTCTTCAATTGCGCTTCGAGTTGAGGGATGCGGCCGTACTGGAGCTCGGAGACTTTCTGCCAGTCGCCTTTGCGCTTCCCCGCCTCCATCTCGAGCTTCAGCTTTTCCAGCTCTTCCTTGATGTGTTGCGAGCCTTGCACCGCAGCCTTCTCCGCCTTCCAGACTTCCTCCAGATCGGCGTATTCGCGCTCGAGCTTCTTTATTTCGCTCTCGATCAGCGTCAGGCGTTTCTGCGAGGCTTCGTCCTTCTCCTTCTTTATCGCTTCGCGCTCTATCTTGAGCTGGATAATGCGCCGATCGAGCCGGTCCATGGCCTCTGGCTTGGAATCGATCTCCATCTTGATGCGCGCCGCGGCTTCGTCGATCAGGTCGATGGCCTTGTCGGGCAGAAAACGGTCGGTGATGTAGCGGTGCGAAAGCTCCGCCGCGGCGACGATCGCGGGATCGGTGATGTCCACGCCGTGGTGCACTTCGTACTTCTCCTGCAGGCCTCGCAGGATGGCGATGGTGGCCTCGACCGAAGGCTCGTCCACCATCACTTTCTGGAAGCGGCGCTCGAGCGCTGCGTCCTTCTCGATGTACTTGCGGTATTCGTCCAGGGTGGTCGCGCCCACGCAATGCAACTCGCCTCTTGCAAGCGCGGGCTTGAGCATATTGCCCGCGTCGATCGCGCCTTCCGCCTTGCCTGCTCCGACCATGGTGTGCAGCTCGTCGATGAAGACGATGGTGCGGCCCTCGTCCTGCGCGAGCTCTTTCAGCACGGTTTTCAGGCGCTCCTCGAACTCGCCGCGGTACTTGGCGCCGGCGAGAAGCGCCGCCATGTCGAGCGAAAGCACGCGCTTCCCCTTGAGCGTTTCCGGTACCTCCTCGTTCACGATGCGCTGGGCGAGTCCCTCGACGATCGCGGTCTTGCCCACGCCCGGCTCGCCGATCAGCACCGGGTTGTTCTTGGTGCGTCGCTGGAGGATCTGGATCACGCGGCGGATCTCGTCGTCGCGGCCGATCACCGGGTCGAGTTTGCCGGAGCGCGCTCGCTCGGTGAGATCGAGCGTGTATTTCTTCAGCGCCTCGCGGCTCCCTTCTGCTTCCTGGCTCCCGACCGACTCGCCGCCGCGCACTGCCTTGATCGCCTGGTCGATCGCCTTCTTGCTGCCGCCGTTCTCTTTCAGCAAGCGGCCGGCCTCGCCCTTGTCATCGGCAAGCGCAAGCAGAAACAGCTCCGAGGCGATGAACTGGTCGCCGCGCTTCTGCGCTTCCTTGTCGGTGAGATTGAGGAGACCGTTCAGCTCGCGCGAGATCTGCACTTCCCCGCCGTGGCCCTCGACCTTCGGCAGGCGCGAGATCGCCTGCTTGGTCGCCTCCCGCAGCCTCGGGACATTGACGCCCGCGCGGGACAGAAGCGACGCGCCTCCGCCGTCTTCCTGGTCGAGCAAGGCGGCGAGCAGGTGCAGCGGTTCGATGAACTGGTTGTCCTGTCCGACGGCGACGCTCTGGGCGTCGCCGAGGGCCTGCTGAAACTTGGTTGTGAGCTTGTCCAGGCGCATGAGGAGCAAGTGGGGGACGAGGGCCCGTTTTCAAGGAGAGGACCCGGCTATGGCGACGCAACAACCTCCCCTTCCTGATCAGGAACTATCATATACCCATGGCGATGAAGTTCGAGCTCCAGGAGCACCTGGGCAAATACCCGATCGTTCGGGAGAT
>Ga0209488_10004666_pt1 | contig 10644 bp, 11 predicted proteins | sample Rivendell_Oct201_8_FD_188349 | JGI IMG/M metagenome (GOLD analysis project Ga0209488, IMG submission 188349) | Vadose zone soil microbial communities from the Eel River Critical Zone Observatory, Northern California, USA -... | ecosystem: Environmental > Terrestrial > Soil > Vadose zone >... | reverse complement strand
GGAGAATGGTGCGCCCGAGTGGAGTCGAACCACCACTCCTTTCGGAACACGGACCTGAACCGTGCGCGTCTGCCAATTCCGCCACGGGCGCCCATCGGTTGGCCGGGCGGGAGATAAGCCGGCCCCGCCGCGATGTCAACCTGCCCGGGTGCAGCGCCGCTTTGCGCTGGCCGGCGGCGCTGCGGACCGGCTAAGACTCGCGTCATGGCCGGCTCCCCAAAAGTGAGGTGAGGCATGGATGCGCTCGCGAAGATCAAATCGGAGATGCTGCCCTTTGCCGCATTGATGGGCATCGAATTCACCCATGCCGCTCCCGACCGGGTCGTCGCCGAATTGCCGGTCCGCGAGGAGCTGTGCACCCGGCCCGCGGTGTTGCATGGCGGCGCGATCATGGCCTTTGCCGATACGCTCGGCGCCACCGGCACGATCCTCAACCTGCCGGAAGGCGCGGGCACGACGACAATCGAGAGCAAGACCAATTTCATCGCCGCCGCGCCGCTCGGCACCCGCGTCACCGGCGAAGCGACCCCGGTGCATCGCGGCCGGCGCACGATGGTCTGGCAGACCCGCATCACCACCGCCGAGGGCCGCCTCGTCGCGCTGGTGACGCAGACCCAATTGGTTCTCTGATATAGTTGACTTTATCAATTAAATAGTTGACGTTGACTCCGCCATTGCGCGGAGGCCCCATGAGCGCGGCTGCGCTGGAGCACCGCATCGCCACGGTGCGGCGCTTCAACCGCTTCTACACGCAAAAGATCGGCGTTCTCGGCGAGCGGCTGCTGAACAGCCCGTTTTCGCTGACCGAGGCGCGCGTCCTCTACGAGCTCGCGCTTCGCGACCATGCCACCGCCACCGAGCTGCGCCGAGATCTCGGTCTCGATCCCGGCTACCTCAGCCGAATTTTGGCCGGTTTTCGGCGGCGCGGGTTGGTCTCGCGCGCGTCGTCCGAGATGGATCGCCGGCAAAGCCATTTGTCATTGACGCAGACCGGGCGTGCCGCCTTTGCGCCGCTCGACGCCTGCTCGCGCGACGAAATCGCGACCTTGCTTGCCAGCCTGCCCGAGCCGGATCAGCGGCGCCTTGTCGCCGCTATGGAACAAGCCGAGCGCCTGCTGGATTCGTCGTCACCCCCGAAGGTGCCATACCTGCTGCGTCCTCCGGCAGCGGGAGATATCGGCTGGGTGATCTCGCGCCACGGCGCGCTCTATGCACAGGAATATGGTTTCGACCAGGATTTCGAGGCGCTGATCGCCGAAATCGCGGCCAAATTCATTACGGAACTCGATCCCCGACGAGAACGCTGCTGGATCGCCGAACGCGAGGGCGAACCGGTCGGCTCGGTGTTTCTCGTCAAAGGCTCGGAGCGGACCGCCAAATTGCGGCTGCTGCTGGTCGAGCCGTCGGCGCGCGGCCTCGGAATCGGCGCGCGGCTCGTCGCCGAATGCATCCGCTTCGCGCAGCAATCAGGCTATAGAGAGATCACGCTGTGGACCCAGAGCGTACTGGTCGCGGCGCGGCACATCTATCAGGCGGCCGGCTTCCGGCTGATCCGCTCGGAGCCGCATCACAGCTTTGGCCAGGAGCTTGTCGGCGAGACCTGGGATCTGACTTTTTAGCCGCTCTGCTCAGGAGCCGAGGAGGCTCAGCACCGCGGTCTGGTGGATGATCTGCGCCGAGCCATCCCAGATCATCCGGAACGCCACGAAGGTGATGATGCCGAGCCCGACCCAGGCCAGCCAGAACAGCCGATCGAGCAGACGCGCGACATAGGTTGACGCCAGCCCCATCAGCGCCACCGACAGGACGAGCCCCAAGGCCAGGATGTATGGGTGGTCGCGCGCCACCCCGGCGACCGCCAGGACATTGTCGAGCGACATCGACAGATCGGCGAGCACGATCTGCGTCATCGCCTGCGCCGTCGTCTTGCCGCGCTGGCGGGCCGGCGGCAGCTCGCCGGCGATCGCCCCGGCATGGGCTGCGACGGGTTGGGAGGCGCGGATCTCGCGGTACATCTTCCACGCGACCCACAGCAGCAAGAGCCCGCCCGCCGCCGTCATGCCGATGACCGACTGCAGCAATTCCAGCGCGACGAACGCGAACAGGATGCGTAGCACCGTCGCCGCCCCAATGCCGAGCAGAATGACGCGGCGCCGCCGCTCCGGCGGCAATCCGGCAGCCGCCATCCCGACGATGATCGCATTGTCACCGGCGAGCACGACGTCGATGATCACCACCGACAGAAGCGCGCTCGCCTCGTTCAAACCGGGCAGCACGCCCGCGACATAAGCACGGACACCGGCAGCGTCGAGCCCAACCATATGCTTATATCGACGACGCCGGGGGCGGTAGCGCCCACCGGCACGCGCCTCGGCGCGTTTTACGCGGCGAGCTTTCTCGTCGTCGGCATCCAATTGCCGTTCTGGCCGGTGTGGCTCTCCGGACGCGGCCTCGACGCGCAGGAGATCGCAATCCTGTTCGCCGCGGCGATCTGGGCCAAGGTCATCGCGACTCCGTTGATCGGCGGGCTTGCCGATCGGCTCGGCTGGCGGCGCGGCATCATGGTCTCGCTCGCCGCGACGGCGTGCGTCGCCTATGCAATGCTGTGGCCGGCCTGGGGGTTCTGGCCGTTGTTATGGCTCAACCTGATCGCAGGCGTCGCGCAATCGGCGCTGATGCCGCTCGGCGACAGCATCACCCTCGCGGCGGTGCGCGGCACCGGGCTCGATTACGGCCGCATCCGGGTGTGGGGATCGGTCAGCTTCATTGTCGCCGCGATGGGGAGCGGCGCTCTGTTGGCCGGAAACTCCGCGCCGGCAATCCCCGGCAACATGGTGCTGGCGCTGGTGCTCGCCGCCTCGGCCATATTGCTGATCGCCTGTTTCTGGATCCCGTCAGCGCCCGCCGCCGCGGGCCGCGCGCGCTGGGCGGCGCTCGGCCGGTTTGCCGCCGACCGGCGCTTCTGGCTGTTCGTCGCCAGCGGCTCGGCATTGCAGTCCAGCCATCAGCTTTATTACGGCTTCGGGACACTGTACTGGCGCGAGCTCGGCTTCTCCGACACGGTCATCGGCGCGTTGTGGGCCGAGGGTGTCGTCGCCGAGATCGTGCTGTTCTGGCAAAGCGCGCCGCTGGTGGCGCGCCTCGGGCCGCTCGGGCTGATGGCGCTCGGCGGCATCGCCGGCATCCTGCGCTGGAGCCTGATCGGCGCCGTGCCGGGCCTCGCCGCGGCGGTGGTGCTGCAATTGCTGCACGGCTTGACCTTCGGCGCCGCCCATATAGGAGCGATGTATTTCATGGCGCGGACCGTGCCGCCGGGCGCGGCGGCAAGCGCCCAATCGCTTTACGCGGCGGTTTCGGCCGGTCTGGGCAGCGGCTTTGTCATGCTCGCCGCCGGCGCGCTATACAGCGCCTATGGCGGAAAGGCCTATTTGTTCATGGCGGTGTTGTCGGCGGCCGGACTCGTTGGAATTGCCGCGCTCGCGCGCCTGGCGCGCCGCTGAGGGGCGTCAGCCAGCTACTTCTTCTTCCCGCATTGGGGATAAGTCGGGCCGGCCGCCGCCGCCTGAGTGGCCGCAAACTCGCGAAATTTCGGCGGGTCCAGGACGCTCGCTTGCTTCAGCAGATCGGCCGCTTGCTGGCAGACCAGGACGCTCGGCTGGCCGGCGTGTTTCGACGATGCCTGGTTGGCGATCGCGGTGTTCCATCGGTCGAAGGCCGGCGCCCCATGGAAATGCGCGATCATCGCCTTCTGATAGGCCAGGATCGGGTCCCGGTTGCGCAGCCGGAACTCGGCATAGACCGTGTCCTGACAGGTCGAGCTGATCACCATGACGTCCGTCAAGAACCGAATCGCCTGCTCGGCTTCGATCGCGCTCTGAGTATAGCACTCGACCTTCGGCGCTCTGGATTTCTCGGCGGCCCAGCCGGGTTGCTGCACCATAGCGGCGCCCAATGCAGCGATCAGGACCAACCGTCTCATAAGCACCCCCCACCGATTTTCCCCCGCGGTGCGGACGATACGACAATCGATGACATTTGCAATAACGGCTCCCGCGACCCAATGCGTGAGCTTTTCAACCGATCAGCATGGTAATCCGGGACTTAGATTCATGCCGCGCTCTGTTGCCGTGTCACCGCCGGGAGCGGCATAGTCGAAGCGATGATCGTGCTGTTCACCGATTTCGGTCTGGAGGGGCCGTATACCGGCCAGGTCGCCGCGGTACTGCAGCAGGAGGCGCCGGCGGTCCCGGTGATCTCGCTGTTTGCCGATCTGCCGCCCGGCGAAGCCAAGCCGGCGGCCTATCTGCTCGCCGCCTATGCCAAGTGGTTTCCAACCGGAACCGTGCTGCTGTGTGTCGTCGATCCCGGAGTCGGCAGCGACCGGCGCGCGCTGACCGTCGAAGCCGACGGCCGGTTGTATGTCGGTCCCGACAATGGTCTGTTCGAGATCGTCTTGCGGCGCGCGGCGCACGCCGGAATTTGGCAGATCACCTGGCGGCCCGCCGCCTTGTCGGCGAGTTTTCACGGCCGCGACTTGTTCGCCCCCGTGGCGGCGCGGCTGGCCCGTGGGGAGAGGCCGGCTGAAATCGCGGTACAGGCGCAAGCCACGCCGTATCCCGACTGGCCCGACGATCTCGGCGAAATCGTCTATGTCGATCGCTACGGCAACGCGCTGACCGGGTTGCGCGGCGAGATCGTCGCGGCAGGCGCGCGCCTCTCTGTTGGCAGCGAGATGCTGGCGCATGCCGACACCTTTTCCGCCGTGCCGCGCGGCACCGCGTTCTGGTACGTCAATTCGAACGGGCTGGTCGAGATCGCGGTCAATCAGGGGCGAGCCGACCGGCAGCTGGGGCTCACGGTCGGGGCGAGCGTTGCCATCGTCAACTGAGCACGATCAGGGCGGCGGGGCCACGACCTTGACGCCGGGTGGAACCGTGACCGACCGACGGCGCCGATGCGTCCGATGCAACAGCCACATGCCGAGGGCTACCGCGACGAAGACGGCCAGCATGACCAGCCCGAACGAGCGGGCAATGTCGCCGAGAACAGCGCGGAAGGCGTGTCCGAGAAAGAAGCCGACCGCGACAAAGCTCGCTGCCCACAGCCCGGCGGCGAGGAAATTCAGCCGCATAAAGCGGTCCCAGCGAACCGCGCTCAATCCCAGCGCGAAAGACGAAAAATTGCGCACCCCGTAGATGAAGCGGAACGACAGGATGAAGCCGGCATCGTAGCGCTCGAGCCAGTGGAGCGCGACGTCAACCCCATGGCGCCACCTCGGGAACCGGTCGAGCAGCCGCACCCCAAAACGCCGGCCGAGCCAGAAATAGCATTGGTCGCCGCTGAAGCTGCCGAGCCATGCGGCAGTCAGCAACAATAGCGGATCGACGAGACCCTGGGCCGCCGCGAACCCGGCAAACAGGATGACGGTCTCGCCCTCGAGAAAGGTCCAGACGAACGCGATGACATAGAAACAGGCGCCGTTATTGGCGATGAGCTGGTTGATATCCATCTAGCGTCCGTTTCCGCCCGCCCTACCAGCGCATCGGATGCTGCCGCGTACGGCGGCGCGTCCTCGCGGCCGGAAAGCCGGGCATGCTAGGATGTTCCTAAATTGCGGTCGAGCGGATTCCCGCCGGCTAATCCTTTGGGACAAAGTTCTGAACTTACGCATTAAGCCAGAGAGGGAAATGTGGAAGCGCACGAGATCGCCGAGCGAATCCATGAGGACGCGGAGAACCACGCGCCTGCGCATGCGAGCCATGAGACCATGTTCCGGCGCCTCACCGCGATCTATGTCGGCGTCGTCGCGATGTTGCTGGCGATCGCCACTCTCGGCGGCGCCGAAGCAACCAAGGAAATGCTGAACGCGAATATCCACGCTTCCGACACCTATGCCTTCTACCAGGCGAAGAACATACGCCAGACTCTTTACCAAATTTCTGCGGCGGAGCTGGAATTGCTGGCAGCCGGCGGCGCAATTTCCGGGGACGCCAGCGGCAAGGCGGCAGAGTTAATCAAACGTTATCGGGATACCGTCACGCGTTACGAGAGCGAGCCGGCAACCGGTGAAGGCAAGAAGGAGCTGATGGCCAAAGCCAAGCATTGGGAGGACGAGCGCGATCACGCTGCGGCGCAGCTGCCGAATTTCGAATACGGCGAAGCCTTGTTTCAGATTGCGATCGTCCTCGGCTCGGTCGCGATCGTCGCGGTCTCGCCCTGGCTGCTCGGCTTCAGCGGCATACTCGCCGCGGCCGCGCTGCTGCTGACGGTCAACGGCTATTTCCTTTTAGTGCCGCTCGGCCACGCGGTTGCGCAAGCGGCGCATTAAGGCGCGGCGAATTCGGCGAGCAGCGCGTTGAACGGATCGGCCGCCTCGAACTGGACCCAGTGGCCGGCGCCGGGCACGATGGCAAAGCGCGCCGCCGGCTGGATGCCGCGCAGGATATGGGCGCGCTCGTCGAGATGGGGATAGGCGGTCGCGTCGCGCTCGCCCCAGATCCCGTCGAGCCGCGCCCTGACCTTGGGCAGCGCCTCGATCAGCGCACCCGAGCGCGAAAAGCGGCGGCTGCGCATGCGGGCATGGGCGTGGTTCGTCTTCTGCAGGTAAAGCGCCAGCTCGTCGATCTTGCCCGGGTCGGCGATCATCAGCTGGTTCAGATTGTAGCGGTGCGTCGCGAATTCCTCGGCCTCGTCTGCCTCGGGCGGGACCCGCCGCAGCGGCGTCGGCGAGCGCTCGAGCCCGAGCCCGTTCGAGCCGACGACCGTAAAGCTGCGCAGCCGGTCGCCGAGCTGCGCCGCCACGCTGCCGCCGATGACGCCGCCGAACGAGAAGCCGGCGAGGCGCAGCTCCTCGCCGCGCCGCACGATCTCATCGATGCCGGCCACGACGATCGCGGCAAGGCCCTCGGCGGTATGCGGCTCGGGCGGCATCGCCGACGCGCCGAGGCCCGGCAGATCGGGCGCAATCACGCGAAACCGCCGCGACAAGGGCAGCACGTTGCGGATCCAATGGGTCCACGACCCATAGCCGCCATGCAATAGCACCAGCGGCGGCCCGCTGCCCCAAACATGCCACACCAAGCGGCCCTCGCCGCAGGGCGTCTCGAACCGCTGCGCCTCCGCCGCCACGCCCTCGACAAAGGCTTTCGTCGCCTCGCTGATCACCGCCACGCCGCACCTCGCGCGAATTTGCCCCCTCGGCTGATACCCGGTTTTGCCGCGCCCGCCTATAGCCGAATCTCCCGCCGGACGGGCGGAGCCCGGCGCCAGCCGGAGCAGGCGGCGGCTCGACAATCCGGCGAAATTGGCGCAATCCTCGATCGCAAAAGGCGAGCACAGCGGGCCGGGAGTATCGATATGGCGCAGGTCCTGATCAGGAATTGGTGGGCGCTGGCGATCCGCGGCGTGTTCGCGATCATCTTCGCGGTGATCGCCTTCGTATGGCCGGGCATTACCGCGGCCGCATTGGTCCTGCTGTTCGGCGCCTATGCCCTGGTCGACGGCGTTCTGTCGCTGGTCGCGGCATTGCGGGCGGCGCGGCATCATGGTCCCTCGGGCGCCCTGGTGTTCGAAGGCATCCTCGACCTGATCATCGCCGCGATCGTGTTCTTCTGGCCGGTCGAGGCGCTGGTCGCGATCATCTATTTCATCGCGATCTGGGCGGTGATTTCGGGCATTGCGTTGATCGCAGCGGGGATCGCGCTGATCCGCATCAACGGCGAATGGCTTCTGGTGCTCAGCGGGATCATCTCGATCCTCTTCGGGATCATCCTGTTCGTGCAGCCCGGCGCCGGCGTCGTCGCCCTGTCCTGGTGGCTGGGGATTTACGCGCTGCTGTTCGGCATCTCACTGATCGGCGCGGCCTTCCGCCTGCGCCATTGGCATCCGGCCTAGCTGATCTGCGGCAAACGCGCCCGGCCGCTTCTCCCAACGCGCGATCCGCTACCCATATTTGCGGCAGCCGATACGGGATTGAACCCGCGCGGAGCCGATCATGTCGAAACGCCAGCTCGATGCATTGATGTGGGCCCAAGCCTGCGCCGCGATGGAACGGGCGGAGCGCCTGCGCCGTCAGTTCTTCCATCATGCGACGCCCTATTGGGAGGCGCCCGTCGACGTCTTCGAGACCAGTGAGGCGCTGATCATCCTGATCGCGCTGCCCGGGGTCGAGCTCGACACCATCGCCGTCACGCTGAGCGCCGGGGTGTTGACCGTCAAAGGCGAGCGGCCGTTGCCGCGCGAATTGGACAATGCACGCATCGTGCGGATGGAGATCCCGCACGGCCATTTCGAGCGCCGGATCGAGTTGCCGCCGGTGCCGTTCGAACTGTCGGGCCGGCATCTGGCCAATGGCTGCCTGATGCTGCGCCTGCAAAAGGGGTAATCGAATGATTCCCTATGAACAAAAGGTGCGCATGGCGGATGCCGCAACGCCGGACCAACCCGCGAGCGCTTCGGGATCGGCGCCCGTCGAAGGCGTCCCGGCGATTCCGGACGATGCGCTGATCCTGATCACGACGCGCAACCTTGTGCTGTTTCCCGGCTCGGTGCTGCCGATCACGCTCGGCCGGCAGCGCTCGATCGCCGCGGCGCAGGCCGCCATCCGGCTCAACCGGCCGGTCGGGCTGGTGTTGCAGCGCGAAGCGGCGACCGAAGATCCGATGCCGGTCGACCTGCACCGCGTCGGCACCGAAGCCAACCTGCTGCGCTACGTGACCAGTCCAGACGGCAGCCATCATGTGATCTGCCAGGGCGAGCAGCGCTTCCGCATCGTCGAGTTTCTCGACGGCTATCCATTCTTTGTCGCCCGAATCGTGCGGGTGCCCGAGACCGAGGATACAACCACCGAAATCGACGCCCGCCTGCTCAATCTGCGCAACCAGGCGCTCGAAGTCCTGCAATTGCTGCCGCAGACCCCGGCGGAGCTGGTCAGCGCGGTGCAGGGCGTCCCGTCGGCGCCGGCGCTCGCCGATTTGATCGCCAGCTTCATGGACATCACCCCAGCCGAGAAGCAGGAGATCCTCGAAACCTTCGACGTCGAGCGCCGGCTCGACCGGGTGTCGGAGCTGCTGGCCTACCGGCTCGAAGTGCTGCGGCTGTCGCGCAAGATCAGCGACCGCACCAAGGAGACGATGGACGAGCGGCAGCGCGAATTTCTGCTGCGCGAACAGCTGAAGACGATCCAGAACGAGCTCGGCGAGGGCGAGGACGCCAAATCGCAGGAAATCGCCGAGCTGCGGCGGAAGATCGAAGAGGCGCGTATGCCGGAGGAGGTCGAGACGCACGCCAAGAAGGAGTTGGCGCGCCTCGAACGCATGCCCGAGGCGGCTGGCGAATATTCGATGGCCCGCACCTATCTGGAATGGCTGCTCGAACTGCCGTGGGCGGTCGAGTCCGCGACCCCGATCGATATCGCCGAGGCGCGCCGGATCCTCGACGAAGACCATTACGGGCTGCGGAAGGTCAAGCGCCGCATCCTTGAATTCCTCGCGATCCACAAGCTGAACCCCGGCGGGCGCAGCCCGATCCTGTGCTTTATCGGGCCGCCGGGGGTCGGCAAGACCTCGCTCGGCCAGAGCATCGCCCGCGCGACCGGCCGCAAATTCGTCCGCGTCAGCCTCGGCGGGACGCATGACGAAGCCGAGATCCGCGGTCATCGCCGCACCTATATCGGCGCCCTGCCCGGCAACATCCTGCAAAGCATCCGCCGCGCCGGCAGCCGCGATTGCGTGATGATGCTCGACGAGATCGACAAGCTCGGCCGCGGCATCCAGGGCGATCCAGCCTCGGCCCTCCTGGAGGTGCTCGACCCGGAGCAGAATTCGACCTTCCGCGACAACTACCTCGGCGTGCCGTTCGACCTGTCGCGCGTCATGTTCATCTGCACCGCGAACGTCATCGACAATATTCCGGGCCCGCTGCGCGACCGCATGGAGATCATCGACCTCCCCGGCTACACCGAGGACGAGAAGTTCGAGATCGCCAAGCGCTACCTGGTCAAGCGCCAGCTGACGGCCAATGGGCTTACCGCCGACCAGGCCGAGTTCACCGACGAGGCGCTGCACTTGATCATTCGCGATTACACCCGCGAAGCCGGGGTGCGCCAGCTCGAGCGCGAGATCGGCACGGCCTTGCGCAATGTCGCGATGCGGATCGCCGAGGGCAGCGCGACGAGAGTCGTCATCGCGCCCTCGGATCTGCACGAGATGCTGGGGCCGCGTCGTTTCGAGAACGAGGTCGCGATGCGCACCAGCGTGCCCGGCGTGGCGACGGGGCTCGCCTGGACCCCGGTCGGCGGCGACATCCTGTTCATCGAGGCGACGCGCATTCCCGGCAAGGGCGCGCTGATCCTGACCGGCCAACTCGGCGAGGTGATGCGGGAAAGCGCCCAGGCGGCGATGTCATTGGTCAAGGGCCGGGCCCAGAGCATCGGCTTCGATCCCAAGCTGTTCGAGAGCAGCGACATCCACATCCACGTGCCGGCCGGCGCGATCCCGAAGGACGGGCCGAGCGCCGGCGTCGCGATGTTCACCGCGCTGGTGTCATTGCTGACCGGCCGCACCGTCAAGAGCGACACCGCGATGACCGGCGAGATCAGCCTGCGCGGCCTGGTATTGCCGGTCGGCGGCATCAAGGAAAAGGTCG
>Ga0209488_10004665_pt1 | contig 10644 bp, 7 predicted proteins | sample Rivendell_Oct201_8_FD_188349 | JGI IMG/M metagenome (GOLD analysis project Ga0209488, IMG submission 188349) | Vadose zone soil microbial communities from the Eel River Critical Zone Observatory, Northern California, USA -... | ecosystem: Environmental > Terrestrial > Soil > Vadose zone >... | reverse complement strand
GCGGTCACGACGATCTTTCTGGGACAAAGCGAAATGCCCGCTGTCCTTAAGCCCTTTGTGCGCCAACTGCGCGGTCCCGAACTCTTCGCGATCATGAGCAGCGGCATGTCGGCCATCGCGGGTTCGCTGCTCGCCGGGTATGCGGGGTTGGGTGTAAGAATGGAGTATTTGCTCGCTGCATCGTTTATGGCGATTCCCGGCGGATTGCTATTCGCCAAACTGATTTGTCCGAGCACCGAAGCAAGCACCGTGCAGTTCAATGAAATTCATTTCGACGAGCATCCGTCTGCCAATGTGATTGAAGCTGCCGCGTCCGGCGCGGCGGTGGGCATGCGAGTTGCCGTCAATGTCGGTGCCATGCTGATCGCTTTTATCGGACTCATCGCGCTTCTGAATGGGATGATCGGCGGCGTCTTTGGCTGGTTCGGTCACCCCAATTGGAATCTGGAAACGATTTTGGGTGAAGCGTTTGCGCCGCTCGCCTGGCTGATCGGCGTGCCGTGGGAGCATGCCGGCGTCGCCGGAAATATGATTGGGCAGAAATTGATCCTCAATGAATTCGTCGGCTATGTCGCCTTCGCGCCCTATCTCCAAGATCCGGCCGCAGTGACGGCCGCTGGATTGACGGTGCTCGATCCGAAAACGCTGGTGATTATCTCGTTCGCTCTCTGCGGATTCGCCAATTTCTCGTCGATTGCGATTTTGACCGGAGGCTTCGGCGCCGTGGCGCCGGAATTGCGGGCGCAGGTGGCGCGCTACGGCTTACGCGTGGTCGCGGCGGCAACGCTATCGAATCTCGCGAGCGCGACCATCGCGGGCATGTTTCTCGGCGGCTAGCCCATGGCAGTCACGAACATCGAGTTGGACGCATTGATTCGCGCCGCGCGTGCCGCACGCGAACAAGCCTATGCCCCGTATTCGAACTTCCAGGTCGGAGCCGCAGCGCTGACTCGCGATGGCCGTATTTTCGCGGGCTGCAATGTTGAAAATGCGTCCTACGGATTGTGCAACTGCGCGGAGCGCACGGCTCTCTTCAGTGCCATTGCGGCAGGGTGCAAGCGCGGTGAAATCACGCACCTCGCTGTCGTTGCGGATACCGAGAAGCCGGTTGCGCCGTGCGGTGCCTGCCGACAAGTGATGTTCGAGCTTGGAGGGGCGCAATTGGTCGTCGTTCAAGTCAACCGACGCGGCGACATCGAGCAAACGACGGCAGCACGCCTTCTTCCAGGCGCATTCGAACTAGCGCCTCACAAATAGACCGTGTCTACGCTCCTATGAAAACATTGTCGCGAGCTTTTAGTCGACAGACTCAGTAGCTTGCGCACCGCTGCGCTAATTGATGGTGCGAGCGCGACGCCATCGCGTCCACCAAAGGGCAGCTCGCGGGATTTTAGTACTTCATAGAATCGTCATCTTTCAGACTTAAATTACTGATTTAGCCTGCGACGAGCGCCACGCCATTAGTGAATGGCGGCGGTCTTCGCATCGTTGCTGGTGCGGCACGACGCATGCATTCGCAGCCTAAGGTTGTGATGCGAGCGCAGTTAATCGAAACTGTCACACGCTTGTGTATTTGGGTTGGTGTAATTGGATGTCTGCCTGACGGTAACGGTCGCGTCAGGAGGCGATCGCCTAACAATTTTTTAAATGAAATTCGCCAAGGGAGCTTTGCCATGTTGAGAATCTTGCTGGGCGCCACAGCGGTATTCGCGTGCGCGCAGGTTTTTGCACAATCAACCGCTACTCGACTTGAAGAAGGAACGCTGAGTGAAATCGTCATTACGGGCGAGCACGTGGCGGGCAGCGGCCTAATTCAAGCCGAGTCGGCGACCAAGTCGCGCACGACGATTACTCAGGAGTACCTGGAAACACAGCCTGCCGGCCAAACCGTTATCCAGTCCCTCAATTTGGTGCCCGGCGTCAACTTCACAAACTCCGATCCGTACGGTTCGAGCGGCGGCAATCTGCGCATGCGCAGCTTCGACGGCAATCGCATTTCCTTGATGCTAGACGGCATCCAGCTCAACGACACCGGCAACTACGCCATTTTCACTAACCAGCAGGTGGATCCCGAAGTCATCGAGCGCATCGGCGTGAATATGGGAACCAGCGACGTGGATAGTCCCACGGCCTCGGCGACGGGCGGCACCATTAACTTGGTGATGGCGCGACCGAAGCACATGCCCGGATTGGAAGTCGAGCCGTCGGTCGGCAGCTTTAGTTACCGCCGTCTCTTTTTGCGCGGCGACACGGGTCCTCTCGGTCCGTCGAAAATAGAAAGCTATTTGGCGACCTCCTATCAAAAATACGACAAGTTCAAAGGCCCGGGCGATTTGGAAAAAATCCAAGTCAACGGTCGGATTTATCAGGATTTGGGCAACGATAGTTTCATGAGTCTGTCGGTGCACTACAACCGCAATCGCAACGTCTTCTATCGCAACCTGAGCAAGACCGATATTGCTATTAACGGGCTCCGCTTCGACAACGACCCGACCTGTACACGTACGATAGCCGGAGCCGGCATTCAGAACGAAGCCACAACCGCAACGGGCACGACGCCGGTCTGCACGAACTACTACAACGTCCGTATCAACCCGTCCGATACAGCCAACATTCGCATGCAGTCCAGCTTCAAGTTGGCCGAGCATCTGCGGGTGACCGTGGATCCTTCGTTCCAATATGTTCTCGCCAACGGCGGCGGTATCACATTGATTCCGGAAAACGATCGCCGCTTGATCGGCACCGGTGTCGGCGGCGCGGATCTCAATGGCGACGGCGATCTAGTCGACCGCATTCAGCTGTACACACCCAACAACACGAGCACGCATCGCTTCGGTGTGAACTCATCCCTCATCTGGGAATTGAATGAGTTCAACTTGCTCCGCGTCGCGTACACGCTGGACTATGGCAAGCATCGTCAGACAGGCCAGTACGGCTATCTCGACGCTCGCGGCAATCCGTTGGATGTATTCGCGGGACGCAATGGCACCCCCGTGGTTGGGGCCGACGGTACTCAGTTGCGCGGCCGCGATCGCTATACCCTCGCAGAACTCAATCAAGGATCGCTGAGTTATTCCGGCCGATTGCTCGACGATAAGCTGCACTTGAGCCTGGGTGTTCGCGCGCCATTCTTCAAGCGCGATCTCAATCAGTACTGTTACACGAGCAACGTGGGCGCTCAGTACTGCACCAGTCAGACACCGAGCGCCCCCAATGCGCAAGGGTTCGTCACGTTTGCAGGTGTTGCGGGCACCTATCTGCCGCCGTATTCCGGCACCAAGAAATACAACAAGATTCTGCCCAATGTCGGCGTGTCGTACGAACCCTGGGATAAGAACGTGTTCTACGTCAGTTACGCAAAAGGGTTTTCGGCGCCGCGCACCGACAATCTTTACAACATTCAAATCTTGAATGTCGTGCCGGAGACGACCAATTCGTTCGATCTCGGCTATCGCTACACGGGCTCGTCCCTACTCGCGACGGTGGCGTTGTGGAAATCGGATTTCGACAATCGCATCGTGACCTCGTTCGATCCGGACTTGGGGCTCAGCGTCGATCGCAACGTCGGCGAAGTAAAGCTGTGGGGAATTGACGCCTCACTCGGTATCGAAGTCATCCACAACTTGAGGCTCTACGGATCGGCTTCCTACAATCACAGTGAAGTTCAAAACAACATTCCCTTTAACGCGACGGTCATTATTCCGACGGCCGGCAAAAAACTGGTGGAAACCCCCGACTGGACCCTCGGCTCCTATATCGAGTACACGATCGGACCGGTCAAGGTTGGCGCCCAAGGGAAATATGTCGCGGAACGTTTTGCAACCGACATCAACGACGAGTCCGCCCCTTCGTACATCGTATTCGACGCGGACGTGCACTATGACTTCAAGCTCTTCGGCTTCGAGTCCTACGCGCAGTTCAACATCATTAACCTGACCAACAAGCAATATCTCGGTGGCATTGCAACCAGCCGATTCGCGGCGGACACCACTCTGCCCTACGGTCAGGCGCCGTTGTACGCGGTGGGCGCACCGCGTGCGTTTCAGTTGACTGTCGCAGCGAAGTTTTGATGCGGAGCTTGCGACGCCCCGAAAGGGTCGTCGCAGGCGCGTGACGAGTGACGAGTCAAAGACGAGACGCGGGACACGAGACGCGAGACGCGACAGAAGGGCGAGCGCTAGTAAATTGCGCGCAATGAAAATTTTGGCGTATACGAAGTCAGGAATGTCTTCTCTGACTCGTCTCGCGTCTCGTGTCCCGCGTCTCGAACTTCCCAACGACCAATAATGCCACCTTCGCCATCGTTTCGATTTAGGCATTTTTCGCTGCTCGCCGCGCTATTGGTGCTCTCAAGCTGTGCCTCCTCGCACAAGCCGCCGCCCGCATCCACGCCAATCGTCATCAAAATCATCGCGTTCAACGATTTTCACGGCAATATCAATCCGCCCACCGCGCCGACGCGGATTCCGGATCCGCAGGGCGGCGAGAAGCCGCTTGAGTTATCCACTGGCGGCATCGAGTATTTGAGCGCGCTTATCGGGCAGCTGCGATCGCAAAACAACCTCAACGCCGTGGTCGCGGCCGGAGATATCGTCGGTGGTGCGCCCCTGGTCTCGACGTTGTTTCATCACGAGCCCACCGTCGAGATGGTGAGTAAAGCGGGACTCGAATTCTCGTCCGTCGGGAATCACGAGTTCGACGCTGGGCGCACGGAGCTGTTGCGTATGCAGCATGGCGGCTGCCTTGCTGCGGACCGAGGTAGCTGTGTGAATGGCAAGTTCGCCGGGGCGCAGTACAAGTATCTTGCGGCGAATGTGATCGATCGCCAAACGCGTCAGCCCATGTTTCCGCCCTACGCGATCAAGGAGTTCAAGCTTGCGAAGGGCGGCGCGCTCCGAGTTGCATTCATCGGGCTGGTGCTCAAGGGTACGTCGAACATGGTTATCCCGTCGGGCATCGCCGGATTGGATTTTGCGGACGAGGCCGACACTGCGAATTCGCTGTTGCCGCAGTTGCGCGCTCGCGGGATTGAAACCATCGTCGTCCTGATTCATGAAGGTGGTCAGACGACCGCGACCACATTTGATGACGCGACCTGTCCGGGCTTTACCGGACCCATCAAGGACATCGTCGATCGGCTCGATCCGGCAATCGATTTGGTTGTCAGCGGTCATACGCACCGGGCCTACCTATGCCGCTACGGCGGACGGCTCGTCACGAGCGCGGGCGCAGAGGGTCGCTACGTCACGGATATCGATTTGACGATCGATCCGGCGACGAAGAATGTCACGCTTGCCACTGCGCGCCAGCTCGCAGCGGTAAACGACAGAATTCGAAATCCTCTGCCGGATCGGTATCCGACGCTCACGAAGGACGCGCGGCTGACGCCGCTGGTGGAATTCTACAACGCGCAGGCGGCGCCGCTGGCGCAGCGCGAAGTCGGCAAAATGGCTGCCGAGATCACGCGTCAACCCGCTGCGTCGGGTGAATCGGCGTTGGGCGATTTGATCGCGGACGCACAGCTCTTGGCCACGCGGACAGCGGGGGCGCAAATGGCGTTCATGAATCGCGGTGGCATCCGAACCGATTTACGGGCGAGCGGCGGTGTGGTGACCTACAACGATGTCTTTTCCGTGCATCCGTTCGGGAACGGGTTGATCACCTTGAGTCTCAGCGGAACGCAAATCCGCGCACTTCTCGAGCAGCAATGGTTGGAAGCCGACACTGTGCTGCAAGTTTCCAACGGCTTCAGTTATGCGTGGGACGCGGCCGCGCCCCCGGGGAGTCGAGTAGACATTCGAAACATTCGCTTGAATGGAACGTCAATCGATCCTGCGAGGCTCTACCGCGTGACGGTAAACGAGTTTCTGGCTCAGGGCGGCGACGGGTTTGCAGTACTCAAGGACGCTGTCGAGGGCGTTCGCGGCACCACGGACGTCGATGCGCTCGAGAAGTACATTAGCCAGCATTCGCCGCTGACAGCGCCATCAGGTAACCGCATCGTGCGTCGCAACTAGGACTGCGCCACGAAAGCATCGATCTTTTTCCGCCATGCCGCTTTGTCGGCATCGTTTAAAAAGGAGGCGCTGAAGGAATTCTTGGCGAGGCGCACGATGTCGTCCCGCGAGAGGTTGAGTCCGCGCTGCACTGCCAAATAGTTCTCGACGAGGTAGCCGCCGAAGTAGGCCGGATCGTCCGAGTTCACCGTTACGCAAACGCCGCGATCCAATAGCCGCTTGAGGTTATGGTCCTCGATGCGCTTGAACACGCGCAGTTTCACGTTCGACGACGGACACACCGTGAGCGGCATTTGTTCGCGCACCAGGCGTTCGATCAGTTTCGGGTCTTCCTCGCTGCGGACGCCGTGATCGATGCGGCTGACTTTGAGCACATCGAGCGCCTCGTAGACATAGGCAGGAGGTCCTTCTTCTCCCGCATGCGCAACGGTCAACCACCCTTCGTTCCTCGCCCGCTCGAAAACCTTCGCGAATTTCGCCGGCGGCTGTCCGCGTTCGGAGGAGTCGAGACCGACGGCCGCGATGGCGGCCTTGTACGGCAGTGCGCTCATCAGCGTGCCGAGCGCTTCGTCGGCGCTTAGATGCCTTAGAAAGCACATGATCAGCCGGTGAGTCATGCCGTAGGTGCGTTGCGCATTTTCTAGTGCGCTCTTGATTCCACGAATGACTACATCGATCGGCACCCCACGCGCGGTGTGCGTTTGGGGATCGAAAAATATCTCGACGTGCACGACACCTTGCTCGTGAACCTTGCTCAGATACGCCCAAGTCAGCGCGTGAAAATCATCAGCATCGCGCAGCACCGCGGCGCCGGCGTAGTAAATGTCGAGGAACGATTGCAGATCCTCAAACTGATAGGCGCTTTGCAGTGCAGCTTCTGTCGGGTACGGCAGCTCTACACCGTGTTTGTCCGCAAGCCGGAACACCATTCCCGGCTCCAACGATCCTTCGATATGCAGATGCAATTCCGCCTTCGGAATCTTGCGGATGAATTCCTCCATCGACTCCACGGGCATGATTTCCGTTGGGCGCGCCTATTTGGGAATCGAACCCTCGACGCCTTCAACGTACCAGCTAAGCGCCATGAGTTCGTCGTCCGTCAATGCCGAGCCGGCTTTAATCTTCAATTGCCCCGCGTTATCGTTGATGGGTCCGGCAAAGGGGACGAGCTTTCCGCTTGCGATCGCCTGTTTCCGTTCTTCGAAGAGTTTCGCGACGTCGGCAGGCACGCCGGGATTCAACGGCGTGAGTTCGACCATTTTCTCTTTGATTCCCCATGCCGTCTTGCGATTACCTGTCCACGTGCCCGCGATTATCTTTTGCACGTCGTCGATGTAGTAGACGCCCCAGTTTTCGGTGTTCGCAGTCAGTTCCGCGTGCGGACCGTACTTGCGCATGTCCGAGTCCCAGCCGAACGCGTAGACGCCTTTCTTTTCCGCCGCCTGCACGATGGCCGGCGAGTCGGTGTTCTGACAGAGCACGTCGGCGCCTTGAGCGATCAATGTTTCCGCCGCCTGCCGCTCCTTGCCAGGGTCGTACCAAGTGTCCACCCAAATGACTTTGGTTTTGATTTTGGGGTTGACGCTGCGCGCGCCCAACGTGTAGGCGTCGATGTTACGAACGACCTCCGGAATCGGATAGGAGCCCACAAATCCAAGGGTGTTCGTCTTGGTCATCTTTCCGGCCAGCACGCCGAGCAAGTAGGCGCCCTCATAAAATCGCGCTTCGTACGCCACCATGTTCGGCGCCGTCTTAAAACCCGAGGCGTGACCGAAACGCACTTTCGGAAACAGCTTGGCGACTTTAAGCGTCGGCTCCATATAACCGAACGACGTGGTGTAAATCACGTCGTTGCCGGCGGCCGCGAGCTGTCGGATCACGCGTTCCGCATCCGCCGTAGCCGGGATGCTTTCCACGAAAGTGGTTTTGACTTTGGACCCCAACGCTTTTTCCAGCGCGCGGCGACCCAGATCGTGCTGATACGACCAGCCGCTGTCGCCAACGGGGTCGATGTAAACGAACGCCACTTTGATGGGTTCGGCGGCGAGTGCCTGCGCGCCGACACACCATGCGACGACAGCGCTAGTCAGGGCGACACGGAGCTTTGACGGCAATCTGTTCATTGAAAGGCCTCTGTATTCTCTTGTTTGATTATGCACAACCTGTGTCGCGATGAGTATGGGTTGAGTTGGGAAACCCTTATCGCCGGTGCGCCGGGCGAAATTAGCGCAGCAGCGCGCAAGCGCGCACAATCATCGCTCGAATTGTGCACAATCCGTCGGCTGTCTATGATCTCGGTGTGCAGGCGTTTGCCGGGTAAAGTGCGTTTGCCGCGCGCGAGGCGCAATACGGCCTGCCGCTTGCACGCTCAGCGGAGCGGACTTAAGAGGTTGCGATGGGCAAGTTGACGAGTCATGTTTTAGATGTCGCTGCGGGGACTCCCGCCGCCGGAATGCGCGTTCAATTGCGAATGGCGGGGGAATCGGGTCCGCAACTGCTGGCCGACGTCAGGACCAACGACGACGGGCGCACCGTGACGCCTCTGTTGGAGGGAAATTCGTTGCAGCTCGGCCGCTACTCGTTGGTTTTTCATGTCGCAGAGTATTTTCGCGCACACGGCGCCAAGCTTGCGGACCCGCCATTCTTAGATGAGGTGGTTGTGCAATTCGGCGTGGCGGATCCATCCGGAAACTATCATGTGCCGTTGCTCGTCTCGCCGTGGAGTTACTCCACCTACCGCGGCAGCTAGTGTTGGAGGCACCGATGAGGAGAGTCGACAGCGAGACCGTGCGCTTTGTGCTCGATGGTGCGGTGGTCGCGGTGTCTCCCAGTTCGCCGACCCGCACAGTGCTCGAATATCTTCGCGAAGAGGCGGGCCGGACGGGCACAAAGGAAGGCTGCGCCGAAGGCGACTGCGGCGCGTGTACCGTGGTGCTTGGCGAACTCACGGCCGACGGTCAGTCGATTAACTACCGCGCGATTAACTCCTGCATAAGATTTCTACCCACCCTCGACGGCAAGGAATTGATCACCGTCGAGAGTTTGCAGACGAACGAGAGCGTGTTGCATCCCGCGCAACAGGCAATGATGGATCACCATGCCTCGCAGTGTGGTTTCTGCACGCCGGGCTTCGTCATGTCGTTGTTCGCGCTCTACTTGAATCGCAATTCCGCTCGGCGCGAAGACGTGATCGATGCGCTGGCGGGCAATCTCTGTCGCTGCACCGGTTATCGTCCGATCATCGAAGCCGGACAGAACATGTTCGCTTATCCGGAACCGGCGCGCTGGAGCCGAACTGACGCGCATTCCGTGACGCGCCTGCGGTTGTTGCAGACTTTGCGGCGCGATTCGCGCGATGCACTACGCCTGCCGGGATTTGAAGCGCCGCGCACGGTCGAGCAACTTGCCGCTGCGTACGAAGCGGCGCCCGATTCGCTGATTCTGGCGGGCGGCACCGACGTGGGACTCTTTGCCACTAAGCATCTGCGCGAATTGCCGCCTCTTATCTATGTGGGTGAAATCGACGAACTCAAAGTAATTCGCAGCGAACCGGCCGGTGTGTGGATCGGCGCCGCCGTTACGCTCAGCGATGCGTGGCCTGCTCTGGTTGCGCAGTATCCGACGCTTGACGAACAAGCCCGGCGTTTCGCGTCACCGCCGATTTGTAATTCGGCAACGCTGGGCGGCAACGTGGCCAACGGATCGCCCATCGGAGACTCGATGCCGGCGCTTATTGCGCTCGGCGCCGAAATCGAATTGCGCAAGGGCGCGACGACACGCCGCATGCCACTCGAGCGCTTCTATCTGAGCTATCAACGCAAGGATCTACAGCCCGGAGAATTTTTGGTGGGTATCCGCGTGCCCGCATCGCGTCCGGAGACTTTGCTTGGCAGTTACAAGGTGGCCAAGCGCTTCGATCAGGACATCTCCGCCGTGTGTGCGACGTTCGCCGTGACTTTGGAGGGCGAGCGCATCGTGGCTGCGAGATTGGCCTTCGGCGGAATGGCGGCAATACCGTCGCGCGCCTTGCAAGCCGAAATCGCGCTGGTCGGGAGCGCCTGGTCGTCGGAAAGTTGCGACGCGGCGGCACAGGCGCTGACGCAAGATTTCAAACCGCTTAACGATATGCGCGCGAGCAGCGACTATCGACTCCAAGCGGCCGGCAATTTACTGCGCCGCTTCTATCTGCAACACAGCGCCGGCTTGGTTAGAACACGCACGAGCGATGCGCTCGCGGAGACGCCATGAGCGCGGTGGGCGTTGGAAAGTCACAACCGCACGACAGCGCGCATCTTCACGTCAGCGGACGGGCGTTGTACTGCGATGACATTCCTCTGCCGGCGAACTCGGTGCACGCGGCGTTCGGCGTGAGCACGATCGCGCACGGGCAAATTAAAACGCTCGATCTGACGGACGTGTCTGCGGCGCCCGGTGTCGTGGACATCGCGCTAGCCGTCGACGTGCCGGGAGAAAATAACTACGGCGGCGTTGTTCACGACGATCCGATTTTTGCGAAGGGCTTGGTCGAGTATGCGGGTCAGCCGCTCTTTGCGGTCGCCGCGGATTCTTACGCGGCAGCCCGGCGAGCGGCGCGCCGCGCACACGTCGAATACGAAACGCTGCCCGC
>Ga0209488_10004664_pt1 | contig 10649 bp, 17 predicted proteins | sample Rivendell_Oct201_8_FD_188349 | JGI IMG/M metagenome (GOLD analysis project Ga0209488, IMG submission 188349) | Vadose zone soil microbial communities from the Eel River Critical Zone Observatory, Northern California, USA -... | ecosystem: Environmental > Terrestrial > Soil > Vadose zone >... | reverse complement strand
GGGGATGATAACACTAAATATGAACATAGCTTGGAGAGTGAGGGATAAGATAAGGGACAGAAGATGGAGGTAGTATGTCTACTCTTTGAAGGGATACTCGAACTTTGGTTGGTCTTTGCGACGCCAAAGCTTGCGCCTTTTTGTGGGATGTCAGATGAAGGATGGGATGAGGAGTCACAGGTGGGCATACTTTTTCTTAGTGGGCAGATGCTCCGCATAAACCTCCACGCCATATTCTTTCTTGAACTCGCGGATGAATCGCGGATCCCATAATTCACTTGCGACCCCAAGGTCCTTGCAACAACGCATCAGAGCATTGCTTTTACATGCCTCGGTCGCTGTAGGAATTCCAGAGGGGTCGAAATAGTCTTGCTCGCCACGGGAAATGGCAACAAGCCTGTAGAAAAGCCCATAGATTCGCTTATTTGATAGATCTAAAAACACGGCTTCACTCACCGTCCAAGGCAAACCAGAGCATACTCCCGGCTGACTATCTTCGGTCCTACGTTGGTTTCGCTACGAGGGGCCAGGCCCCAGCCACCGGGACCGAAAGCCTTGTTGAGGATTCTACGATACTTGATTTCGGGGAGATAAATCATGCCGTCTTGAGAAGAATGTCTCGTCAGTAGAAGCAGCAGTCACGATATCCTCGGAAAAGAACAGACCGGGTTTGATCTCGATATCCAGAGGGTCGATCGGGGCTTGAAGGACGTCAGCTACCTCTGGAGGAAACGGTTGAGTAGATAAGCCATGGTAACTGCGTGACCAGTCCGTGGCGCTGCCAGTGGGAGGGGTGTCGAGAAGCGGGGGTAGAGACAACGCGCCGGAGGAGGGGACGCTCTCGGCGGGAGTGTTTTCAATGATCTCACTCTGGGCGACAAGTTCAGCTTCAATCTCGCCTGCGGTAGTCGGGTAGCTGTCCACTGTCTCGGGGTTGCCTTTGGTAGAGTTGAGGGTACTGACTTTGGCAGTTGGTGGTGTCTTGTTGACCGGGGAGTGTCTGGGAGTAGCATGAGACCTACCTCCCACCGCAGCATAGGCGCGGATGGGAGAAGCCGCCTGGGGTGACAGTCTAACAGCCCTAAAGCTGCTGAGGAGATGAAGCATCACTTTCTTTCTCGTGGCTGTCACTGATCACTTCAGACGCGTTGGGACCACCGGGCCGAGCCATGAACGCGCTCCGGCCCGGCGGAGGCGAAATGGCGTGCGCGATCGATGCCGGCAGTTCATTATCTTTGAATTTGAACATCTATCCCCAATTCCCGACGTTGAGAATCTATTTGAGACTAACCTGCACAAGTGAGTAGTGGATCGCGGATGCAATTACCAATGTGGGAAAGAAATTGAATTGGCGGGAACAAGGTTTGTTCCTAGTGGGACCGGGATAACCTTCTGTGAACAGTAATCACCCTTATAACCCCTTCAAAATTTCAAGCTTTCAAGGCTTCAATACCTGACATCAGGCCAACTGTGTCTACTGCTTTCCTGAGAACAATCCCACATGCTTAGTGCCTTCCCAGACAAGTATTCGCTTCAGTTGGTGCACTCGTGAAGCATCGGAACCCTGCCAAGCATTACTAGCAACCTTAGCAACCAGATAGCACGAGTGTCGAGTTGTCGTACTTTCCCGTTTTTGGTGATGGTCGTGCCGCTTCGGCGTCAGGCTTGCCAGCATTCCGTTCGGCCGTTTATCTTTTTCACACGGCCAGGCACTCACACCAATATCTTGCCCCCGAACAAACACGTTTCCCGCCCTCAATGCGTGCACCTCGCGGGCGCTCTCGCGCGGGCTTACGAAACTCCCGGTTTGTGAACCCCTTCTGTGTCTCAGGTGATCTGAAGATGACGCCTATCTGCAGGGGTCTTTCTCATGCCTTGTTCAGACTAAACCTATCTCGAAATGTATTTGCTTTGCGGCTTTCAAGCGGTACTCCGCACTACAGTGGTCCAAGGACGCTATCTCGCTAATGCCAATGATTGCCCCCTGGTGGGAAAGGCGTTCTTTCGATTTGATATCAGTGATCCCTCATATATTTAACCTCGCCTGGTTCTGGCAGCGATATCCCGTCGTCTTCCCCCACCATCCGCCATGTCCGCGGCCGAAGAGAAGCCCTATATCTCAAACGATGTCACTGTGGTGTATCACGAGACCACTCACAAGGGGATAGAGGAAGTTCGGCGAGCGGATAACGTTTTACTCGCACACCTAGGCTACAGGAGTGAGTTCAAGCGGGAATTCTCTGTGAGTGGTCTTCACGATGTCTTATCATTTGGTGCTTATGATGGACAGCTCATAGAGACTGTGGCATTCTCCTTTTCAATTATGGGCGTAATTGCCTCTGTGTCTTCGACTCTTTCCTTTCCCCTAGCAGCAGGTGATGGCTCCTTGCATGAAATGTATCGAACGCTTTGTGATTAACTTTCTTGACAAGGCGGTCATGTTGGGATGGTCTGGGGTTGGTTCATCCCTTGTCCATTTGTCCTGTGTGTCGCAGCATCTCTCGCTGAGTTGACTTCTGCCATGCCGTAAGTTGCTTCTGATTGCACCCGCCATCTTGATAACAGAAACCTGTGAAGGACAAGCGCTGGGCTATACTATTTTTCTGCAAAGTTGGCACCACCAGAGTACGCCCCTTTGGCGAGCTGGATCACTGGGTGGGCGAATGTTACTGGTCAAGTCGCCCTCGTCTGCTCTATCGACTATACGTGGTTAGTCCTATTCCTTTTTTGGAAACTTTGTTTCCAATTCGTTATGGATCTAGTGCACAAATGATAACTACCGCAATCACTGTGGGTTCCGATGGGGCTGTTGTGCTCAGCTCTGGGGCGACGTACGGAATCCTCGTAGCTATCTTGCTCTTTCACGGTGTTGTCTGCTCCGCTGCGACTCGTATCTTGGCGAGGTTGAACTTAGTTTACGTGGTTCTGAATGGTGAGCCCTAGTCCTCCCCCTTCGTTACCACATCAACCGGCTCAATTTCGTCCAGTTGGAACGTCCGTCGCAGCGATAATCGTTTTGTTTGTCTTTCCATTGGGAAAGACAGTCTCGACGAAGGACGCGTTCACATTGTACGAGAACAGCACCGGATGGACCAATGGTGAGCTCTTCTTACTCGTCCCTTCACCATTCTAAATATTCGACCGTAAAAAGATAGCTGGGCATTCCTACTAGCCTTCACATCTGTAATGTGGACACTAACAGGATGTGAGCCATGCTTGAGTTTTGAAAGTGCGAACCTCACGGGATGATGGCATTCCTACAACAGACGACTCGGCTGCACATGTCTCCGAAGAGGTTACTGGAGCAGCCCGAGCAGCCCCGATCGCCATCATGATCGCCGTAGCGGGGACGCAGCTCCTCGGCTGGTTAATCTACATCGCCGCCTCGTTTGCGACGACGTCAGTTCCAGATCTCCTGACCGCGCCCGTCCCATTGCCAATGGGCCAACTGTTTTTCAACGTCTTGGGTAAGCGCGGAATGCTTGCGATATGGAGCTTTATTATCGTCGTGCAGGTGAGAGAATCTCGCTGAAGAGATCAATCTGGCAAAAACTCAAAGTCCCGCAGTTCGCCACAGGCGCTGCGCAAGGCGTAGATGCATCCCGCGTTGTCTTTGCGTTCGCACGCGATAACGCCCTTCCTGGCTCACGGTGGTGGAAGCAAATCAATCCATATACTCAGACTCCCGTGAATGCTGTTTGGCTTGTCATGTTCTGTGCGGCCATATGCGGCCTCTTCGGTTTCAGTGCTGCGGCGCTAAGCTCTTTGGCCGGGTAATATTCCATTACCCCTAGTTGATGTTCCGATCTGACACAAACACTCACCACTCTAGCGCATCTGTTATCGGACTTTATACATCTTATGCGACGCCTATCTTTCTCCGTATCACATCTGGGCGTGACAAGTTCGTTCCTGGGAGTTTTACCCTGGGGAGATGGTATCTCCCTATCGGTGCAATTGCTGTCGCATGGGTAACCTTTATCAACGTTTTACTGGTATTCCCGACTGTGCGACCCACGACCGCTAAGAATATGAGTGAGTTCAATACTAATTTTTGTTCAATTCTATGTAACCCTTGCCGTCCAGACTATGCGGTTGTCATCATCATGTATGTATTCATTTATGCTTCCCTGTCATGGGTTGTCTCCGCCCGAAAATGGTTCACGGGCCCTGTACGAAACCTGAGCCAGGAGCCATCTTTGGAGGAAAAAGATCAATAGTAGCGCATGTGACAAAAGTTGCAATCTGTCGGGTAGTGATACTAATATTCATGGTTCTGCATCATACATTGCCTCATAGTTCCCCAGGAAGCACCTTCCTCAGCCTCGTTGCTTCATCCCAGTTCGCATCCGCGCTCCACTCGATCCGCTTGTCGGCTTGTAGTGCCAGCACCTCCTTCAAGGAGCGTTTGTCAGGATGTCGAAGTTTTAATTCTTGCGTTGCGTGATCAATGGCATCGAGCCAGGCTCGAGCCACCTGCACCTGCGGGGCAGTGAGTTCGGGAATACGAAATACCCACAGGGGCCTGTCCGTGCCGTGCGTTACGTAGCCTGTGGGGTCGGTTGAGAAAATTTTACACAGATAATCACATTGTGTACCTTTCGGTCGTGCCTGCTCCGGCGTCCACTTGATTGTATATCTGAACGTGGGATAACCTGCTTGTAGAAGATCTCTATGAAGCAGCCGAACTGGCAAGTCCACTTGACCTGCACTGAAGATTTCGCCAAATAACTTCTCAAGTTCTTCAACACTGGCATCGTCGGGAGGTTTCCCATAAGTCTCAATCATGCCCTGAACAATATCGTGCGGGTAGTATCTTTCGAGATTCTCCGGGATGTCTTGATAACGCTTGATTGGATGGGCGATAGAGTAGAGGTACCATTCCTCAGAAAGATCTCCAGTAATCACGTTGCGCACCCCGTGTTCAAGAAGTCCACGGGCCAGACCTCCGGTGCGCTGCCAAGTCATCGGATCTGGCACGTCTGCTAGCCAGGTACCATCCAAACATCCTCTGAACGTTCCATACGACCCCAACTTCTCGGAGTCGATGAGCTCAGTAATGGAGCGCCAGCTCATCCTCTCCGGATCGCGTAAGATAGAAAGTGTGTCTGCGGAATCTGGATCTAATCCCAGGGCACGAGACAGTGCCACGAACTGTGGGCGTAGCTCATTTGGTGTCTTAGGATTCGTACTAGAAGGCGCACAGCCTGAGTCCCGGAACATGCTCGATAAAAAAAATACATGGCTTACGCTATCGCGTTTGATTGTAGCACAGCTGATGTGAATGGTGCCTTCACACCAGGTGGCAGGCGCGAAACGTGATGTAATATCTGATGAACGGAGTGTGCGCCTACGATTCCCCAAGACGGGCTCAGTTGGACTGAGTCAGCTAAAAGGGCATTAAAACCTGCCTGCTGATAACCCTGTGAGTTGTATATTCTCTGGATCTCCTGTCGTGTCGAAGCATGAAACAAAAGAGTGAGACTTTGGTGTGCCTGCGAAACTTCTTATCTTACCCCCGAATGCGCTGATGTTGTCGCGAATCCATTCTAATGCCAACCATTGATCTTTGAAGCCGAAATTTCCCTCGATTCTGGGCTCGTCACAGGCAAGAAACCCGAACGCGGAAAGACGATAGCCAATATTGATCCAAACTTCGGAGCGCTCAGCGGCAATGTATTGAGCCTGGCTTCCCAAACCATGTGGGGATCCAAACTGGAGGAAACTACAAGACAAACATGCTTATCAACAACTTTCCCGGTCACAGGGATGAGCGGGGCGAACCCGCCGTGGATATATATCTTGACAGCGAAATCGGATTGCACAGGGAACGAGGGAGGTGAAACGATGTTCACAAAGAGCCTGATTGTTCGATGTCTGAATGCTCGGTTCATTAGTGATAATCACGACCATCATACGGGTTCTCGGTTGGCACTCCCAGGCCAACCTTGTCCTCAAAATTTGTGCCTGGCAGCTCATGAATGTCAAGACAAATGAGGTCTATCCGCACATACCAGCCGCTTGACCATCATTCGTAGGTTGTACCGCGTCTAGCCAAAAGTCAATGTGTGGGCGGGATAGAACTCTCTGGACTGACAAGAACTCTCTGTTATGTAATCTCTGTCCTGATAGCGAAATGTTGAAGGGAGGGGGACAGGATTCTCAAATCTGCCGGGCGGGAGGGCGTAAGGTATTTCTAACGTTCAAATCGTGTCGGATCGATAGGGATCTCCATGAACGAAACTCATACCGAGAAACACGGCAGCACCGTTCCTTGATCTGCCACCAGTTACTGTGCCAAAAAGCGTCTTCACTACTACACTACCATTCGTCTGAGCAAGTTCATCGTGAAGGTGGCTTGAGGACATGGTGACGTACGTAGTTATGAACTACGGGCCGCAGACCGGAAACGCGAGATAGCACGTGACCATGTACACCTGCCGCCGCTGAACGCGACGCGGTTCCGATTCACTACACTTTGTTCGGCCCTGCTTTGATAAAATGCCGTTATCGAGGCCTGCCAGTGTGACTGGCTACCGTCGAGATGTTGTGACACCGTCAATGTCACCATCCAGTGTGGTTGGCCGATCGCATCCTCCGCGACCAAAAAGCAGCGCTAGCTCTCACCGGCCGTCTTCGCGAGCGACAAATCGACCTCCTTCTAGTGCATCAACTAGACCGACATCTCGCACGCGACATGGGCCGTCTTCCAAGTTTTCTCAACGTATGCCATCAAGACAGATGTCCCGTGTCATCTCCCTATCACACACTCTGGTTTCTCAAGTGACCGGATTACAATCCGAGGACGAGGAAGACGAATTTCGCGCCTTGATGGATATCGTCATAAAAAGTTTGGAGTATAACGTGAAGGCTGCGCCGAGCTCCAGCATGCATGACATCGCGAAGCAACTTCACGGGTCTGTTCTTCTACCTCGCATTCCGCTCGCTACTGAGCTCGGTGTAGTCGTATCGAAAGGGCACGAATCAACTCACAGGACCCTTGGGCTGATGCCCTTGAGCACTGCTTTTCTCTATTAAAGTCAATCGTACAGAAAATACATGACATTGACTCCGAGATCACTGTGATTATCAACGACATTCACAATGTCCATTTGACTGACTATCCCGCATAGCCTGCACACCTGCCCAATCATATGGTGTTCTTGGTAACACAAGTTTTCCGTCGTCCGACTACAGCTGATCCATTCGGAAGATGCTCCTCTCAGTCCCCCCGACGTCATCCGCTGTAGAACATGCCGAATATTATCTGGAGAACAGCAAAGCTCCTCGCACAAATCCAGCGTCTATCAGCTGGAAAGACATCCTGGATGACGAGCCGTTTGAGGGCCAGCATTGGGAAGGCGTCTATGGCCTCCCACCTGGCAGCACAGTCGAAGGCTGGGAAACGAGGAGTCTCGATAGCACACCACCATATTCTCCTTTGCCACTGGACGACCTCAGGGATCTCTCCCCTTCTCTGTCGTCGATAGAATCGCTTCCAGCTGTTGAAGTCAAGCCCTCCTTGACTCGAGATGCGGATTCCCCCAGTGTTATTCCAGTGTCGACTTTTGGTCATAGGCAATTGATCGAAGACTTACAACGGAGGCAGTACTGGAGAACTGAATGGAAAACTGACGCCTCATTGATGTCTTCATTCGCAATCAAGAATGCCTCTTCACTTGGCACGTTATATTTTCGCGGTATTTTGAGATCTTTGCTGAGTTTTTGTTTTGTAGGGCCTTTGGTCGATCGTATTTTGGGTGAGCGAGATTCATCGAAGCTCGGTATTCCACAGAGAGTTGTCAGCAAATCCTCGTCTTCAATTCGATTGCTAGTACTTACATCACTATGACCACACCCACAGAAATACGTCCACGAGCACGACGCAGTACGTGAGATCTTAATGGCATGTCAAGGGTACAAGAATGCCTTTCTAAGATGGGCTCAATCTGGTGACGGGACTTTCTCATTCTCATTCGAGGCACGTGTTATCGTTGTTCTCGCCATCATCCAGCTCAAGCAAGACTGCAGCCGACTCTAGACGCGCCGCGGATCATACACCTGACAAAAGGCAGCCAGCTATCTGTCACTCAATCATTCGCTCGAACAGCATCAACAATGGAACATCTTAGAAGATTTGTTACTAGCGTATCTGGAAAGACAACAAAACTCAACCCTCGTACTTCTGGTCACTTGCGTCGTGTCACTCGCACCCTGGAGGCTTTTTCGGAGGCGGTGGAGATCCAAGTTGGCCTGTTCAACTCTTGGTGTGCAGCTCGGGAACGTGACATAAGTCTTGCGTTGGCCGGGATTGGGCCTCCATTAACTGTTAGCTTTCTCAACTTGGAGAAGACTATGCGCGACTCGTTTTCGCGCACTTTCGATGCTATACTTGAAGTCCTTAAGAAAGTGATGAGTCAAGCCACTAGGTCCCAGGATAAAATTATGGAAGTATGGATGCTTCTCGATCTTCCGATACGGGTCTCCCCTTTTACCATGTCTATCCTACTTCTGGACACGTTACTCACCGCTGCGGATAGCAGCTCGTCAAATGGTGATACGGAAACCTCTAGGGCCCTGATGCAGGTATTTGCAGCATCAGCTGAGCCTATGTGGACAATGATCGACTTGTGGTTGAAACATGGCACCCCAACACAGGACCCAGCCCTTAGGCAAGAAGGGGACAGCCTTACTGATTTAGATGATGAATTTTTCATTCAAGACAATGGCTTGTCGATACTTGATCCCGACTTTTGGACTGAAGGCTTTACAATTCGCGAGGGGGCAAAGCCAGAGGCTCATGTCTCCGCGTCCAAGCCCTTACTTCTGGAAGTTATGGCCAATCATATCCTTCGTGCAGGAAAGGCTGTCGGTCTTCTGCGTATCCTCGACCTGCCACTTACCAATGACGCGACGCACGAACCTACGCCGATTACCAACTGGCCTACTTTCTCTACCTTGTTGCGTGAACATAGTTCTGCGGCGCTAGTCGAGACTTCCAAAGAGCACTTATCCCATTATGTCCATAATTTCATCTTGCCCCGTTGTCAGATCCCCCAGAAACGTCTGGCACAAATGGCAATCAGCGAATGTAATCTCCGGTTGCATCTCACTGCTATTGAAGAGTTGTACTTTATGAGGAAGGGTGACGCCATATCGTACTTCTCTGATATTCTTTTTGCCAAGGTCAGTTAGAACTTCGACTCGGGCCTCGACATGCGGTGCTGATTACACATATCTAGATGGATTCAGGGCAAACTTGGAATGATTTTCACTTCTTGAATAACACATTCCGTGATGCCTTGAAGAAATTTTCTATCAACCGGATTGACCCGACGTTAGTCCGATTCTCATATTCTGGATCGAGGGACAGGGCTTCGAGGGGGACAGTCGACGCCTTGGATGCTTTGATTGTGGAATACGCTGCGCCGTTTCCTCTCATATACATCTTCGGCTTGGATGCCTCTGCTGTCTATCGCTCTGTCTTCATCTTTCTGTTACAAATACGTCGCGCTAAGAATGTGCTGGAGGGTGCGCATATGCGGCACATTGCTAGCACCCAGGAGTCGCGAGAAGAAGACGCTAATAAGGTCATATTCGCCATGCGTAGCAAATTGATCTGGTTTATCAAGTACGTTTTCTATCGTCTTTTTTTTTCTCATGTGCTAACAGTCCGCTGAGAAAGTACCCTGCTGAATTTTCTAGCGACACATGTTAGTGAATGTGTTTTTCCCTCTTCTCCGTCTCAGTCCCATCTACAGGTCGTGCATCGGCAACTACTCAGTTTCCACGCGTCATTGAAGCGCGCCGAGTCCCTTGACGAGATTATTAGTCTGCACAACTCACAGTAAGTCTTTCGAAACGCTCCTTGTAACTGATTCCTACACACAACCTTCCGCAGTCTCAAAAATGTGGAAAGCGAGTGTCTATTACAAAGCGATGTTCGTCGTCGTTTTTTTGTCATGCTTCGCGTGTTTTTTAACATATCCGACAGACCATCGCCTTGCGTCAAGCCATCCTCTCTGTTCTTGACTTGACTTTGCGCTTCCGCGACGCACTACTCGCCGTGAATGTGGGCGGCGGCAGCCCTACGACCGCTCAGGAGACCGAACGTCGACTCCCTCATCGCAGCCGGCGGGAACGGCCAGTAAGGACTACATCCTCAAGGGCGACACCACGGGAAGCCACCCAAGCTTCTGATAGTGAATCCGACCTCGAAGGAGACCCTTTTAGTTCCCTCTACTATCGCATTCCGACAGTATCGCGGGACGGTCGTCAACGATTCAGTGACATTTACGAGATGCAAGGCGAACTAAATAAGCTCGTGCGATTCATCCATAGTGAAGTCGAGGGTCTTGCGGACAGCGCGTCAAGCGCAGCATCCGCTTTCAGCGTTCTTGCATTCGCTTTGGAAGATTGGGGCATATAGGACGGTATATCGCAAGACAGCTACCCTAGGTGGCAATGCAATTCACGCTATCGTACTACAACAGGATATCCGATTTGTGTAATGAATGCAGACACAATGCGACTACAACGTGCGCTCTGTGCGGTTACAAATGGCAGGAGTGTTTAGCGTGTGGATGCGTTTCGGCTGCTCGTGAAACGTATACGGTGGTGGCGCACAACGCGACCTGTACACCTTTCCA
>Ga0209488_10004663_pt1 | contig 10652 bp, 14 predicted proteins | sample Rivendell_Oct201_8_FD_188349 | JGI IMG/M metagenome (GOLD analysis project Ga0209488, IMG submission 188349) | Vadose zone soil microbial communities from the Eel River Critical Zone Observatory, Northern California, USA -... | ecosystem: Environmental > Terrestrial > Soil > Vadose zone >... | reverse complement strand
TAAAGACAGCTTCCTGTGCCTGAGGATTTGCTAAAAATTCTTCCTTAGACATTGACTTACCAAGTGCGGCCTTTGACCATTCAGGAATATTATTACCCATGACTTGATATTTACCATAGGCCCTATCCCCAGTTTTTGTCACTGGGCCAAGCTCGGCATAATTACCGCCACTCTCAATGCCTGAGATAGCTTTAGAAGCATCACCACCTACCCCACCCGAAAGTGGTGCATTGTCACTAACTGGGGCCATGCCCCCCGAGGGCTGTGTAGAAGGAGAACCGGGGATAGTAGGCAGCATCCTGCCTGCTCTCACAGCATCAGACTCATTTTGCTTCTTGTTGGTGTTAAAGTCCATATTACCACCGACAAGAGCACTAACCATATTGCTCACACCCTGCGTCCAATGTTGAACAGGCTGCTGCAAATTGCCATGGAGAAGAGCTTTGGCATACTCCCGCGCTGACTGAAGCTGTCCCGGTGTCGCATAACCTTCAGGCGTAGAAAGTAGATTTGCTGCATCAGCCACCAAATTGGTCTCCCATGCCAGCCCCCGGAATTGGGGACATCAAGGCCCGCGCTACGGGATCCTGAGGCATGCCCATGCCAGCCATAGGGCCAGCAGGCATTCCCATGCCGGGCAAAGGGCTACCCGCACCCATAGGAGGAGGCATTACACCACCAGCACCGCCCGTCATTGCCGCTGGGTCAACTGGAGGAGGCGGAGCAGGTGGGGAAGCCATACCGGGAGCTGGAGGTGCCAAGGATGTTGGTGCGCCTACGGACGGGCCACCAGTAGTCGTCGTTGGGTTGATGGGAGAAGTACCCATTGTGGCATTCTGCCTTTGCATCTGTGCTTGATGCTGGGCATTTCCAGCCATAATAGCCTTAACCATGTTGCTGATATTTCCGGGTACGGAAGTAGTAGGAGCTTGAGGTTGAAGATAACCCGGTGTTTGCCCTGAAGCAGCAGTGCCCGGATTGGTAGCGAAGGGATTCGTATCCATTTTTAACCTTTCGATTTAGCTAGATGCAAAGATACCCGATCCGGAGGGCCTCCTATAACAACAACATTTCCCGGCTCTTTGGTGCATTCAAAGTACCAGTATTGTTCCTCTAAAGTACTGACAACTCCTACGGCGCTTCTTACCTCTATGCCACAATTGGTATATTCAGTAATAAATCTCAATCCTTCCCCGTCAAAACAACGATTCTCAATATCAGCCTTACTATAAGGCCCTAAATTCAAAAACTCATTCTCACGTCCATGACTACTTAAAAATTCTATATCAATAGTATCAATCTTTTTATAATTATAATGAAACACACCACGATCATTCACATAACGACAAAAGCCTTTAGGAATTGGCAATTCAATAGTTCCAATTGGAAACATTTGAACATCTCTTATGCCACGTAGAAGTTGCCCTTGTTGAATTCGCAAAGTTTCCTGACTTTCAGGAGCATTTTTTCCAGTATCTTCCATTTTACAAAGCTGCCGCTCCCAACAATGAACTTAATCCACCTGATTGCGCCCAACCACCCAAAAGCGCAGTTGGAACACCAAAAAGACCAGACATCATTGATTGACTTTGTTTCAGTTTATCCTGATACGAAGCTTCCGCTGCTTGCTGCGCGTTGGCTGTAGCCCCAATAAGGTTCGCCGGTTGAATAGCCAATTGCGGCGTGCTTTGGAATGTAGGGTTACTAGGTGCGCCAAGACCTGCAAGCGTGCCACCTAAGGACGCTGGAGTCATATAATTCTGATACGCCTGTGAATACATTTGAGGCTCCATCTGAGCCAAAAATCCAGTAACAGTATTGCCCTGATTATTCTGCACCGCGCGCATCGCATTATCGTATCCCGGCTGACCGGGAGCAAAACCTTGGTTCCTTAGCTGCGTATCCAACTGACTAGTTTGTTGATCAAAGTAAGGCTTAAGATAATTAGTCTCTTGGGTCATAGCCGCCTGAGTTAGACCCTTGGTGGAATCACCTATTACGTCAGATGGTGAAGCTGCTCCATAATTAGCCCCTGAGATCAAAGCCTGCCCTGCCGTACCAGCAGTCTTTTGTGTCCCTTGCAAAATATCCAGTAATTGTTGTTGTGGGGCACTAAGCGCAGTAGTCGCCGTGTACAATGGGGTGCCATCAGACGAAGTACCAGTCTGACTATAGGTCAAGCTTCCCGTAGGAGTGACCTGATTAGTCATAGACCCTTGTTGAGACTGCGTACCAGCTTTCGTATTCAAAGCTTGTTGGTTTGCAGCAACTGCATTCGGATCAGCTACAGGAGGTGCGTCAGGTGTGCTGCTCATTATGCAACTTTCTTCAAATGCTCAGCTGCTAATTTCTCAATATCTTCTCTGAACATGACAAAGCGGCATCCAGTATTACGTGGACAATCCGTATACCCATAATTCCTACGCTGAACGCCCTCGTACTTAAAACCAAACTTTGAAAGCTTTTTCAAAAGATAAGAAGGACGCTTCGGCACAATAACGGTACATCTCGCCAAGCGCAACTCATAAAGGGCAATCCTAGCCAAAGCACGAATTATCCCCACAGTAGCTGTACCCTTCCCGTAATAAGATAATTCCGCATTAAGGGTGTTATAGTTAGTAAACAGAACAGCCCCAACCAACAAACCATTATCTACTATCCCCACAGCTCTATCCACATGCATAGGAACACGATTATAAGTTTGAAATGCCCATGCAGCGACTTGTACATCACAATCAAGAAGCAGGCCTTTCATATATGCTCTCCAATTCCTTTTTACACGAAGCCGCCGAGCTCTATGATAGAATTAAAAGCATTAACTTGAAGAGAAATAGAGGTGGTATCCAAAGTTGTATCAAACTGTGCTTGATCAAAAAATGAAAAATCAAACTGAGCAAGAGTGCCACCACCGCCTTGGGCCGTCGCAATATTGATAGTGAGATGCATTGCCAATGCATGGCCTAAAGCTTGTGTGCTTATCCATGAAGTGGTCTGAATGACCGTACCAAACCATTTATCAACATCCCAAACAGCCACATCCCACAAGGCACCACCATTAAAAATTTGGAGTGGAGCATTTTGTGTCTGAACGTGAAAATCAGCATCAACGGAGATAAAAGGTGTAATAGTTTGACCAGCCGAAATAAACGGCTGAGCCATTGTCATTCGTTTCAATCTGCCCGGTGCATCAAAATAATTGTAAGCACACTGCATGTCAGCAAGGATGGGTGTGGTAAAATCAGTACTTCCAACAAAGCACTTATTTATGTCTCCAACATTTCCACCAAAATATAAAACATTTTGAAACACCTCAAAGCAATTGGCATTCCATCCAGTAAACTGACACCATGCTCCTGTTAAAGCATTCATAACAAACTGAACTTGTGTTGAGTTCTCAGTTTGAGGTACATTCAAGATGGCTAACTGCTGTGGAGCAAAACTTATTAATTGCCAGCCAAACATATTTTGACCGACTTGAGCCGCTTGTGCCATGGCATTCTGAATACGAGCAGTAATTGCAACACTTCGCTCCGCACTTGGATCATAAGGCAATGCTTGCGAAAGAGGGACAACGCCTTGTTGTGTGATAAGTCCAACATCAGAACCAATCTTGGTAGCGCACCGCAAACTAATAGGTGGGGATATATCAAAAGTACCTACCAATGTGAAAGTAGTCGCACTTGTAGGATCAGTCCCACTGAAGATACTGACCTGACCACGATTTGAAATAAACACCATATAATCTTGTGGGCCATTGCCTCCATCAATAGTCCAATCAGCAATGACAACAAGATAGCCACCTCTAGACCAGTTAGCACCAAGATCAAGGGTGCCTGCAATGGCCCCAGTAATAGCATCTGTTGGCATAAAGGCACAAACAGTAGAACCACCACCAGCACCATTACCAAGGACATACCAAAGCCTGCGCTTTTGCGCATGAATATTCGTTATAGCAGCCGTAGTCAAACCACTGGGCAATCCTGTAATCGCTGGGACTGACCATGTTGTTCCATTATATTGTCGAAGAGTATCAACCCCATTCACAAGCTGAATAACAGTGGTGCCGAGGGCCGGAGTAAAATTGACGTATTGCCATCTGGCCGAATTCAAACCTGATACAACAACCGTGTTCACACCATTGATGGAAACATCATAAATACTACTACCAGCGGCGGCAAACATCTGCTCACCACCTAGTGCACGTCGCACCATCAATGTTTCAACTGGCGTCGTAAGGGCATCCAAAAGTACCCATGGAAAATAACCCTGCCGTAATTCTACCCAACCGGGACGTGGTATCCAATTATTGAGAATAGGTGCACGTTTTGGATCCATGGATGCCAAAGGCGAGATAGCATCCCAGCCATCAGTGGGCACAGGGATGACCTTAGACAACACATCTGGTGCAGGCACCGTTACCTTTTCAACTGATTTAGCTTTCCTCATTTCAAATGCCTTAAAGCCTTAATCATATCTGAATTATTATCTAGTACCAATTGCTCCCTACTTGGAACATCCTGAGTTTGCCATGGTGGCTGCGCCTGTCGCGCTTCAGGAGGCATATCCATTCGGTTTTGTATATTTCTTGCCTCTACTTCACCTGCAAGGCGATGGTACATGTCAAATGGTTCAGATTTCTGCTCAAACATAGGCACTTTAGATGGTTTATATCTTTGTAGATACTCCATAAACTGGGGATTACCGCCCGGAGCAAAATGCTCTAGTTCCTGAATACCATGTTGTGATTCGTGCAAACCAATACTTCTAGCGGCGGCTAGACTAGGTGCATTGATAGCCAATAAACCTCTATCGGAATCAAATCCTCCAGTACCCACCTTGTTTGTAGGATTTTGATACACAGTATTCGTAAGTTTATTCTCTGCCAGTTGTGGGTAGGCTTTATACAAGTCAGGATGTTGCAGCATCAGATTTGCAGGTCCCGTTCTTGAACTTGCATCCTTAGCATAATCAAGACCGTGCCCCATCATGCGTGCATTATTGTCTGGTATCTCAAACCGCCATTTTTGATCAGCTGGATTTTTAAACCAACCAGTTGAATCCCAAATCTGAGTCGGTGAGTGCCCAGCCTCATTCATTTTGTTTGCAAAAATGAGTTTATCCAAGTCAGCAGTTTTAGCTAATTTGCCACCAAAGATACCAACGCCAGCTGTAGGTGCTGCGACACCTCTTCCCATCAAAGCCATAGCCGCATTCGTTGCCGCTGGTACCACTCTTTGTGTACTTCCATGGATATCAGTCGGATCAAATTGTGCTGCCGCATCAATCAGATTCTTTGGTATATCCATAGTCTTTTGTGCAAGCGAACCAGCTAGAGGATTTATGATATTGGTTGCTTCATGCACGGGCTCAGCAGGGCCACCCACGCCGAACGGCATAGCATCAGGCTGTGCCTGCCCTCCCTTTAATGCTGCAATGATGTCCTCAAAAGCAGGCATTTACGGCCCCGATTTAGGCAGGTAAGGCCCCTGTTTACGAATAGAATCAGCTGCATCTTGAGCACTTTCAGCCCCATACTGCCCAGCACTCTTAGTTCCACCAAAACTTCCACCACTAGCCAAAGTATTCATACCACGAATATAATTATGAGCCTGATCTGTAGGCTGTGGTTGGACTTTGTGCCCTTGCTTTAAATAAGCAAGAACCTGTTGAAGATGTGTTGTGTATGGCACTGCCATCATTGTCCCCTAAACAATAAAGAAGCCATTTGTGCTTGAGGTGAAATTTGGCTCATAGGTATTTCTGGTACTAGGGCAGGTTTATCTCTTAGAAAAATCGTCCCATTATTGTCAACGCCTTGTCTACTTTCTGGTTGCCCCCTCATGAATTCTCTGGGATCCATATTATTCAAAGGCAATGCTTCATTCCATGTCTTATCCCAAGAATGTGCGTTATCTCCCTGAGCATTTCTCTGATCAGGGTATCTACCAAGATAATCACCGACAAAATATGGATGTGGCTCTGTGTAACTCGGATCTGGAGGTAAATCTATAAAATCACCAGTGTCGCCGGGCTTGATGACTTCACCCTGCGGTCTTTGGCCCTTTAAGGCTGCGACAATTGCTGTAAGATGATCAGGTACCACATGACGCTCCTGTTAAACGCCACGCGATTAAGAACTCCCAGATGGACCCGGGAAAAATCCGTCTTGAACGTTTGCTGGTGAAATAAAAACAGGGCTCCTGCGCTTGGCTAATTGCAGCGTAGGCGCAGCACCATCCTTTGCAATCAACTGATCAACATAATCAGCCCAGCGTCCTTGCAAAGTCACGTAGCTTCCCATCCCCTTGATTTCCCAAAACATCCATTTAATGCCAGTCACCATAGCCTGATCACTAAGAAGTGCTGTATCAAGATCATTGGCAAAATACTGAGCAAAAGAGGTACCAGCTCCCAGCACATTCACCGCATTAACAGAAAGATACTCAAAGACAAGTTGGAGTGGGGCCGTTATCTCAAACGGAGGTGGCCAAATACGAAACTCATTTGCATACGGCCCAATTTGACGAAAATGCCTACGCGGGCCGGTAGTAACAATGCCTGACAGATGCCATTGATCCATCTGAGGTGAGGTAGGGCCAATCAGTTCCCAATGGTTAGTTCTATCCCACATAGTCCTGTTTTGAAAAGAATCAAAACCGGGAGGTTCTGGGAACGTATCCCGAGCAAAAGTGAAGTTTAGCCCAGTACCCGTTGCAGGATTAGTAGCCTCCATATTCATGGTAACAGTATTTGCATCCACCACTGTAATGACACGAGCACCCTGTGGAATACTGGTCCCCGTCACCGCAGTAGCATTAGCTATTATCCCAGCCGTACTCGGGATACTACTGATGGTGTTGGTAAAAGGAGTCACAAGGTTGCCAGTCGTGAGCAGAGGAACTGGTACTGCAAGATCATATTCAAATTGCAAAGCAGTCCAACCTTGAGAAACATTTGCAGACCTAAGCTCGTCCAAGCAGCGGTTCGCCAACGCAAGCAACTGCGCCGTAGTAGCATCAGTATTGCCCACGACGTTTGCTGCTTGAGGCAAGCCAAGTTCGGCTTGAACCCTTTGGACCATTTGAAGTAATGTCAGCGCCATCTTGTGTCAGTTTGACAGAATAGAAGCCCAAAACTTTGGCTTATATTGCCAAAACATTGCAGCTTTAACTGTTGCAATTGGAAGATTCGTATTAGCGGACCCATTAAGCGTATGGCCAACTGGAACCCATACTCGAGCAGTTGTAGCACTTGAATTAAAAACAAAAACTGCTTCCACAAGAGCTTGAGAAATGGGAAGTACAAAATCAGTTTGACCACTAGTAGCGGTCAGCTCCGCATTATCTCCTACAATGGGGCGGGCTCCAACCTGTGCAGTACCAATACCGGCACCAAGAAAATAATCCGCACCAATAATATCTGCCAATTCACCGGGCAACCCTAAACCCATAAGGGTAAGTGTACTTCCACCAATCATTTTAATCCCCTTATGCGGTTATGATAGAAGCCCAGAACTTAGGCTTGTATTGCCACACTATGACAGATTTGTTCGTTGAAGGAATACTCAAGGTGCTATTAAGCACCCCATTTATGGTGTGCCCAGTAGGAACATAAAGAACAGCAGTTGTGGCTGTTCCATTAAAAATATTATAGGGAACCATAACATTGGTATTATCTGGTGAAGCTGGAAGAATAGCACCACTTTGAGAAGCAGCAGTCACCAACTCAGTGTTTGAACTCCTAATTGTAGCAGCAGTACCTTGCGTGGTACCAGTGCAAGTCAATTGATGCGGATTACCACCCAGCAATTGGGCTAGTTGCACAGGAAGGCCAAGCCCAGCCAATGCGTCAGCAGATGCTACAGGCATTTAAATGACTCCTTATTTGAGACGTGTGCGAGAACGCTTGGGATCAGTTTTTGGCATTTGACGGGTCGCATTGATCTGCGCAGTCTGAGCGTCAAAATTACTATTGGGGACAAATACACCACGCTTCATTCCACCACCTTGATTGGCCAGCAATTGCTGGACATCAGCCATGGTGACGGCATTTTCCTGATTGGCTTGAATAGCCTTAAGCTGAGATTGAACCATCTCAAGCTTGTTCTTGAGGCTATGAATTTCACGATCCTTCTCGTCAAGTGCCTGCTTAAGTTGGCTAGCCTTGACGCCCTTATTCGCTACTTCAAGATAACGAACAGCTTCGTTCACCCATTGCTGACAACCCATCCCAATGGTTTCAATAGCGTGAGCAGAAAGCTTGGCCAGTTGCTCCACTGTATGAACACCAGAAGCTTTCAAAGCACCTGCTGTGGCTGGTGAGGCAGGAAATAGCATCTCTACCGGGGTACCCTCTGACACCTGAGGAGCGTTTTGTTGAAACTGATGCCATTGAAGCGGATAACGTCGCTTCTCCAGTTCAGTTGCTTCTCTATCCACGATATTAAGACGTTCACCCGGAGGATGGATACGGACAAAAACCTTGTCATCAAGCCAAGGCCTACCATGTTCAGCCGACTTAGCAGGGTTATGCACACCCTTCATGTAGAACATCACAACCATCGAAGCATCACCGCCGCCATAGTTGACTACCCCACCCCACTCACCCATTCGCTGAATACTGGTATGACCTGCAAGTTCGTCCATAACTCAAACTCCTGTTAAATTACGAAGATAGCTCAGATCGTATTACTTGGCCAGAGTCAAGTCTAATTCTGGCGTATTTCTACTTTTAACGAATTTGTCCAATTCTATGGCTACCTTTTGCAACATACCATCCCAGTCACCGGGAGCTGGTTGTGTGAACTGACGCAGGCTAGGATACCAAGGGCTGTCTTCACGAGTACCGAACCAGCGCCAGCACCCGTCCCAACGGCTTAGCAGCCACGTAGGCTTGCCTAACGATGCAGCCGCATGAACTACCGCCGTATCAACTGAAATGACCAGATCACAGTTTTCGATAGCACAGCACGTCTCATAAAAATCGTACATGTCTTCAGTCCAGTCCGCAATAGACATGCCCACAGGTGGAGATTTGATTTCATCAGCAGGAAGGCCATGTTGAAGTGATACCCATATAATACCGGGTATCTTAGCCAAAGGAGCCAAAGCTTTCAATTCAGTTGAACGGATGGCGTCAATCGCGGCAGCGGCAGGTTGATTTCGTCGGCTCAAGCCTGCCCAGCAAACACCAATCTTAAGTCCCTTAGACAGTTGTTTAAATTTTGTAGTCCACGCATCAACATCACGATAATTCAAATAAAACTCTCTATCACTGGATGGAATAGATTCAATAGTTGGAGTCAACATCCCTGCTAAAGTCAACATAGGTATGGCATAATCAAGTTCTGGAAGTTTCTCACCAACACTAATAACTGCATAAATATCAGGAATAGTCTCAAGCAGACGTTTAAGTTGAGGTCTTCCTTCAACAATAACTTTTGCCCGTGGATAACGATTGGCAAGAATATTGGCATAACGAGAGAATTGAATAATATCTCCTAAGCCCTGTTCGCCATATACAAGAATGCTTGTATTGGTCAAATCCTCACCAGCCCATTGGGGGCATTTCATTTTACGCGCAGGCAATTGATTAGTTTTCCACCGCCACTCATATTCTTTCCAACCTTCTTGAAAATGTCCTGCCCCAAGCAGGGCCATACCAAAAACAAAGTGCCCATCAATATATTCAGGATCAACAGTCACACTTCTACGGTGATAAGAAAGAGCCTTTTCAATATTTCCTTCATATTTATAAGCATTCCCCAAAGTCAAATATGCTTGTGGCACTTCCTCAATTTCAATACATTGAAAGAGACTTCCCTTTGCTTTGACTATATTCCCCATATCATAATATGCAGCACCCCGATTGCAGTAAATCTTAGCTCTCATACTTTTATTAGTCTCATATTCTAAAGCTTTGTCAAAGCTTATAACGGCATCTAGATTATGCCGCATTTGCTGAATACAAGTGCCTCGATTATCCCAAATACGTGAAAGATACCCATCAGTTTGAAGGTTATTTTCAAACCTTTCAAGAAGTTCAGTTGACCAAACAATCGCTTCAGACCATTTTTGATTGTGATATGCCATTACGAAGACTTCTTGAAGTTCTTCATACGTTTTACGCTGCATGTTATGCTCCATTCAAGTCCAAGGATATGAAGGATACCTATTGACCATAATAAAAATGTTTCCGGGGGCATCTAGAATATTACCACTATGATCATAAATAATAAAACCTCCATGAGACGTATGAACAACTACTCTATCCCCTAATTCAAAATCAGATGCAAACTTAATAGCCCCAGACATAGGATCACCATCAAGTGGAGGATTGATTATGACTATAGTATCTTCAGCCAAATGAGGAACTTCCACTGCATTAGCAAAAGCAGTCCCATCATTTGGCAAAAGATAAATAATCACTCGACCTGATTTGTTATAAACAATTGAAGGGGTACCAAGTGGGTCTACGATTGTTGTCATATTTAATTTCCTTCCAATTGATAAAAGAATGGGGGCCGAAGCCCCCATATAACAGGATCATTGTACAATATTAAGTCGCAGCACCAATAGTTGGGTTATTCAAAATCCCAGTATTTGGACCAGCCACAGAACCAGCTGCTTGGCTAAGAACCATGCCTGTAATCG
>Ga0209488_10004661_pt1 | contig 10653 bp, 11 predicted proteins | sample Rivendell_Oct201_8_FD_188349 | JGI IMG/M metagenome (GOLD analysis project Ga0209488, IMG submission 188349) | Vadose zone soil microbial communities from the Eel River Critical Zone Observatory, Northern California, USA -... | ecosystem: Environmental > Terrestrial > Soil > Vadose zone >... | reverse complement strand
TGATCACGATCTATCTCCTCGCCGCCACCGCCGCGATGCCGCTCTACGGCAAGATCGCCGACATCCATGGCCGCCGCTTCGGCCTCTATGTGGCGATTGCGCTGCACATGGCGGGCTCGGTCGTGTGCGCGCTGGCGCCCTCGATCTTCATCCTCATTCTCGGCCGGGCGCTGCAGGGCATCGGCGGCTCCGGCCTCTCCGCGGTATCGGTGATCGTGCTTGGCGACGCCGCCGCCCCCAAGGATCGTGGCCGCTACTACGCCTATTTCTCGATTGTCTACACTACCGCGGGCGCCTGCGGGCCCGCTCTCGGCGGCTTCATCGCCGACCAGCTGCACTGGTCGCTGATCTTCTGGCTCAATATTCCGCTCGGCCTCATCGCGCTCCTGATCACCGCGACCATCCTGCGCCGGCTGCCACGCAACGAGCGGCCGCATCGCCTCGACCTGATCGGCGCAATCCTGATCGTGACCGCCAGCGTCTCCTTCATGCTCGGGCTCAATCTCGGCGGCAACACCTATCCATGGCTGTCGGCGCCAGTACTGACCCTGTTCGTGGCCGCGCTGGTCATCGGGGCCGGCTTCGTGTGGCGGCTCCTCACCGCGCCCGAACCGCTCATTCCGATCGCAATCCTCACCAATCCGATCGTGCGCTGGTCGGTGATCGCCAACTCGTTCGGCTGGTCCGCGATCATCGGGCTCAACATCTTCCTGCCGATATATCTCCAAAGCGTGATCGGGTTCTCTCCCACCACCGCCGGCCTCAGCCTGATGGTGCTGATGATGAGCCTGAACTCGAGCGCCGGCCTGTGCGGCCAGGTGCTCGGCCGCGTCACCCACTACAAGATCCTGCCGATGGCCATGCTGGTGATCGCGTTCGGTGCGGTGGTGATGCTGGCGCTGTGGGCCGACCGCATGACCATTCTGTCGTTCGAGTTGCTGCTGTTTCTGATCGGCGCGGGCTTCGGGCCGGTTCCCTCGCTCTGCATGGTCGCGCTCCAGAACGCCGTCGCACGCCATCAGCTTGGCATCGCGGTCGGGACCCTGGCCTTTGCGCGCAACCTGTTCGCCACCATGCTGGTCGCGCTGCTCGGCGTCATCGTGCTCGCGGTCACCGCCTCGCTGGCGCCGGGCGGAGCCGGCGAGTTTGGCGGCGCGCTGCCGCCGGCCGCTGCCGAGGCCGCGCAGGCTTTCCGCCGGGTATTCGTCGTGGTGGCGGTCTGTTTCGCAGTTGCCTTCGCGGCACTGATTCTCGTCGAGGAGAAGCCGCTGCGGTCGGGAGAGGTAAGGGAGGAATTATAGTTGCTGGCAGGCCGCAGGGCGGCAGATACCGCCAGATACCCCCTGGATTTACCAATTAACGGTATAATACTACATAGACAAAGGCTTTTCAGCCGCGAAGTCGTCACATTATGCGCGCCTGTTTCGAACACACGCGAAGTAGTGGGTTGTGAAGCAGTGGGTTGGGCGGAAATTCTGGGGCGACAATTGGGGACGACCGGACATGGGTATCTTTGGGCGTAAGATGAACGGCCTCGACCGGATCGGTGCGGAGGTCGAGGGCGGGATTCGTGAGCTGGTGAGTCGCGACGTCGCGGAGCCACGACGGCAGATTGCCAACCACGGCAACGACAGCGAAAGTGTGATCAACAATCTTGGTCTGCTGCTGCAGCGCGTCTCGCTCAATTCGGTCAACGAGATCGACGAGTTGATCGCCGAGCTCAAGATGTTGCGCGAGCAGCTCCAGCATGACGGCGAGCGCATGGCGCGCGAGATCGTGGGCTACGCGAGCCTCAGCCAGGCGGCGATGCAGTCAACCAAGATTCTCACCGACAGCCTGACCAGTCGCAAGACCGAGTCCTAAACAATCTTGCACAAGCGTTAGACCATGATCCGATCAGATGGTCGGATCATGGTCTTATTTTTTGTCTGCGCGTGGTTGGGCTTTGCTCCACGTCAGCGGATCGATGCCTTTGGTCATTGGAATTTTAGTGGTCATTGGAATTTTAGGAGGCGATTCAAACTCAGCTCATCTCGCCCTAATGAGCCTTCGCAAAGATCGCGTCGTAATATGACTGGGTGACGCTGGTGATTTCCCACCAGTGCTTGTTGAGATCCTGCAGCTTGAACGAGCGGACACCGGCGTTCTCCTCCACCGGATCGACCTTCCTGATGCCGTAGGTTGACTGCTGCGCGAGCGCGGCTGCGTGCGCGGCATCGACCTCAGCGGCGCGGGGGACCGACAGCTTGAACCGGTTCTGCGGCCCCTGCTCCTTGGCTTCCGAGTCGGGCACGCAGACGCAGACCACCGACCATGGTCCGCCCTTCCAGAGATATTGCGCCTCCGGCAGCGGACGCACGACGTCGATGCCGAGAAACTCGGTCAGAAAGCGGCGGGTCGCCGCCAGGTCGCTGCATTCGATGGTGCCGTGCGACAGGAGCTCGGGCTTGACCAGCGGGGTGTTCATCACAATCGACCTTCTGCTCGTTGCCGATAATCCGCTTAGCATTACTGCGTCACAAGCCTTACGTGTCCCGGCCGAGCGAGCCTAAAGCGCGTGTACGCGCGTCTTCGACGCGCTATGGCGAGCGAAGAGCAGAGACCCAGTGCAAATCGCGAAGTTCACGATCTGCCGCCCTTGGGTCCCGGCTCGCGCTTCGCTTGGCCGGGACACGTAAGGCTTCTGACGCAGTAAGATTAGTGCTGATCGCCTTTCTCGCGCAACGCGCTGTAGAGCAGGTCCGGCGTGCGGTACTCGATCTCCCACCAGTTGCTGTCGCCGTCGACGAAATAGAACGCGTAGGAGCCGTGGCGGAAGCGCGGCTTCTGCACGCGGCCGAGACCGAAATCCTTTTGCCGCGCGTTGATCTTCTCGAACGCGTCATCGACTGCGGCCTGGCTCGTCACGAACACGCCCCAGTGATTGAGCATTTCCTGCGGGGTCTCAATCGTTGGCACCTCGCGCGCCTCCAGCACCCAATACGGCTTGCCGGCAAGCGGCCCGCCCGACTGATGCCCCTGCTCGCGAATGAGCAGCGTGCCGGGCTCCGCCTCCGCGCATTCGAGCCCCAGAAGCTCCTCGCACATGCGGCGCGCGCGCTTGAGGTCGGTGGTGACGAAGGTGCCGCTCATGAGCTGCGTCGGCTTGACGTGCGAGGCGGTCGTGGCCGCGGGCTTGGTGGCAACGGTCATGGTCGGTTACTCCATTCGCTGCAGCTTTTTTTCCGGATCATGCTCTATAAATCCAGGATCAGCGTCTCGCCCGGCAAGGCGCGCGACACGCAAACCTGAATTTCGCGCTCGCGCTGCGCGTCGGTCAACACCTCGTCGCGATGGTCGGCCTTGCCGCCAAGAAGCCTGACGCGGCAGGTGCCGCACACCCCCTCGGTGCACAGTGTCTTGACCTTGATGCCATTGGCCCTGAGCACGGCCAGGATCGTGCGGTCGGCCGGCACCGTCAACGTCTTGCCCGTTCGCGCGAGCGTAATCTCGAACGGCTGATCGGTGCTGCGCGGCGCGATATCGGCCTCGGAGCCACGGAACAATTCATAGTGGACCGTGCCCTTCGGCCAGTCGCGGGTGGCTTCGCGCACCGCCCGGATGAGGCCTGCGGGTCCGCAGACATAGACATGAGCAGCAGAAGGCCGGCTGGCCAGGAGCTTTCCAACATCAAGGCCGCGCGCAATGTCACCGCCATCGAGATAGAGGCGCAGCCGATCGCCCAGCAGCGTACGCAGTTCGTGCAGGTAGGCGGCCCGCCCCTCGTCGCGGGCGCAATAGTGCAGCGCAAAGTTGGCGCCGCGGACGACAAGCCGATGCGCCATCGCCTTGAGCGGCGTGATCCCGATGCCGCCCGCGATCAGGATGTGGGTCTCGCCCGCTTCGTTGAGCGGGAAGTTGTTGATCGGCTCGGACGAGGTCAGCCGGTCGCCCTGGCGCAAATGGTCGTGCATCCAGACCGAGCCGCCACGGCTGTCGGTCTCGCGCAGCACCGCGATGACGTAGCGATGGGTCTCGGCCGGATCGTTGAGCATCGAGAACGATCGCTCCAGGCCGTTGCCGAGCGCGAGATCGATGTGCGCGCCGGCCGTGAACGCCGGCAGCGTGCCACCGTCCGCAAGGGTCAGCTCGACCTGCCGGATCGAGGGGATGATCGCCGTGATACTGGCGACTTCCAGATTCAGCGACACACTTAGCTCTCCGACGAAACTCTCCGACGAAAGAGGCCGGCCGCAGACCCACCCGAAGGCGGCTACGGCCGGCCCGAACCAGCCTTACTCTAACGACGCGACCGTCCCGGCGCTACGGGATCGGCTGTGAGCGGTCGACCGCCACGCCCCGCAGATAGACCGCGGAGATCTTGCGGGTATTCTTGATGTCGTCGATCGGATTGGCGTCGAGGACGAGGATGTCGGCGTTCTTGCCCACTTCGAGCGTGCCGGTGTCGGTCATCTTCAGGAACTCGGCCGCGTTCTTGGTTGCCGCGATGATGACCTGCATGGGCGTCATGCCGGCGACCACCATGTCCTCTGCCTCCTCGTGCGGGCCCCATGCCCGGTTGCCGTCGGTCCCGAGCACGAGCTTGACGCCGGCGGCGCTGATCTTCGCCGTGTTGCGCGCCTGGATTCCGTAAGCGCGCTGCGCCTGCTGCCGGTCGGTGTTGGCCTCTTCGAGCTTGGCATAATCGGCGGCGGGAAGGCTTGCCTTCAGCCAGCTGATATCCTTCTTCACGCCGCGATCCGGCAGGTTGGGGTTCACGACGAGGTTCGGATTCGACTTGTACAGCGTCAGCATCTCGTCGTCGATGTCCTTGTCGCGCACGCTGTGTGCGAACGCATCGAGTTTGGCGCGCATGAGCCGCTTGGCGTCAATCTCGTTGAAGATGTGCGCGGTGACGCGGATGCCGGCCTTGTGCGCCTCGTCGATGACGGCCTCGTACTGGGACGGCAGCACCTTGTCGAACTTGCCGTCGCGGTCGTCGACCCAGACCTTGATGATGTCGACCTTGTGCTGCACGTTGGTCTGCACCGCCTTGCGCGCTTCCTCGACGCTGTTGATCTGGAGTACCGCCGGGCGGTCCTCGAACCTGGCGATGCCCTTTCCGGCGCTGAAGAAACGCGCCATGCCGGGGGTATCCTTGTTGCGCAGGTCAAGCAGTTCGTAATTGTCGGTGCCGAGGCTCAAGGCGGCGCCGACGCCGAAATAGGCGCGCTGGCGCAGGTCACGCACCAGCGCGTCGCGGGTCGTGCTCAGATGCGTGTGGGTATCGAGGATCAACGGCATCACGGTCTTGCCGGAAAGATTCACGCGCGTGGCGTCGGCGGGCGCAGCGCCGCCGACCTGCGTGATCTTGCTGCCGCTCACGACGATCATGGTGTTGTCGAGGACGCGGCCGTCGCCCACGATGACGCGGGCGCCCTCGAACACCGTCACCTGCGCGCTGGCCGCGCCGGCGATCAGCATGCCAACGGTGGTGGCGAGAAGGAAACTCGTTAGTTGCTTACAACGCATCGAAACCTCCCTGAGACTCTGTTTGCTTACGATGGTGATTGCTTAGATCGGTGATTGCCAAGTGCTTTGAGCCGGACCGATCTCCGGCCTTGCAGTCGCCCACGTATCCATATTGTCACGCGTGGGACGATACGCAAACGGTGGGCTTCGCAAAAAGCCCAACCCACCCCATTCGTTTCGCGGCTCTTCGCCGCGCCTGATCCGGCCTCATCAGATACCGAACAGTTCCTTCATGGTGCGCGAGGTGGACGCGATCGACTGGGCATTGGCGCGCTCCTCGTCCTTGCCTTTCGGACTGGAGAAGCCGTGGCCAGTGCCGCTGTAGACTTCGAGCTGGAAGGGGACCTTGGCGCCGCGCAGAGCGTCTACCACCGTGTTGACCTTGGTGAGCGGAAAGCCCTGATCCTCGGCGCCATGCAGGATCAGATACCTGCCCTTGGCGTTGTTGGCCCAGCCTTGCTCGTAATCGGCGAACGAGCCGTGGATCGCGACATTCAAGGCGAGCGGGGCGCCGGTCGAACCGAACACAATACCGACATCACCGCCGAAGCAGTAGCCGATCAACGCGACCTTGCTGGTATCGACCATGGGATTCTTGATCAGCGTATCGTAGCCCGCCTGGGTGCGAGCCTTGGTCAGCGCCGGATCCTTCCTGAATATCTGGGTCTGCGCGGTCATTTCCGGAACGTCCTTCGGCAGGACGCCCGAGCCGTAGCCGAAGATGTCGGCCGCGAACGACACGTAGCCGAGCTTTGCCCAGAGCTCCGTGAGCTGCTGCGTCTTCGGCGTCATGCCTTCGCGCGCGTGAACCACGAACACAGCCGGCCGCTTGCCGGTGATCTTGTCGTCATAGGCCATGTAGGCTTTGAGCTTCATGCCGCCCTGGCTGTATTCAACCCATTCGGTCTTCATCTCGGCCGACGCCGGAACGGCAGCGAATACGGCAACGACGGCCACAGCGGCTGGAAGTATACGAAGCATGGTCATTGAGCCCTCCCTAGGCTTGCAAATTTTGTGAAAGTCTCGCGCAGGGCGCTCGCGAAGTCCAGGGGTTTTGCGAATGAATCGCAGGTCAGCTCTTTCCATGACCCCATCGCCAGAAATCCCGTCCCTCCTCCCGCATGTGCTGCGCCAGCACCATTTTGTGCACCTCGTCGGCACCGTCGACAAGGCGCGCCTGCCGGGCATAGCGATAGATCCATTCGAGCACCGTATCCTTGGAATAGCCGCGCGCGCCGTTGAGCTGGATCGCCACGTCGGCGGCGTGGTGCAGCGTGTCGGCGACGTGCACCTTGGCCATCGACACCTCCTTGCGGGCGCGGTCGCCCTGGTCGAGGAGCCACGCGGCGTGCATCACCAAGAGTCGCCCGATCTGGATGCGGTGCGCGATATCGCCGAGCTTGATCTGCACGCTCTCGCGATCGGCAAGTTTCACACCGAACCCTTCGCGCTCGTTCACATAGGCCTGCGCGATCTCGCAGCAGCGCTTGGCGAGCCCGAGCCAGCGCATGCAATGGGTGAGCCGCGCCGGCCCCAGCCTGATCTGCGTGATGCGCAGGCCATCGCCAAGCCCCATCAGCACGTTCTCGTCCGGGACCTCGAGGCCATCAAACAAAAGCTCGCAATGCCCGCCGTGCTCCTCCGGCCCCATGATCGGAATGCGCCGCACGATCTTGAAGCCGGGCTGGTCGCGATGGAATAGAAAACCCGTGAGTCCGCGGCGCGGATCGTCGGAGGTGCGCGCGATCACGATGAAGTGCTCGGCGACGCCGGCGCCGGTGATGAACCACTTGTGGCCGTGGATCACGAAGCGGCCGCCCTTCTTCTCGGCGCGGGTGCGGATCATGCCGGGATCGGAGCCGCCGCCGGGCGCCGGCTCGGTCATCGCAAAGGCCGAGCGCACCTTGCCCTCGACGATCGGGTGCAGCCATTTGTGCTTTTGCGCTGTCGTTCCGACAAGCGCGAGCAGATTCATGTTCCCGTCATCGGGCGCCGCGCAATTGAACGCCACCGGGCCAAAGATCGAGCGGTTCGCCTCCTCATACATCGCGGCCCAGCCGACGATCGGCAGCCCCATGCCGCCAAAGTCCTTCGGCGCCTGCGGCGCCCACAGCCCCTGCGCCCTCGCCTTCTCGCGCACGCGCGCGAGCAGATCGAGGCGGATGTTCTCGTGATCGTCGTAGTTCGCCCGATCGGCCTCGAGCGGCAGCACATGCTCTTCCACAAATGCGCGTGTGCGCTTGCGGATGTCCTCGATCTCGGCGGAGAGCGCGAAATCCATGGGGCGGCCTTTCGAATATCAGCTTGCGACCAGCACAAGCATAGTGCCGCGCCCACGCCGGCGCGAGTGATGCGAGCGGCCAGAATGCCTCTATGCCCTGGCCAGCAGATCAGGCCTGTGGTGGGCGATGATGGCGTAGAGATTGTCGATCGGCGCATCGATGCCGGTCGTGTCGATCACCAACTTCTTGGGCTTGGCATTGGGTCCGGTCCCGCGCACGAACAGCCAGTTGCCCTTGCGCTCGAGCGCCTCGATGTCGGCCCAGGGCAGCCGACCCTTGCCCCAGAACAGATGGCTGGTAATGCCCTGGGGATCGGCCTCCACCTCGATCTGCGGACTGAGCTTGCGCCACAGCTGCAGCAAGCCGATCCCAAGGCACAGGGCCGCAATGCCGAAGAAGAAAGCACCGCGCATCCACGGCGGCAGCTCATTGAGGAATGCGCCGCGACCCTTCACGGCGAAGTCGGTCCCGAGTGACTCGATCCCCATATAGAGCAGAAGCGCTGTCGCGAGCGCGAGCACAATGACAGCCCACATGCGCGGGCGCGAGCGAGCGACAAAATCCTGGTTGGCTTCGAATGCCATGCTGATCCTCCTCGTCACAGTCACCGACGCGCGCGGCCGGGAGCGAGATGCATTCCAGCCGGGCGCAAACTGGTTCGAGATATTGCGAGGCTCTCGGGCTGAAGTGTGATCGCGCAGCGCGGCTCACATCTGCGCATCCAGCATTGGACGAGTCGGAACACTCAGCCGCGCATGCCCACCACCTGCCCGCCGTCCACCACGATCGTGGTACCGGTGATGAAGCGGCCGGCATCGGAGGCCAGCAGCAGCAGCGCACCGTCGAGATCGCGCATCTCGCCGAAGCGCGCGAGTGGTATGTCCTTGAGAATGGCGGCGCCGCGCTCGCTCGCCAGATACTCGCGGTTGAGATCGGTGACGATCCAACCCGGCGCGATGGCGTTCACCCGGATGCCACGGGCCGCAAGCTCAAGCCCGAGCGCCTTGGTGAGCTGAATGAGGCCGGCCTTCGATACCGCGTAGGCTGCCACGCCCTTGGCGACGCCAAAGCCCAGGATCGAGGCAATGTTGATGATCGCGCCCCCCTTGTTGGCCACGATCAGCCGGCGTGCCGCCTCCTGCGACCAGAACAGGGCGGCGTCGAGGTTGGTGCCGAGGACGCGACGCCATTCGGCCTCGGCCAGCTCGACGGCGCGATCGGCATGCACCACGCCGGCGTTGTTGACAAGGACGTCAACAACGCCAAGCTCGGCCTCGGCGCGGTCAAACGCGCTCACCATCGCGGCGCGATCGAGCACGTCAGCCGCGATGGCAGCGGCGCGACCGCCCGCCTCCTCGATGCGCGCCTTGACCACGGCGAGCCGATCACTACGGCGTGCGACCAGCGCGACCGCAGCGCCCGCATCCGCCAGCACCTCGGCGAAGCGCACCCCGAGCCCGCTCGAGGCGCCGGTGACCAGCGCGACTTTTTCCTTGAGACTGAACTGCTCGGCGGCGGCCATTTGCGCTCTCGACTTGATCGGCGATGCGACCGATACTGTTCGATAATTCATCATCAGGTAAAGAGTCCAAAGGCAAAGAGTCCAATGACCGGCAAGGACCACGAGCATGAACACGGCTCCGAGCTCAGCGAGACGCAGCTGCGCGTGCGCGCGCTCGAGACCATCCTGACCGAGAAGGGCTACGTCGATCCGGCCGCGATCGACGCCATCATCGAGGCCTACGAGACCCGCATCGGCCCGCATAATGGCGCGCGGGTCGTGGCGCGCGCCTGGGTCGATGCCGCCTTCAAGGAAGCGCTGCTCAAGGACGCGACCGTGGCGATCAGCACCCTCGGCATCATGGGACGGGTCGGCGACCATCTGGTGGCGGTCGAGAACACCGAGCGCGTGCACAACATGATCGTGTGCACGCTCTGCTCCTGCTATCCGTGGGAGGTGCTCGGGCTGCCGCCGACCTGGTACAAGTCGGCACCCTATCGCTCCCGCACCGTGATCGATCCGCGCGGCGTGCTCGCCGATTTCGGCGTCACGCTGCCTTCGACGACGGATATCCGGGTTTGGGATTCGACCGCCGAGACGCGCTTCCTGGTGCTGCCGATGCGGCCCGCCGGCACCGAGCGCTTCAGCGAGGAGCAGCTGGCGAGCCTGGTCACGCGCGACGCGATGATCGGCACCGGCCTCGCCAAACGGCCTGACGCGGCTTGATCAGGTGAAGGCTTGAGCGATCCGCCGCCCGGTCGTCCGCCTACTTCAGATAGGCGCGCACCACGTCGATCAGCTCTTCGGCGCCACGCATCCGCTCGCTGTCGTGGTCGTGCCCGTGCTCCGGATTAAGGACGTGCGCGCGAATGTGGTCTTCCATCACCTCCGCCATGAGCCCGTTCATGGCGCCGCGAGCGGAGGCGATGAGCTGCAGCACCTCGGCGCACTCGACCTCTCGCTCCAGAGCGCGCTCGATCGCTTCAATCTGGCCGCGCAGGCGGCTCACGCGATTGAGGAGCTTGCTCTTCTCTCGGACGGTGTGTGACAGCGCCTGAACTCCAACGGACAACGTGGGATACCACGATACACTATATTTGAACGTCGCTTCTTGCAACGGACTTGCAACAAGCCCGGGTGGTGGTTGTAGGCATGTTAAATGCTGCCGCGACCCGACCACGGCAGTCAACCACGTTGAGTTGAACAGAGTTAACTAGTGGTCCGATTCCGAAGTTCGTCAATGCTCGCGGCATATTACGATACGAACTTCGGAATCTTAGGACCACTAGCAACTCTATGAATCTAGTGCGGCTTTTGAATTTGAGGTTCCTAAACGAGCTTGCTGCAACAATGATAGGA
>Ga0209488_10004660_pt1 | contig 10656 bp, 6 predicted proteins | sample Rivendell_Oct201_8_FD_188349 | JGI IMG/M metagenome (GOLD analysis project Ga0209488, IMG submission 188349) | Vadose zone soil microbial communities from the Eel River Critical Zone Observatory, Northern California, USA -... | ecosystem: Environmental > Terrestrial > Soil > Vadose zone >... | reverse complement strand
ACCTCCGAGCCGTTCTGCTCGCGCTGGCTCTTGCGTTGCGCCTGTTCGTTGTCGTCGAGCTGGCGTCCGATGCGGTCGGTGGCACGATGGAAGAGGTTGACCGTTGACCAGAGCAAGTCCTCAAGGTCCGGTTCGAGCCGGGTGTCGCTCAGAGTGGCGACCAGGGCGTCGAAGATGTCGGCCACCGCACCAGTGATCATCTTGCCTTCGGGAAGCGGTCTGGGATCGGGCTGATCGTCGAATGGACGGTAGCCAAAGAGCTGCAATTCGCTGAGCACGTGCTCGGTCGCAGATGCGCCGTGTGCTGGCTCGATGTCGTCGTAGTCGGTCATGAGCGAAGTCCTTTGCCGGTTCGGCCGCGCCCATCGCGGCCTTCGTGGCGATCACTCAGACGGCAGGCGGGACGGGCCAGAACCCGAAAGCGGCAGCGGAGGGCCGTAGCGCCAGCGGAGGATGGCAGAGGTGCGGCTATTTTGCTTCGCGATGCAAAGCGCGCCATCGCCCTATGTGTAATGTGCGGCCTTTCGGCGGCGCGCGGCGGAAAATAGCCGCACGTCTGCCATTGTCGGCCCGGGTCGCTTGCCGTCCGATCGCCCTCTAGAAGGCCGTGGTCGCGGCCCTCGCCGGCATTGGATGCCCGCGACCGATCTGCTGACGTCGATGGAAGGCAAACGCAGCTATCCGAGCGCTGTCGAGGGCAAGAGGAAGCGGTCGACGTCCTCAGGTGCGAGCTGTATCCGCAACGCTGCGCGTAGGGCATCGAGACCGAAGACGTGCAGATCTTCGTTGAAGTCGCCCAGTCGTGGCGACAGGGCAATCGTCTCGATGCCAGCGGCTCCTGAGCGTTGCATGAGAGTCGCCTGCACGGCGTCTCCCGCGGCATCGGCATCGCGAGCGATATAGAGTCGGCGCAAACCCGACGACAGCAGCATGGCCGCGAGGTGATTGGCAGACAAAGCAGCCGCCATGGGCATGCTCGGTAGCACGCATCGCAGCGACAACATGGTCTCGATGCCTTCGCCCGCGACAAGCATGTCGTCATCAGCCAAGCCAAAACGAACCGCGTTGCCGAGCAGGTCACCCATCGCACGTCGCGGCGTGTCGATTGGAGCCTTGCCGAGCCGAATCCGGTCAAATCCATCAGGATCGAGCCATGTGCGGTGCACGCCCGTGATCCGGCCGTGGAGGTCGGTGACGCAGGCGATCATCGCCGGCCAGGTCTCGGTCGGAAGGTGCTCGTCAGGTCGATAGTAGCAACGCGGATGGAAGCGCAGGCTGCTACCATGGTACACATGGGCTATGCCTCGGCGGTGCAGGTAAGTCTCAACGATGGTCCCCTCAATCGGTACTGAGATCGCAAACAGCCGTCTCGCGGCCTCCTGTGATCCGATCGCTACTCTGGGACGAACCGACGTTGAGACCGGTTGCGGTTCAGCACGAGGCAATTTCAGAAATCGCCTCGCTTCCTCCGCGACTTCGCGGAAGTCGCGGAGCCCAAGGCTTTCTCTGATGATGTCGAGCAAATCGCCGTGCTCGGATGTCGCAGCGTCTGTCCACTTGCCGGCGGGTCCCTTCGGCGAGTCCTGGAGCCTCACAAACAGCGAACGGCCTGGCGTGTTGTGGACATCGCCAACCAGCCAGTACCGCCCCTCGCGCTTGCCGTTGGAGAGATAATGACGGCACACGGCCTCGGCCTCGCGCGCGAGGCCGCGTGCGAGTTCGGAAGCGTTGCGTGCCATCACGCCGCCTCCCGTTCCCCGAACCGCTCGACCGGATAGCTTTCGAGCACCTTGGCGAGGACGCCTGCCCCCTCCCTGTCAGTCGGTACGAACATGCGCAGCTTCCAGGAGATGATCTCCCCGAAGAGCCCATAAGCACGCAAACGATCGCGCATGGTGTCGCTGAAGCCGGATAGTTCGATGCGATGTGCGCCCATGACGCGGACGCGCCGAAGTTTCAGGCCTTCGGTGAGTTCGAGAACCGTCCGACCTTCGAGTAGCGCGGCGAAGGCGGCGTCGGGCGTCAGCGCCGGTGCGTCGCCAGCCAGCGCAGTCGCCACCCAGGCGGGCGAGACTTTCCGGCCGATGAGACGCTCGCCGGTATCTGTCTGAAGCCTGTAGACGCGGGTCGACTCATCCGGGAGCCTTTTCCAGATCGGCAGGAGCAAGCCTGCCACGATGTGGATGGTGCTCTCGGTGAACTCGGGCACTTCGGCGAGTTCCGCCTGCCAGGCCGTGGCGAAGCATTCGTGGTCAGCTTCCGTCCAACGGCTTTCGGCCATCATCTTCAGCGGAAGGGTGTGATGCTCCATCAGCCGGATCAGCCGCACACGCCGCTCGATCTCGCCATCATCGAGCATGAGGCTCGGCGCCGGAACCTGAACGGCGGCACGGCCGGAGCGCTCGTTGATCAGCGGAATACCGTGGGAATCAGAGAACCGATCGAGCGCCTCCTCCAGCGTAACTGGACGATTGCGCCGGCGTTCGGTGATCGTAAGCAGCCGTGTCTCCGCCCCGGTCCCGGGATGGGTGTAGATGACACGCCGGTCCGCAACGATAAAGCTCTCGGCCCGAAGCGTCTCCAAGCCGGCATCATAGGTGCCGGATGCGATGGCGCCTTCGATACGGGCTGCGAGCAACTGCTCGAACGCCGTGAACAGGACGTTCTGCAGATCGATGGTGAGCGCCAACAGCCTGTTCAAGAAGGTGGTGATCGGCGGGAGCTCATCCTTGATGCCGTTGGCATCCGTAAGCTTCAAGCCGGTGGCCTCCTCGAATCTCTCGAGCGAGCAGCCCTCTACCTTGCCGCGAACAAGCAGATGATAGAGCTGACGCAGCGCGTCGCGGCTGTAGTGGCTTTCGAGGTTATCCTCGGGTCGGAAGAGGCCCTGCCCGCCAGTCTGACGCTGGCCGCGGGTGATGGCACCCAGCGTGTCGAGACGGCGGGCGATCGTGGACAGAAAGCGCTTCTCCGCCTTCACGTTCGTGGCGATCGGGCGGAACAGCGGCGGCTGCGCCTGGTTGGTGCGGTTGGTGCGGCCCAGGCCCTGGATGGCAGCGTCCGCCTTCCATCCGGGCTCGAGCAGGTAATGCACGCGCAACTTTCGATTCCGCGCTGACAATTCGGCGTGGTAGCTCCTTCCCGTGCCGCCGGCATCGCTGAAGACGAGGATGCGCTTGGCGTCATCCATGAAGGCAGCGGTCTCGGCGAGATTGGCCGAGGCGGCGCGGTTCTCGACCAAGAGACGGCCTCCCTTACGGATGATGCGGCGCGAGCGGCCGGTAACCTCGGCGACCACGTCCGCGCCGAAGCGCTGAACGATCTGGTCGAGCGCGCCCGGCACGGGCGGCAGCGAGGCGAGCTTTTCGATCAGTCGGTCACGGCGCGCAACGGCTTCACGGCTTTCGACCGGTTGGCCGTCACGTGAGAGCGGCCGGGAACAGAGATTGCCTTCGGAATCCGTGAACGGCTCGTAGAGCTGCACTGGGAAGGAATGGGCGAGGTAGTCGAGCACGTACTCGCGCGGGGTGATGTCGACCTGCACGTCGCCCCAGTCCTCGGTCGGTATCTCGGCGAGCCGCCGCTCCATGAGGGCCTCGCCGGTCGAGACGATCTGGATCACGGCGGTGTGGCCGGCGTCGAGATCGCGCTCGATCGAGCGGATCAGCGAGGGCGTCTTCATGGAGGTCAGCAGATGGCCGAAGAAGCGCTGCTTGGCGCTCTCAAAAGCGGAACGCGCGGCGGACCTGGCCTGCGCGTTGAGCGTGCCAGTCTCGCCGGTGATGTTCGCCGCCCGCATGGCCGCGTCGAGGTTGTTGTGAATGATCGAGAACGCACCGGCATAGGCGTCGTAGATGCGGATTTGTTCTGGCGTGAGCTGGTGTTCGACCAGTTCGTATTCGACGCCCTCATAGGAGAGCGAGCGGGCGGCGTAGAGACCGAGCGCCTTGAGGTCGCGCGCCAGCACCTCCATGGCCGCGACACCACCCTCCTCGATCGCCTCGACGAACTCGGCCCGGGTAAGGAATGGGAAGTCGTTGCCGCCCCACAGCCCCAACCGTTGGGCATAGGCAAGATTGTGCACCGTCGTGGCGCCGGTTGCAGACACGTACACAACACGGGCATTCGGCAAGGCGTGCTGGAGCCGCAGGCCCGCGCGTCCCTGCTGCGACGCCGCCTGGTCGCCGCGCTCGCCCTTACCGCCGACCGCGTTCTGCATGGCGTGGCTCTCGTCGAAAACGATCACTCCGTCAAAACCTGCCTCGGCCTGCGAGCCGGGGTCGGAGCCCAACCATTCAACGATCTGCCGCACGCGCGAAAGCTTCTCGCCACGCTCATCGGTCCGCAGCGTAGCGTAGGTCGCAAAAAGGATACCTTCCGACAGCCAGATCGGAGTGCCCTGCCGGAAGCGTGAAAGCGGCGTAACCAGCAGCCGCTCCATCCCGAGCGCGGACCAGTCGCGCTGCGCATCCTCGATGAGATATCTGAACTGTCTAGAGTGTCTCACCGCCTTTTTTGTTATTGTGAACATCATCGCTTTTTCTCCTGAACGGCAGGACATCGGCGCGTGAAGCGCGCTGCTCTTCCTGCCTTTTGTGTAGAGCGCGGAGCTGGATATGCTGGGCGAGGATGTGGGCGTTGCGGCTCTCCTCTCCCGAACCCGCACGGGCAACCTCCAACTCCTGCCCTCTCGCTCTCTGGATGGCTGCCGCGCGCCGCCGGTAATCCGCCAGAAGCTCAGTCGCACGGCTGGCCGTGGCGCGGCTGACGCCGGCCTCGATCGCCAGGTTGACGGCGGTCATGCGTCCGTCGGTCTTGAGTGCATGTCCGGCAAGGAGCCGTTCCATCGCATCTTGCAACGCCTGCTTGGTTGCCGCACTGACGGGCGCGATCATGAGGCGTCCCCTGCTTTGAGCGGTGCGATCAGCTTGCGCTTGCGATCATTGTCACGCTGAAGAGCTTCGCGCTGGAAGCGCGGCAAGCGCTTGTTCTGCAGGAGAGCATCCGCTTCCGCGATAGATGCTTCCCAGATCGGCAGATGCCGGATGGAGATACAGGAGTTCGGGCATCGGTCCGGTGCGCATCGCGACAGGACCGGCGTTGTCCGTTCCTTCACATCGACTTTTTCGAGACACAGCGCCGTTGTCGGTTCGAAGAAGCAATCGTTCAGATGGCCGACATGGAGCGTGCGTGCCAGATGCGCGAGCATCGCCCGCTCCCGTCCTTTGTCGGCGATCCGGCCGGGGAATGAGTCAAGCTCTCGCTCTACGCGCTCGTGTTCGGCGGCAAGCCGGGAGGCGGCAGGACCGGCCTGCTTCTCGCCACGACGATGGCCTTCGTATTGCGCGACGATGTCATCGAGTTGGCCAAGCGCGCGTTCCTGCTCGACCTCCTGACGGAAGCCGGATGCAGATGAACCCGCGTAGCCGTCGAACATGGCGACCGAGGCGTGCTTATACTGGATCTTGCCGGCAACCACGCCGAAGGGCCGATTGGCGATATACCAGGCAAGCGTGCGGCGGAACTGCCGGGTATTAAATCGCCATGGCTGCCCGTCGATCATCGGAAGCGCGGAATGGTCGATGGAGCCATACCGCTTGTCCAGCGCCGTGCAGAACCGATTGATCTGCTTCACAATGACAGGAATGCCTCTGCGGGCCGCGCTGCTGCGCCGATCAAGAATGAGCCAGAGATCATCCGCATCGCGTTGCCTGCGATGCTGCGCAGCGAGGCGCTCGGCGACGGCAACAGCACGATCTACCGGTCCGATCGTAATCCATTCTGCAGAATCGCCGCGCGTTCCACGATGTTTGTAGACCGTGCTACGTACCGCCAGACGCTCGATCATCCCGTCGGTGCTGAGCGAGCGCGCCACACAACCTGGTCGCATGGACTGCACCTCGCCGTCACGCATTCCGGTCAGATAGGCGCACAGCACATAGGCCGCCGACTGAAGATGCTTTTCTTCCTCGGCCAGACTGATCGGATCGAAGCGACCGCGCCATGGCAGCCCTGTATCGGGGTCAATCGACAGGACGGAGTCCATTCCGCCGCGTTCAATGCCGAGTTCGGTAACGGCGTCCTGGATCAGCTTGAGCGCGGCGTCGTTCTCCTGGATCGTCTGGACGTTCACCCCGGTTTGCAACATGATGAGGCGCATGTTGATTACTTCGCCACCCATGCCTCTCGCGCACGACAGCGCAGAGGCGCGGCCGCCCACACCAACCGGCTTCTCCCATACGGGGATGCCACGTCCGGACTGACGGCGTGCATCGATCCACGCGCCTACGCGATCAAGAACATCGTTCAGACGACGGCGGGGCCGTGCAGCTCGCCGGCTTTCCAGCGCCGTCAGTTCCGCGCGCGCTGTAAAGATATCGACCGAGAACAGATCGATGTATTTGAGCGACCAACGCAGCAGTGCCCCGATCACCGGCTCTGGAATGCGGGGCGTCCGGTTCTCGTCGCCCTTTGGTCCGCAACCGGCGATACGGTAAAGGGGCCGTGCGCCCCAGGGCTGGAAGTTCAGCCCGCCACAGGTCAGATGTGGCGCAAGACGACGTAATTCAGCAATTGGCTTTAGGTATTTTGCAATTTGCTGAGAGGCGGCGGCCGTGCCGGTGACGAGTAACGATCGATAGGCATCAATGAGTTCCTGATCGATCATGCCCGCATCGAATGTGCCCGACCTGTCGCAGACGAAGTTCATGAAGCGCCGCAGATCACGCAGCGCGATTACGGTTGCGGAAGGCCGCAAACGGGAACGTCCATCGGACAAGCGTTCGTTCAGGCTCGCATAAATATATTCCTTGGCTGTGAGGCGCTCGACCGGGCAGTCGATGCCGGTGAAGTCGAGTTCACGCGAGAAGCTGCGCGCACGGGTCTGGAAGATTCCCGGCGTCATATCCCAGCGATCATCGCCGAACCGTGACAAGCGGGCTCGATTGCTGATCGGCATGGATGACAGAACAATGTCGTCGGGAGAGCGATACCGGGATTCCACCGGCGAGCGGATCGTTGCAATGCGCGGATTCACGAGGCATGCGCCTCCGGCGGCAGATAAAGAAGACTGGACTCGGCCTCTGCCGCCGCGCGTGCTTCGGCGACGATCTGCGGCGGGAATGCCGGCAATATCTGTTCGACGATGCGCCGATGCGGGCGACCGAACCTGGCCGCCCAGGTATCCGCATCCATAGCCGCGCGTTGGCCGGTCATGAAGGTGTCGAAGGCGATCAATGCGGGCAGCTTGCGGGCCGTAATCACCGCGTTCGCGCATTCAAGGCACCCCCAGAATGGCGTCGGACAAGGTTCGCCCGACGCCCCAAACGGGCTGGCATGGAAGCCGCCGCAACTTGCCAACCACACATCCTCATCGCCATCGAGCAACGCCGTGACTTGATCCGCCGCAAGCGGCAGCCCGGCGGCCTCGGGATTGCTGCGGGCGGCTTCCTCCAGAATAGGCGGCAGGAGCTTTGGCTTCAGCGCCGCATCGAGTGCATCCTGCAAAGCGTCGGCGATGGTGCGTTCATGAACCTGGCGTAACGCCGGGATGTCGGCGTAATGCCGCGCCGCGACGGCAACCGTGTGCCCGATGGCGAAGTCGTCGAGTTGCCCTTGGGTGCGCAGATAGCGCTCCGCCTTCTGGGTTTTGCGCAACCGCGACAGTTCGAGATGAAGCGGCTGGCCGTCATCCCCGAGCAACACATGGTGCGCGACGAACGCGCTGCCGCTTCTGACGCCAGGCTTTGCATGGCTCAGTTCGTAGCCATTCCACCAGGCCCACAATGCGTCCGTGCCCAGATAGTGCCGTGCTCGTTCGGTCAATCGAAGCGCCTGTCGGATCATTCCACCCGGCGTCGAACTAGCGCCGTCGCGCACACGCAGTCGCTTCCATTCTGCGCCGCGCGCGCGTCGCTTCCGGTATTCGATCTCGACATAACCGCGCGACGGGTTGCGCAGGCAATCGGCCTTGAGACCCTTCAGGCATTCGATCTCCATGCCTGTTTCCAGCGATAGCAGCACCAGGAAGGCGATGAGATCGAGCCGCGTCAGATAGAGTTGCCCGTGCAGTTCCTCCGACGACACCGGCGGCAGCTTTCGGTTCCACAGCGCACCCTTGAGCCGGCGGAACACCGGATTGTGCGTGCCCGTCGAACCGTCCTTGACGATTCTGGCGATGACGTCATCGTAAAAGGGATGCAGGACTGGCGAAGCCTCGATGTCGATCCTGCGGTCGGGCAGCTTATCCGCGAGCAGGATGCGCTTCACCGCTTCCGCGATCTGCTTACGTGCGGCCGCACGTAAGGCCGCCGTAACACCGGTGCTGTAGGCGTCGCGCGGATGGCTGCTGGCAAACTCGCCCCGACCGAGCCAGTTTAGCCGGTTCACCAGTGACTGCGGGAACCGCTCCGGAGTCTGTTCGACCGCAAGACGCAGGAGAGCGATCACAGGGCTGATCAGACGGCGAAGGGATGCTTGGCTCGACGTGTTCTGCTCCAGCCAATCCTCATAACGATTGATCAGATCGGCCGTCAGATCGTCAAGGCTGCCGATCATGTCGCCGGAGGCATCGAGGAACCGCCAGAACCGGCGCAGATCGAGCACCTTGCAGTAGACGGTGCGCCTGACTGGCGCGAGGCCCATCTGGCGGATCAGCTCCTGCAAGAGCGGAGCGATCGCTGCCGAGAACACCGGATGCGGCCACAACGACAGGTCTATCGCCATCTCGCCGCCGCCATCAACCCGAACGCGGAAGCGTCGTGGATCGGACGCCTGGACAATCCTCGCCGGATCGGCAGCGGCACGCTGCGCATGGACATCGGGGAAGGTCGCGCGACGACCGCGACCACTCATGCCGTGTCCCTCACGGACGCGACATCCAGTCCCCATTGCTCGACGGCGACGTCGATCAGCGCCTGGCTGTCGTCGAGGTGATCCAGGTAAATGTAGGTGCTCTCGATGCGGCTGTGTCCCATCAGCCGTTGCAACTTGAGCAGCGGATCGCCGATGATGCGGCGGTAGGCTGGGCTCATCCGTCCAACCCGTTCCTCCAGCATCCAGCCGATCTGCTCGCGCAACAGCAACGTCAGCATATGGACCGCAAAGCCGTGGCGAAGCATATGTGGCGTCACATCGATATCGATGCCGAAGTTGCGGCATCGGGCGCTTGCGCGACGGAATACCGCCTCCCATGCCGCCATCGGCATTGGCAATCCGCCCTCGGTCAGCCATAGCGCCAGTGGCTCTATCGTGTCTTCATGCAAAAGTCGGAATCGCTCGCTGGGCTTGATGCCGTCAAAGCGAACCCGGTCCGGAGGATTCATCTCCCCGATCCGGAGCGACTGACGATCATGTCCCCTGACAATAATGGGATTGTCGAGCCGCATCCATGATTGGCGATCCCGACAACGCGTCGTCGCGATGGACCGCTCGACCTCAATATAATCGCGCAGGCGCTTCACCAACCGCAGTGGAAGTCGGATATCCCGGCCCTTGCTTCCTTTGGCCGTCGCCGATGCCAGCCGGAATGCGACCGAACGTTGACCATGATGTTGGGGACTTGACGATGGCAACTCCACCGCAAGCAGGCTTGAACCCTCCTGCAATCGGAGGCCGGTCGTCACAAGAAGCTCCGCGAAGAGGGCATTGCGCTCTCCGTTACGGCCGCGCCATGACGGGTCCTCCCGCCCGTCTGGAAGACGGCCACGCAACCCCACGTCCCGGAACTGCAGATAGCGGTCCAGTGATACGAAGCGCGTGTCGCCATTCCGGGCAGCAGGTTCACGCGCCATGTTCGCTGACACGCTCAGCGTGCTTCCGTCCAGCGCGCGTGTCCACACCTGCCGGTAAGTGAAGGGCGCCTTGTCGATCAGCTTCTCTTCGACCGCCCAGCGATAAAGCTTGTCAAGCGCCGCAACCGAGCGGTTCCACGATGACGCCGAGATGCGATGTGTCGGAGACGACAAACGACGTGCTTCATGGAAGGCAGCAATGTCGTCGCGATCCGCTGCCCAGATTGATTTGCCCGCGCGCCGTTCGGCAAGGAAACGCAGCCAGACGACAATATCGCGGGCATAGGCGCGCAGGCTGTTCAGCGAACGCAACCCCATGGTCGGACAGGCGCGGAAGAACCGGTTCAGATCGTGATCGTAGCTGCCGTCATCGCCGAGGATGAATGGCATGCCATCGACGAGGCCAAAGGTCGCTGCCGTGGCGATTATCTCGAACGGAAGTTCATGACTAACGCTATCGACGATGGCGGGACGGCGGAGTGCTCTTAAATCCGTAAAGTAAAGCTGCGGCATTCGTTCTCCAAAACGGAGCGCCTTCGGCGCGGGTCTTTCTTTAGAATGCGAGGGGTTCCCCTCGCGCTCTCCCGCTCGCCGCGTGGCAGGGGTGCAGGACTTCGCCTGCACCCCATAAGCAGCTTGGGGTGTCGCCGCCGCCTCAAGCGTTGTCCTCGCTTCGCTGCGGGAACGCTTGACCCGGACGTCTGATGCGCTTCAACGGATAAGCTGGTGGCCCCTCTCCATCGCTGATTCTAAGACAGATACATAGAGTCAGGATAAGAACGGATGATGCGTCATGGTCGCCCAATCCAGCACGCCCGGCACCTTCCACATGGTGTCGCCGGTGCCGTTGCCCGCGATATCGATT
>Ga0209488_10004659_pt1 | contig 10658 bp, 10 predicted proteins | sample Rivendell_Oct201_8_FD_188349 | JGI IMG/M metagenome (GOLD analysis project Ga0209488, IMG submission 188349) | Vadose zone soil microbial communities from the Eel River Critical Zone Observatory, Northern California, USA -... | ecosystem: Environmental > Terrestrial > Soil > Vadose zone >... | reverse complement strand
TTGCGCTCCATGCCGAATCAGAGCGCGGAGGGAATCACAGTCCTCAAGTCAATACAAAATCACCCAACATCGCCCGTTAACCTGAGTTCCGAGCCGTGCGTAGCGCGTCGGACCTTGACCCGGAAATGGCTCCGTGCTTGAGCCGCAACGGTAAAGTATGAGAGAGCGGAAATGCAAAATCGTCGTCCCGTGATGCTGATAGTCCTGGATGGCTGGGGTTGGCGCGACGACCCTGCCGACAATGCGGTGCGGCTCGCCCACACGCCGAGTTTCGACCACCTGTGGTCGACCTGCCCGCATAGTTTCCTCCATACGTCCGGCCGTGATGTCGGCCTCCCGCCCGGCCAGATGGGCAATTCCGAAGTCGGTCATCTCAACATCGGTGCCGGCCGCGTTCTGATGCAGGACCTGCCCCGCATTTCAGACGCCGTCGCGGACCGCTCCATCGAGACGAGCCTTGCCCTGCAGGGCTTGATCGAGAAATTGCATAAGTCCGGTGGCACTTGCCACCTCATAGGACTTGTCTCGCCTGGCGGCGTGCATTCGCACCAGGACCATGCTGCGGCGCTGGCGCATATCCTCACAAGAGCCAATATCCCGACCGTCGTTCATGCCTTCACGGATGGCCGCGACACGCCGCCACGATCGGCAGGCGACGATATCGCGCGCCTGATCGCTGCCTTGCCGCCGGCTGTACCGGTTGCCACCGTCTGTGGGCGCTACTATGCGATGGATCGCGACAACCGCTGGGAGCGCGTATCGAAAGCCTATGATGCGATCGTGTCGGCGCAAGGCGCCCATTTTGCCAATGCGCCTGCCGTCGTGGCGGATGCCTATGGCCGGGACCTGACGGATGAATTCGTGCCCTGCGCGGCAGTCGGCGATTATGCCGGCATGCGCGATGGCGACGGGTTGTTGTGCTTCAACTTCCGCGCTGACCGGGTGCGCGAAATTTTGGCCGCGCTGCTCGATCCGGAATTCAAGGGCTTCGCGCGCGCGCGCACGGTGCAGATTGCGGCTGCCGCCGGCATGGCCCAATACAGCGTCGAGCTTGACCGATTGCTGGGCACGATCTTTCCGCCGCAGAGCCTGGAGAACGTGCTGGGCAAGGTCGTGGCCGACGCGGGCCGCACACAATTGCGCATGGCGGAATCGGAAAAATATCCGCATGTCACCTACTTTCTCAACGGTGGGGAGGAATCACAATACAAGGGCGAAGACCGCATCCTGGTGCCCTCGCCTAAAGTTGCCACGTATGATCTGCAGCCCGAAATGTCGGCGCCCGAATTGACCGACAAGGCCGTCGCGGCCATCAACTCCGGCAAATATGACCTGATCGTTCTCAACTATGCCAATCCCGACATGGTCGGCCATACCGGGAGCCTTCCTGCCGCCATCAAGGCGGTCGAGACGGTCGATACCGGCCTTGGCCGCATCGCCGAAGCCGTCGGCAAATCCGGCGGCGCCCTGTTCGTCACCGCCGATCACGGCAATTGCGAAATGATGCGCGATCCCGCAACCGGTGGCCCGCACACGTCGCACACCACCAACCCGGTTCCTGCCGTATTGCAGGGCGGCGGCAATGCGGCGCTCGCCGAAGGAAAGCTCGCCGATATCGCGCCCACACTGCTGGAACTGATGGGCCTGCCGCAGCCGAAGGAAATGACGGGCGCCTCGCTGATCAACCGGGGGAATTAAAACGCCTTGTACAAGCGCTGATCATACAGGTTGACCCGCCAGACCCGTCCGCCCTGCGCGGTCGCGTTGCGGAACGCCATGGTGTGCGCGGCGGTTTCATGCGCGTCGAAGGCCTTCTGGTCCGTCCACGCGGCAATGACTTCGTAGTGGTTGATGCGCGGCGCCGGCCGCCGGTAGATGTCATAGCGCAGCGCGCCCGGTTCCTTCTGGGTCGCTTCGGCCAGCGCCTTGACGAAAGCGACGGCACCTTCCGCAACACTCGGATCGCCGCCACGGAAATCCACGTGCTCCACCATGTACACCGCCCCCGCTGGAATAACCCGCTGTGTCGCCGCATTGGCAAAGGGCAGAAGCGTGTGCGGATTGGTCGGGCTGTTGCGGATCGGTTTGAGCGCCGCCTGAAACTCCGACATCACCGCGCCCTTGCCGTGGGCCTCATAGGCGGCCTGGCTCTGCCAGCCTTCCATGATCGCAAACCGATTGGGACGGCTAATCTCCTGCAGTGTGGTGAACTCGATGTTTCCATTCTCGCGGCGGCTCAGGTCGCGAAATTTCTTGATAAGTTCGATGCCTTGCGGCGCCGAAGTGGTGGCGACATCGAGATAGGTCACGGCATAGAAGGGACTCGTCTGTGCGGACGCCGGCGTCAGGGCGGCGGCGACAAGCGCTGCCACCGCCGCCAAATCAACAAACAGATCGCGAATGAAACGCATCGGACAGTTCTCCCGGCAAGTTCAGTTGATAGGCACGTAAAGGCGATCGTCGTAGGGCGAACCCAAGAGCGGCCCGACGACGTCACGGAACTGCCGCGCATAGGCGGAATCCTCATAAGCATCGAACGCCTTGCGGCTCTGCCAGGCCGCGATCAGCGTCGAATGGCTGAGCGGCGCCTTGACCGAATTGACCACATCGAACCGCAGATTGCCCTCGCCCTTGCGCGCGGCCTCCGCCACCACTTTGGCGGCCGCGAGCGTCGGTTCGGTGCCGGCCGGGAATACATCGAGATGCAGCTGCATATAAACGATATCGCCACCCTGGGCCGGCTTGGCGGGTCCGACCGAGATGACATGATAGTCGCGCCGGTCGAAAGGAGCGGCCCCCATGGCTTTGAGCTTTTCGGCGAGTTCGGCGGCAGGCGCGGCCTTCTCGCTGGCGTCATAGGCGGCCTGATCACGCCAGGATTCGTAGACGATGAACCGATTTGGCCAATCGAGTTCCTGCAGCAGGGTCACACCCGAGTTCCCGGCCTGTTTGAGGGTCGCCTCGCGGTATTGCTTGACGAGCGCAACTCCCTGGTTTCCGGCGCCCGGCGCCACATCGAACATCATCACGCCGTAGATGGCGCCTGATTGGGCTTGCGCGGAGCAACCAGCCGCGCTCGCAAGCAGGAACGCTAAGGCTGACAGGCATCGGGCGATCGGATTTGACGACCAGGCCGAATGACGATGACCGTAGAGATTCATGCGCGTTTCCCTCAACAAGGCCGCCTTTCGGGAAGACGTTTTCAACCTCGGAATTCGGTCTTTTCATGCCCCGGCGGCCCACCAAGAATACGCAATCCGGCAGGTCTTGGGAACAGGCGGAATGGGATGCCAATCGCTGCCTCAAGAAAACGCCCGTTATCGCCAACCCTTTCGCCCGTACGGGTCCGTGGTGTAGCTTGAATGCGATCAGCCGAGGGTCAGGAAACCCATGAAACTTGTGCGCCGCCGATTTCTTCAACTGACCGCGGGCGCACTTGCGCCTCCCGCACTCGCACGCGTTGCGGCCGCGCAAACCTATCCGAACCGGCCGGTACGGCTGATCGTCCCCTATGGGCCTGGCGGCGGGACTGATATTGCGGGGCGATTGATCGGGCAGTGGCTGTCGGAACGTCTCGGCCAGCAATTCGTGATCGAAAATCGCCCCGGCGCCGGCAGCAATCTCGGCACCGAGGCCGTCGTCCGCGCAGCCCCGGATGGCTATACGCTCGCGCTCATCGGCGCGTCGGGCGCGATCAATGCCACGCTTTATCAGAATCTCAGCTTCAATTTTATCCGCGATATAGCGCCCGTTGGCATGATCGTTTCCTTCCCGAACATCATGGCGGTGACCCCCTCGGTTCCCGTCCACACCGTTGCCGAATTCATTACCTTCGCCAAAGCCAACCCCGACAAGCTCAACATGTTTTCGCCGGGCAGCGGCAGCACGCCGCACGTTGCGGGCGAACTGTTCAAGATGATGGCAGGCGTGAGCATGGTGCATGTGCCCTATCGCAGCATGGCCGCCGGGTTGACCGATATGCTCAGCGGACAAGTGCAAGTGACATTCGGCACGTCGGCATCGACATTGGAATTTGTCCGAGCCGGTACGCTGCGCGCACTCGCCATTACAACGTCTACGCGCTCAAAGGCGCTGCCCGATCTTCCGGCCATCGCGGAAACCGTGCCGGGCTATGAGGCAAGCGCCTGGTTTGGCGTCGGTGCACCCCGGGCAACGCCGACCGACATCGTCAACAGGCTCAACCACGAAATCAACGCTTGCCTCACCGATCCGGTTTTGCAGGCGCGCATCGCCGATCTCGGCGGCATCGCGGTCATGAGCTCGCCATCGGATTTCGGGAAGCTTATCCTGGAAGAAACCCAAAAGTGGGCGAAGGTTGTCAAATTCGCTGGTGCAAAGGCGGAATAATCGAAAGGTCAAGCCATGAACTATGAATCCATTGAAGTTACGCCAGTTACGCCGCGCATCGGCGCCATGATTGCAGGCGTCACGCTTGCGAAACCGCTGAGCAACCGTCAGGTCGAAGAGCTGCATCAGGCGCTCGCCGAACACCAGGTCTTGTTCTTTCGCGACCAGCCGATGGACCCGGACTCGCACAAAAGATTCGGTCGCTATTTCGGTCAACTGCATATTCACCCGAGCACGCCCGGGCCGGAGGGCCATCCGGAAATCCTGCCGATCCATGCCGATGCCGATTCCAGGCGCGTTAATGGGGAGTACTGGCATTCGGACGTCTCCTGCGACGAAGAGCCTCCGGCAGCCTCGATCCTCTATCTCCACACGGTCCCGCCCTGCGGCGGTGACACACTCTTTGCCAGCCAATATGCGGCCTATGAAGCTTTGTCGCCGCGCATGAAGGCCTATCTCGAAGGGTTGACCGCAACCCATTCGGGCGACCACGTCTATCGCCGCAACAACGCGTTGATGGGAATGAAAGAGACAGGCAAGGCCTACCCGCGCGCGTCGCACCCCATCGTTCGCGTCCATCCGGTGTCGAAGCGCAAGGCGCTCTACGTCAATGGTGACTTCACGACACACATCGACGGTCTGCCGCGCGAAGAGGGACACGCGATTTTGGAATTCCTGTGCGAGTTCGGCACGCGGGAGGAGTTCCAGGTGCGGTTCCGCTGGCAGCCCCATTCGGTCGCCTTCTGGGATAACCGCAGCGTCCAGCACCAGGCGCTGTGGGATTACTATCCGCAGGTACGTTCTGGCCGCCGCGTGACGATCATAGGCGACCGGCCGGTCGGCGTATAGGGGTCGTTTGTCACCAACGACGCACCCACGAAATTTCACAGGGAAACTATGAAAATCACCAAGGTCGAGTGCCTTCCGGTTCACTCCGGTTGGCGGAAGAATTTTGTCTTCGTCAAGATCGAAACCGATGCCGGAATAACGGGCTGGGGCGAGGCCTATAGCCAGTACGACCGCGATCCCGCAATTGCGGCGCAGGTCATCGAGCTTGGTCGATATCTCATCGGCCGTGACCCGTTCCACATCCGCCACATCCTGCAGATCGCCTTCGACGACTACGCGCAGCGCCGCGGCTCATTGGAATTCTATTGCGCAACCTCCGGCATCGAGCAGGCGCTGTGGGACATCGTCGGCAAGACGACGCAACAGCCGGTCTACAATCTCCTCGGGGGCCCTGTCCGTTCGAAGATCCGAGTCTATGCGAACGGCTGGAGCTACAAGATGAACACGCCGGAAGCCTATGCCCGCGGTGCGGAGGGCGTTCTCAAGCGCAGCTTCACGGCTTTGAAGTTCGATCCGCTGCCTGGCCCGTGGCGGACCTATATTCCAAAACAGCACATCAGGAGCGCCGTGAAGGTGACGCGTGCGGTGCGTGACGCGGTCGGGCCGGATGTTGATATTCTCATCGAAGTCCATCGGCGCCTTGCACCGATGCACGCGATCGACCTCGCCAATGCGCTCGCCGAATTCGAGCCCTATTGGTTCGAGGAGCCGTGCCAATCGGAGAACGTGGAGGCGCTTGCGGATGTCCGGCGCGCCAGCCCCATTCCGGTCGTCACCGGCGAGGCCCTGCTCACACGCGCGGGGTTCCGGCCGATCCTGCGCGCACGTGCGGTCGACATCCTCAATCCTGACGTCTCGAACTGCGGCGGCATTCTCGAACTCATGAATATCGCAGCCGCCGCCGAATCGGAGGCCATTGCGATTTCGCCGCATAATTACAATTCAACCACGATAGCGCTAAGTTCGACCGTGCATGCCTCCGCCTGCATGGCGAACTTCATCATCACGGAATATTTCCTGCCCTTCGAAGATCTCGGTCGACGGCTCTGTCCAAATTCGCTCAAACCCGTTGATGGATATATCGCGCTGCCGCAGGGGCCCGGTCTTGGGCTCGATGTCGATGAGCAAGCGGTGCGCGCCGAAAAAGGCAAGCAGTTTCCGGCACGAACTTTCAGGACGATTGCGGATGAGGGTCCGTAGCCCGTAGAATGCAACTAATGGAACGTCCGATCAGGATTCCGCCGAAGTCTCAGATTCCTCATCTGCTCGCCCCCTTCATAGCTTCGCTAGGGCCGCTCAAAACCCTTTGCCTTCATGACTGCCTCGGCAACAGGAGAGGAAATAAACCCAATCAACGACTTGCCTGCGTCTTGTTGCTTGCTGCTCGCGACCAGTCCGGCCGTATATAACGTATATCTCTGGATCGCTGCGGGCAGCGGACCTACAAAGTCAAGGTCCCGTGCAGCCACAATGACACTCGCTTGTCTGAATCCCATTTCCAACTCACCCCTGGCGACGGCCTGCATGGCTTCCAAAGTGGTTGGAAAAAGCTTCGTTTTTGATCGTATCTCCGCAGCGATCCCTAGGCGATTGAACAATTCGACAATGTAAATGTCACTAGATCCACCGCCGGCCGGATCACCATATGCGATTGATTTGGCGGCCAGTACTGCGCGCTTGAAGGTATCGACAGAGCTGATGTCTGGCTTGGCAGCGCCCTTGCGTACTCCGATGCCAACGCCGACTTTGGCGACATCGATTCGACTGCCGACAACAATCTTGCCCTGCTTCTGCAAGTCTTCGTTTTGCTGCCCCGATACGATCGCTATGTCGGCGTCTTCATCTTTTTGAAGACGAGAAATTATCGCGCCTACTGTCTCGTAGACGATCGTCACCTTGTGTCCCGAGGATTTTTCGAATTGCGGGAGGAGGTCGTTAAACGCAGGCTCCAGGGCGCCAGCACTCAGAACCTTGATATCAGCGCCATTTACCATACTGCCCCCGATCACTACTAGAAACAAAGGAGAAAGAGCGGCCTCAATTGCGGCGGCGAAGCTCGATGGCCTGAACATTGTTGACCTCCTGGCGTCATCGCGCAATGCGCTTGGACGCTCAATTTGTTAGAGAGTGAAGCTCTCACGTGCGCCGATGCACCCGTATCGGCCTTACTCCGCCTTGATGTTGGCCGCCCGGATCACCTTGCCCCACTTCTCGGTTTCGTCGGCGAGGAACTTCGCAAAATCGACGGGCGAGCCTCCGAGTACCGTGGCGCCCAGGTCGGCAAACCGGGCCTTGAGTTTGGGGTCGGCGAGAGCCGCGTTTATCTCCTTGTTCAGCCTGTCGATGATCTCGGCCGGCGTGTTCTTGGGCGCGCCGATGCCGTACCAACCGCTGACTTCGTATCCCGGCAAAGAATCACCGACGGTCGGGATATCCGGCATTGCCTCCGAGCGCGTCGCGGTCGTTATCGCGAGCGCGCGCAGCTTGCCAGCCCTGATGTACTCGATCGAGGAAGGGAGGCCATCGAAGTAGACCTGTACTTGCCCGCCGATTAGATCGGTGAGCGCAGGCCCGGCGCCGCGATAGGGTACGTGCGTGAGATTGACTCCGGCCATCATCTTGAAATACTCGCCCGCGACGTGTGCCCCGCTGCCGTTGCCGCCCGACGCGAAATTGATCTTGCCGGGATTGGCTTTGGCATAGGCGATGAACTCGGGAACCGTCCTGACCGGCACCAACAGATTCACCTCCATGACGTTTGGTATGCGAGCGATGCTCGCCACCGGCACGATGTCGCGGAGGAAGTTGTAATTGAGCCGGTCGTAATACGTCGCGTTGACAGCGTTTGCCGTAGTCACCATGAGGAGCGAATAGCCGTCCGGGGGCGAATTCACGACCGCCTCGGTGCCGATACTGCTGCCGGCGCCCGCCCGGTTCTCAATGATAAATGACCCGCCGAGCCGCTCAGAAAGCCATTGACCCATAAGGACTGCGAATGTCGCTCGTGGCCCCGGCCGCAAAAGGCACGACCACGCGCACCGGCTTGGTCGGATAGCTATGCGCCCAAGCGAATCGTGACACGGCCGGTAGTGCAACAGCGCCAGCGGCGAGACGCAGAAATCGACGGCGTGGAAGTTTCACGGCAGTCTCCTCTCCTGGTATCTTTCAGATCCTCGGATCATTCAGGTGTGCTGCCATCAGCAGGCATCGGCATGAATGAGAGACGGACCTATTCCGCATAGTTCTAATGTCTTATAAGGTTATACTAATCTGGCAATAGGTGCCCCAATGCGGCTCAGCGATCGGATCGGACGCAGCATGAAGCTGCACGACCTCCATGTCCTGATGGCGGTCGTGCAGGCCGGCAGCATGAACAAGGCGGCCGTCCTTCTCGATACGACCCAGCCGGCCGTTTCCAAGTCGATCGGAGAATTAGAGCGAGCCGTGGGCGTGCGCCTGCTTGACCGCAACGCCCAAGGTGTGGAGCCGACCGCCTGCGGTCGCGCCTTGCTCGATGGCGGAACCGCCGTCTTCGATGAACTTCGCCAACCGGTAAAAAATATCGATTTTCTCGCCGACCCTGCGGCTGGGGAGGTGCGGATCGGGAGCACACCATCCCTTGCCGAAAGCTTCGTGGCTGTCGTCATTGAACGGCTTTCCAGGGCCTATCCGCGCATCGGTTTCACCTTGTGACCGCACTGCCGTCAACACTGCATCGTAACCTTCACGAGCGTAACGTCGATCTCGTGATCGCAGGGAATGCTAGTCCCATCGCAGACGAGCGACTGGGCTTCGAATTTCTTCTTGAAGACTCATATGTCATCGCGGCGGGCGCTCAATGTCCTTGGGCTCGGCGGCGCAGGATCGAGCTTGCCGAATTGGTCAACTATTCGTGGGTGCTGCCGCCATCGATGGCAATGGAAGCCTTTCGCGCCCGGGGGCTCGATTATCCTCGCACGACCGTCGTCACCGAATCCTCTCAGGTGCGGATGACACTCCTGGCAACCGGGCGCTTTGTCGGGATATTCCGGGCTTCCTCATTAAGATTTCTCACCCGGCTCCCGGAGTTCAAGGTCTTGCCCATTGAACTGCCAATGGCCCGCGTGCCAGTCGGAATCGTCACCCTGAAGAATCGCACGCTCAGCCCCACCGCGCAGCTTTTCATTGAGCACGCCCGCGAGGTCGCGAAGCCGTGGGCAACGAGAAAATCATAGGCGCCATGTCCGGAATGGTGCGGCGCATGAGTCCGGAAGTAATCCATTCCCGGCAAGATCATGTGCCACGACATGTCCGCAGTTGGCGAAAGTTCACTCTGCATCCCCAGCCCGTTGGTCAGCCTACCAAGACTTGCTTAGACCCTACCCGGACCGGACTTGCGCTGGCCGATCGCACCAGCTTACGCTGGCGCTTGGCGCCCTACGCCAACCCCAACACATCCGCCATCGAATAAAGCCCCGGCTTTTGCCCACCTGCCCAGAGCGCTGCCTTGAGTGCACCGCGCGCAAAGATCATCCGGTCTTCGGCTTTGTGCACGAGTTCGATGCGCTCGGCGGTGCCGGCAAAAATTACAGTGTGGTCGCCAACCATCGTGCCGCCACGTAATGCCGCGAATCCGATGTCGCCCTTTTGGCGCGCGCCGGTATAGCCGTCACGGCTGCGCACCGAATGTTGGCCAAGATCGATGCCACGGCCTTCGGCTGCCGCGCGGCCGAGCATCAGCGCCGTGCCGGAAGGTGCATCGACTTTCTTGTTGTGATGCATTTCGAGGATTTCAATGTCGAAATCCTCATCGAGCGCTTTTGCGACACGCCTGGTCAGCGCCGCCAGCAAATTGACCCCAAGGCTCATATTGCCGGATTTGACGATCACGGCGCGCTTAGCAGCTTCTGCGATCAGGTTTTCGTCTGCGGCTGAAAGCCCGGTCGTGCCGATGATGTGAACTCGTCCACTGCGTGCAACCGAATCTGCAAATGCGACTGTTGCAGCCGGGACCGTGAAATCGATAAGCCCGTCGGCCTTGGCCAGCAATGGCGCAAGTTCTGCAGTCACCTGAACACCGTTCGCCCCGAGACCCGCCAACTCGCCGGCATCGCGGCCGATCATCACCGAACCGGCCGCCTCAATCGCGCCTGCAAGCGCAACACCGTTGGTTGCCGCAATGGCACTGATGAGCGTGCGCCCCATGCGCCCGCCGGCACCCACCACAATCAATCGCATATCGGACATCGATTACCCTCCCGGATAACGCGGGTATAGCGTGGCACCGAAAGCGTGGAAAGTGATCTAACGCTTGGTGATCTAGTGTTCCGACTCTAACGCTTGGTTCCCATTTTTGACAGCTTTCAATGTGGCTCTGGCGCGTTCCACCTTACGGAGGATGACGTCGGCCGACTTGGTCCACACGAACGGCTTTGATGTTGCATTGTGTTTCGCAAGATAGG
>Ga0209488_10004658_pt1 | contig 10659 bp, 12 predicted proteins | sample Rivendell_Oct201_8_FD_188349 | JGI IMG/M metagenome (GOLD analysis project Ga0209488, IMG submission 188349) | Vadose zone soil microbial communities from the Eel River Critical Zone Observatory, Northern California, USA -... | ecosystem: Environmental > Terrestrial > Soil > Vadose zone >... | reverse complement strand
GCGCGTCTCAGCAAGGCCGTTTTCTGAGGTCAACGACGACGGTCGTGACGACGGTCGCGATGGCATAGAGCGCCCACGCCGGCGCGGCGGCATCGAAACGCTCGTCAGCTGGCGTCGGGAACGGTCGCTGCCGCGGCTGACCTGCACAGGGTGCCATCATGATCGCCAACAGGATGGAGACCCCGGCCTTTCTCGATGAACCATGACGACGATCGGCGGGAGAGTGTTCCGATCTTAGCTCGCGCGAGGGAACCAAGAGAATAGGCCACCGTTAGTGAACGGCGATGGATCGCCGGTGCGAGAACGGCAAGGACCCTGCCCCAGGGTACACCGCGTCCGAAGCGTCGCGATTATGAACTACAAGGACACCGCACGCGGCCTGTCGCGGTCTTCGTCTGGGGCGTTAGGGGATCAAACACCCTCGCCTCAGCGGCGAACATATCCAAGTCCTGATGGAGATCAACGTGATCGACAATCCCGTGCGTCGACCGGCCGGAGCGATTTACCGCCACCTGACTATCACGGCGCCCGAGCAAGCCGAAGCGGCGGAAAAGGTCAGCCAGGAACTGTTGCCTCCGATTGTCGAGACCATAGCTGATTGCGGCAAGTCGGTTGGGTGCGACCGAACGATTCTAGAAACGAACCGAGCCGCCCGGCAGGTGCACCAGACGGAGCCAGTTGCGGGAGTGCGAGACGCGTGGTGGTGCCGCGACCTACTCGATGCACTTCCCGCGGCAATCTACGCGACCGACGCGGCCGGTCGAATCACGTTTTTCAACCAGGCTGCAGTCGATTTTGCTGGGCGCGTCCCCGAAATCGGCAGCGATCAATGGTGCGTGACATGGCGCCTATATTGGCCGGACGGCAGGCCGATGGCGCACGACGAGTGCCCGATGGCCCGAGCTCTGAAGGAAGATCGGCCGATCCGGGGTGGAGAGGCAATAGCCGAGCGGCCCGATGGAACGCGCGTGCCGTTCATCGCCTATCCGACACCGCTCCATGATGCCTCGGGTAGGCTGGTTGGGGCCGTCAACATGCTCGTTGATCTTACCCCCCGCAAAGACGCTGACGAGGCATTGCGACGGGCCAATGAAACGCTCGAGCAGCGCGTCGAAGCACGTACCCGACAGCTGACGGAGGCGTTGGCGCAGCTTCGTGAGAGCGAACGCCGCTTCCGACTTCTCGTCGAGGGGGTAACGGATTACGCCATTTTCATGCTGGATCCAGGAGGCATCATCACCAACTGGAACTCCGGCGCCGAGCGGATCAAGGGCTATCGGGCAGGGGAGATCATCGGCCAGCATTTTTCACGGTTTTACGCCCCGGAGGATCAGGAAAACGGCCTACCGCACCGGGCGTTGACGATTGCCGCGCGGGACGGGAGATTTGAGGCGGAGGGTTGGCGCATACGCAAGGATGGTTCGCGGTTCTGGGCGAACGTGGTCATCGACGCCATCCACGACGATGCCGGTATCTTGATCGGGTTCGCCAAGGTCACGCGCGACATGACGGAGCGCCGAGCGGTCGAGGAGCAACTCCGTCAGGCACAGAAGATGGAGGCGATTGGCCAGCTTACCAACGGAGTGGCTCACGACTTCAACAATCTTCTCGCAACGATTATCCCGAATCTCGAATTAGCTCTGCCCCACATCAAAGAAGAACGTGTGTCGCGATATTTGGAGAACGCGGTGCACGCCGCCGAGCGTGGTGGGAAGCTGTCGAATCAGCTTCTTGCCTTCTCGCGCCGTCACGATCTCCTCACCGAGCCGGTCGATGTCAATCGCCGTATTTCCCAGGCATGCGAAATGCTACCCCGGACGATCGGGCCGACGATCACGATCGAGATGGCTCTTGATGGGGATCTATGGCCGGCGATGACCGAGGCAAGCCAGTTGGAACTGGCCACCCTCAACCTGGCAATCAATGCCCGAGATGCCATGCCGGCGGGGGGAAAATTGACGATTTCGACCACGAAAGTCGCTCGCGGAAATCGTAGCCGACTCCCTCCCATCGATCCTGGCGATTACGTAGTAATATCCGTGGCCGACACCGGAACCGGCATGAGCGAGGAGGTCCGCAATCGTGCCTTTGAACCCTTCTTTACGACCAAGGAACCGGGCAAGGGCACCGGCCTCGGGCTAAGCATGGTCTACGGGTTTGCCCGGCAATCCGGCGGGACCGTCACGATTGACAGCGAGATCGGCAGGGGAACCACATTCCGGATTTATCTGCCGCGCGCCCAGCACCGATTGGAGGGCACCGAAGAAGCTGCCGACCAAAGGCGGTGGAACGCCGGCCCTCCCTCTCGCATTCTCATGGTCGACGACGACAGCGCGGTCCGCGCTGTTACCGGGACACTGTTACGAACATTCGGGCACGAGGTGATCGAGTTGGCTAGCGGCGAGGCCGCGCTCGACCTTCTGGACCAGGACCGACGGTTCGACCTATTAATTACCGATCTGGCGATGCCCACCATGCACGGGCGCGAGTTTGCAACCAAGGCCCGGCGGCTCATCCCTGGCCTGCCAACGCTGTTCGTGACCGGTTATACAGAGGCGCGCAGAGACCGCGAAATCACCCAAGGTCACGTCCTAAGGAAGCCGTTCCGACGAGCCGAGCTGGCAGAAAAACTGCGGCACATCTTGCAGCATGCGGGCCGATGCAATGGCCATGACGCCAGCGATCGCAGACGACGACAGTCAGACGCGCGGCGTAGGACGGCCCGTGAGGAGTGAAGCGCCGCGATCGGCTGGAACAATAAGGTCCAGTCGTGTTTTAGAGTTATGCACGCCTTCCAATCGGCCGCCGGCGAGCGGCGCGATTGCGATTTTCTGAAATTTGACGGAGAGAGCCGTGCTACGCATTGCCTCCGCCCCGGCTCGGAAGCTGCCGACCTGATCTGCGTTTCTCCGCTATGCCCTCAGATGATCGAAGCTCTGAAGAAGTTACACCAAGCAGGGTTCTTCTCGTGGAGCCCGACATTCTTGTCCGGATGAGCATAGCAGAGTATCTGCGTGATTGCGGATACAAGGTAATTGAGGGCGTCACAGCCGACGACGTATTTGGCCGTGCTGGAGTCCGGACAAAAGATCGACGTTATTTTTGCAGAGATTCAGCTGAGCGAGACACAAGGCGAGCTCGGTCAGCATCAAGGCCACTGGGCGGGCGGCCACGCAGTATGGACGGGTTCGGTCTTGCCCAATGCGTTCGCGAGAATCACCCTGGCATCGACGTGATTCTGACCTCCGGAATGGCCCGGACTGCAGAGAAGGCAGGAGACCTGTGTGACGACGGTCCGCTGGAAAAGCCGTACCACCCGCAGGAGGTCGTTCGCCGTATCAACCTTCTTCTCGAACGACGGCGAACAGCGCTGAAGGCTTGACTGTCAGCCCCGGCCCGGAACTCACGGGCGCTAAGGGCGTTTTGTGCTCTTAGTGGTGTAGGCCTGATGTTGAGCGCAACGAAGTCACCAGCACAGCGAGAAGCCCGCCAACCGGTTGTTTTGGTTGTCGAGGATGAGGTTCTTATCCGCAGCGCCGTTGCGGAGTATCTGCGGATCTCCGGCAACTTGGTTGTTGAAGCGGCCAACGCGGCGGAGGCTATCGCGGTATTTGCGGCTGGGGTACCGATCGATATCGTCTTCAGCGATATCCAGATGCCCGGCACAATGGACGGACTCGGTCTCGCCCGCTGGGTCTACCGCAATCGACCTGGCATCCACGTGGTGCTCACTTCTGGCTACGCCGGCGCTGCCCGTGCCACTGAGGTAGCTAAGCTTTTCTTTCCGAAACCTTACCGCACGGCGGAAGTTACCAGGCGCATCCGCTTGTTGCTCGCAGAAGTCCCACATTAGGGCTTCGGAATCGCTGAATCGTCTTCGGCAACAATCGGTACGTCTTCCCCACGAACCGAGCGCCAACTAGGCTGCTGCGTCACCTGCGAGGACCAGGCGACGCTGCGCAGCTCCATTTGCGCATTTGGCCTGTTCGTTCATGCCCATCAGCCGGCGCAGCGCGTCACGCGCACGTGACAGGCGCGAGCGGACCGTCCCGACGGGAACGCGGAGGACCCTCGCCGCCATCTCGTAGGACATGCCTTCGAGACCGACGAGCAATATCACCTCCCGCTGCTCGTCGGGGAGGCGGTAGAGTGCGAACTCGAGTTCCCGCAGTTGCCGTGAAGCCGTGGGGTCGGTCGTGGCGACGAGCGACGATGACATCGCGTCGATATCGACTGTCCTTTGTTCACGACTCGCGCGGCGCACGGTGTTGACATGCTGGTTGTGCATGATGGTGAAAAGCCAGGCGCGGATATCAGTTCCCGCCTGCCATAAATGAGCTTTGGACAGCGCGCGCACGAGAGTGTCCTGCACGAGATCATCCGCCCGGTCGCCGCTCCGCGTGAGCGCCCGCGCATAGCGGCGGAGCCGCGGGATCTCTTGCTCGACGAGACGGTACGGTTCGGACATTTCGCCTTCCATGTGTAGCTCCGAGTTTCGAGCATGATGGATATAAGCTATGTCCTCTCCGTAATTCCAATATGAATGGTATGCCGGTATTTGGTAAAAAGTTGTAATAATATGTAATCTGGATTGCTTACACTTGGGTAAACTATGTTACGTGCAAGAGAAGGATCGATTAATTTCGTAACAGAGTGAGAGATTTCATGTTAGCGGACCATACACGCTCTTATCCTCAAGACATCGAGTCCTCTGGCGAGTGTTGAACACGCGTTACGAAACTCTCGGAACAAATTCCGCCAGCATTTACCGAGGGGGTAACAAGCACCCGGCTGCTACCCACCGCAAGACGCCGTTTACTTACCTCAATAGAGGGCGGCAATCGTTGTTGCTCGTGGCCGGTAAAGTGTCTTGCAAACTCCTCGGCGTCCTCGGCCTTGAGGAAGTCCACAGAGCCTCCGACGGCATCTCCGAGCCGATCGTAGATGAAGTTCATCGGCGTGCCGGTTGCGATCGAGCCATTCGCGCATGGCAGCCAATTCGCGAGAAAGATCCGCCACGCGCAGCCTTACTGTGGCTGCGCGCACGCTAATCTCCTCGTAAATGCGTGCGACCCCGAGATAGTTTAAGCGCTATTGGCGTTCAATCCCTCGGCCCCATACAACCCGTGCAAGCGCGATATACCGCACGGCGCATGATAGCTCCGGCCGAGGCTTCCGCAGCTCGGCATAAGCCGGCCGTCACCGCTAGGGCGCCCTTCCCTCGCCGCTCGGCTCTCCCGTCGAGGCGAGCTCGACAAATGCCGATTTGATTTCCTCGACTTCGGATTCGGTCTTTTCTTCCAGGCTCATCAGCGAATTCCGCGCAGCCTTGTTAACCCGGATCAACTCGTCGAGCTTGAGCTGGAGCGCTTTCGTGTCGCGATTCTGGGTGTTCTGGATGACAAAGACCATCAGAAACGTCACAATCGTTGTGCCCGTATTGATGACGAGCTGCCACGTATCGGACCAGCCAAAGAACGGGCCGGTCACGGCCCACAGGGCGACAGCCAGGATCGCCAGTACAAAAGCGGTCGAGCGGCCGAGCTGCTCCTCAATCCAGCGCGCGAAGCTGGCGAAGCTCGACCGTTCTGGCGATCGATCGTCCTTGTGATGCTCGCGCACCGGCAGAGTGGCGGCCAGATAATTGGACTGCAGTCGCGCCTAAATGCGTCCCATCAGCAGAAGCACGATGACGATCACGAGCAAGAGGCCGAAGCCACCACTCGGGTAATATCCCCAGCCGGCGCTATGCGGCCAGGTCGGCAGTGCCCCTATCAGTATAAGGATCAGGATGATGAGAAGGATCGTGCCAAGCATTGTGACACCGGAGCTAGTTCTCGTTACTCCACAAACGTTCGACGTTAAAACAAGTTCCTCGCGTCAAACGTCTTATTGCCAGCCAGAAGTCGCTGTTAGCGGCTTGCGGCGCTAATCACTGCAGAGCCTCCTGTAAGGATTGAGGTCGTCTCGATGAGCCTCGCGCGCCACTGTCGGTAGGATTGCTTGTAACGGTCGGCCTATTCGTTGCCCGCCTCACGGGAACGTGCCTTGCGCTTGAGCGCCGGATTGACTCCGCGACCTACCGAATCTCAACTCAGTCAAATTTAGATCCTCATACAAGTAGTGGAGCGGCTACTCGCCGCTCCACCGGTTCCACTTTCTATCGTGAGCTGTTACCAGTAAGGCGACGCCCGATAGTAATCATGGATGTTGCGCTCCCAGTCACGTCCGATTACGCCGGTATCCCATCCGGTTGCAAGCACGGGCGCATTGCGAAGCTGATCTTCCGTGACGTTGAGCTCGTAGGCGTCGAGATTTTCGTTATAACGCAGTACGCTCCACGGCAGAGCGCGGTATTCGTCGCCAATGCCGAGGAAGCCGCCGAACGTCATCACCGCATATGCGACCTTTCCAGTACGCTTGTCGATCATAACCCGTTGGATCGTGCCGAGTTTGTCTCCATTGCTGCGGCGAACCGACGTGCCTTCGACCTTGTCACTTGCGATCAAGCGCGCGGTCTCCCGAGCCATGACTTCTGGTCCAACACTAGCTGTCATTATCACCTCCTTGCAAAATGCTGATACTGGAAAAACCACGGCCAGTGACGGCAAGTTCCGTCAGGACTTCGCAAAAAAAAACGCGACGAGCAGATCAAGAGAGCAACCGAACCTTAGGTTTCCGGTCGCGTTTTAATTTTCGACAGCAAATAGTCTGCGACGGGTGTCGCCTTGCCACCAGCGCCGCGACCGGCTGAGCGGTAGGTTCGATAACAGGCGCAGCGACCGCGCCGTCAACCCCGTTAGTGGCGCGATGTCCGTCGGCAGCAACCAGTTTGGCGCGGAACTGATCGCGCGCCTGCGTCACCGCCGGGAGTTCTTCGCGCGCCAGGTGTTAGCAGCAGAGAAACTCTCCGGCGCAGCGGTAATGGCCGGTAAGATGCAACTCCCCAAACTCGTCGAGACCGCCCTCGACGAAACCCGGATGCTCGTCATCGGTGCTCAGATCCTGCTGGGTTTCGAGTTCAGCGGCATCTTTCGGGACGGGTTCGAGACCCTACCGATGCATGCGCGCTATCTCGATGGCATCGCCCTGCTACTGATGATCATCACCGTGGCCTTCCTCGTCACACCTGAGAGCTATCACCAAATCGTCGAGGTCGGGGCGGATACAGGGCGCTTCCACCGGTTGATATCGCGTATGGCAGGTTTCTCGTTGCTGCCGTTCGCGCTCAGTTTGGGAATAGCCCTTTTTATCACTGGCGAATCGTATTTTCGGATTCTCGGCTGGCCTCGCCGCCGGCTGCTTTTTCGCCCTTCTCGCCTTAGGCTGCTGGTACGGCCTTCAATATCTGCGGCGACTGCAAACGGGTCAAAAGGAGCGGGCAATCTCGGCCCGTCAGCAAACCGTGATGGAAACGACTCCCCTAGACGAACGAATCACCCAGATGCTGACCGAGGCGCGCGTTGTGCTGCCGGGTGTGCAGGCGCTGCTCGGCTTCCAGCTCGCCAGCGTCATCAGCCAATCTTTTGAGAGGCTGCCAGCCAGCTCAAAGACGGTCCATGCGGCGAGCCTCGGCTGCATCGCTGTGGCGGTGATCCTCCTGATTGCGCCGGCCGCTTACCACCGCATTGTCTTCTCGGGTCAAGATACCGAGGAAGTGCATCGCTTCGGAAGTTGGCTCGTCACCTGTGCCACTGCACCTTTGGCCCTTGGGCTCTCTGGTGACATCTACGTCGTCCTCACCGAGATCACGGCTTCCGCGATGATCGGTGCGTTCACTGCGAGTTTCACGCTCGTGTTTCTAGTGGGCCTCTGGCACCTCTTCCCGGCCGTCATCCGGGCGCGGCGGCTGGCGGCGCTACGGCCGACCCGAGCGGCCGAGGTGACAGCGGGAAACCGTAGGAGCCAGGCAGAACCTTCGCGTGGCGCTCAGGCGGCAGAGACCGATCGGCCATGGATGATCAGTCCCAGCGCCCGAACATCAATCGTTCTTCACGGGTCGATGTATCAGGTAGGCGAGCCCATATCCGAGAACGCCGGCGATGAGCAGAGCAGTCAGCGGTTGTTCCGCCGCATACCGGCTCAGATACCCTCCGGCCCGAGCGCCTTGCTGATAGACCGTAGCCGCCGCTTGACCGGCCTGGCTTCCCACCTCGCGAGCGACACCCTGAACAGCATCCCCGGCCTGCGCAACCGCTTGACTACCGGCTGTAGATACCTCGCGCACCAGGGCAGTGGCCTTTCCCAGTGCTTCTCCAGCGCTTGCCTGAAGACCCTCGAGCACTCCTTTGCCTTGATCGAGCTTCCCTTTTGCCGCGTCGCCGACCTCAGCCACCGTATCGGTCACGACATCCTCAACTCGCCGCTTGTCCATCGATCTCCTCCTACAGCTACGTCGCGCGTCACCCGTCAGCTTACAAACAGTCGCCGCGCCAAAATGTCCGCCGGAAAATCAGGTGAGCGGGTGGCCCGCGCATAATTGACGAAGAACCGCCGCTATTGCGTGGTGGCGGCAGAGAGTGCTCCCGCTGCGCCCAGCAGATGACTCTTTTTCCTGCTAATGCCGCTTCTGAATTTTTTTGGAACCGCCAATCGAATTCCCTCGTTTCCAATGCGAAGCCTGCAATGGCAATGAGGAAATGGATGAGAATCGGATCGCCGGAGGCGTGAAGTACGTCACCGGCACCGTCAAGGAAGCGGTCTAAGAGTGCGTGTCCTTGTCGTCATTCCCTTTCCCCCTTTGAGAACAACTTAGGAGTTTAGTAGCATGGCCAGAGGCTTATTGCTGTGGCTACTCGGGATCCCAATCCCGGTCCTCATCGTCCTTTACTTGTTCCATGTCATCTGACCTCGAGTGGTCAACGGAACCAGCAAGGACTTGGGGTCGTTTTCTAACCAGTGCGCTCTTCACTAAAGGAGGAACAGCCTTGTCTAAATTCAACACGACTGCTGCGCTCGCAGCGATTCTGATGGCAACAGCGCCAATTGCTTACGCGCAAGTGAGCACGGCTCCGCACACCTCGGCCCCAGCGACAAGTGTCATGGGGAGCGAAATCCAGCCCGATCAATTTCGCGCCACAAAGATGATCGGCAGCACCGTTTACGATGTTCACAACCGCGACATCGGCAAAGTGAAGGATTTGGTCGTCGACAAGGACGGCAGGGTCGCGGCGGTGGTTGTCGATGTCGGCTCCTTCCTTGGGGTGGGCGGCAAACACGTCGCGCTCAATATTAGCGATATCAAGACGAACAACAACCGACTAACGCTCGACCGTACCAAGGAGCAACTACAGCAAATGACGGAGTATCGGCTCGAGGATAGGAACACTGGGGCCGGAACTTCGACATCCCCTGCGACTGGCGGGCAGCTCGGTCGCTAAGCGAAACGGCTACTTTGCTGGCAAGGCCGGTCGGGGTTCCCTCCGCCCGGTCTTTGCCGTTTGTAAGCGGGGTCAAGCACGATGCCAGACTAGGCAAGCACGATGCCAGACTATGGCGGTGTCGTCTCCGCGGCTTTTTCTTACTGCGTCAGTCGCTCGGCTTCCGGAACAAGCGATTGGCCCGGAACCAAGCAACAACGCGTCGTGTTGTAGAGAACAACAACAGGCGAGGGCTCATGCGTTCGAAATTGCTCAACCCCAATCCTCCCATCGCCTATGCGATCGTCCTCGACACGGGTGATGAGGTAATGGGAGAGCTTAGCAGCTTTATCCGAGAGCACGCGGTCGAAGCGGCTTCGGTCACTGCGATCGGGGCCTTCCAGCGCGCCTTACTCGGGTATTTTGAATGGCAGACCAAGCAATACAAAAGGATCGCCATTGACGAGCAGGTCGAAGTTTTATCCCTCCTTGGCAACGTTGCCGTCGCTGAAGAGGAACCGTCTCTGCATCTCCATGCGGTTCTCGCAAGAGCCGATGGCAGCGTGGTCGGCGGCCATCTGCTTGAAGCCTATGTTCGGCCGACATTGGAAATCATTTTGATCCAACCACCGAGCTATCTGTGCAAACGAAGGGATCCCGCGACCGGGTTGCCGCTCATTGCAGTGGATGCATCCTAGCCGAACGACTATCACTGATGGTGCGCGGCAGCCCACCCAACGACTTCTCAACGAAATCGAAGGACCGGATCAATGCCCCGAGGTGACAAATCAAGCTATACAGAAAAGCAGAGACGCCAAGCGGAGCACATTGAAGAGGGTTATGAGAAAAGAGGCGTCAACGACAAAGAGGCCGAGCGTCGTGCGTGGGCCACGGTGAACGCGATGACGGGAGGCGGCAAAGCTTCAGGCTCCGGTAGAGGTAAATCAGTGAATAAGGGGCCCGCTCGAAAGGGTGGCCGGTTGGGAGGGGCGGCCTCCGCAGCTAGGCCGGCGCGAGCGCGTTCCGCTTCCGCGAAGAAGGCGGCTCGCACGCGCGCCCGACACAAATAGACAACAAAGTTTCTGCCGGCGCGGTGGTCCGCCGGGGAGCGTCATCCTCTCATTTCTCTACTAAAGGATCGATGGATCGGGCCAAATTGAAGGGTCGGATTGGGTCAACTTCCGTAATATCGCGCTAAGCTGACTGTCGGGTTGGGGTCAAAGTGAGACCAATGTTACCAGTGAGCCCTGGTCAGCCGTCGAGTGGATAGCAGACGCCGACCTGACCAGGGCATCGTTCT
>Ga0209488_10004656_pt1 | contig 10660 bp, 12 predicted proteins | sample Rivendell_Oct201_8_FD_188349 | JGI IMG/M metagenome (GOLD analysis project Ga0209488, IMG submission 188349) | Vadose zone soil microbial communities from the Eel River Critical Zone Observatory, Northern California, USA -... | ecosystem: Environmental > Terrestrial > Soil > Vadose zone >... | reverse complement strand
GCCACCGGACATGAGCCTGCGCCTTGGCGTCGTCACCAGCGTGCTCGGCGCGCCCTACTTCCTGTTCCTGCTGGCGCGGCACCGCCGCGGCGAGGCGCTGGCTTGAGCCTCGTCGCCCGTCGATTGGTGGTGCGTCATGGCACGCGCACGGTGCTGGACGGCGTCGATTTCGCGCTCGCGCCGGGGCAGTTCACCGTGCTCGCCGGCCGCAACGGCGCGGGCAAGAGCACCCTGCTGCGCGTGTTGCTCGGTGCCCAGGCATGGGCCGCGGGCAACGTCCAGCTGCACGACAAGGCGCTGGCGAAATGGCAACCGAAGGAGCGGGCGAAGCAGGTTGCGTTCGTGCCGCAGGAGACCGACTGCCCGTTCGAGTTCACCGGCCGTGAGCTGGTGGCGATGGGCCGGCACCCGCACCTCGAGCGCTGGCAGGCGCTGCGCGCGGCCGACGTGGCCGCGGTCGAAGCCGCGCTGCGCGCGGTCGACGCCACGGCGTTCGCGGACCGGCCGGTGACCACGCTGTCGGGCGGTGAGCTGCGCCGGATCGCCGTGGCGCGCGCGCTGGCGACCGAAGCGCCGCTGCTGCTGCTCGACGAGCCGACCAGCAATCTCGATCTGGAGCACGCGCTGGCGCTGGCGGCGCTGCTGCGCCGGCTCGCCGACGAAGGCCGCGGGCTGCTGATCGCTTCACACGATCTCAACCTGCTCGGGCCGTTCGCGCACCGGCTGGTGCTGTTGCACGAGGGTCGCGTGTTCAGGGACGGTGCGCCCGAGCAGGTGCTCGACGCGGGGGTGGTGGCGACCGTGTTCGGCGTCGTGGCCGGCACGCCGCAGGGATTCTTCCCCCGCGCGTTCACTGCCCGTCGCGACGACGGCGCCACCCGCTGATCATCGTCGGCTCGGGAATTCCTGTTCGCCGATCACGAACGGCTGGAACCGTTCGCGCCAATCGTCCGGCAGCGGCCGGGTCTGCATCGTGTCCATGTGCACGGCCGCGGTGACCACGCGCGCGCGGCACAGCGGCCGCGGATCGTCACCACGTGTCGCCCAGAAACCGAATTCGACCGAGGAGCTGCCGATGCGCAGCACGCCGAGATGGAAGTCGGGCTCGTCGCCGTAGCGCACGGGCGCGAAGAAATCGGCTTCGAGCCGGACCGTCGGCAGGCCGAGCTTCTGCTGCTGCATCACCGTCGGGTACGGCGTGCCGAGGGCATCGGCCCACCAGTCCTCGAAGGCACAGTGGAAGTAGTGCAGCAGCTTCGGGTAGTAGGCGATGCCGGCGTCGTCGATGTCACCGAAGCGGTAGCGGAAGCGGCGGGTGAAGATCATCGCCTCGGCACGATACGGGACGCCGGCTCAGAGAGTGGAGCCGGCCCGCAGCGCGGCGTCATCTTCGTCGCGCTGGCCGTTGCGCGCACAGAACTCGTGCAGCCCGGGGACGTCGCGTGGCAGATCCGGGTAGCGCTGCAGCTGGGCCAGCAACACGTCGGCGGTGGCCCGGCAGTCGGCTTCGGCCGAGTGTGCATTCTCGAGCTCGCGGCCGCAGTAGTGCCGCACCGCCGCGGCGAGGTTGCGCGGGCCGAGCAGGAAGCGGTCCCAGCCAGTCTCCTTGGCGTTGAAGATCACCTTGGCGTCGACCTGCTGGCGGCCGCGATGGTCGAACGGAATGCCGTGGCGCTGGCACTCTGCCAGCCACAGCGGCAGGTCGTAGGCGATCTGGTTGAAGCCGGCGAGGTCGCAGCCGTCGAGGAAGTCGAGCAGTCGTTGGCCGACTTTCTTCAGTGGCGGCCCCCAGAACAGCCCCAGCGCGTCCTGCGAATGGATGCCGGTGACCTTGGTCGCCTGCCTGCTGATGTCCATTCCCGGGTTGATGCGCTGCACCAGCGAGGTGCGGGAGCCGTCGGGCATCACTTTCACGAACGCGAGTTCGACGATGCGATCCTTCTGGGTGTCGAGACCCGTGGTCTCCAAGTCGAGGAAGACGAGCGGACGCGAGAGACTTAGCAGCATGCAGAGACCTCCGACACCGTTTGGCTGACCGGCCGTTGCGGTGTTCCAGTCTGGCGGCATTCTCGGCGCCGTGCCGCTGCTGGCAAGACATGGAGTCGGCGATCTTCAGTTCCATCGATGCGACAGTTCGTCGAGTGACGGTTGCCACTGTGCCAGCACCGACCGTTCGCGCTCGAGATCGCCGCAGGCGCGGGCCCATTCGAGGCGGTCGTCGCCGGGAAGGCGGGCGATGCGCGGGAACAGGCCGCGTTCTTCGCTCGCGAGCATTCGCCTGGAAAGAGACTGGAGGGCACTCGCCGCCGAGGCGAATCCTTGACGCTCGCTCGGAGTCAGTTCGCCCCGGGGCTCCCAGAACACCACCAGTGCCTGCAACAGCGACTCGAACTCCTCCTGCAGCCGCAGCAGGACGCCCGCCAGGGCCGCGGCCGTCGGATCACCCTGCATCGCCAGGCGCGGGAGCAACAGGTCGCTCTCCTTGTGGAAGTGCACGCCAACCACGAAAGCCTGCAGGAAGCGCAGCAGGTGGGCGCAGTCCTCTCGGGGGAAGGGCAGGCCGGCCTGAACATGCGCGGTCTGTCGAGCGAGGATGACCATCGCCACCCGCAGGGCATCGTGCTCGGCAGCCAGGCGATCCAAGGATGGGGTCATCGAAGGGTGTTGCGCCGCCTCCATGGCGGATGCCGAGGGCAACTTCCTGGCGGCGGCGTGATTTCGCTTCCAACAGATCGGGAAGGTGGGCTACGGAGTTGTTTTTAGTCTTGCGTTAGGAGAACGGATTACTAACATAGGAACCAACAAAGAAAGAACCAGGAGGCGCTCATGCAATTCTTGCCCGCAAGACCTGATGTCGTCCAGCAGATCTCCCCTCGCCAAGCCAACCAGACCGCCGGCCAGGCCTTGAACCGCACGCGCAGACTGCCTGGGAAGTGTGCTGTGGATAACGGTCTTCATCCTGCCATGGAGATGGTGGCGGCAGGTATCATGATGGCTGCGTTCCTGGCTCTTGCCATCCTTGCATGATTCAATCCAACGGGTGGCTCGATGTGGCGCAAACGATCACCGAACCTGGGAGGGGTAGACCCGTGAAGCTGATGCTTACGGAGAAACAGATCCGTGTTCTGCGGTACTTCCGCGACTACCGGCGCGATAGGGGAATCGCACCGACTCTGGAGGAAGCAGCCCAAGCTCTTGGGGTGAGCAAGATCACCATCCACGAGCACCTGAAGCAGCTGACGCGCAAGGGTGCGATCTATCGAGATCGCGCCAAAGCCAGGGCCGTAGCCATCCTGCACGATCCTGACTCGGAAGGCGCACTCTCCACCAATCTGCCAACGCTGCCGCTGATCGGCGTGATCGCAGCAGGACGCCCGATCGAAGCGCTCGAGAATCGGGAGGACGTCAGCCTCGGCGACCTGGTGCCGTCTGGCGCCAACATCTACCTGCTGCGAGTTCGCGGCAAGTCGATGATCGAGGACCACATCGACGACGGTGATCTGGTGGTGGTGGAACGCTGCGACACCGCCAACGATGGCGACATCGTCGTCGCGATCCTCGACGGCGAGGAGTCGACGCTGAAGCGGTTCTTCCGCGAGCGCAATGGTCTCGTTCGCCTGCAACCGGCGAACGCAAGCATGGAACCGATCATGACGAACCATGTGCAGGTCCGCGGTGTCGTGCGTGGCGTGATCCGGCGGTTCCGCTAGCGCTCGCCGATGGATCCTCCCGGTCGCCTGCAGAAGGGGCCGTTCGTCGACCATTGTGAACCAGGCAAGCATGCCTGGTGTCGCTGTACGCGCAGCGCGCGCTACCCCTATTGCGATGGCTCACACCGCAGCACGGACATCACGCCGATCAAGGTGACGTTCGACAAGCCATGCACCGTGGTGTGGTGCGCCTGTGGCCAGAGCGGCAACAAACCGTTCTGCGACGGCAGTCATTGCCGACTCTGAGGCCCCGAGCGTTCGATTCGATCCCGCCCGAGCCAGCCGTCGCGCAGTGCGAGCTGTCGCCCACTCGGGTTCGGCGCTTCCGCCACGGTGATCGTTCCGATCGGGTTGGCGGATGGAGTCACCACGCGTTCCACGATCCGGCCGCGACTCGAGACCAGCACACGTAGCGGCTTGCCGATGACGCCGACGCTGGCCATGGTTTCCTGCCATCGATCCGCTGTCACCCGCAGATCCGCCAGAGCGAGGATTTCGTCGCCGGGAGCCAGGCCGGAGCGGAACGCAGGGCCATCGTCGCTCACCTGGCCGATCGTCGTTCCCTTGTCGAAGCTGAGTCCGAGGTACGGCTTGTCCCGATCCTTGTTGGTGAGCTCGAGACCGAAGCTCGGGAACAGGGTCGAAAAATCCGGATCCAGTGGCCCGTCGACCAACTGGGTGAGGATTGTCTTCAGGTCCCGACCTGCTGCTTCGGCCAGGCACTGCTCGACGTCGCTGCGGCGGTAGCCTCGACCTCTGGTGTAGGTCGCGCGGTAGAGCTGACGCAGCGCATCGTCGAGGTTCCTTCGTCCATCCGTGGCGCTGCGGATCGTGAGGTCGAGGCTCAACGCGGCCAGGGAACCATTCACGTAGTAGTTCTGCGTCGAGTTGCGGGTGTTCTCGTCCGGCCGGTAGAGCCTGATCCAGGCATCGTAACTGGCCGCCGACAGCGATTGCTTCTGCCGGCCCGACGCCGACAGGCATGTGGTCAAGCTCTGGCCGAGAATCGCGAGGTAGTCGTCGACTTCGAGCACACCGGCACGCAGACAGATCAGGTCGTCGTAGTAGGCGGTGAACCCTTCTGCCAGCCAGAGCAACGACGTGTAGTTCTCCGTCTCGTAGTCGTAGGCCCAGAACTCTTCGGGGCGCATGCGCTTCACGTTCCAGACGTGGAAGAACTCGTGTGCCAGGAGGCCGAGAAAACTCTGGTAGGTCTTGCCCGATCGCAACGCGGTGCGGGCACTGAGCAGCGTGGTCGAGTCGCGGTGCTCCAGTCCGCCGTGTCCCTCCTCAGCGAACAGGCACAAGAACAAGTAGTTCCGATACGGCAGCTCACCGCCGAACACTTCGGCGGTACGCTCCACGATCGCCGAAACGGACGCCACGAAGTTTTCGGGCACGGGGACATCGCCCAGGCCTTCGAGAACGATCTGGTGTGGAACATCGCGGATGCGCAAATCGAGGCGTTGGAATCGCCCGGCCAGGAACGGCGAATCCATCGCCTCGTCCATGTTGCACGCGGCGAACACGGTTTCGTCGCCGCTGCAGCTGATGCGGCGGAGGCTGGTGGCAACATCCCAACCCGAAGGCGTGCGCACCGCGATCGTGGCAGGCAGCTCGGGTCGCCCGAGCGGCCAGACGAGCACGCAGGCGTGATTCCAATAGGCGTGTTCAGGGGTGACGTCGGCCGTCCGGACCGTGAGCTCGTGGGCGTAGACCTCGTAGGAGAACCGCACCCGATGGCAGCCTGGGGGGCACTCGATCGCGAAGCGGTTCTTGCCGATCTTGGTGCACACGATGGGGCAGCCGCTGTGCACGTCGACTGCGGCCACCGGCCCCATGTGGCGCGAGTACTCCCGGATCAGGTAGCTGCCTGGAGTCCAGGTGGGCATGAACAGCACGACCCGTGACGGCTGCCCACCCGGTGCAGGGGTCCGAACCAGGACATCCAGGTCCGCCTCCAGGCTGACGGCGATGCAACGCCGCGCCGGCTCCCGGACATCCAGCCTGAAGCTCAGTTCGCTCAAGATGTTGGTGGCACGCCCGAGAGGATTCGAACCTCTGACCTACGGCTCCGGAGGCCGTCGCTCTATCCAGCTGAGCTACGGGCGCAGGCGACCGGTTCTTATCTGGCAGAAGATCCCAAGACAACTGGATTGCGCGGCGCCACCGGCCTCCCGGGCCGCCCCGCCATCACCGGATCCCAGCCCTCCTGACGGACTTGTCGGACCCGGGTTGCCTGCGGGGCCTCCATCCGCTTCAATCTCGAGACCAAGACCCCGAAACCGGCCGCAGCATCGTGGCTAGGATGCACAGCGGTTGGTTCCTCAGCGCAGCGAAATGACCCCACGCATCGTCGCCACCATTGTCGTCGCAGCCATGCTGGGATCGATCCCATGGCTCGCAGGACGTACGACGCACACAGGGGATCTGCGCGCCAATCCGATCGACCTGTTCACCGACACCGACGGCGACTTCCTTCCGGACGCGCTCGAATGGGCGGTGATGACCAACTCCCTGGATCCCGACACGGACCACGATGGTCGGCCGGACTTCGTGGAAGTTGTTCAACGCGCGCTGCCGGGCGGGGGGGTGGCGATTCCTTCGGACCACGAGATGCGCGTGGTGGTCACCGCCACCAACAACCAGGCGGGTGTTCCGGAAACCTGGATGCATTTGCTGTTCAGGTTCATGGGCGACCCCAGCTTGTTGACCAACTTCCAGTGCTGGATCCAGATTGCCCAGGCTCCCGGGGTCCACTTTCCCTTGGACATCCTTGCATCGGGAGCCGTGGTGGTTCGCCAGCGGAGTGAGCCGGGCGAAGGACAGTGGTTCCATGTCGCCGTCCCACTTGCTTCCGAGAGCATGCTGCGCGTCTTCCTGCCCTGCACGATCGTCGCCGAGACGGTGATCGGCGGCAGGTATATTCGGAGCGGCGTTCAGATTTTCGATGCCCACGGTACTACGGCGACTCTGGTCCCGTTCAGCAGCGGCTTCGCCATGCAGAGCATCGGTGCCTCGCAGCCGATCTCCGGTGGCTCCTCCAACAAGATCTGTGTCATTGCCCTGGCTGAAGTCGGCCAGAGTGCGGGCGGGGTCGTCTACGAGGTCCAGGCGGCTGATTGCGATGACGCAAACGACCTGGAATGCGGCGTTTCCTGCCGGCAGGCCGTAGGCTGGGTGTTCACCCTGCCGGGTGGTTCCGGGACGATCACAGGACGCTGAGGCGGTGACGTCGTGCAGTGCTTTCCGGGCCGCAAGTGCTGTCCGGTTCAGCTTTTCTGGGAACCTCACCTAGGGTGAGAACCGTCCGTCGTTCGTGGATCTCCTGCGCGACCCAGACACTGACCTGGTCGATGCCTGCAGGCATCCTGAATCGGAGCAGTTCGAGAGCGCCTTCGAAGCCCTGTACCTGAAGTACCGGGACAGGGTCTACTCCATCGCCTACCGCATCACGGGTTCCGCGGTCGATGCGATGGACGTGGTGCAGGAGAGCTTCGGGCTCGTATTCCGCAAGCTGGATGGTTTTCGAGCCGACGCCTTGTTCAGCACCTGGCTGTTCCGGATCGTCGTGAACTGCAGCATCGACTTGCGCCGACGCGAGCGCGCCAGGCTGCTGCCCGGAGCCGAGTTGGATGCCAGTGCCGAAGAAGCCACCGATCCCGCGATCGGCCCGGCTGGTTCCGCCGAGGTGCATGAGCTCGGTGCCGAAGTCCACCGGGCGATCCAGATGCTGAGTCCCAAGCTGCGTGTGATCCTGGCGCTCAGATACCTCGAAGAGATGTCGTACGACGATCTCGCCTGCACTCTCGGCTTGTCATTGGGGACGGTGAAGTCACGCCTGGCACGCGCGCACCTGGCGTTGGAGCGCGTGCTGAGGTCGACGTTTCCCCACCTGCAAGCGCGTGACGGCACGAGCGAAGGTGAAGGAGCGCTGGCATGAACGACGGCGCGACAGTTCCCGGTCCCGGCAGCGCCGCATGCCGCTTGTTTCTGGCGCAGATCGAGGGTCTGGCGCGGGACCCGGCCCTGCCGACGCCGGAGCATTTCCAGCGATGCGGTTTCTGTGCCGCTCGTCTGTCGGCCACCAGGCGGCAGATCGAATTGTTGGCGACCTTGCGACAGTCGTTGCGTCCGGAGCGGTTGCGGACCAGCTCGTTCTACCAGCAGATCCTCGAGGGGATCATCCGCTCGTACGAGTCGGATCCGGCTCTCGGGCCGCAAATCGGTGCCGTGCTGCAGCGCGCCTCTCCGCCCGACGACAGCTCCTGGCCGCTGCAGTCGGTCGATGGCGACCATCGCGAACTCCAGGGTCGCAACGGCCGTGCGCCGGTCTGGCTGTGGTCTCGCGTCCTGCATCAGGTGCAGGGCGAGGTGGCGCGACGGCGAACCAGGAACCGGCGTTGGCGCCTGCTGCTGGCCGGTGGAGTGGCTGCAGGTCTGAGCGCCCTGCTCTTCACCTTGACTGGCAGGGGAACTCAGGAACTTTCCCCAATCGTCTTTGTCCGGGTCTCGGCTCCCCCGCCCGACAGCTTCTCTCCAGTCGTGGCTCTGATGGGTCAGGAGGCAAGGTAGCTCCGGCGAACCTTGGCTGACCTCTTGTATTCATCGCATTGCTCCAGGAACCTCAAGTCAATCCTCGTCCCGATGGTCCCCATGCATAAGCGGCTGACACTCGGCTGGCGGTCGTGGATCGCCGCGGTGTGCATCGGCTTTGGTTCCATGGGATCGGGTGCTCGCGTTCTGGCCCAGCAGCCGACCGCGAGCGTCGACGGTCCGGTGCTGCAGAGCGAAGCGGACGTCACGTTCGCTCGCCTGGCGACCCTGCCGTTCCAGCGGCATTATGGCTTCGAGCAGACGCGCCGGCTGCGCGATCGGAACGGCGCCTTCGTGGCATTGGACGAGCGTCTCGAAGTGGCTGGAACGGGCACGAACACATCGCCCTTCCTGCTGACGTTCATCGGTGTCGAAGGGCAGGCAGCCAATAGTGTCGAGATGGCGCGCTGGGACTGGAAGTATCGCACGTACGCCGCGCTCCTGTACGACTACGGCGCCTTCCGCGTACATGACGCGGCATTGGCGGCCAGTAATTACACGATTCACCACTTCGGGCTCGGCCGCAGGGCCGATCGCGAAGTCCGACGAGTGGTGGTCTTCCCACGCCGTCTCGACAAGTCGATCTGGCTGATCGACCTGGACGTCGAGACCGGGCTCCTGCTGTACTCCGCCGAGTACGACTCACAGATCCGTCTGGTCGGCGAATTGGCGGTGACGCGCGTACTGGCGCCTGCGGAACTGACGCCTTCGATCCCGGCGCTGCAGTCCCGGCTGCTGCTGACCCGCTTCGCGGATCTTGGTTCGGCATTGGCCACGTTTGCCGGTGGCACCGCACCGATCGCTCCCGAGATCGGCAAGATCACGCCGGAGTACTCGATCGTTCGCGTGCACGTGGCAATGGATCCCTTGAATGGCGAGCGCAGTCTGGTTCTCACCTACTCGGACGGCGTCGACACGTTCTTCGTGTTGCAGACCCCTGGTCGGCCCAACCCGCTGGATCTGTCCCCGAGCGCGATCGCTGCACTTGGCGCGAAGAAACCACAGACCATTGCTTACTACGACGATCCAAGCCTCCGCACCTACTGGTTCGGTGACTCGGGAGTGTGCTTCGAGGTCACCGGGCGAGGGACGGCGTTGCGGCTCCGGGACGCTGCCGTCAGCATCTACCGGCAATCGTTGTCTCGCTGAGTGTCTCGCTGAGTGTCCGTCTCACTCACGTTGGCACAGAGGCGCGCGGACGCCCCGGTCTCGCGACTTCGTCTGGATCCCGCGACGGCCGCGTCTGGAAAGCGCAACGGTACGCAGAGCCGCGCCTGGACACGCGGGGAAGGCGATGTGGGATTCCAGCCATGCCAGCGTCGTTCCAGTCCGGCGAGCTCGGCGCCAGGACCTGGCACGCACGGTGCTCCTGGCTCGGGAAGGACAACTCACCCGAGACCTGCGATGGACACCAACAAGAACGACAAGCCCCCCCAGACCGACGCGCTGTCCTCGGCCGAATACCGCGCCCGGCTCATGACCAAGCTCAACTGCCTGATCGCCGTGCTCGAAGTCGCGATCTCCAAGATCCAGAAGAGCATGGATCTCCCGGGGGCCAACGAGGAGCGTCTGCTGAAGATCCGCAGCAACCTCGAGAACACGCTCTCCATCTGTCATCGTGCCAGACAGACGCTCGAACGAACGGGTATCGGCACCAAGCCGCTGACCCTGCGAGAGCACGAACGCAACAAGATGACGGCGCGCGATTACGTCGAACTCTGCAGCATCGACGAGTACCGCAAGTTCAAGCGTCTGCCGCCGATCGGCAAGCTCGATCTCGGCGGGCTCGACCTCGATGAGCTGGCGCGGCGGCTGACGGATCTCTAGCCGGCGAAACGACCGCTCCGCGAGCGACGCGGGCTACTTCGGCAGAAGTTCCGTGAGCTTGGCGCGGACCCGCGCTTCGATCGTCTCCGACAGGCCACCCTCGCGCAGCGCCAGCGTGCCCTCGGCATCGAACACCAGCAACGTCGGCAGTGCCGCGAACTTGTGGACCCGTGCCATGGCGAAGGCGAGGTCTGCGGGCAGCAGGGTGAACTTCACGTCGTGCTGGTCGCGGAACGCGCGGATAGCCGCGACCTTCTTGGCGGCATCGCGATCCTTTTCGATACAAGCGGCGATCACCCTGGCGTCCGCAAACTCGCTGGCGAGTTTCGCCAGCAGTTGGGCCGTCCGGACCGCATTCTTGTCGTGGGTGGTGGTCAAGGCCAGCACCACCGGCTTGCCGCGCAGGTCGGCGAAGTGCAGCGGCTTGCCGTCGATGTCGGCGAGTTCGAAGTCGAAACCCTTGTCCGCCTGCCCGGGTTGCCAGATCGTGCCCGCAGCGACGTCTTCCTTCGGCGGTTTGGGTTCCT